>JACZKY010078546.1_pt1 | contig 17583 bp, 21 predicted proteins | sample 8237611 | NCBI WGS metagenome assembly JACZKY01 (sample SAMN16148055, study PRJNA663545) | marine sediment metagenome | biome: sediments and biomass from bioreactor inoculated with such sediments; feature: coastal sediments; material: methane- and iron-fed bioreactor; isolation source: Bothnian...
GCAACTAGGCGGCCGCTTTCGTGCAGTGGTACAACGTCGAGCATCGTCGTAGCGGTATCCGCTACGTGACGCCCGCGCAGCGGCATGCCGGCGACGATCGCGTGCTTTTCGCGGCACGTCACGCACGGTATGCGAAAGCCCGCGAATGCAATCCCGCCCGATGGTCGGGCAAGACACGCGACTGGACACCAGTCGGCGCAGTGACCCTGAACCCGGAGCGCGACTCGGTCGTCGCCGCGACGCCGCCCAATCCAAATGAACAGCCTTTGGCTGGATGAATGAGGCGGCAACTACCTTGACGCGTGCCGAACTACTATCGGCAACTTGAAACAGCTGCCGCTGAACCCGCATCAACTTAAATCAACCAGCCTCCACGATTCCGGGGCGGTTCAAATACGCGAAGCGAAGGGCACTCCTTCCGAATTAACTCGATGAGTTCAACGCCGTTCACGCCGGGCATTATGAGACCAAGCGTCGGCACATCCGCGTCAGTCGAGCGCACTAACGCGAGAGTACTGTCGCGATCGAAAGCTTCGCCCACGACCGTGAATTCGTCCGTCGCCTCAAGCGTGCACCTCACTCCCGAGCGTAGCACTGCGTGCGCATCGGAGATCGCCACTTTGATCATAAGGAGCGTCTCCGGAATTCACCATACGCGGCGAAAGACGCTAGCCCCTTTTCAGATGCTAGCAAGAATTCTTCATACTTGATGTGCTTGGCTTCCTGCTACAGGAGGCCGTTATCGTCGTTGGGCGGACCAAGCAGCACGTCGATCGCTGCCTGCCCCGCCACCTCTGCGATGAGGTATGCCCAGCGTCGGGTATAAGGGCCGTTGCGCAAACGGATACGGCTACCTCGTTCGCCAATGAGGACGAGGTTCCGGCTACCTTTTATCTGGAAACTTACGTTGTACAGATCCTCTGCCGAGGAGGTCAGTTCAACATGAATCTCGAAACCGCGATATGGGATCATCCGGTACATGAGGCGCTCCGTCTATTGACGAACCAACGCGCCTCTTGTCGGGGCTGTGCGAAGGGTGATGTGGATTCATTGTACACGTGATGCCGGTGATCCCACCGAGCCACATCGGCAACGTCTGCGCCAACGCGACATCGGGCCCTTGCTTGCCAAAATTGGGGGGCTCACAGCAATGGTCTCGGCAAAAACACGCTGGTTCATCGAACGTTCCTTCGCCTAGCTTCATGCTTTCAGTCGGCTCAAGTTTCGCTACGAACGATACACACACGTGCATGAGGCATTCCTCTCGCCAGCATGCTGCTTGATTTGCTGGCGCACACTCAAGACTGCGCTGGGTGCTGCCGCATATGGACCCGGCTGGCGGGTTATATTGGATCATTGACGACACGGGATTTCCCAAGAAGGGCAAGCATTCGGTCGGCGTGGCGCGGCAATACTGCGGTCAGTTGGGCAAGCAGGACAACTGCCAGGTTGCGGTGAGCCTGTCGGTGGCGACGGAAGACGCGAGCTTGCCGGTATCGTATCGACTGTATCTGCCGCGCGAATGGAGCGACGATCCCGCGCGGCGACGGAAAGCCGGCGTGCCTGAGGAAATTGAGTTTTCAACCAAGCCGGAGATTGCGACCGGGCAGTTGCGCGAAGCACGGCAAAGCGGCGCGCCCGACGGTATCGTGTTGGCCGATGCAGGCTATGGAGACGACACCTCGTTTCGCGAGGCCGTCAGCGAGCTCGGGCTGCAATATGCGGTGGGCATTCGCTCGAACACGCGCGTATGGGCGCCGGGCACGGCTCCTCTCCCTCCCGAGCCCTCCACGGGGAAGTCGGGCCGGCCGCGTAGCTTGTTGCGGCGCGCGCCGGGACATGAGCCGATCGGAGTCAAGGATCTGGCCTCGACGCTCGATGCCTCGTGCTATCGCAATGTGATATGGCGCGAAGGCACATGCGCCGCGCTCAGTTCGCGCTTTGCCGCCGTGCGCGTGCGTGCTTCACACCGCGATTACTGGCGGTCCACACTGCGCGATGAGGAATGGCTGCTGATCGAATGGCCCGAAGGTGATCCGGAGCCACTCAAATATTGGCTTTCGACTTTGCCCCCAGACACGACGCTCGAACGCATGGTTCATGTCGCCAAGATGCGCTGGCGTATCGCTGCATACATCGCGCGCCGGCTTCAGCGATGTCCGCTTTGTTCGGCGCCAAAGATTTATTTATTGACACAGTAGGATTAAAGACGCCAGCCAGACTCGACTTGTACGTCAGCGGCGCAGCGCGCGGCCATGGCTGGGACGCAAATCCGCAAGTCTAGCCAGTTGAATTCTGGAAGGCGCATTGAGCCTACTTATCCCCGAACTTTTGCTCGTCGATGAGTATGTGGCAGTAGGCGTCAGAGGCATCGAGGGCCAAGCCCTCGGTGATGAATGTGCCAGGCACGTCCATATTCGAAATCACAGCTTCGGTTGTGCCGTTCCAATGACGTCGACGAATATCAATCGTGCCACGCCACTCTCCTGCCGGACAGGAATTTGCAGAGACGCGATAGAAATAGCCGCGATACGGCTTGAATCCGTCTAGGTCCATTGCCTACTCCCAATCATTCGCTAATCAATCGTAGCACGTCGCGGAAACTTGGATTGCAGGAAGCAGCGCAACAGATAGTGACCCGGATAAATTGGGGATTGATATGAGCAAGCGAGCCCTCATCCCGAAGAAGTTGCCTAGCTGCTCGGCGTCTCGTACTTCCGGTGACCCTGCCTCGTTTTCACATACAGCAACTCATGCAGTGATCAACCTGTCCTCGTAGTCGACGGGGGTAAGGTAGTCGATCGAGGTATGCAAGCGTCGCCGATTGTAATTGACCTCGATCTAGTCGACGATATCCAGGCGGGCGTGAGCGCGCGTTTCGTAGTTGTTCTGATAGATTCTCTCGACCTTCAATGTCTTGAAGAAGCTCTCCATTGGGGCGTTGTCCCAGGCGTTGGCACGCCGGCTCATCCAGACGTTCATCTGGAACGTGGCGGCCAGTTTCCGGTACGTGCGACTGGCATATTGCGCGCCGCGATCGGAGTGCAGCAGCAATCCGGGTGGCGGCTTGCGTTGCCAGCACGCGCTGCGCAACGCCTGGCAGACCAGATCCGCGTTGATCCGCTCGGACATCGACCAGCCTACGATGCGCCGGCTCGCCAGATCCAGGATCGCCGCTAGATACAAAACCAGCCCTCGGCGGTCCTGACGAAGGTGATGTCGCTGACCCAGGCCTGATTGGGCTGCTAGCCGTCGAAACGCCGATCCAACAGATTCGGCGCCACCGGCAGGCGATGCGTCGAATCCGTGGTCACCCGATACGGGCGCTTGTAGACCGACCGGGCGTAGCCCCTGGCGTTGCAGGCGGCGGCGCACGCGTTCGGCGCCCGCCGGTTGGCCCTGAGCACACAACTGTCGCACGATACGAGGTCGGCCATAGCTGCCGCGGGTGGCACGATGAATGGCGGCTACCTCGGCGTCCAGCGCGGTATTGGCCTGGGCTCGCCGACTTGGCGCCCGATCACGCCACTGGCAATAGCCGCTGCGCGACACACCCACAACCCGGCAAAGCCGACTTACGCTGTACTGGTCGCGACGTGCGTCGATCCAGGCGTACCTCACCGCGACCCCTTCGCGAAGTTCGCCTGTCGAAGAATTTCGATATTCAGCTTTGCGCTGGCCAGTTCCTTACGCAGACGACTGTTCTCAGCCTCCAGGTCGCTGAGCGGGTGACGGCTTGAGCTCGGCGCAGCGGACACCGACTCTGTTGCGGCCTGCGCACTGCCATCGCGCTGATCACGGCACCAGTTTCCCAGCGTTGCCACCGGCACGCCCAGCCTGCGAGCAGCCTCATGCTGACCGACGCTCTCAGCGAGCCGCACCGCCTCAACCTTGAATTCCTTCGTGTACTGCCGTCTCGGTACCACGTTCTCTGCCATGCTCTTCTCCATACAGACAAAAAGTTATCAAACTTCTTGCTGTACGTGGATTCGAGGCAGGGTCACACTGCTCGCCGAATGTGATGCGCTGCGCGGTGAGCTTCGACTTGTGACGGCTCAGCGCGATCTGGCCGAGGAGAAACCGCGGGCCTACGAGCACGAACTGTTCGGCGCATCGAGCGAAGCGCGCCATGCCGACCAGCTCGGTCTGTTCAACGAAGCCGAGGCGCTGGCGATGACTACCGACGCGCCCGCGCGCGAGGATATGCCCGGTAGATCGGTCGCCGCCCATACCCGAGGCAAGCGCGGGCGCAAACCACTCGATCCGAACCTGCCGCGCGAGGTCGTGCGGCACGAGTTGCCCGAGTCCGAACGGTACTGCGCGCATGATGGCCATGCTCTCGTCGAGATCGACGTGGAAACGAGCGAACAGCTCGACGTGATTCCCGAGCAAGTGCGCGTCGTTCAGCACCAACGGGTCAAATACGCGTGCCCATGCTGCGATCTCGGTATCACGGTCACGCCCGCGCCGGCGCGGATCATCCCTCGCGGGCCGCTCACGGAATCCGCGCTGGCGTGGATCATCACCGGCAAGTACCAGTACGGCATGCCGCTGTATCGTCAGGCCACGCTGCTGCGCTGCTTCGGCGGAGACATCTCGTCGAATACGCTGGCCGCCAGCGTGGTGCGGGTGGGACTGGCCACGCAGCCGGTAATCAACCTGATGCGCGACGCGCTGCTCGAGTCGGACCTGAGCCTGCGGGCGATGGTAGTCGCCGGTCGGTTCAAGCGCGACCCGGCAATTGCCGGGTTGCGCTTGAAGGTGCCCACGCATTTGAAGTCATCATCGAAGTCGCCTGGCGCGAACGGGGGACGCTGCGAGTCGTCGATGGCGCCGTCGGTGATTCGCCCGATGGGCTCCGAATCGATGAAGGAGGGCGGCCGCCGTCACCGGCGGCCGACGCTTTTACTGGCTCATGCCTCAGCGTATGCGCGTCCTCGGAGGACAGCGGCCCGCCACGCTCGGCTGGCAGCGGCATCGCGGTGTCGCCCAGTGCGTGCGGCCGGCCGGTCTCAGCTTGTTCGCGAGGAAGTCCTCGGCATGCGGGGTGTCTCGATACCGTTCGGAGATCTCATGAAACGTCGGTGCGAGGAACGACATGTCGGCGGTGTGGCAGAACGCATATTGCTACTGGTCGACGAGCGCGGCGGGCTCCGGCATCCGGGTGGACGCCGTCCCAACCGCGAGCCAAGCGAGGGCGAGCAGGTCTCCCGGCAAGCGTGTCAGAGGCGCGCTCGCCATTGCGCGGTGTCCGGCAGGCAGTCCGATCCGGTCTATGCGTGGTCCCGGCCCGGCGATTGATGCAAGTCAAACTCCGGAACACCCTCGCCGGCCGGCTGGATCCGCGGTCGGGACCGTGCATCGATCCGGGGCGTGTGATTCATGTCAAGCGCGGTGGCGCCGCCGCGCGTTTCAATGGATTCAGCCAGGACGACCGTGGATGAAAGCCTTGTTCCTGCGGGAGGGCGGTGATGAACCAGGATCGGTTGCTCGCATCGTTGGCGGCCTTGGCGCGCGACCTGTCGATTTCGGACGACACGTAGCGGCGGATGCTCGACGACGAAATCGCGACGCTGACGAAAGATGCTCACGTGCATGATTACGTGCGAATATTCACGATCCGTCGCCTGAGTCTGCGCATGCGGTCAGCGGATGCTGCAGGCGGGTATCCGCGGCCGAAACCCGGAGAATAGGCGGCCAGCGCTCAGACGCGCGCGAGCCCGGCCAGATCGATGATATGGATCTGCTTGCCGTGCGGGTCGATCAGTCCGTCGCGCTGGAATTTCGACAGCATCCGGCTGACCGTTTCGAGCTTGATGCCGAGATAGCAGCCGATCTCCTCGCGCGTCATGCGCAGGTTGAAATCCGCCGACGAATAGCCGCGCGCCCTGAAGCGTTCGGACAGGTTCAGCAGGAACTCCGCGACTCGCTGTTCCGCCGACATCGTGCCAAGCAGCATCATCAGGCCCGACTCGCGCACAATCTCGCCGCTCATCATCTTGTAGAGATGGTGCTGCATCGACCTCACCTTGGCGCAAACCTTCTCCAACTGGCCGAACGGGATGATGCAGACGGTGCTGTCCTCCAGCGCGATCGCATCGCCGTTGTGACGTCCGCTGTAGACGCCGTCGAGACCGAGCGTTTCCCCTGCGATCTGGAATCCGGTCACTTGCTCCTGGCCGTCGCGATGCATGACGGTTGTCTTGAATGAGCCGGTGCGGACCGAATAGAGGCTCTGGAACGTATCGTGTGCGCGGAACAGCGACTCGCCCCGCTTGACCGAGCGGGTCGTGCAGACGATCTCGTCGAGGATGGCCAGGTCTGCATCGTCGAGTTCCGTCGGCATGCACGCCGAACGGACCGAGCAGGTCGAGCAGTGCGCGCCGGGGTGCTTCACTCGGTCGTCCCGATCGACGGGATGCAGTGCGATCGTCATCGCATACGCGATGGCGGGACAGGCATTTTCGCGGGCTCGGGCGGTCGGCATGATCTGCTCCTCGTCAGTCGGTCGGGTGCGGCGCCACTGCATGGAGGGTGTGTCATGCAGCGGCGCGGTCGATCTGGCCGAAAAATTCGTTTCTGGTCATCTGCTGGCCGTGCGCAGCTCGGAACCTAGCGATTGAGTCAGCGCGACGGCGGGCGGCGATCCGGTACCCGTAACAGTGCCGAGCCATTGTTGGGCGACGCTGGCGACGGCATGATCGGCACCCGGACCTCCGTACAGATCAGTATGGTTCGCGCGCGGCCGGACCGGAATCGGCAGCGATGGAAAGTCACGTAGGGTTTGGGGAACGGCTGTAGGGGGATACTGACAACGGCTGCGGCGGGCGAAAGCCCTCGTTGGCATCGCCCGGGTGCTCCAGCGGGGGTAAGCGCCTGCCGTCGGCTGTCAGATGCCGTCCTGGTCGTCGACCCGCGAGTGCTGCATCGCATGACGCACGAGCATCGCATCGTGCGGCATGACGCCGTCCCGGATCGGAAACGCTGCCGCTGCCATCGATGCGATGCCGGCGCCGACCGGATAGAACCGGCGGCTGTCCCGATCGATGCCGGCCGCGCGTCGGCGAGCGGTAGCGGCCAGGGACAGGGTGCCGGACGGCAAGCCCCGGCCGGATCCCGCCGGAGCACACAGGAGCCGGGATGAATCTGGCCCGGCCGCCCGAGACGGGTCGCACATTACGTTGGTTTGGTCTGAACGTTGACGCCGCCCAACACCTCAAGCGCGCCGAGTCGGGCATTCATCAGCTCTGCATGCAGCTTGATCGCCCGGATCAGAAATTGAACATCCTCGTTTTCGCTTTTCGAAGCAAGGTCATCAAATTCGGCCCATAGCTCGTTAATCCGTTCGGCGCGCATGGCAACTCCTTTGGCGTGTGTATGGATGACGTCGTACGGCAGTCTGGAAGGCCCTTGACGCCGTATGAACAGCATCGGTACGGGCCTGTCTTGTGTGCTGATCTGGATCAAGGGGGCGCCACTTCGGGGTATCGCTCGATATTCGGCACGGGATTTGAAGGACCCTTGCCTCGCTCGAAGAGACGGTTTCATAAAGACGCGTAGCTACTGTTAACTTTTCTTTCGACCTGTTAACCTGAGCCGTCATGGCAACAGGATCAGGGAGATGGGCGAGCCGATCATTGACGACGAGTTGTGGAAACTAATCGAGCCACTTCTACCACCTGCCAATCCCCGTCAGTTCAAGTACCCGGGTCGCAAGCCCGTGCCGAATCGCGCAGCGCTGACGGGCATTCTGTTCGTGCTGAAGACCGGCATTCGCTGGCGCGATCTTCCTGCGGAAATGGGATGTGGCTCGGGCGTGAGTTGCTGGCGGCGGCTGCGGGACTGGCAAGAGGCTGGTGTGTGGGACGCATTGCATGCGTTGCTGCTGACCAAACTACGCGCGGCTAACCAGATCGACTTCTCACGTATGGTCGTCGACTCCTCGTCGATTCGTGCGGTTGGGGCGGGCGAAAAACTGGCCCGAACCCCACCGATCGAGCGCGACCCGGTTCCAAACACCACCTCGCCACCGACGCCAACGGTACACCGATCGCGGCAATCTTGACTGGTGCCAACCGCAATGACGTCACGCAACTGATCCCCCTGATCGAAGCGATCGCGCCGATCAAAGGCGTTCGCGGTCGGCCACTGAGCCGGCCCAAACGCGTCTATGCTGATCGAGGCTACGATCACGACAAGTACCGACGCATCCTGCACGAGCGAGGCATTCCCACCAGCATTGCCCGACGCGGACAACCACACGGCAGCGGCCTCGGGAAAGTTCGATGGGTCGTTGAGCGCACGCATGCCTGGATGCACCACTTTCGACGTCTCCCGTCTCCGTATCCGATTCGAACGGCGTGCCGACATTCACGAAGCGTTCCTCAAACTCGGTTGCTCCATGATCTGCTGGAACATTTTGCAGCGGACTCAGCAGCCTTTATGAAACCGTCTCTTAGTGTACGTGTCGCGGCGCTCGGTCCGCGCCGCCGGACTTTGTACGGCAGCGTGCAGACGAGATGCATTCCCGATCCCATGCTTTGAAACGAGTTAGTGCCTGCAAATCACCCGCCACCGCGAGTTGGTTCGCTTACCAAATGAATGGGTGTCTGCCATGATAAAAATGGTGATTTCCGACGCACATGCCGTCATGCGGGCAGGTGTGCGTAGCGTCCTCGCAGAGGTCGACGACGTCGATATCGCCGGTGACGCCGCAGATGGGGCCGGCACGCTCGAACTCGTGAGCGCTATGAAGCCGCGCGTGTTGTCACTCGGATTGGAGATGTCCGGTATTCATGGGGTCGAACTCATCAGGAAGATCAAGACGGAGCATCAGGATGTTCGGGTGCTCGTTCTGACTGCGCATTCCGAACAGACCCATGCGGTGCGGGCATTCAGGGCAGGGGCTTCGGGATTTCTTTCGAAGACTTGCTCGCGGTCGGACCTGATCGACGCGGTTCGAAAGCTTGCCGGCGGTGGGGTATACGTGAGCACGATGGTGGGCGATCTGCTGGCGCAAGTCACCAACGGCGACAGTGAGGCGCTCGCACATCATCGCCTGACCGCGCGGGAGTTCGAGATCCTGGTCGGCTTGGCATCAGGACAAGCGATTTCGCAGATGGCCGGAAGCCTGGACCTCAGCATCAAGACAGTCAGCACATACAAGTCGCGCATTCTGGAAAAGCTGGACCTGAATAATGAATCAGACATGGTTCGCTTTGCGCTACGTCACCAGTTGCTGGATATTGGTGTTGAAGGAAGCCGTTAAACGGACCGGGAATCGTCCGCGTGGAAGCGTATCGTCTCCCAAACTTCGAGATGCGGATCCGAGATGCAATGCACGATCGTTCTTGAGTTTGATAACGGCGATGGGAGTGCGGTGAAGCGTGCGCAGATCATGCGGTTTCACATGACCACAGAGGAAGTGTGGTGGTCAACTAATTCCGGACCCTGCGTTAAGATTTTGTTTCGCAAAAGCTGGCGGCAGTCCGTCGTTGAATTGATGGGGCCGTATCCAGTTGTACCGGTTTCAGGAGTAGCACGTCGACAAGAATTCGACTGCAGGAAACCACGCGATCATTACCGGCTGCCGTCCGGACAAATCGGGGCGCAAAATTTGCGCACAGGTCACCGCCCTGAAAGAAGCCAAGAGCAACTCGGCACCTATCTGTCCGGGCTCAAGGTCATCTTCCTGATTTCTCCCAGAGTGATAGGATGAAAAATATACATGAAGGTTCATCATGGACGATCTTATATTCAGTACAACAACACATTGTGCACGCATTCGCATAATGGAATCTGCTCACGGTACGTTCCGAGGGTATGTGTATCTGCGCCGCGCAACTGAAGGGCCGAACGATGATTCCCCATACCAAACCGATGCTGACAGAGCGCAATACGATCTCGCGCTAGAAGACGCCAAGATCCTCGCGCAACGTCTGCTTCGCGAACTCGAGTCCTAAGCGCAACGCCTCGCGTCGCCGGAGCATTAGGTAGTGTTTGCATCCCGAGCGACATGTGTCTGGTCAGCCGTCCATCTTCGAGGATCATTTTCTGGCAGCATTGCCGGAAGTAGATCCAGTGCGAATTTCCACGCAGCTTGCGTTGGCTGACACGCCGCTGGGAAAGGTGCGGTACGAGTCGAGCGGTTCTCGCAGTTGGGGGATGCGGACAAAATCAACAGTCACAGATCTCCGGGCATCCATCGACAAGAACCGGAGCAGGCGAGCTGCCGCTCACGCCGAACCTCGGGGCCGTGACAGCCTCTTGTGCAGACGTTTGAATCTCGAGCAGTCTTCGGTGGCCTGGCGCGAACGCGCAGTTTCTGCAGAAGGTGTACGCAATGGATCAGCCGGAATCTTACTTTTGGAACCAGCCTTCTGCTGCACTCCAGGCCCGTTTAGCATCCTCAATTGAGGGCTTGAGTCAGTCGGAAGCACGCCAAAGGGCAGTGCGCTTCGGCCCCAATACGCTGCGCTCGCGCGGTGAGCGATCCCTGTTGCTACAGTATCTGAACCACTTCAGGAATCCCCTCGTGATGATCCTGCTCGCCGCCAGTGCCGTGTCGGCGCTGACTGGCGAGGTCACCGGATTTGTGGTCATTTGGGTCATCGTTCTTGTCAGCGTGACCCTGGATTTCGTTCAGGAGTATCGGGCCGGGCAGGCTGCGGAACAGCTCAAACAAACGGTTGACGTTCGCGCAACGGTGATACGCGATAGACATCCACAGGACGTGCCGATCGCCACGCTGGTGCCTGGCGATGTGGTTCTGCTTACCGCTGGCGATCTCATGCCGGCCGATTGTCGCTTGATCGAGGCTAAGGATTTCTTTGTCAACCAGGCATTGCTGACCGGCGAATCTTACCCAGTGGAGAAGCATGCAGCGGACCTCGCTGAGCCGACGGGCGACCTCAGTCAGGCCGAAAACGCTGTCTTCATGGGAACGTCTGCCATCAGCGGGATGGCAAAGGCGATGGTGTGCCAGATTGGTTCGGATACCGCCGTTGGCAACATTGCCGATTCGCTGGTGGCAAAGGCTCCACCCACTGCTTTTGAGTTGGGTACGCATAGTTTTGGCATGCTGATCATGCGCCTGACCGTGCTGCTGGTGCTTTTTGTGTTTCTGGTCAATGCGCACTTCCATCGCCCCTTCCTGGAGTCGTTTCTCTTCGCTATCGCGCTTGCGGTCGGGCTGACGCCGGAACTCCTGCCGATGGTGGTTACAGTAACGCTCTCGCGCGGCGCACTGCGCATGGCCCGGCAGCATGTCATCGTAAAGCAGCTCGCTGCGATTCATAACCTGGGCAGCATGGACGTGCTGTGCACCGACAAGACCGGCACGCTGACCGAGGCACGCATCCATTTGGAACGGCATCTGGATGTGCAAGGGCGAGATAGCGCGCAGGTGCTGCAGTTGGCTTACCTCAATAGCTATTTTGAAACCGGCCTCAAAAGCCCCCTGGACGCCGCCATCCTTGAGCACACTGAGATCGATGTCGGTCATTGGCGCAAGATCGACGAAGTGCCGTTCGATTTCGAGCGCAGGCGTGTGTCGGTGTTGGTCGATGCTGCCCAGCAGCGGTTGCTGGTGGTAAAGGGCGCGCCGGAGGATATTCTCAGACTTTCCACACAATACGCGCGTGGAGAAGCACTGGGGACGCAACCGCTGGATGAGTCCACGCTGGCGACCATCCAGGCATTGCACGACAGCCTTGAGCGAGAAGGCTTCAAAGTGCTTGGCATCGCGTGGCGTTCGGTCGCGTCGGACTGCTTGCACGCGGGGCTGAGTGATGAAACCGAGCTGATCTTCGCCGGCTTTGCGGCCTTCCTGGACCCCCCTAAGCCCAGCGCGTCGAAGGCGCTCAAGGAGTTGGCTGAAATCGGCGTGGACGTCAAGATCGTCACCGGTGACAGTGAGCTGGTCACCCGACACGTGTTTGCACAACTTGGCGTACCAGTCACGGGGGTACTCACCGGCAACGAAATCCAGCAAATGGACGATACCGCGCTAGCGGTGCAGATAAAGAAGGCCAACCTGCTTTGCCGCGTCACGCCCGCGCAGAAAAACCGTGTCATCCTGAGCCTGAAAGCCCAAGGACATACCGTCGGATATCTTGGCGACGGGATCAATGACGCACCCTCGCTTCATTCCGCGGATATCGGTATTTCGGTCGATAGCGCGGTAGACGTGGCCAAGGCGGCGGCAGCGATGATATTGCTGCGGCAAGACTTAAACGTATTGCGTGCTGGCGTGCTGGAGGGCCGACGGACCTTCGCCAACATCATGAAGTACATCATGATGGGAACCAGCTCGAATTTCGGCAACATGTTCAGCATGGCGGGCGCAACGATGTTTCTCGCTTTTTTGCCGATGCTGCCGGCGCAGATTCTCCTCAACAATCTGCTTTACGATGTTTCGGAATTGCCTATTCCGATGGATAACGTAGACGACGATTTTCTTTCTCATCCCAAGCATTGGGATACGAAGTTCATTCGAAATTTCATGTGGGTGGTCGGGCCAGTGAGCTCGGTCTTCGATTTCTTGACGTTCTTCATCATGCTGAAGGTGTTCAATGCGGACGAGGCGCTATTTCACACGGGCTGGTTCATTGAATCGATTGCCACTCAAGTACTGGTGATATTTATCATTCGAACGCAGGGCAGTCCGTTCAAGAGTCGGCCAGGTCGCGTATTGACAATTACCTCGCTCGCGGTCGTGCTGATCGCCGGTGCATTGCCCTTCACGCCGGTTGCGGCACTTCTCGGCTTCGTCGCCCCCCCGCCGCAGTTCTTCCTGATTCTGCTGGCGATGCTGCTCTGCTATTTGGTTGCGGTGGAATGGATTAAGCAATTGTTTTACCGGTTTTTTGCGGCGTATTGATCCGACACAACACGAATGCGACCTCTGGTTTTCCGATAGCGAGTACCGTCGACATGCTGTCGCACCTCTATGCTGCCGTCTTGAGCGTCGGCACCGCAGTCGAATCGGTCGCGTCGTGCCCAGCGATTGCTAATGCCAGAACCGGGTTCAGGCTGTCCACCATCGAACTCGGAATCAGAATCGTGGCGCCGCGCTCCTTCGTCGTTTCATAAATGATGTTCATTGCTCGCAATTGAAGTGCGGACGGATGATTCTCATAGACTTTCGATGCCTCGACGAATTTCGCCGCCACTTCTGCCTCCGCGGAACCGAGTATCACACGCGCCTGCTTCTCGCGTTCGGCTTGCGCCTGCCGCGACATCGAATCCTGCAGCGCGACGGGGATTGCGACGTCTCGCGTTTCCACGGACCTCACCGTGATACCCCAATCGGCGGTTTTTCTGCCGATCTCCTCTGCCAAGTGTTCATCGGCCGCCTTTCGATCAGAGAGCAGCGTGGCCAGCATCGACGAACCAATCATCTCCCGCAGCGAGGTTTGAGCGACACGATCGATGGCCTGCCGGTAGTCAGTGATGGCGAGCGCTGCCTTTTGGGCGTCGTGTACGTGCCAGAAGATGATGGCGTCGACGTTGACCGGCACGGTATCCCTGGTGAGCGCCTCTTGAGCATTGAATGCCGTCGTTTGAATACGCTCGTCGATTACTGCAACGACGTTGTCCAGTATCGGAACAATCAGAAAAAATCCGGCGCCCTTGACGCTCTGCAGTTTCCCAACGCGCAGGATCACAAATTTTTCCCAGACATTCGCCACTTTTACAGAGAGTGCGATCAGGATGGCGACGATGAAGACGGGTAATGCGAGATACAGATTGACCAACGCGCCGACGGCAAGCGCCGCAAGCATTACGACGGCGGACAGAAATAGCGTGACGGGGTTCATGGTAGCGCTCCATTCGATGATGCCGACTTGCGGCAAGCGTCACGAAGCACGACAACTTTTCGCGCGATTGTCCTTGCGCCCGGGCATCGGAGATTTGGGCGTTCATTCAGAGGATGCGCCGGATTGCGATGCGAATCTGTACGATGACGTACCGGGACGGGGCGCATGCGCCACGACTCGTCGCGAGCAATGCGCAAGACATGCAAATGCCGCGCACGATTGCGCCAATGCTGGCTACCCGGCGCCGGACGGGGCGGCGTTTATCGTAACGAGCGATCTGCACCGGTAAAAAGCCGGCGTTTCGGCCGGCTTCCCATTCTGCCTTGCTGGGGCTGCTCCCCGTTCTGTTTCAGCGCGGGGAGGGTGACTACGGGAACGTTAAAGGGTCGATAGAAAACCCATGCCGAGACGTTTCCTTGCGCCGGAAATATATCGTCTGGGCGTCACGGCTTTCCACAAAAGGGGATATCGCTTCTTTCGCTGCGGACCCACGACCGGCATGCCGTCGTCGGGCGCGCGCGCCTCCGCCTGTTCTTGTTGGTTATCCTTGAGTTTTTTTTCTCGCTTCGGGTGATCTTTCATCAAACGGCTCCGTCAGGGGATCGCGTTGCATGATAGTTCAGGCTTGTACGGCTTGAGTCGAATCAAATCGCGCAAGCGATATGGGGCGCAACGGGGGCGCAACGGCCTACGTCCATCACGACGTCCCCCTCGTCATGAAGTCCACGGTCCATCGCCAATCTGCGCGTGAAGTACCACCATGCGTCTGCACGCTTCGTCAGTCGGTACGCTGTCGTACAAAGCCGGTGGCGTACAGGGGCGCGCGGGATCGCGTCCCTCGCGCTTCACGCGCGATCATCAAACACGCCGCACAGACTGTTCTTCAACGTACAGATTCGTCGAGCCCCGCCGTGCATGATGACTTTCGTTGCATTTTCCGTCGAGAGCGAGTCATGAAATATCCGGTCTATATCACGCGGCGCGGGAATCCTCGCTATCACGGCGCGCTTCCGGATTTTCCGGAAATCGATGTGGAGGGGGACTCGTATGACGAGTTGCTGGTAGCTGCGGCGCAACAGGTCATGGCCTGCTATGACGGTTCCCAGCGTCTTGTACCGCCGCCGACCACGGATATGTCGATATTGCAGGCGTCGGATATCGACGTAGGTGACGGAATCTGGCGGTTCTTCGATATCGACCTGACCGGCATGACCTCGAGTTCCGAGAGGATCGAGCTGTGCCTACCGAAATGCGTTGTGCGCGACATCGACATGAAGGCGAGTGCGCTGCACACGACTCGCGATGCCCTCGTGTCGATGGCGTGTGCGAATGCCATCGACCGATCTGCACCGCACGTCGCGGAGCGTTTCGAACCCGACGTGAAATCGCTGTCGGAAGCGGTTTGACGGTGCGACGCTTTGGGCGTGAAGCCTGGGCGGATGGAGTGGTCATTCAGGAGAAGGTGCCGTGAAGATTCGCGTTGCGCGTATTTTGCGACGCCGGACATCGCCATGGAGCAATGCACGACCGATTCGCGAGGAGTTCTTTGGTGATGAACGGCTGGCGCAGCATGCGGGAAGCCTGGCGCGTGCGCAGAAGGTAGTGCCCGGGGCGGCCTCTGGCCCGTCTCTGGCGACGCGGCTGAAGGACAACGCGGATCATCTGCTGAAGGCGTACCGGAACACCGTGGCCGCAGACGCCCGCGGCGAAGAGATCACGCCGGCAGCGGAGTGGCTGCTCGACAATTACTACCTGGTCGCGGAGCAGGTGCGGCAGATCCACGATGATCTTTCCCCACGCTATTACCGGCAATTGCCCAAGCTCGGCAACGGCCCGTTCGCCGGTTATCCGCGCGTATTCGGGATCAACTGGTCGTTCGTCGCCCATACGGACAGCCGTTTCGATCCCGATGTACTGTGCCGTTTCATGCTGGCCTATCAGGCGGTGGAACCGCTGACGATCGGCGAACTGTGGGCGGTGGCGATCACGCTGCGCATCGTGCTGATCGAAAACCTGCGGCGGCTCGCGGATCAGATCATCGACGACCGGCGCGCGCGGCTCGATGCCGACGCGCTCGCGGATCGCCTGCTCGGCGAACGCGGGCAGGCGCGGGCGGAGACAGAGCCGCTCGTCGCGCGTTATGAGCAGGCGGTATCGCACGATGCGTTCGCGGTACAACTGATCCAGCGGCTGCACGATCCCGATCCGGCCGTCGCACCGGCACTGGTGTGGCTGCATCGGCACCTGGCAGCGCGCGGCGCGACGCCTGACCAGATCGTCGCCTCCGTCAACCACGAGCAGGGCGCCGCCAGCCTCACCGTGCGCAACGTGATCACCAGCATGCGGCTGATTTCGGAGGTGGACTGGACCGAGTTGTTCGAGCGCATCAGCCTGGTCGATCGAGTGCTGCGCAGCCACCCGGGTTTCGCGGAGATGGATTTCCCCACGCGCAATCTGTATCGCGACGCGGTTGAAGCGCTTGCCCGCGGCGCGCCCGTCAGCGAGCTCGAGATTGCCCGTCGCGTCGTCGCCGATGCCGTGGCGCAAGGGCCGAGCCAAGCACCGGCCGCCGGCGCGATGCCTAGCCGCGAGGCGGACCCCGGTTACTACCTGCTAGCGGACGGTCGCGCCGCATTCGAAGCGGAGATCGGCTATCGGCCGCCCGTTGCGTTGTGGTTGCGGCGCCTTACTCGCCACGCCGGTCTCGGCGGGTATCTCGGCCGGATCGGGCTGATTGCCGCGCTGCTGCTGACGGGCATGCTGGCATGGCTCGCTCGCATCGAGCCGCCCGGTCAGTGGCTGATCTGGCTCGGCGTCGCCGGCCTGCTACCCGCGCTGGATGCCGCGGTCGCGCTCGTCAATCGCGGCGTGATGCGCGATGTCGGTGCGAAGATTCTGCCCGGCCTCGCATTGCTCGACGGTATTCCGCCGGACCTGTGCACGATGGTCGCCGTGCCGGTGCTGCTGACGACGGAAGCTGCGCTCGGCGAGCAGATCGAGCAACTGGAAATTCATCACCTGGCGAGCCCCAACGGCGCGCTTTACTTCGCTTTGCTCTCCGACTGGATGGACGCGTCCACGCCGCACACCGACAGCGACGACGGGTTGCTGGCATCCGCGATGGCGGGCATCGACCGGTTGAATCGGCTTTATCCGGCCGCGCCGGGCGCAGGCGAGCGCTTCCTGCTGCTGCACCGCAAGCGCGTATGGAGCGACGGCGAACGGTGCTGGATGGGCTGGGAGCGCAAGCGCGGCAAGCTGCACGAGCTGAACCGATTGCTGCGCGGCGCATCGGACACGACGTTCATCGCGACGGCCGGCCGGACGCCGCACGTGCCGCCGGACGTGCGCTACGTGATTACGCTCGATGCCGATACGCGGTTGCTGCGCGATACCGTGCGCCGCCTGGTCGGCAAGATGGCGCACCCGCTCAACCGGCCGGTATTCGATTCGGCGAGCCGGCGCATCGTCGGCGGCTACGGCGTCCTTCAGCCGCGCGTCACGTCGTCGCTCGCGAGCGGCGACGAGGGTTCGCTGTTCCAGCGCGTGTCGTCGAGCGCGCACGGCATCGATCCTTACGTGTCAGCCGTATCGGATGTCTATCAGGATCTGTTCGACGAAGGCTCCTATGCGGGCAAGGGCATCTACGACGTCGATGCGTTCGAGGCGGTGCTCGCCGGTCGCGTGCCGGAGAACGCAGTGCTCAGTCACGATCTGTTCGAAGGTATTTTCGCGCGGGCCGGACTAGCGTCGGATATCGAGG
>JACZKY010000420.1_pt1 | contig 17528 bp, 8 predicted proteins | sample 8237611 | NCBI WGS metagenome assembly JACZKY01 (sample SAMN16148055, study PRJNA663545) | marine sediment metagenome | biome: sediments and biomass from bioreactor inoculated with such sediments; feature: coastal sediments; material: methane- and iron-fed bioreactor; isolation source: Bothnian...
TCCCCAGGGCCGCGTAGGTAAGCGCCATTCCGAGCGCATATGCCCCTGAAACCACGATTCTTTTCATCCTTGAACCGCCGCCGCGGCTCCCGAGGTATCCTACGGTAACCGGCAGGATGGGGTAGGTGCACGGCGTGAAACTCGTGAGCAGGCCCCCCAGGAACGCCACCGCGTAGGCAACGGGGGAGCCCGCATGAAGGTAGTCCTGAAAGGAGGAGGTCAGCGGTTCCATCGGGGAGGCCCTTGGGGAGGCAGGTTCCAGGGTGTCATATATTCAGTTTACCCCGGAAACTCCCGGATAAAATGACCTATCATAGCCGATAAGACAGGATGAAGGATGAAGGGGGAAGGGTGGTCCGATGAAACGGCGGGACGTTCCACGGGATAGCGCCGGCGATCGGTGGTTTGGGGGGAAACACCTGGCCGAGAAGGTCACCGGCATATACGTCCTCAGCGGTGTCCTATGGGTGGTCATTGCGGTCGGCCTGATCTCCCACGACTGGATTGTGGTCATTGAAGACATCGCCTACGTCGCATTCACCGGAACCCTCCTGTACTACCTCCTCCGCCGGGGGATGGGCGCCCTGAAGGCGAAAGAGTCCGCCCTCCGGGAAAGCGAGGACCGTCTCGCGAGGATCCTCGAGACCAACGCCAGCGGCATCGTCGTGTTCGACGAGGGAGGGACGATTTCCTACGTGAACAAGGCGGCGTCGGAGATCCTCGGGGAGAAGCGGTTGAAGCTGATCGGGGCGAGTCACACGGATCCTTCCTGGAACCTGACGGGCATGGACGGCGCTCCGCTGCCCCCGGGGCGGGACCCGGTCGCACAGGTCCGGGCCACCCGCATGCCGAGGTACGATGCCGAAATCGGGCTCCTGCGCCGGGACGGGAAACGGGTATACCTGACGGTGAACGCCGCTCCGCTCCAGGATGCTTCGGGGAAGATGGTCGGCATCGTATCTTCCTTCGCCGACATCACGGAAAGGAAAAAAGCCGAGGACCTCAAGGTCCGGAAGCTTCTTCTGGCCGTGGAGCAGAGCCCATCCGCCATCGTCATTTCCGATCTGGAAGGGAAGGTGGAGTACGCGAATCCCAGGTACGCCGCGATGACCGGCTGCACGGTGCGGGGAACCATAAGCGGCGATACGCCCCACCTTTGCCGGATCCCGGAAGCGGAGCTCACGGAGATGCGGGCGGCCATCCGGTCGGGGAGATCGTGGCGCGGCGAGTTCGAGTGTCTCCGGAAGGACGGGGAGGCGTACTGGGAGGCGACCTCGGTGACCCCGATCCGGAACCCGGAGGGGGAGGCCGCGAACCTGTTGTGGATCCGGGAAGACATCACCGACCGGAAAGTGGCGGAGGAGGCGCTGCGCCGCAGCGAGGCGAACTACCGGGCGGTGGTGGAGGACCAGACGGAGCTCATCTGCCGGTTCGGCCCCGACGGGACCCTCACCTTCGTAAACGAGGCGTTCTGCCGCTACACCGGAAAGCGGCGGGAGGAGCTCGTGGGCACCCCCTTCCTGGAACGCCGCACGGGGCAGGAAACCATCGACATGGCCCGCCGATGGGCTTCCCGCGACCGGGATTTCCCCCCGATCGATTACGAGATCAGCGTGATGTATCCCGGCGGGAAACTCCGCTGGCAGCATTGGACCGAACGGGCCGTGTTCGACGGGAAGGGGAACTTCGTCGAATTCCAGGCCGTGGGATCGGACGTGACGGACCATCGTCAGGCGGACAACGCCTTGCGGGAGAGCCAGGAGAAGTTCCGGACCCTGGTCGAGACGATCTCCGACTGGGTATGGGAGACCGATCAGAACGGCGCATACACGTACGTCAGCCCGAAAGTCCGCGACCTGCTGGGGTACGAGCCGGAAGAGGTCGTGGGAAAGACCCCCTTCGATTTCATGTCTTCCGCCGAAGCGGCCCGGGTGGGAGAGATCTTCCGCGCGGTCTCCGCGCGACGGGAACCGTTCACCGGCCTGGAGAACGTCTGCCGGCGAAAGGACGGCCGGGAGGTGATGATCGAGACCAGCGGTGTACCGTTCTTCGACGCGGACGGGGCGTTCCGGGGGTACCGCGGCGTGGACCGGGACATCGGGGAGCGGAAGCGGGCGGAAGAGATGCTGCGCGCGAGCGAGGAGAGGTTCCGGCAGCTTTTCGAGCAGAACGAGGAACCGCTGTACCTCTTCCGGCACGGCACTTCCGAAATCGTGGACGCGAACCCCGCCGCGGTCGATCTTTACGGCCACTCCCGGGAGGATCTCCTTCATCGGGGAGTCGACCTGTTCGTGCGGGAGGAGGACCGGGAAAAATTCAATACCGCCATCTCCGGGATCCGCCCCGACGCCCCCCTGGTGATTCCGAGAGCGGCCCACCACCGCAAGGACGGCGAGGAGATCGTCGTCTCCATCCGCGCGAAGTCGATCCGGACCAAGGATGGGCATGTCGCCTACTGTTCCTTCCGGGATATCACCGGCAGGATCCGGATGGAGGAGGAAGCCAGGCTCCAGCAGGCGCAGCTCATCCACGCGAACCGGATGGCCTCCCTCGGGGCGATCGTGTCCGGCGTCGCCCACGAGGTGAACAACCCGAACAACCTGATCATGTTCAACGCGCCGTTGATCCTCTCGGCATGGGAGGATGCCGTGCCGGTCCTGGACAGCTACCGCCATGAAAACGGCGACTTCACGCTGGGGGGGCTCCCCTATTCCGAGATGCGCGACGTGCTGCCGAAACTCGCGGGAGGCATCTCCGAGGCCTCCCTGCGGATCAAGGGGATCGTCGGCAACCTGAAGGATTTCGCCAGGCAGGATACGCCCGGCGGGGAAAAGCCGGAGCGGATCAACGACGTCGTCCGGTCCGCCGTGAGGATTCTGAACCACGAGATCATGAAAGGAACGCACCGCTTCGCGGCGGAATTCGGGGAGGGAATCCCGCCGGTCATGGGCTCGGGACATCAGCTGGAGCAGGTCGTCCTCAACCTGCTCACCAACGCCATCCAGTCGCTCAGCTCGAAACACCAGGCCGTCCGCGTGCGCACCTCGAGGGATCCGGCAACCGGCGACGTGGAAGTGCACGTCATCGACGAGGGGATCGGGATGTCCCGCGAGGTCCAGGAACGGATCACGGAGCCGTTCTTTTCCACCCGCCTTGAAACCGGGGGCCTCGGCCTGGGACTCTCCATATGCCAGTCCATCGTGACGCTTCACGGCGGGACTCTGCGTTTCGAATCGGAAGTGGGGAAGGGAACCCGTGCGGTCGTCCGGCTTCCAGCATGCGCCTTCCCCGAAGGGGAAGGCGCGGAAGATTCCTCCCCGAAGATCCCCATGGGGAGGTGACCGGTGGAAAAGGTGCAAGGCGGTTTCCCGGTCCTGCTGGTGGACGACGAACCGCAATTCCTGGTCTCCTGCGAAGTGGTCCTGCGGGCCGCCGGGATATCCCCGGTGGTTACCGTGGAGGACGGCCGCTCCGTGCTGAAGCTGCTGGAGGAGCGGGAGGCCGCCGTGGTCGTCCTCGACCTCTCCATGCCCAAAATGCCGGGGATGGAGCTGCTCCCGCTCATTTCGGAGCGGTTTCCGGGGCTTCCCGTCATCATGATGACGGGAACGAACGAGGTGGAGATCGCGGTGGAGTGCATGAAGAAGGGGGCCTTCGACTACCTCGTCAAGCCGGTGGAGCCTTCCCGCTTCGTCTCGTCCGTCCGTCGCGCGATCGAGGTGCGGTCCCTCCGGGAAGAGGTCGATACCCTGAAGGCCCGCTTCCTTTCCGGCAAGGTGCGGAACGAGGCCGCATTCGCGGGGATCGTCACGGAAAACCGGAAGATGCTGGCCGTTTTCCAGTACGTGGAAGTGATCGCCGCCTCCCGCCACCCCGTTCTGATCACCGGGGAAACCGGGACGGGAAAGGAGCTATTGGCCCGTTCCCTGCACACTTTAAGCGGCTCCGAGGGAAGTCTCGTGATGGTGAACGTCGCCGGTCTCGACGACACCCTGTTTTCCGACGCCCTGTTCGGCCACCGCAAAGGCGCGTTCACGGGGGCGGACCAGGCCCGCGAGGGGCTGATCGCGCAGGCCTCCGGCGGCACCCTCTTCCTGGACGAAATCGGGGATCTCCGCGAGACGTCCCAGGTGAAGCTGCTGCGCCTCCTGGAGGAGCGGAAATACTACCCGCTGGGTTCGGATATCGCCAGGGAGAGCGACTCCCGCATCGTCTGCGCCACCAACCATACGCTGGAGCAGCTGGTGAAGGAAGGGAAGTTCCGTCGCGATCTCTACTACCGGCTTTATGCGCACCAGATCCATCTGCCGCCCCTGCGGGAGCGCAAGGAGGACATCCCCCTGCTGGTGGACGCTTTCCTGGCGGCGGCGGCGGCGGAGGAAAAGAAGAAGAAGCCCACCCCGCCGGCGGAGCTGTACACCCTCCTGTCGACGTACGATTTCCCCGGAAACGTCCGGGAACTCCGGATGATGGTGTTCGATGCCGTTCTGCGGCATACAGGAGGCATTCTCTCGATCGACAGCTTCCGCAGGATGATCGGGGTACGGGGTTCTCCCGGGCCGGAAGAAACGGCTGCCGATGTCGCCGTGATGGGAGGAAATTCCTCTCCGTTCAAGGGATTGTCCCGCCTGCCCACCTTGAAGGAAGCCGAGGAGCAGCTCGTCGCCGAGGCGCTGGCCCGTTCCCGGAACAACCAGGGGATCGCGGCGTCCATGCTGGGAATTTCCCGCCAGGCGATGAACAAGCGGCTGATCCGGAAGGCACAGGGCGGGCAGAACGGCAACGACGCGAAAGAGTAGGGAGGCCGCCCTGTCCCCGTCCGCACGCATTTTGCTCGTGGATGACGAGACTTCTTTCCGCTTCGCGGCCGTCGTGGCGATGCGGCGGGCCGGTTATCGCGTGGAAGAAGCGGCGGACGGGGAAGAGGCGCTCCGGAAAGTCCATGGGGCCCGGGAATCCGGGGATCCCTTTCACCTCGTCGTCACCGACATCCGGATGCCGGTGATGTCCGGGATCGAGCTGATCAAGGCCCTTCGCGAAGAGAGCGCCGATACGAGGCTGTGCGCCATCACCTGTTTCGGCGAGCAGGCCCTCGTCGAGGAGCTTGCCGGAATTGGGTGCACGGAATACATCGAGAAGCCCTTTTCGCCGGAGGTGCTGCTGACCCGGTTGGGAAAGGTTCTGGAGACGACGGAGGATTGAGAATGCGGCTTCGTTCCGTGGTGACGTCATTCCTTGCGGCGGGACTCCTTGCGGGAGGAGGCTGGACGCAGGCCCTTGCCCACGACGCCCATCGGCACGGGGCGGCGGGAGGAGATCCCGCGGTTCCGGCGCCGGAGACCCCGAAGCGGAAGGTGCCCCTGCGCCTGGACGAAAACGAGCAACGGCGGTATTTCACCGACACGGCGCTTCTCGATCAGGACGGGCGGCCGGTGCGCTTTTACACCGATGTCATGAAGGGGAAGATCGTCCTCATCAGTTTCATCTACACCAACTGCACGGACATCTGCCCGCTCCTGATGCACAACCTCTCCGACGTTTCGGAGTCGCTGGGGGACCGGTTCGGGAAGGACGTCTTTTTCGTGTCCCTCAGCGTCGATCCGGAGGTCGACACCCCGGAGGAGCTGAAGAAGTACGCGGAGAGGTACAATGCCCGGGCCGGGTGGACGTTCCTGACCGGCGACAAGAAGGACGTCGACGCCGTGGTCGCCCGGTTCGGGGAATTCAAGGAGGACTTCGAGGACCACTCGATGATGTTCGTCCTGGGGGATGTGAAGAACGCCCGCTGGTCGAAGATCCGCGGCGACCTTCCACCGGACGCCGTAACCCCCCGGATTCTCGACTTGGTGCAACGCCGGGGAGGCTTGTGACGGGTGCGACGAAGGTTGCCGGTTTGCCCGGGGGCGATGCAGCGCAACATCCCGTTTCACAACAGGTATTGTCCTCTCCCGGGCACTTTCACTTCGGGCGTGTTGCAGGGGTCCGGGGTTTTCCGTCTTCAGGCGTGCCTCCGAACCCCGCCGATTTCACGGGAGTTTTAAGTCTTCCGGAATGGCATGTAACTTGTAGGTTGGCGTTCCATGGAGCAAGGAACGCACATCCTTCTGGCGGACGACGAGAACGAATTCCGTTTTTCCGCTTCCATTGCCCTGCGGGGGGCCGGATACCGGGTGACGGTCGCAAGGAACGGCCGTGAGGCGTTCGCCCGGATCGTGGAAGCGCGTACGACGGGAGATCCGGTTCAGGTGCTGGTGACCGACCAGCAGATGCCGGAAATGACCGGGCTGGAGCTGGTGTCGGTCCTGCGTGCGCGGGGAATCCAAGTGCCGGTCGTCATCATCACCGCGTACCGCGATGCATCCATCGAGGCGGGTTTGCCTCCGGGCTGGATTCGCGAACTCGTCGAGAAACCGATCGCTCCGGAAGTGCTGGTCGCCTGCCTGGCGCGGGCGGCGGGAAAATCCGCGGAAAAATCGGCCTGATCCGCAAAACGAGCGGCACTTTCAAGGCAAACGCCCCCATGCAACGAAGGTTGCTCCTCTTAACGCCCTGGTAACAGGAAACCCTTTCATCACGGCTGTTTTGAACGATTCCGGATTCCGCAAGGAGAATGCGGGTTGCACCCTTCTGCCGCATCCCTGTTTTCCGTCGATCATTTAAAGACCCGACAATGCTGGTTTTTTTTCAAAAACAGCGTTTTGGCACGTGTATTGAATCGATTCGTGGGAAACGGGCTTTGAGTGCGCCAAATGTCTCTATGGCAACCGTTCCACCAGGGCAAGGAGGGGCGAAATGAAACGGTCGAAAATCATAAACGGTCTGCTGATCGCGGGACTTGCGGTATCCATGGCTTTCGGGGGAGTTCCGGCCGGCGAGGCGTTCGCCGCCGCCCCGGGGATCGTCTGCGAGCGGGAGGTCGCCGCGAACCTGGTGGTGATCGACCAGCCCCTGATGTTCAACCGCCTCGGCGCGGCCAACGTCAACGGGATGATCTACGCCCTGAAACGGGACGTCATCGACGCCAACGGCGTCCCGCTCACCGTGGCCGGCGCGGTTCCCACGCCCGGCACGCTGCAGCTTCGCCCCGACCGGCGTCCCCGGCCGCTGGTCCTCCGCGTCCGTGCGGGGGACTGCCTCACGGTCCACCTCGAAAACCTCCTGACCGCCGTGGCGAATCCCTTCAACGAGATTCCGGGCGCGGTTCCCCCGTTCAACATCGTGATCGACGACCAGCCCGCGAATCGTTTCGTCGGTTTCCATGCGGCGGGAATGCAGGTGGTCACGGGAATTGACGACGATGGCGGCATCGCCGGGAGCAACAACGTGCTCGAAAACCCCGTGGGCGGAGTGGGCGGACTGGTGAGCCCTGGGAACGCGACGTCGTACAAGATGTACGCCGAGAAGGAAGGCGTATTCGTGGTCAACAGCCCTGGCGTTCTCATCGGGTCGGAGGCCAACGGGGGTCATGTCCCGAACGGCCTGTTCGGCCAGGTGATCGTCGAGCCCAGGGGGGCCCGGATCTACCGGAGCCAGGTCCACGAGGAGGAGCTGCGCCTCTCCGCAGACCGGAACCGGAACGGCGCGATCGACAACGCGGAACGGACCCCCGACCGGCAGCCGGTCATCGACTACGAAGCGCTCTATCCGAACATCGAACCGTGGATCGGCGAAGGGAAAGCGAACCTCCCGGTCCTGAACACGATGCGGTGCTCCACGGCGACCAGCTGCGAGATCGTCCATTCCGAGATCAACGCGGTCGTCGCGGGGCCCGACCCGGACGGCACCTGGTACGGCCAGTGCCCCGGATCGAACTGCCCGTACCCGCTGGAATCGGTCGGAAAGCGGAACCCCTCGGTTCCGAATCGTCTGGAACCGTTCCGCGACTTCTCCTCCCAGTTCCACGACGAGACGGCGGCCGCGCAGGCGTTCCACGGATTCTACGTGACCGATCCCGTGTTCAGTTCCCTGCTCCACGGGGTCCGGGACTCTTTTATGATCAACTACGGTTCGGGCGGGATCGGCTCCGAGATCATCGCCAACCGCCTGGGCGTCGGTCCGATGCACGACTGCCTCAATTGCGCCTACGAGGAGTTCTTCCTCTCGTCGTTTACCGTGGGCGACCCGGCGATGCTGGTCGACGTTCCGGCGAACCTCGGGCTCGAGAACCTCCTTCCGGGGTTTGCTCCGCCCGCCGGGACGACGGGTCCCAAGGCGAACTACGCGATCGGGTCCGAGGACCCCTCGAACGTCCACCACAGCTACACCGGGGATTTCGCCAAGATCCGGAACACGCACGTGGGCTTCGAGCAGCATGTGTTCCACCTCCACAACCACCAGTGGCTCTTCAACCCCAACGACGACGACTCGAACTACCTGGACGCCCAGGGGATCGGTCCGGGCGTCGGGTACACCTACGAGATAAACTTCGGCGGGTCCGGGAACCGGAACAAGACGGCCGGGGACTCGATATTCCACTGCCACTTCTACCCGCATTTCGCGCAGGGGATGTGGTACCACTGGCGCCACAACGACACCCTGCAGACCGGCACCGTCCTGGCCGCCTCGAACGCCACGTTCGTGAACGGGGATCCCGAGATGCCGTCGGGGTACCACACCACGCGATGGGCCCTGGAGGACACCACCCCCGCCATCCACCCGAAGGCGGGGACCATCGGCCTGCCGGCCGACGCCCGCTTCCGGTCCTACCCAGATGGGGAGATCGTCGCCGGGACACCGATCCCCGCGGTGGTACCGCTTCCGGGGCAGGGCATGCCGCTGTTGCCGGGGGACGTCGCGGTGGTCCCGAACTCCTTGACGGTGGCCGTGCCCGGCGACCCCGCCCGGCCGGTGGGAAGCCTCGCCAGGGTCATCGACCGCACGGTGCACCCGGGCTATCCGTTCTGGATCGCCGGGATCGAGGACATCGTGGGGCAGCGGGCGACCACGCCGCCGCTCGACATGCTCAGCGCGACGCAGGCGACGGCCTTGAAAGCCGATGCGACGAACACGTTCGACAGCTGCGTGGATAACGTCACCGGCGTCTCCACGGAGCCGGTGGGGGGTGCCTGCCCCGCGGGCACGACGCTCACCGCCCGCAACCTCTGGGACCGGATCGACACCAACCAGGCCGACGGGTTCGACGGCGGGCTGCCGCGCCATGCGCTGCTCGGCTACGCGGCGGGGGGAACCTCCAGCTCCATCGTGAGCCCCATCGATTTCAGCAAGAAGGTCCTTTCGGCCCAGCCGACCTACTATCCGGAAGAGGGGACCGACCTCGAACAGCTGGCGATGAAGTATCACGCGCAGCGGCACCACCCGAGCTACAAGGTGGCCTTCGATTTCACGCCCGTACCGGCGAATTTCACGCTGAACGGATCCGGACCCGTGATCGGCGCACCGTTCAACAACCCGTGCATCGACGACCGCGGCGTGGTCCTGGACAACGGGGTGGTCGGGAGTTTCTTCGACGGCACGCTGACGCCGAACAATCCGGAGGGGAGCCTGACGACCACGGGGCGCAGCCTCTTCACTTCGGGAAATCCCCGGATCTACAAGGGGACCTTCGTCCAATTCGACGCGGTCCTGAACAAGGTGGGGTACCACTACCCGCAGCAGCGGATCATTACCCTGTGGGCCGACGCCGGCCCGGTCATCACCCAGGAGAAGCCGCCGGAGCCCTTGGTGTTCCGGGCCAACACCTTCGACTGCATGGTGTATCACAACGCCAACCTGGTGCCCGAATATTACGAGATGGACGACTACCAGGTCCGGACGCCGACCGACATCATCGGCCAGCACATCCACCTTCCGAAGTGGGACCTGACCACGGCGGACGGATCGGCCAACGGCTGGAACTATGAAGACGGGACGCTCTCCCCCGGGGCGGTCCGCGAGCGGATCCACGCGATCCGGACCTTCAACGGCTGCACCGAACCCACCGACCCCAGGGATGGAACGGGCGTGTGCCCCGTGGCGCTGGACCACCCGTACTTCGGAGCAGTGGCCCAGGGGATGGGCGGTCGCTTTCCCCAGGTGTGGAAAGGGGCGCGGACGACCACCCAGCGGTGGTTCGCAGACCCGGTGGTCAACACCTCCGGCTTCGACCGGGGCCTCGGGATCATCTTCACCCATGACCATTACGGACCGTCCACCCATCAGCAGATCGGGCTCTACGCCACGATGCTCACGGAACCGGCAGGTTCCCAGTGGAGACATAACGAACTCGGGACGCAGCTGGGGCAGGATCCGGACGGCACGTACGGAAGGACCCTGGCGGGCATCACCAAGGCGGACGGATCCCCCGCGACCGACGGCGGGCCGACCTCCTGGCAGGCGATGATCCTTCCTCCGACGACGCCGCTGGCCGGCGTCAGCGTCAAGTCGGAGACCATCGATCCGCACCGCGAGTTCTACTTCGAGTACAGCGACTTCCAGCATGCCTATGAGAAAGGTGTCTACGTGGGCGCCGGGCCGGACGGCCTGCCGCTCGAAGGAGCGGGTCCGCTGGACCGGTTCCTGGTCACCGCGGATGCGCCGGCCAACGTGGCCGCCGCCGCGACGGACATCCAGAACGCCTTCCGGACGGCCATCAATATCCACGGGAGGGCGCAGCTCGCCAACCCGCTGTTCCCGGACGTCTACGTGGAAGTCGACGGGGGGATCCTCCCCGGCTGCCCGACGCGTCCGTGCCCGGGGGCGATCACGGCGGCGAACGACCCCGCGATGCACGTGGTGAACTACCGCAACGAACCGGTCGCGCTCCGGGTATTCGATCCGAACCGGCTCGGGCCGGACGGCAAGCCCGGCGCCCAGGCGGCCGGCAGGCCGGGAAACCTGGCGTTCGCGCTGAACACGGCGCTCATCCACCGCTCCACGGGGGCCGTCACGCGGATCCCCCGGGCGATCCCCGAGATGAACCTCAAGGAATCGGCGCTGGGCTTCTGGGCGGAATCCCTAAACCAGCAGACCGCGATCGACAACAACGATCCGTTCACCCCGATGATGCGGGCCTACGCAGGAGACCTCGTCCGCATCAAGATGCAGTCCGGCGGCCACGAACAGGAGCACACCGCAACGGTCCACGGGTTGAAATGGCTCCAGTCGGGCTCGGGAAACGGGCGGGCGCTCAACTCCGGCTGGCGCAACGCGCAATCGGGCGGGATCTCGGAGCAGTTCACGTTGAGCGTCCCGCTGGTGGGCGCCGTCCGCGAGTTCAGCAGCTGCGGCGTCGACTCGACGGGTCCCGTCTGCCTCACTCCGCGGCGGGACTACGCCTACTCGATGGACACCGCGACCGACGGCTGGTGGAGCGGCACCTGGGGGATCCTGCGGGGTTATGACGTCGTCCGCGGCGACCTTCCGACGCTTCCGGGCAATCCGAGGACGGCAGCGCCGTCGGTCGTAAACGCCGCCGATTTCCGCGGCATCTGCCCGAAGGAGCCCACGGCGCCGACCGTCGCGGTGAATATCGTGGCGGCGCTGGCCAACGACATCCTGCCGAATCCCGGCATCACGCTTCCGCTGCTGACGGATACGAACCCGGTGACGGGCCTGCCTTTCTCGGTGGAGGTCAACAGCACCGCGTCGCTCAATCCCGCCGGCGGGACGCTGGTGTACAACCCGAGGACCACCGTCGTTCCGACGGTCACGATTCCGGGGGAAGCCGGCGACCCGCCGCTGGTGATCGGCGGGGGAGCGGGTCCGCTGAACGACCCGACCGCCATGATGTACGTGCGGGCGACCGACCTGGAGCCGAAAACACCGGTCGCCGCCCCATGCCTCGACAACGTTGGCGCCGTGCGCGCCGATTTCTTCACCCGGATCGGGTGCCCGGTGCAGCTTAAGACGGGTCTGAAAGCCGAGCCGCTGGTGCTGCGGGCTCCCGCAGGGAGCTGCGTGATCGCGACCCTCCACAACCGGATTCCGGCCCAGATCCCGGATCTTCCGACGATGACGGTGATGTCGGGCTACGCGAAGCGCGACCGGCTGCACCCGCAAGGTTCCACCAACTTCAACATCAATCTGTTGCGGCCGTCCTCCCACGTCGGCCTCCACACCCAGATGGCGGCGTTCGACGTGACCAAGGACGACGGGGTGAACGTCGGGCAGAACTTCGACCAGGTCGCCCAACCGGTCGGCGCCGGCGATACGGTGGCCGCAACGGATGTCTACAAATGGTATCTGGGCGATATCGGCGTCAAGACGGTGGCGGGCGGATTCCAGCTGGTGGCCACGCCGGTCGAGTTCGGCGGTTCGTCGTTCATTCCCGCCGACAAGATCAAGCAGCCTCAGAAGTCGATGATGGGCGGCATGGTCACGCTGCCGGCGGGTTCCACGATCCTCCAGGAGGACCGCGGGGACAACGTCCCGAACAGCGGGCGCGTGGCCGCTACAATACAGAAGGCGGACGGGTCCGTCGTCCGCGACTTCATGGTGATATTGGCGAAGAACGTGGACCAGCGGTATGCCGACGGGACGCCCGTGCAGCACATGAGCGGCGCGGGAGTCGGCATTCCGGAGGATTCGGCGAACAACAGCACGATGGCCTTGAACTACGGGATCGAGCCGATGTGGTTCCGGTTCGCGATCCCGCCGCACTCCCTGTTCGGACCGCTCGGTTTCGGCGGTATTCTCAACGCCCAACAGGCGTTCAGCAACACCCTTCCGACCGACCCGAACGTGCCGTTCAGTCCGGCGGTGGGCGATCCCGCGACGCCGGTCCTCGTGGCGTCGTCGGGGCAGGAAGTGCGCCTGCATTTCGCGTCGCCGCACGGAACCAACCGCGGTTCCACCATGGCCCTCCACGGCCACGTGTGGCAGCGCGACCCGTACATCTGCCCCGGCGAGGCGCAGGACGGCCTTCCCGGCAGATGCAACCGTCCGGATGACGGCCGCCTGGTGGACGCCGCCGGCAACTGGGTCGTCGGGTCCAAGGCGATCGGCATCAACCCGACCGGCATGACCATGGCCGCCCAGGAGAGCCTGGCGTCCTATACCAAGTACGACCTCTTGCTCCCGTACGCGGGCGGGCGCGCCGGCCACCTCGGCGATTACGTGTTCCGCGACACGGCCTCCGGTGGAACCGCCAGCGGCGTCTGGGGAATCCTGCGGGTCCAGGCCGAGGGCGCTCCTCCCAGGGCGACGGCGCTGAATCTGACTGCCGTTCCGCCAGGGAGCACGACGACCGGGGACAACGTGACCTTCACGGCGACTCCCGTCGGCGGAACCGGCCCCTTCGAGTACGAGTTCCTGCTCAGCACGGGCGGAGGTCCGTTCGTGGTGGTGCAGCCGTACGGGCCGTCCAACCAGTGGTTATGGAATACGCTGGGTACCCTGATCAACGATTTCCAGGTCCGGGCGTTCGTCCGTACCGTGGGGAACCCCGGGTTCGACGCGCTGGCGACGATCCCGTACACGCTGACGGCCGCGCCGATCACGGTGTCGCTGTCGGCCAATCCCGTGGACAACACGACCACGGGCAACAGCGTTACGTTCACGGCGACCGGGGCCGGCGGCCAGGGGGGCGGGCTCGAGTACGAGTTCCGCCATCGGGCCGCGGGTGGCGTGTTCGCCATCGTTCAGAATTACTCCGACAACAACGTATGGGTCTGGAACACGACCGGTTCTCCGGCCGGCTCCTACGAGATCCAGGTGCTGGTCCGCGACGCGGGCACGATCACCCCGTCCGCTTCGGCGATCCTGCCGTACGTGCTGACGGAGGTGTCCCCTGCGACGGGGGTGTCGTTTACACCTCCTCCGTCTCCCGCGAGCCCTGTGGCTCCTGGCGACAGCGTGGTATTCACGGCGGTCGCCAGCGGTGGCACGGCTCCGTACGAGTACCAGTACTGGGTGTTTAACGGGTCGACGTGGACCACTCCCCAGTTGTACGGTCCGAGCGGCTCGTTTACATGGAACACCACGGGATTGTCCACGGGTACGTACACGATCGTGGTGTGGGCCCGGAGCGTGGGTTCCGTGAACCAGTTCGACACGTCGGCGACGGCGGTCTATGTTGTGCAATAATTGGTACGAGGCAAACAATAAAGTATTTTATAAAGCATAACGATTTTAAACAGGAGCGGACCAAGTCCGCTCCTGTTTATAGCCATGTATGAGTTAAGCACGAAGATTTAAAAAAAGGTGTCTCGATGCATGTTAGATATTCATGGATCTTGGGCTTTATACTATTTGCCTTCCCGGCCACCGCCGAGGACCCCCCCCTCCCCAAGAACCAGAAAGACAAGGTCAGCTACGGCATGGGAGTCCAGGCGGCGAAGAGCCTGAAGCAGCAGGGGATCGACGTCGACCCCGACCTCATGATGAAAGGGTTGAAGGACGAGCTTTCCGGCGGGAAGCTTCTGATCTCGGAAGACGAGATCGGGAAATCCTTGAGGATGTACAAGGCCGGCCTGAGGCAGAAGCGCGTCGAGGACAAAAAACTTGCCGCTGCGGAGAACAAGAAGAAAGGGGAGGCCTTCCTGGCCGACAACGCCGGAAAGGAGGGCGTGGTGACCCTGCCGGGCGGGCTGCAGTACAGGATCCTCAAGGCGGGCGACGGGAAGGTGCCCGCGGCGGCCGACAAGGTGGAGGTCCATTACCGGGGCACGCATATCGACGGCTCGGAGTTCGACAGCTCCAACAAAACCGGGAAGCCCGCGACCTTCCTGGTCAAGGGAGGGATCATCCGCGGCTGGACCGAAGCGCTGACGCGCATGCCGGTGGGCTCGAAGTGGCAGCTGTTCGTTCCCCACAACCTCGCTTACGGGACGCGCGGGGCGGGAACCGCCATCGGGCCGAATGAAACGCTGGTTTTCGAGCTGGAACTCCTCGCCATAAAGTAACGGAACCGCGTGCAGGAGCTCCCCTGTCGCCTTGACGGTGCCAGAATTCTTCTTCCCGAATGAAAACATGAAGGAAACCGTTGGTACCATTTAGGAAACTAACGCTTTAGGCCAGGAAAAGGAAAAGAGAAAACGGTATGGTCGATCGGAAACCCAGCCTGTCCCCTGAAGGGACGCCGGACCTTGCACCGGTTCCGGGGAAGGAATACGCGATCCTCCGGTACCGCCACGTCCTGAAGTTCCTGCTTCACGGGATCATTTTCATCTCCGCGTACGTCGGCGCGTACCTCATTCGGTTCGAGTTCGAGATACCCCCAGAATACGCCCTGACGATCCGGGAGACGATCCCGCTGGTTTTCCTCTCCAAGGCGATGGCTTTTTTCGCCTTCGGGCTGTTCTTCGGCTGGTGGCGGTATGTGACCATCCGGGACGTGCTGCCCATCGTTTCGGGCTGCACGCTGGGTACCGGGCTGCTCTGGGGCATCGTATTGCTGTTCCAGCCCCACCTTTCGATCCCCCGCTCGGTGTACCTGATCGACTGGGGGCTGACCCTGATGATGGTTCTCGGGGCGCGCTACTTCATCCGGTTCGGGCGGGAGATGTTCGGGCGCAGGCGCAACGAGACCGACCGCCGCGTCCTGATCGTCGGGGCCGGATCCGCGGGCCAGATGATTCTCCGCGAGATCCGGGAGAACCCGTCGCTTGGAATGGTCGAAGTCGGATTCGTGGACGACGACCGGTCGAAGTGGCGGGGGCGGATCGATGGCCTGCCGGTGCTGGGGGGTCATGGGGATATCGTGGATCTCTGCGGGGAGCACCGGATCGACGAGATCGTCATCGCCATCCCCTCGGCATCGCCGTCCCGCCTGCGGCACATCCTTTCGCGATGCCAGGGCGCCAGGGCCAGGGCCCGGATCCTGCCGGGCGTGGGGGACCTGATCGACGGGAAGGTCAGCGTCCGGTCGCTTCGGGACGTGGATCTGGAGGACCTGCTGGGGCGCGATCCGGTGGAACTGGATACCGCCCTCCTGAACAGCCACATCACCGGGCAAACGGTGATGGTGACCGGCGCGGCGGGGTCCATTGGGTCGGAGCTGTGCCGCCAGATCGCCCGTCTGTCGCCCTCCCGGCTCGTGCTGTTCGAGATCGCGGAAAGCCCGCTGTTCGATTTCGAGATGGAGATGCGGGAAAAATTCCCGGCGGTGAACGTGGTCCCCGTGATCGGGGACGTTCGGGACCGCGGGCGGGTGGAAGAGACGATGCGCCTGCACCAGCCGGCCGTCGTGTACCACGCGGCGGCGTACAAGCACGTTCCCATGATGGAAGGCCACCCGGTCGAGGCCGTGAAGACGAACGTGCTGGGGACGCGGATCGTCGCCGAGGCGGCGTCCAAGTACGGGGTGGAGCGGTTCGTCCTCGTCTCCACCGACAAGGCCGTGCGGCCGACGAACGTGATGGGGGCGACGAAACGGCTCGCGGAGCTGGTCATCCACAACATGAACGGCGCGGGGCGGAAAACCGTCTTCGTCGCGGTCCGGTTCGGCAACGTCCTGGGAAGCGCCGGAAGCGTGGTCCCGATCTTCCGGAGGCAGCTGGAGACCACGGGGAAGCTGACCGTGACCCACCCCGAGGCGTCCCGTTACTTTATGCTGATTTCCGAGGCGGCGGGTCTCATCCTGCAGGCGGGTGCGATGGGGAAGGGCGGCGAGGTGTTCGTCCTCGAGATGGGCGAGCCCGTGAAGATCATCGAACTGGCGCAGAACCTGATCCGTCTCTCCGGGAGGGAGGTGGGCGTGGACGCCGAGATCGTATTCACCGGCCTGCGCCCCGGCGAAAAGCTGCACGAGGAGTTGATCGTCGAGGGGGAGGATGTCACGCGCACCAACCATCCCAAGGTGATGCGGCTGATCGGCAGCGAGGCGATGCCCACCGCCTGGGCGAATCGGCTGGAGGAGTTGATCGTCCTCGCCATCACCGGGGATAGCTACGGCGTCATCGAGAAACTGGATGCCCTCGTGAAGGGATACAGTCCCCGGTACGATCTCCACGGAGTTCCGGATACCGGGATCGCAGTCGGGGAGGCCTCTTCCCGTCCCGCGGGTCCGCCCCCCACCAAGTCCGTCCACTGACGCGCGGAACCGCAGAACCGGGACGTTCCTTAGAACTTTCGCAAAACAGGGACAGACATGAGTTCCTATAGAGGAAGTGCCCTCCTGTGGTCCATGTCTGTCCCCAAACTGCTGAAGTTCTAAGGAACGTCCCGGTTCTGCGTCAGTGCTCCCAGAACGTTTCCACCAACCCTGCCTTCCAGCGTTCGCCTTCCCGGAACATCCGCAGCACCGCCGGGCGGTCCGCTCCCTGGTGCGTGATGAGCACCTCCGCGCGGTCCTGCTCGACGACCCCCATTTCCCATCGGCTTTTTTCCAGGGCGTCATCGGGGTTGAAACGCCGGAGGAAGCCTTCCCAGTATTGCCGGCACAGCGGCCCGCCTGACGCGAAATCTTCCCGGATCCGCTCCTTCGGGACGGGTTGGCCCCCGGCCTTGCGGATCGCGGCTTCCGTATCCGAAACGATCGTTTCCCGGGATTTCGCCGTCAGGACCGCCCATATCGCGGTGTAATCGCGGTCCTTCATCGTCTGGAACAGCGATTCGGCAGAGGCGAGAATTATGGGCACAGGGAGGTCGGC
>JACZKY010046564.1_pt1 | contig 17519 bp, 16 predicted proteins | sample 8237611 | NCBI WGS metagenome assembly JACZKY01 (sample SAMN16148055, study PRJNA663545) | marine sediment metagenome | biome: sediments and biomass from bioreactor inoculated with such sediments; feature: coastal sediments; material: methane- and iron-fed bioreactor; isolation source: Bothnian...
ATCGTCGGCCATCGTGCGGTGTCCTCCTTCTTTCCGTGTCTTTGGCGAGATCACGAAAAGATGAGAACCACGCGGTGGCCGGCACTGTCAACGGCCAATCCAACTCCGTTACCGATTTACACACTCACGGGGACTCTAACGCGGGATGCCTTGACACCAGCCTCCGCCAAGAGCCCTGATTTGATTTTTCCGGAATATGGGGTAAGTTGCTGAATGTGAATTTTCTAAGGAGCCGCCATGTCCCCCGACCGCAAAATGATCGTCTCAACCATGTGGCTCAAGACCGCCGTCATCACCTTCGTCTTCGGTTTTTCTGTCCTCGGCTACCTGGCGGCGCGCATCTATTCGGATCATCCGCCGGTCCCCGCGCAAGTCCAGACCGCCGATGGGGAGGTCGTCTTCACCTTTGACGATGTGATGGCCGGGCAACACATCTTTCAGAAGTTCGGCCTCATGCAGCACGGCACCATTTTTGGTCACGGGGCCTACCTGGGGCCCGATTTCACCGCCGAGACCCTTCACCGACAGGGGGAATCGATGCTCTCCTTTTATCTGGGAGAGGGGTTTTCGGAGGCCGAGGCCGCCGAGCGGGTGCGGCGGGATCTGAAGGCGAACACCTACGACTCCGAAACGGGGACTCTCATTTACACACCTGCCCAAGCCGAGGCCTTCGAAGGATTGGTGGAGTATTACGGCGGGTGGTTCGGACCGATGGATACGCAGCAGGGGCTGCACCGCCCCCCCATTGAAGATCCGGCCGAGGTGCGCCGTCTCACCTCCTTCTTTGCCTGGTCCGCCTGGACGAGCGCCGCGCTGCGCCCGGGCACCAACTACTCCTACACCAACAACTGGCCTCCGGAGCCGCTGGCCGGCAACTCCCCTACCGGCGGAGCCCTCCTCTGGAGTGTTCTCAGCCTGGTGGCCCTTCTCGGAGGGACGGGGATCATCCTTTTCGTCTTCGGCCGTTATGAGCAGCTCGGGTGGCAGCGGACGAAGGCGGGCGAAATCCGCACGTTCCGCCTCCCGGGAGAGGTGCGGCTTACCCCGGCACAGAGGGCGGTTCCGTTGTATTTCCTGGTGGTCGCGGCGCTTTTTCTACTCCAGGGGCTCCTCGGCGGTCTGAACGCTCACTATCAAGTGGAACCGGAGGGTTTTTTCGGGGTGCGCATCGCCGAATGGCTCCCCTACAACCTGTCGCGGATGTGGCACCTGCAGCTAGCTCTCTTCTTCGTCTCGGCGAGTTTCCTGGCCATGGGGATCTTTCTGGCGCCGATGATCGCCGGAAAGGAACCGAAGCATCAGGAGAAGCTTGCCCTGATCCTCTTCGGGGCGGTGGTCATCGTGGTTTTGGGGAGTCTGGCGGGCGAAGCGGCAAGTATCAAGGATTACATCACCCGGGACGGCCCCTGGTTCTGGATCGGCTCCCAGGGATGGGAGTACCTTGATCTGGGACGCCTCTGGCAGATCCTGCTGGTCGGCGGGATGTTCTTCTGGGCCTGCATCCTGATTCGCGGCCTGCGCGAGCGCCTCTCCCTGGAGCATCCGGGGAACATGCCCTGGCTCTTTATCTACAGTGCCCTCTCCATTCCGGTCTTCTACTCTGTGGGGCTTTTTTTCGGAAAGAGCGGCAATTTCACGGTGATCAATTTCTGGCGCTTCTGGGTCGTCCACCTGTGGGTGGAGGACTTCCTGGAGGTCTTCACTACCATCATGGTCGCCTATATCTTTGTAAAGCTCGGGGTGGTGCGCAAGGTGGTGGCTATCACCATCATCTACCTCGACATCATCCTCTACTCCGTCGGCGGGGTCATCGGCACCATGCACCATCTCTACTTCAGCGGCGCGCCGGCGATCCACATGGCGCTCGGGGCCTTCTTCTCCGCCATGGAGGTGATTCCCCTGCTCCTGCTGACCTACGAGGCATGGCGCTTCATTCAGCTCGGCTCCCACCCGGGGGAGGAGGGGAGGCTGCGCGGAGGCTCCCCCGGGGCCTTTCCCCACAAATGGGCGGTGATGTTCCTGATTGCGGTGGGATTCTGGAACTTCCTGGGGGCGGGAGTTCTGGGCTTTCTCATCAATCTTCCGATCGTGAGCTATTACGAAATCGGCACCCAGTGGACGGCCACCCACGCGCACGGAGCGATGATGGGTGTCTACGGCATGCTGGCGATGGCGTTCTTCATGTTCGTCGCCCGGTATTTCATCCCCCCCGACCGGGGGAGCGAGCGGGCCATGGCCTGCGCCTTCTGGAGTCTGAACATCGGACTGGCCTGGATGCTCTTCGTCAACCTCTTTCCGGTGGGGCTCATGCAGATGCACACGGCGCTCGAGCAGAGCTACTGGCATGCACGGCAGCCCGAATTCTTCCTGCGCCAGGAGGTGCAGATCTTCGAATGGCTGCGCATGCCGGGAGATATTCTTTTCCTTGTGGGGGGGGTACTGCCGGTCGTCTACCTGGCGGTGCGCATGTTCCGAAACCGTCACCGTCCGGGAACCCTCCCTCTGGAGGAAGCAACAGAAGAGTTTACAACTCATGGCACAACGCTGTCATGATCAGGACGAATGTCTCGGGAACTCCAGCGGTTTTCTGACCATGACTGAAGAAGCAGATAATGGTATGTGTTGGCGAGTGTGACCTGCCCACGGAATCCTGTTAGATACAAAAGGGGGGAACCGATTATCCGGCTCCCCCCAGTTATTTCCGGCTGCTGCCTACTGCCCCACCCCCTATCTGCGCCGTCTCAAAATCCCGTGACCGCGAAGACGTGAGCGTTTTAAGAAGCAGGATTTTCCTCCGGTTATTTACCTGAATCAACCAACGTCCCGCGGCGTCCGATTGATCGGGATCACCTTCGCCCCCTGTTTAAGTCCGTCTAAGTAATCGGCCCACCGTTGCATCATCGCTCTGCGTTCGGGTAAATGAGTGGTCCGGTTATAGGCCCTGCCCAGCGGGTCTCTCACCGCGTGCGCAAGTTGATGCTCTACGATGTCGGGGCGGACCTGGAGGACCTCCTCGAGGATCGTCCGGGCCATCGCCCGGAAGCCATGTCCGGTCATGGTGTCCTTGTCGAAGCCCATCCTTCGCAATGCCGCCAGCACGGCGTTGTTGCTCATCGAACGCGCGTTGGAGCGATGGCCAGGGAATACGTACCTTCCTCTTCCTGTCAGTGCTTGCGCCTCTTTCAACGCAGCGATAGCCTGCGTCGACAAAGGGACAAGGTGCGGCTGCCTCATCTTCATGCGTTCGGCCGGGATGGTCCACTCCCCAGCATCAATAACGATCTCCGTCCATTCCGCGTGTCGAAGTTCACCGGGGCGAACAAAAACGAGCGGGGCAAGTTGGAGTGCCCATTTCACGACGGATGATCCTTCATAGGCATCGATGGCGCGAAGCAACGGGCCGATCTCCTTCGGATCCGTGATCGCCGCGAAATGCTTTGTCTTGGTTGGTGGTAGTGCGCCCCTTGCCTCAATCCGGCGAAGCACTCTTAGGAGATCCGGTGCCTTGATGGTGTCGATCGGATTTGCCCCCAGCGTATGGAAGACATCGGCTTCCAGTCGTCAGAGCTTCGCGTTCGCGTGACCGGCGGACAAGTTCGTGGAAAATTTGCTATGCCACTCGCGCGCGATGGCCTCGAAACTGTTACCCGCTTCGCCCGCTCTCAGCGCTCTCAGCGCTTTCCTGGATACGCCAGGATCGACACCGTGGGCCAGTTCTTTCCTCGCGACCTCGCGCATCTCCCTCGCATCGGCGAGAGAAATCTCCGGGTAAGTACCGAGGGCCAGAACCTTCTCTTTCCCATAGAACCGATATTTCAGTCGCCAGCATTTACCCCCCGCCGGGGTGACAAGGAGATACATCCCGCCGCCATCGGCCATCTTGACCGGTTTGTTGACAGCCTTGGCTTTCCTGGCCTTGATGTCGGTAAGTGGCACTGCAGCACCTCCGGTTGGGTGGGGGTATTGCATCCCCGGCTGGGGGTATTGAGCTCCCGCTGGAGGTATTCTTGCTCTCAAAATACCCCCAGATACCCCCGGATGCCAATATCCCGCCCTGGACCGCACTGGCCAATCATAAACAAAAAACCCCGGTTTCCCGGGGTCTTTTGAACTTTACTGGATCTCGTTGGATCGTTGCTTGGTGGAGGCGGGGGGAGTCGAACCCCCGTCCGAAGATTCTTTACTCCGGGCTACTACGTGCGTTTCCGGTCATTTGGATCTCGTCTTCGGGGACCCCGGCCGGCAGGGTTCCCGTCCGACCATCCCGGGTGATCTTTCGCCCGGCGGCCCCCCGGGAGGAGGCTTGGGGCTATCCCGTAACGGTGACCCCCTAGCGCTTATACGGGCATTCAGCGGTCGGAGGCAGGCAGCTTAAGCTGCCTGAGCTAACGGATAGTCGTTGGCGACTATTGGTTTCCCGTTTTTACGAGGTTCAGGGCCTCGGCACGCAACCCAGGAGCATCGACATCCCCGTCGAAACCGTTTCGCCCCCGTTCGCACCCCCATAATATCAGTTTGGCGGGCCCCGGGATACTATCCCAAGACCCGCCAAACCTCGGAGGGGGGAGAAGAGCATCTCAACTCTCTCGATTATTGGACATCGCTCCCCCGGGAAAAGTTCCATCCCGAATGAAAAAAGTTCAGTCCCGGGCGGTGTCCCGTTTCCCCCGGGTGCGGGTGGCGCGCTCGATGTCGCGCCGGGCGTCCCGTTCCGCGATGTCGTGCCGCTTGTCGTAGAGCTTCTTCCCCCGGCCAAGCCCCACCTCGAGCTTGACTCTCGGCCCCTTGAAGTACAGCTTCAGCGGGATGACGGCAAGGCCGCGCTCCTTGACTTTGGCGTGCAAGTAGTCGATTTCCTTGCGTTTCAGGAGGAGCTTGCGGACCCTCAAGGGGTCGATGACCCGCAGGTCCCCGTGGGAGTACGGGGTGATGTGCATGTTCTCGACGAACGCCTCGTTCTCACGGAAGGAGGCGAAGCCGTCGGCGATGTTGACCCGCCCTTCCCGGATCGACTTCACCTCGTACCCCTGTAGCGCCAGCCCGCACTCGAAGGTCTCGAGGATCTCGTATTCGTGCCGGGCGCGGCGGTTCGTGGAGACCACCTTCACACCGGGCTTTTCGGTCTTGTCGGCCATCCCCCGCCGGGTTCCCCTTTATGCGGCGTTGCCGTACGCGACCCGTCCACCGACGACGGCGAGGCGCACGTTCGATCGTTGCGTCCGTTCCACCAGTTTTACCAGGAAACCGTCGCCCTCGCCGCCCGGATCGTCCACGGCGATGAAATCGGCCGGGGCGCCCGGGGCCAGCGTCCCGCCGGGAAGCCCCAGTGCGGCGGCCCCGTTGGCGGTGGCGGCCCGCAGGAGCTCCCGGCACAGGGCAGCGTCGTTCATCCTCCCCCGGTACAGCGACCGGGCGAGGCGGATCTCTTCCCAGAGGTCGAGGTCGCGCACCGAGCCCAGGCTGTCCGTCCCCAGGGCGAAGGGGATGCCGGCGTCGACGAAATGCGTCACGTCGGGGGCGCCGTTCCCGTGCGCCGCGTTGCTGCGGGGGCACAGGACGAACCGGGCGCCGCCTGCGCGCAGCGCGTCGATTTCTCGAGCGGCCAGGTGGACATTATGCGCCAGCAGCAGCCCCTCGCGCAAAAGGCCCGTTTCCGCCAGGTACGCGGGGACCGGGCGGCCGAGCCCCCGGAATCCCGAGACGTCCTGCCCCACCGCGGGGTAGAGGCGCGTGGCGATCTCCCCTCCCCCGCCCGCGAGGAACGCGCCTTCCGCGGCCGATTCCGCGAGGTGGAGGCAGGCGGGAAGTTCCTTCTCGGCGGCGAGGGCACTCAAGGAGCGCAGGAGCGCCTCCCCCACGGTGTACAGCGTGTGGGGAGACACGCCGGGGGCGACGAGCGGGTTCCCGGCGGAGATCTCTTCCAGCCGCCGGATCGATCCGGCGACGGCGTCGAGGACCGCCGGGGCGGTTTCCGGGGCGAAGCCGATCCCTTCCGCGAAGACCCTGGCCCTCAAGGGGCAGGAGGCGTACACGGAAAGGTCGGGGCCGGCGATCTCCCCCACCGCCGTGATGCCGAAGGAAAGCGCTTCCTTTGCGGCCGCCGCGAAGTTGCCGGAGAACGAGGACGGGTCCGCCTGCAGCCGCCAGAGGACCACCTGGAGGATCCAGTCGATGAAGGACGGCGGAATCGGAAGGGGCTGCCCCGCCGGATCGACGAGCCGGGGGATCTGCAGGTGCGTGTGGGCGTTGACCAGCCCGGGGAGGATCGCCGCGCCGGGGAGCTCCCGCACGGGAAACGAGGCGGTGACCGCGCGGAGGACGTCTGCTTTCAGGCCGGCGAGGAGCACGATCCCGTCCGACACGGCGACGGCGCCGGGGGAGAATGTCCTCGAGGCGTCCGCGACCAGCCGCGACGCGACGTAAACGGTCCCGCGCCGGATATCCGGGGCAGGTTTCACGTGACTGCCGATACCATCTCTTGCGTCATGTGTGTCCCCGTTCTGCGGAAGAACTCATCTACGTCCCGGTTCTGCGGTTTTGACCATCCACGTAAACCATCGTCGGCTTGAAGTCCGCCAGCTCCTTCTCATCGTAAGCCGCGTAGCAGGCGATGATGACGAGGTCTCCCTTGGCGACCATCCGGGCGGCGGCGCCGTTCAGGCAGACCACGCCGGAGCCGGGCTCCCCCGCGATGATGTAGGTGGAGAACCGGTTCCCGTTGTCGATGTCGTAGACGTGCACCTGCTCGTACTCGATCAGCCCCGCCGCGTCCATCAGCAGACGGTCGACGGTGATGCTCCCCTCGTAATGGAGGTCCGCCTCCGTCACGGTGGCGCGGTGGATCTTGCACTTGAGCATCGTCCTCAACATGGGTCGATCTCCTTTAAGGGATGACAGCCCGTTTTTCCCTGCGTGATGTGTGTCCCCGTTCTGCGGAAGAACTCATCTACGTCCCGGTTCTGCGGTCAGGGTCACGTTATCGATCAGCCTCGCCGGCCCCACTTTGGCCGCAACCAGGATCGTGATCGCGTCGACGCGGCCCTTTAACGGCAAAAGGGTTTCCGACACGCGCCCTTCCGCGTAGTCGAGTACAGCCCTCTTTTCCGCCTCGATCTCCCGGCGAGCCGCCGCGACGAGAGTCGCCGCGTCCCTTTCGCCCCCGTCGAAGAGCGCCTTCGCGCGGGAAAGCCCCCGCGAGAGGCAGCGGGCGGCGGTTCGGTCCTCGCCCTTGAGGTAGGCGTTGCGCGAGCTCATCGCCAGCCCGTCCTCCTCCCGGACGGTCGGGGCGCCGACGATCTCGATGCCGAAGTCGAGGTCGCGCGCCATCGCCCGGATCACCGCGAGCTGCTGGTAATCCTTCTCGCCGAACACCGCCACGTGAGGCCTGGCCGCCAGGAACAGCTTGGCCACCACCGTGGCCACCCCGCGAAAATGTCCGGGGCGCGCCGCTCCGCACAGCCCCTGCGAGACGCCGCCCACCTCGACGTACGTCTGGTACCCGTCGGGGTACATGTCCGAGGCCGCAGGCAGGTACACGGCGGAGACCCCCGCGCCTTCCAGCTTCGCCAGGTCGCGCGCCTCGTCACGGGGGTACTTCTCGTAGTCCTCGCCGGGGGTGAACTGCGTCGGGTTGACGAAGATCGACGCCGCGATCGCCCCGCAGCCGCGGGCCGCGGCGACCCGCACGAGGCTTATGTGCCCCTCGTGGAGATACCCCATCGTGGGGACCAGGCCGATCCGGGCGCCGGCCATCTTGAGCGCGTCGGACCACGCCCGCATATCGGCGGGGGTGCGCAGCAGCTCCATCAGAAGGAGTGCTCCGGGCCGGGGAACGAGCCGTCGCGGACCTCGCGGGCGAACGCGTTGGCCGCGTCCGCGATGGGCTTGCGCAGCTCGCCGAACCGCTTGACGAACTTCGGCTGGAAGTCGTCGAACATCCCCAGCATGTCCTGCATCACGAGCACCTGGCCGTCGCAGTGGACCCCCGCGCCGATGCCGATGGTGGGGATCGAAAGGGACGCGGTGATCTCGGCCGCCAGCGTCGCGGGGATCCCCTCGAGCACGACCGAGAACGCCCCCGCGTCCTGGACGGCCGCCGCGTCGTCGAGCAGCCGCTCGCGCTGCGGGTCGGTCTTCCCCTGCACCTTGTAGCCGCCCATCCGGTGGACCGACTGGGGGGTCAGGCCGATGTGCCCCATCACCGGGATGTCGCACGCCGTGATCGCCCGAATCGTCGCCTCCATGGAACGGCCGCCTTCCAGCTTCACCGCTTCCGCCCCCGCCTGCAGCAGCAGGCCGGCGTTGCGGATCGCGTCCGGGATGGACGTCTGGTAGGAGAGGAACGGCATGTCCGCCACCAGGAGCGACCGCTTCCGCCCCCGGGCCGCGGCGGCCGTGTGCCGGATCATGTCCTCCATCGTCACGTTGAGGGTGTCGGGATACCCCAGGACGACCATCCCCAGGGAGTCGCCGACCAGGATCACGTCCACGTCGGCCTCGTCGAAGATCCGCGCGAACAGCGCGTCGTACGCCGTGACCATCACGATCCTTCGCCCCTCGGCCTTCATCGCCCCCATGTCGAGGATGGTGGTCTTCCGCATCGTTTCTCCCCCCCTCCAAAATCGAAAAGCCTTCCGGAACCGGTTCCGGAAGGCCTGCGGGAGAAGGCCCGCGGGGGGATGAAGGTTCGAACGGAATCGCCTTCGGGCACCCGCGTCGCAAACAGTTCCGTCTCGGTCCGGTGCTACCTGGATCCCAGCGGTATGTAGTGCTGCATCCCGCGTTTCACACTCTTGACTTCCCTTACGAGATGTTCAAGGTCGCGGGCGCTTTCCACGAAGTCGATCTCGCTCGTGTTCACGATCAGGAGCGGGGTCTCGTTATAGTGGAAAAAATATTCGTTGTAAGCATCGCTCAAGGTCTTCAAATAGTCAAGGGAGATGCCGCGCTCGTAGGCGATCCCGCGCTTGCGGACCCGCGACAGCAGCACCTCGGGGCGCGCCTGGAGGTAGATGACCAGGTCGGGCTTGGCCAGCGTCGGGACGAGCAGCTTGTAGATCGACTCGTAGAGCGAAATCTCGTCGTCCTCGAGGTTGATGAGGGCGAAGATCTTGTCCTTGGCCATGATGTAGTCGCACACCACCCCTTCCTCGAAGAGGTCCCCCTGGGCCAGCTCCTTCTGCTGGCGGTAGCGCGACAGCAGGAAGAACAGCTGGGTCTGGAAGGCGTATTTCTTGGCGTTTTCGTAGAAACGTTCCAGGAACGGGTTGTGGGCCACCTCTTCCTTGACAAGGCGGGAACCGAATTTCTGGGCGAGGAGTTTGGCCAGGGAGGATTTACCCACTCCGATGGGCCCCTCGATCGCGATGTATCGGGGAGTCTTGGCTTCGGTCATTTTCGGTTGATTGTATGCGGGCGACGCCGTTTTTTCCACTACATTCGGGGGGCGGCGCATCCCCGGGCGTGGAACGGCCCCGACGCGACCGGAATCACGCCGAAACGGACGGTCCCGCGCACTCCTTTCCCCCTTCGGGCATGAAGGGAAACCGATAAATATTCCCGTCCGCCTGTCCGATATAGACATCATGCGAAGCATTACCTTCCCATTTCCAAAGGGACTTGCCGAATTCCACATCCCCGGGAAAGATTCCGGAAAGGAAACCACCATGACCAGGCGGTCTTGCATCGTAATACCGTGTAAAATCAACATCTTATTCCTCATTATGCTTCTTCTGGCCGCATGCGCAAGCGCCCCCGAGCGGATGACGGGGGCCGCTCTCCAGGGCGATGCCGCGGCGCTGGACGAATTGTTGCGTCCCGGCGCCGCCGACATCAATGCGTCCGTCCCTGTCGAGAAAGGCCAGAACGCCTGCCCGGGCGAGACCTCCCTGACGCCGCTTCAGGCCGCTTCCTGCGCGGGGCATGCGAACATCGTGAAAAAGCTCCTCGAGAGCAAGGCCGACCCCAACCTCGCGACGAGGACGGGGAGGACGCCGCTGTTCTTCGCGACGAAATACCGCAGGGACGACGTGGTCCGCCTGCTCGTCCAGGGCGGGGCGAGGCCGGACACCACGGATGGCCTCGGAAACACGGTGCTCCTGGTCGCATCGAAGCGGGGGAACCACTCCCTGGCCGAATTCATGCTGCAACACGGGGCGTCGACGCAGGTCCGGAACCGGGACGGCGAAACGGCCCTGATGATGGCTCCCGATGCGAAGATGGCGAAGATGCTGGTCGATGCGGGCGCCGACCCGGCGCAGAAAAACAACAAGGGCGAGTCGGCCCGTCAGGTCGCGGCAAGGGACGGGAACGCCGGCGCGGCGGAATTCCTCCGCGAGCTCGAGGAGAAATCGCGCCGGGAGATCGAGAAGGATCTGGCCGACGGCGAAAAGGCCGCCGATGGAGGCCGGTTCGAAGAAGCGCTCGCCATCTACGCCGGCGCCGTTTCCGATGCGGCGGAAATCGGCGGCGAGACGGAACGGGACGTGCGTTTGAGGGTCTTGAAATCCGTGAACGGCTGGGCGAACCCGCCCGGACTGTCCGGGAAGGCGCGCGAGCGCCTCGTCCGCAGCTCCTACATCCTCAAGAACAGCCAGGACTTCGACCAGGCGGAAAAGGAAGTGGCCGAAGCGCTGCGCGCGGACCCCTGGTGGCTCGAAGGGTACTACAACATAGGAATCCTGCAGGCAAAGCTGAACCGGTTCGACATCGCGGAGGAGAACCTCGCCGTCTACATCGCCGCCGCGGCCCCCGGTCCCAAGGCGCAGGGCGCCCAGGACAAGATCTACGAGATCCGGCTGGCCCGGGAGGAAGCCGACAAGATCCGCGGGGTGACCGGCCAATGGAAGGACGGATCGGGAGCGATCCACAGCGTCGCCATCGACGGCAGCAACCTCAGGGTCGTTTCTCCCGGCGGCAGGACGTTTTCCCTCACCCTCAACAACAACGTCATCAAGGGGTCCGTCGAGGGAGGGTCGAGCGCCGGCCCGCACGGATGCACCTTCCCCGGGCAGATCCACCCCGTCAACGGGAAGCTCGATCCCGACGCCAACGGAATCTCGCTGGAATACCTGTGGTCGCGCTACGACACGAAGTTCCACTACGTCAACATGTTCGGCGCTCCCGTGGCGGGCAACTGCCTCACCTGCGAGACGAGGTGCGATGCCGTCAACATCATCGCCACGAACACCGTCAACCTGCGGCTGGTCCGTTCCGGCAGCACCCCGGCGGGTGGCCGCCCGGCCGGAAGCGATCAGGCGGCGGACCGCATGCGGGCGATCATACGCTCGAGATGAAGGGGGGATTCCTTCCCATGAAGCTGCCGGTACTCCTCCTTGCCGTGGCCGCGATGGTCTGCCTGCCGGCCGGTACCCGATCCTGGGCGGGCGTGGAGGCCGTCTGCGATGCGACGATCGATGCATGGAGGCACGACCGAGGCATGCAGCAGTACCTGAACGATTACGACTGCCGCTGCAGCAACGGGAACTCCAGCCCGCCGGTCTGCACGAGCAGGAATTCCGGCACCGTGGCTTCCGGCGGCGGCGGTGGCGGCGGCGCCAAGAAGCGCGGCCCGAGCGATGAGCAGCTGGTGTTGCAGGAATTGCAGAAACAGGTGGACCAGATGTTCAAGGTGAACTGGCAGGCCTACCGGAAGTACCAGCAGGAAAGCCTCCGGAACGCCCAGCAGATCCACCAGGCCCAGCAGGTGTCCGCCCGGTCCGAGGAAGAGCGCCGGAAACAGGCCGCGCGGGAGGAAGCCGCTCGCCGGGAAACGGAGGCCCTGGAGGTCCACACCGAGCTTCTCGGCATGCCGCCGTCGGGCGGGAGCAACCGGATTCCGGACATCACGGGCGCCCTGGACGAGGATGCCCGGCGGAAGCAGCTCGCGGAATGCCCGGGCATTTCCGAGAAGATCGCGCGGTACGAGAACGGGATCCGGCGCATCGACGATGTCATGGCCCGCAACGACCGGATGATCCGGGACGCGGAGGAGGACGGGAAGAAGGCCGGCGAGGAGCTGTCGAAGGTGAAGTCCGACGCGACCGCGGAGGCCCTCTCCATGGGGCTCAAATCCTTCGTCCAGACGCAGAAGAACCTCCAGAACATGAGGAGTGCGCTGGACAAGCTCACCGGGGAGTCCTCGGGCCGGATGTCGTACGAGCAGATCGTGCAGGCGAAGAAGTGGCTGGACCAGGGATTGACGCACGGCCAGAACGTGATCGACCTGTCGGAGAAAAGCGTCGATTACTACAAGAATACTTCCCTTCGCGGCAACGAGTCGTTCGCGGCCTCGCCCTACAACGAAACACTCAAGACCGCGCTTGCGGACTTCAACGAGAAGTTCATGTACGACGCCGGCGGCTGGGAGTTCGTCGGGGAGCAGCTGGCGTCGGCCGGCGGGGGCGCCGCCGGGGAGATCGCCTTCAAGACGGCCGTGGCGGGGATCAAGGCGACGGCGGCGGGGATCGGCATGAAGCTCAGCAGGGACCAGCTGCGCGGCTTCAACGAAAACCAGGACAAGATGGCGCTCGAGCGGTTCCGGCTGGAGCAGAGGATCGAGCGGCTCAAGTCCGATTTCGTCAACAACCGCTGCCCCGCGGAGAAAGCGTCCCTTCCCCCGGGGAAGGCCGCGATGTCAACCGCCCCCGGAGGGCGGCAGGAGCAGTAGCCGTGCGATCGCCAGCCACGTTGCCGGGGCCACGTCCTCCGCGCGGGTTCCCGGATCGACGCCTTCCGTCAGGAGCATCCCGCACCACTGTTCCGTCCCGCCGGGAAGGAACGGGACGGGCGCGTTCCGCAAGGTCTTGCGGCGATGCGCGAAACCGGCGCGGACCACGGTCTGCAGGGCGCGGAACAGCTCGTCGGGAAACCCGCCGGGGAAGCGGATCGTGATCACCGCCGAATCCACGTCGGGGGCAGGGTGGAAGCAGCTCCGCCGGACCGCGAACTCCCTCCGCGTCTCGGACAGGACCGACAGGTAGACCGACAGGATCCCGTACTCCTTCCCGCCGGGGGGCGCGCACAACCGCTCCACCATCTCCTTCTGGAGCATGAGGACCGCCCGGGGGAACAGCTCCCGGAGCCCGATCAGCCGCAGGATCACGGGCGAGGAGATGGAGTACGGCAGATTTCCCACCGCCGTTCCGCCCGCGGGGAAGCGCTCCCTCCACTCGTCGTCGGTCACCGCGAGGAAATCCGCTTCCACGACGTCCACCGACGTGCCCGCGAAATCCCTCCGCAGGTGGGCCGCAAGGCCGCGGTCCACCTCGACGGCGACGACCCTCGCTCCCGTTTCGGCCAGCGGCCGGGTCAGCGCGCCCAGCCCGGGGCCGATCTCGAGGTACGGGGGGAGGGAGGATCCCGCCAGGTCGACGATCTTCCGGGCGATGTTCCGGTCGTGGAGGAAGTTCTGCCCGAACGACTTGCGGGGGGACAGCCCCAGGAATGCGAGCGCCTTCCGGGGATGTTCAGTGGCCCATTTCATAAATACGGTTGCATTCGAGCGGCGCATCGACGCTCCCGGTGCGACGCCGTATTTATGAAATGGACCACTTAGCGGGAGAATCGGGAGGCGGCATAGACGTTCAGCTCCGGGCCGGAAAAGATCCCCTCGGACATCCTGCGCTCCCCGAGCAGCGCCACCATGGCGGCGTTGTCGGTGCAATGCGCCTTGGACGGGAGGAACAGCTCCAAGCCCGCCGCCGCGCCCCGCTCGAGCGCCTGCGCGCGTAGCCGCGAATTCGCCGACACGCCCCCCGACAGCGCGAGCCGGGGGACCCCCTCCCGTCGCGAGGCGGCGATCCCCTTCGAGACGAGGACGTCCACGATGGCCTCCTGGAACGAGGCGGCGACGTCCTCGATCCGCGCCGACTTCCCTTCCGGGGACGCAAGGAAGGTGCGAAGCGCGGTTTTGAGCCCCGAAAAGGAGAAGTCCGCGGAATCCGCGGCGAGGCGTGCACGGGGGAACGCGTACCGGGCCGGGTCCCCGTCCCGCGACAGCCGGTCGACGACCACCCCGCCGGGGTACCCGAGCCCCATCATCTTGGCCGCCTTGTCGAACGCCTCCCCCGCCGCGTCGTCCAGTGTGCCGCCGAGCTGCCGCACATCGCTCCAGCCGGAGACCCGGAACAGGGAGGTGTGCCCGCCGGAAACCAGCAGCGCGATGTAGGGGAACTCGACCCGCCGCTCGAGGAAGACCGCGAAGATGTGGCTCTCGAGATGGTCGGCCCCGTAGACGGGCTTCCCCCAGGCGAAGGAGAGCGATTTCGCGAAGCAGAGCCCCACCAGGAGGGAGCCGATCAGCCCGGGGCCCGACGTCACGGAGATGCCGTCGATCGCGTCCCGGCCGGAGGACGCGTCCGCAAGCGCCTTCTCCACCACCGGCACGACGGATCTCAGATGCTCGCGGGAAGCCAGCTCCGGGACCACGCCCCCGTAAGCGCCGTGAATCGCGACCTGGGAGGACACCACGTTGGACAGGAGCCCGCGGGCGCCGTCGTAGACGGCGGCGGCGGTTTCGTCGCAGGAGCTTTCGATCCCGAGGATGCGCATCCGCTACTTGATCAGTTCGGCGCTCCCGATGATCGGAAGCCTCTTCATCTCCCCGCGGGACGCGTTGACGACCCCGACGATCGCCAGGACGATCACCAGGACGACCCCGACCGGCCAGATCAGGAACCACCCGATGACCGGGATCGTCGATCCCGCGATGTTCACCGCGATCGCGACGATGAGCAGCACCAGCTGCTGGTTGGCGTGGAACCTGGCGAAGGGGCTGTTCCTCCCCTCGGCCAGCAGGGGGACGAAGAACAGGATCGGCACGACGTAGCCGATGACGGCCAGCAGCTTGTTCTTCTCGACATCGGGATCCGGCATGCCGCGCCTCCTTCCGGGGTTCCTTTACAGGATGTTCGCGGCGAGCTCCGCGAGCGGGGAGCGTTCCCCCTTGGCGAGAAGCACGTGCCCGGCGATCGACTCCCCCTTGAACCTCTCCACCGCGTGGGAGAGTCCGTTGCTCGCCGAGTCGACGAAGGGGTTGTCGATCTGGTACGGGTCGCCCGTCAGCACCACCTTGCTGTTCTCCCCCGCCCGGGTGAGGATCGTCTTCACCTCGTGGGGAGAGAGGTTCTGCGCCTCGTCCACGATGATGAACTGGTTCGGGATGGAGCGCCCGCGGATGTAGGTGAGCGGCTCGATCTCGAGGATCCCCATGTTCATCAGCTCCTGGTAGCCGCGCATGCTCCCCTGCCGCTTCTTCCGGTTGAACCCGAACAGGTACTCCACGTTGTCGAAGATCGGCTGCATCCAGGGCTTGAGCTTCTCCTCCACGTCGCCGGGGAGGAATCCGAGGTCCTTCCCCATCGGAAGGACGGGGCGGGACACCAGCATCCTCTGGTATACCTCGTCGTCGGAGGTCTTCCGCAGCCCCGCCGCGATCGCCAGGAGCGTCTTCCCGGTCCCCGCCTTCCCCGCGAGGGTGACGAGCTTGACCGAGTCGTCGAGCAGGATATCGAGGGCGAAATGCTGCTCCTTGTTCCGGGGGCGGATCCCCCACACGTCGTCCTTCATCGGGGGAAGCAGGCGGACCTTCCCCGAGGCGGAGTCGTTTCGGCCCAGGGCGGACGACCCCGTGGAGGCGTCGCGGAACACGACGTATTCGTTGGAGTAGAGGCCTTCCGCGCCGGGAGGCGGCGCGCACATCCCCGATCCGTAGAAGGCGTCGATGAACTCTTTCCCCGCGGCCAGCTCGCGGACGCCGCGGTAGAGCTCCTCGATGTCCACCCGGTCGCTCTCGAAATCCTCCGCCCGGATCCCGAGGGCGTCGGCCTTGATCCGGAGGTTCGTGTCCTTGGAGATCACGACGACCGGCGCGCCCTTGTCCTTGCCGCGCACGGAGAGCGCCACGCCCAGGAGATGGTTGTCCGCGAGGTCGCCCCGGAGCTCCGGCGGAAGGAGGCTGGCCCCCTCCTCGCCGAACGCGATCCGGAGCATGCCGCCCTGCTCCAGCGGAACCCCGTCGGCCAGGTTCCCCTTTTCCCGCAGCCGGTCGATGTACTTCGACACGGTCCGGGCGTTGCGGCCGAGCATGTTGAGGTCTTTCTTGAAGTGGTCGAGTTCCTCGATCACCATGATCGGGATGAACACCCGGTTGTCCTGGAACTTGAAGAGGGCGTTGGGATCGTGAAGCAGGACGTTGGTGTCCAGCACGAAGTTCTTGATCATCCGCCCCCCTCGGGCAGTTCCCGACGGTCCTACTTTATCTCGGACAGCCTTTGTTTCGCGATCTCCGCCGCGGGAGTTCTCGGGTATTTCGAAACGACGCGATCGAGGAGGATCCTCGCGTTCTTCTTGTCGTCGAGCGCGAGGAACGAAATCCCCTGCTTCAACACCGCGTCGGAGGCCTTGTCGCCCGCGGGATACTTGTCCACCACGTCCTGGAAGGAGAGGATGGCGTTCTCGTAGTCCTTCTCCGCGTAGTACGACTCTCCCTTCCAGTAGAGCGCGTTCGGCACGAGCTTGTGGTCGGGGTGCTGCGCCACGAAGGCGGCCAGGGTCTCCCGCCCCTTCTTCGGGCTGCCGCCCTTCACCTGCCCGACGGCGAACTCGTACATTTCCTCCGGGCTCTTCCATCCCGAGGGTTTTTCCTGGAAGGGCGCCGGAGCGGCCGCCGGGGCCGCCGCGACCGGGGCGCCGGCGGCCTTTTCCGCCTTTTCCTCGAGGGAGACCACGCGCTTGTCGATGTCCTGGACCCTGTCGGCGACCCGCTTCAGCTCGGCCTGCGTCTCGTCCAGGCGGGAGCTGGCGGCGAGCTGGTCGGACCTCAGCCGGTCGGAGTCGCTTCCGAGGTCGGCCACGGTCTTCCGCAACGCGGGGATTTCACCGTCTCCGGCGCCGCCCGCGGGAACGGCAGGGGGGGGAGCCGCCTTGAGGGCGTTCATGTCCTTCCGGAGGGACATCACGTCGTCCTGGAGCCGTCCGAACGCGCCGGTGTCGGCGACCGCGCACCCCATCGAGGCGGCGGCCAGGGATCCGAGAAGCAGGAAAGCGATCGCGTTGCGCATGGTCGGGGTCACCTCATCTCATGACGAAGTGGGCGCGGCGGTTCTTCGCCCACGCATCTTCCGAGTGACCGGGGTCGAGGGGGCGCTCCTCCCCGAAGCTGACCGTGGAAAGGGCCGTCGTCGGAACGCCGAGCGAGACGAGGTAGTTCTTCACGGACGTGGCCCGCCGGTCGCCCAGGGCCATGTTGTATTCCGCGGTGCCCCTTTCGTCGCAATGCCCCTCGATCAGGAGCTTCGCGCCGGGGTTCTTCTTCATGAAGGCCGCGACTTCCTGGCAGGTCCTCTTCGCCTCGTCGCGCAGATCGGACTTGTCGAAATCGAACCGCACGTCGGCGAAGCCGGACGGCTTCTCCTCGGTGACGGCCATGCCGCGGGCCGCCTCGGCCTGCGCCGCCGTCATGACGGGCTGTTCGGGGGCCGCCGCTCCGGGGGCCGCCGCTCCGGGGGCCGCCGCTCCGG
>JACZKY010078745.1_pt1 | contig 17506 bp, 14 predicted proteins | sample 8237611 | NCBI WGS metagenome assembly JACZKY01 (sample SAMN16148055, study PRJNA663545) | marine sediment metagenome | biome: sediments and biomass from bioreactor inoculated with such sediments; feature: coastal sediments; material: methane- and iron-fed bioreactor; isolation source: Bothnian...
GCGCCGCACCCTCACCTCGAGGACCGCCCGCTCCGACACCTTCTCCGCCCTCAAGGACGCTCCCGGGACGGCGAAGGTCTCCCCCGCCGCCGGGATCCGCCCTGCGAGGGCGGTCAGGAACCCCCCCACCGTCGTGTAGTCTCCCTCCGCGAGCCGGATGCCGGACTCTTCCGTGAAGTGCCCGATCTCCATCCGGCCGGGGACGATGTAATCGTCTTCCGAGACCTTCGTATAGTATTCCATGCGGCGGTCGTATTCATCCTCGATCTCCCCCACCACCTCCTCCACCACGTCCTCCGCGGTGACGATCCCCGTGACTCCGCCGAACTCGTCCACCGCCACGGCGAAGGAGGTGCGCGCGCTCCGGAACGCTTGAAGAAGCTCGTCGAGCGGCATGAGCTCGGGGACGAACAGCGGCTTGCGGAGGAACGGCAGCACGGACGCATCGAGAGGGCTCCCGGCGATGTCCAGAACGTGGAGGTAGCCCACCACGTGGTCCACCCGCTCCCGGTACACCGGGTAGCGCGAGTAGCCGCTGCGGGCCGCTGCGAGCGCCGCGTCCCGGCAGGAGGCGCTCTCCGGGAGTGCGGCCACCTGGGAGAGCGGCCGGAATACGTCGGCCACGCGCGTCTCCCCGAAATGGAACACACGGCGCACCATCACGCGCTCGTGCGCCTCCACGTCGGATCCTCCCCCGTGGGTCATCCGCAGCATCAGGGCCAGTTCCTCCCGGGTGACCAGCACCCGCAGCGGGTGGACGCCCCCGAACGGCATCACGATCGCCCGGGCCAGGAAGGAGGCCGCGGCCACGACCGGGTACAGGAGGACCTGCGTGAAGCGGATGATCCCCGCGGCCGCGGGCACCAGCCGATCGGCGCGCTGCCGGGCGAAGCTCTTCGGGACCACCTGCCCCAGGAGAATGACGAGAGGGGTGACGATGCACACGGAGATCCACGGCGCGTAATCCCCGTACGAAGCGAGAAGGTGGGACGTGGTAAGGACGCTGCCCAGGGCGATGAAGATGTTGGTGGTGGTAAGCGTCGTCGCGAGCACGCGGTCGGGTTGCGCCAGCAGGGACAGTGCGAGCTTCGCCCCCCGCTCCCCGCGGGACGCGCGCTCCTTGAGCCGGTGGCGGTCGGCCGAAACGAGCACCATTTCGGACCCTTCGTAGAGTCCCTGGCCGAGAAGACACAGGGCGATGATGACCGCCAGTTCCATGCCTATCCCTTCTCCCCGGGGGCCGGCTGGACGCCCACCTCGACGATCCGGACCCCCTTCAGCCTTTCCACGGTGACGGCGAGGCCGGCGAACATGATCCGGTCGCCCCGCGCGGGCAGCCGGCCGAACTCGTGCAGGAGAAGCCCCGCCACGGTGTCCCACTCCTCGTCCGGGAAATCCGTCCCGAACGCCGCGTTGAACCGGTGGATCGGCGTCTTCCCGAGGACGCGGGAGGAGCCGTCGGCGCGCGCCACGATCTCCTTCTCCTCCCGGTCGTGCTCCTCGTGGATATCGCCGAACAGCTCCTCGAGGACGTCCTCCAGCGTGATGATCCCGACCTGCTCCCCGAACTCGTCCACCACGACGGCGATGTGGACCTTCCTGCGCTGGAACTCGCGCAGCAGAAGCGGCAGCTTCTTCACCGAGGGGACGAAGTGGGCGCGGCGCACGAACCCGTCCCACGGGGGCGGCTCACCCCCTTCCGACATCGGCCGGAGCAGGTCCTTGAAATGCAGGATCCCGACGACGTTGCGGCGCTCCCCCTCGTACACGGGGATCCGCGACTTGCGGTACAGGCGGTACTGCGCGATCAGCTCGCCGTACGGGAGGCCCCGCGGGACCATGAACACATCGGGCAGCGGCGTCATGATCTCCGCGGTTCGCCGGTCCGTCATCTCGAAGATGTTGTGGATGAGCTCCTTCTCGCCGGGATCGAGGGTGCCGGTCTCCTCCCCCACGTTGACCATCGCGCGGAACTCGGCTTCCGACACCATCTCCCGGGGCTCCGCCCCGTCCCGCACTCCCAATAGATAGAGGATGGCGGCCGAGAGCTTCCCGATGACGAACCGGAGCGGAGCCACGAGCCTGGAGAAGGCCATCAACGGCGCGGCGAGCACCAGCGAGAACGTCCTCGCCCGGGGCCACACGATGCTCTTGGGCGCGATGTCGCCCAGGACAAGGATCCCCAGCGCTCCCGCCGCGGCCGCGACCGACTCGCCGAATCCCGTGGGGAACAGCGGCAGGAGAATGGCCGCGATGACCGAGGAGATCGCGACGTTGACGATCTCGTTGCCGATCAGGATCGTCGCGATGAGCTGGGACGGGTCCTCGAGCAGTTTCGCGATGAGCGCCGCCTTCCGGTTCCCCTCCTCCTTCCATTTCTCGAGATCGATCCGCCGAAGGGCGAAGAGGGCCGTCTCCGTCGCGGAGAAGAAGGCGGAGGTCAGGAACAGGAAGGGCAGCAGGTAGGCCTTCACGCGCGGAAGGGAACGCCGGACGGGCGCGGCTCGATGCCGCGCCCGTCGGCAGGGATGCGTCCGGTCATGATGGGTTCGCCGGCGGATGCGTCCGGTTCGTCGGGAGGGTCGGGCATCAACGCTTCTTCCCGGCCTTCCGCGCCCGTGCCGGGGCCTTCTTCGCGGCCGGGGATTTCGCCGGCGCCTTCCTCCCCTTCTCCGCCCGGAACGGGTCCCTCGTCAGGGCGATGGGAAGCACCTCGTCCATGCTCTTGACCAGGGAGAACTGGAACTGCTTGGCCTCGTGGCGCGGGATCTCCTCGAGGTCCTTCCGGTTCTGCTCCGGCGCGATGACGTGCGTGATCCCGCCGCGCAGCGCGGCCAGCGACTTCTCCTTCAGCCCCCCGATGGGCAGGACGCGCCCGCGCAGCGTGACCTCGCCGGTCATCGCGACGTCGCGACGGACGGGGATCCCCGTGAGCGAGGAAACGAGCGCGGTGGCGATGGTGATCCCCGCGGACGGCCCGTCCTTGGGGATCCCCCCGGACGGGACGTGGATGTGGATGTCCTGCTTCTGGTAGAAGGTCCTCGAGATCCCGAGCCTGGCGGCACGGGACCGGGCGTAGGTGAGCGCAGCCTGCGCGCTTTCCCGCATGACGTCCCCCAGGTTCCCGGTGATGGTCACGCCGCCCTTCCCCTCGACGAGCGACACCTCGATGAAGAGCATGTCGCCGCCCGTCGGCGTCCAGGCGAGGCCCGTCGCCACGCCGACCTCGTCGGCCTCCCCTTCCTTCTCCGGGATGTGCATCGGGATGCCGAGATACTTCTGCAGCGACTTCGTCGTGACGGGGAACGGCCCCTTCTCCCCCTCGGCGATCTTCCGGGCCGTCTTGCGGCACACCTGCCCGATCTCGCGCTCGAGGTTGCGAAGCCCCGCCTCCCGCGTGTACTGGTGGATGATCGCCAGGATCGTCCGGTCGTTCATCACGATCTGGCCCGGCTTGATGCCGTTCTCCTCCTGCTGCCGGGGGAGCAGGAATTTCTTGGCGATCGCCAGCTTGTCGACGTCGGTGTACCCCGAAAGCTGGATGATCTCCATCCGGTCCTTGAGGGCCGGGGGGATCGGGTCCATCACGTTCGCCGTCGCGATGAAGAGCACCTTCGACAGGTCGAAGGGGACGTTCAGGTAGTTGTCGCTGAAGGCGAAGTTCTGCTCGGGATCGAGGACCTCCAGCAGCGCCGCGGAGGGGTCTCCGCGGAAATCGGCCCCCACCTTGTCGATCTCGTCGAGCATGAAGACCGGGTTGCGGGTCCCCGTCTGCTTGATCCCGTGGATGATCCGGCCCGGCATCGCGCCGACGTAGGTCCGGCGGTGACCGCGGATCTCCGCCTCGTCCCGGATGCCCCCCAGCGACATGCGGAAGAACTTCCGGCCCATGGACCGGGCGATCGATTTCCCGAGGGACGTCTTCCCCACGCCCGGGGGTCCGATGAAGCACAGGATGGGCCCTTTCATCTTGTCCTTCAGCTTGCGGACGGAGAGGTACTCCAGGATCCGCTCCTTGACCTTTTCCAGGTCGTGGTGGTCCTCGTCCAGGATCTTCTTGGCCTTGTCGATCTGGATGTTGTCCTTCGTCTCCTTCTTCCAGGGAAGCTCCACCAGCCAGTCGAGGTAGGTGCGCACCACCGACGACTCGGCGGAGTCCGGGTGCATCCCCTCGAGCCGCCGGAGCTGCTTGTCCGCCTCCTTCAGGACCTCCTCGGGCATCCCGGCGGACCGGACCTTCTCCCGGAGCTCGTCGGCATCCTCGGTCTTCCCGTCGATGTCGCCCAGCTCCTGCTTGATGGCCTTCATCTGCTCCCGCAGGAAATATTCCCGCTGGCTCTTCGACATCTCCTCCTTGGCCTGGTTCTGGATCTTGGCCTGCATCTCCGCCAGCTGCAGCTCCCTGGACAGCAGGTTGTTCACCAGGTTCAGGCGGACGACGGCGTCCTCCTCCTCGAGGACCCCCTGGGCCTCCTCGATCTTGAGGCGCAGGTTCGAGGCCACGAGGTCCGCGAGCACCCCGGGGTTGTTGATGTTCTCCGTGACCATCAGGATCTCGACCGGCATGTTCTTCAGGGTGAGGATCTTCTCGATCTTTTCCCGGGAGGCGCGCATGAGCGCCTCGGTCTCGAGGGTGCCTTCCTTGACCGGGGCCTCGACGATCCGCCGGATGCGGACGCGCACCCCCGGTTTCCCCTCGATGAAATCGACGATCTTCCCCTTCGCGACGCCCTGGATGAGGATCTTCAGCCGCCCGTCGGGCAGCTTGATCATCCGCATGATCATCGCCACGGTACCCGTGCGGTACAGCTCGTCCGGTTTCGGATCCTCCACCGTGGGATCCTTCTGGGTGGCGAGGAAGATGTACCGGTCGTGGGCGAGGGCCTCGTCCACCGCGGAAATGGACCCTTCCCTCCCCACGAACAACGGCAGGGTCATGTAGGGAAAGATGACGATGTCGCGGACCGGGAGAAGGGGAAGCAGATCCGGGATCTCCGGGCCGCCCTCCTTCTCCTCAACAACCGGAACTTCCGCGGGGAGAGACGCTTCCTCCTCCTCCTCCGCCGGGTTCTTTCTGTTCTCCTCGTCTGCCATTTCGTCTTTTCCCCTTTCCGAGGGCGTCCCCGGCTCCTACTCCGCCTTCACCGGGATCCGGCGCTCCTTGCCCCGCCGCTCCGCCGTCTTCGGAATCATGATCACCAGGATCCCATCCTTCTGACGCGCGGAAATCTGCCCGAGATTCACGGGGCCCACCACCTCGAACCTCCGGCAGAACTTCCCGAAACCGCGCTCGAGGCACAGGAAGGAGGTCTCCCCCCGCGGGTAGTCGGGCGGTTTTTCCCCCGTCACCTCGATCCGGTTCCCCCGCACCCAGACCTGAACGGCATCCGCCGGAACGCCGGGCAGCTCGAGGAGGATCCGGAGGGAGTCGTCCACCTCCGTGATGTCCGACGGCGGTTTGTACGCCGTTTCCGCCGGAAGGTCCACAAGCATCACGCTGCCGGTCTCCTTCGGGTCCCGGCGTGCCTCCATCCCGATGGTCGCAGTGGTCCTCGCCCGGGAACTTCCCCCCCTCTGGCTCACACGAATTTCTCCTTTCGAAGGAACGCCTGCAGGCCCGGGCCGATTTCCGGATCCTTCATGGCGAAGGCAATGTTCGCCATCTGGAAACCGAGCTTGGTCCCCGCGTCGTAGCGGACGCCCTTGAACTCATACCCGATCACCCGCTCTTTCCCGATCAGCGACCGGATGGCGTCCGTGAGCTGTATTTCGCCCCCCGCCCCGGGCTTCGTGGACGACAGGGCGGGGAAAATGGACGGAGGCAGGATGTAGCGCCCGATGATCGCCAGATCCGACGGCGCCTTTTCGGGCCGAGGCTTCTCGACCATGTCGGTGACCTCGTACGCCCTGTCGCCGATCTTCTTCCCTTTGATGATACCGTACCGCGACACCGCTTCCCTCGGCACCTTCTGGATGGCCAGGACGACTCCCGCGCTGTACCGTTCACGGGCCGCGATCATCTGCTTCAGCACGGGGACGGAGGCGTCGATCACGTCGTCCGACAAGACGACTGCGAACGGCTCCTCGCCGACGAGGTCCATCGACCGGAGCACCGCGTGCCCCAGGCCCAGCGGGAGGTTCTGCCGGACGTAGAAGAAATCGGCCCCGTCGTTGACCCGCCGGACCTGCGCGAGAAGCTCCCCGTTCCCCTTCTTCTCCAGCAGGGCTTCCAGCTCGAACGCCACGTCGAAATGGTCCTCGATCGCATTCTTGCCGCGGCCGGTCACGATGATCATGTCCCGGATGCCGGCCGACTTGGCCTCCTCGACACCGTGCTGGATGAGCGGCATGTCCACCAGGGGAAGCATCTCCTTAGGGGAAGCCTTCGTCGCCGGGAGAAACCGCGTCCCGAACCCGGCCGCCGGGAACACCGCCTTTCGAATCATCTCTCTTCCTCCTTGCTTTCCGAAGCGGGCCTTGCCCCGCGGAAACGGCGGAAAAACGTTTCCACGTCGGAGCGGTCCCGCGTCCATTTCATGGGGGGGAGGTTCGCCCGGAACAGATCCCCGTATCCCCGGCTGGCCACGCGGTCGTCGAGCAGCGCGACCACGCCGTAGTCGTCCCCGCGCCGGAGAAGCCTTCCGACGCCCTGCCGCAGCGCGAGAATCGCCTCCGGGAGCTGGTACGAGGTGAACGGGTCCGTCCCGCGGTCGCGCAGCGCCCGGATGCGCGCCGAAGTCACCGGGTCGGACGGTGAGGCGAACGGAAGCTTGTCGATGATGACGCAGCGCAGCGAGGCGCCCGGCACGTCGACTCCCTCCCAAAACGTCCCCGTCCCGATCAGGACCGTGTCCTCTCCTTCCCGGAATTCCCTGAGCAGTTGCGCCCTCGGCGCGTCGCCTTGAACGTACAGGGTGTACGGCACCTCGCCGCGGAGAGCCTCCTCGAGCGCCGACAGCGTCCTGTAGCTCGTGCACAGGACCAGCGCCCCGCCCCCGGAACAGTCCAGCAGCTCCCGCGTCTCCACGGACGCCGCAGCGGGGAACTCCGGATCCGACGGGCCGGGAAGTCCCCGGGGGACGTAGAACAACGCCCGCTCGGCGAAGTCGAATTCATTATCCACGATGAGTTCCCGCGGTTCAACCCGGTCCAGCCCCACACGTTCGCGGAAATACCCCAGGCCCCCGGAGATCGAAAGGCTCGCCGAGGTGAGAAGGAAGGGGATCGGGTCTCCCCACAGGGAATCCGAGAGGACCGGGGACACCTCGATGGGCGTCCGGTGGAGAGCCACGGCCCCTCCCCGGCGCTCCGCCCAGGCGACGGCGGCCGACGGCTCTGCGGACAGCACCGACTCGAGGTCTTCCCGGAACGAGCGCACCCTCCGGGCCAGGGCGTCCCGGTCCTGCCCGGGATCGGGACGGGTACTCCCGGCGCCGGGGGCCTCCGAGGAAAGCGATTGGAAGAGCTCGTCCCCCGCCCGAAGCAGGAAACCGGCCTTCTCCCCGAACCGCGCCCCCCGGGAAATCCCCGAGATGGGAAACCGGCTGTCCCCTTCCCCCACCGCGTCGAAGGCGGACTCCGCGGCGAGGCGGAACTGCTCGGTCATGGACAGGAGGCCCGCCCCGGCGCCTCCCATCCTGGAGGCGGAGCGTCGCAGGTCCCTGGCGAGCTCCCGCGCCCGCCCCAGGGTGACGCTCACGCCGAAGAACAGGGAAGCGGTTTCCTCGATGCCGTGCGCCTCGTCGAACACCACCGCGTCGGCCCGGGGGAGGACTTCCCCGTGCCGCCCCTCGTCGCCTCCCCCGCGATGCCCCTCGGGCTCGCCGCGCCGGCCCGGGAGGCGGGCGCGAAGCGACAGGTCGGCGAAGAACAGGTGATGGTTGACCACGACGATGTCCGCCGACGCCGCCCGTCGCCGCGCCTCCGCCAGGAAACACCGGTCGGTCTCCCCGCAGGCCGAGGGGTCGCACATCTCGCTGCGCGCGTTGACCTCGCCCCAAACGCGGGCGTCCTCGGGTACGCCCGCGGCCTCCGAGACGTCTCCCGTCCGCGTGTTCTCCGCGAACGCCTGCATCGCCGGGAAGTAGCCGGTCTCCTTCGCGAACTCGAACATCGGCTCCGCGCGGAAACGCTTCCATCTCCGCAGGCAGAGGTAATTGGCGCGCCCTTTGAGCACGGCGCAGGAGAAGGGATACCCGGTGGCGTCCCGGACGAGGGGGATCTCGTTTTCCATGAGCTGCTGCTGGAGCGTGCGGGTGCCGGTCGACACGATCGTCTTGCGGCCGGAGAGGATCGAGGGGATCAGGTACGCCAGCGTCTTGCCGATCCCGGTGGCCGCCTCCGCGATCAGGATGCGGGAGTTCTCGAGGGCGTCCGCCCACGCCATCGCCATGCGCAGCTGGCCCGGACGCGGCTCGAACCCCTTCATCGCGTCGGAAAGCGGGCCGCCGGGGGAAATCGCCATCCCCACTCTTCGGGCAAGATCTCCTGGCAACGGACCGCCCTTCCCTACTGCAACGGAACCGGAACGAAATTCCCCAGGTTGACCCGAAGGAGGGAGACCTTCCGGCGCACGTCCCCGGCGGGCGTGAACAGGAACCCCCCCGTGACGCCCGAGTAATTTTTCAGGCGGGGGATCCGCTCCCGCATCGCTTCGCCGAGCGGCTTGCCCGCGCCGCCTTCCATGGGGAACGCTTCGGCCAGGAGCAGCGCCCCGTCGTACCCCATCGCCTCGAAGCGTGTCGGCGCGGAATGCATCGCTTCCTGGAACTCCTTCCGGAAACGGTCCCCCTGGGAGGCGGGTATGGCATCGGAATAGTCGACCGAGAACACCGCGCCGGCGACGGCGTTTCCCGCCTTCCGCAACAGCTCCTCATTGTTCCATCCCGAAAAACCCGCCAGGGGGAGGTAGACGTTGTGATAGTTCAGCTGGGTGGCGAGGAGGAACACCCGGTCCCATCGGTCGGCGATGACGATCCCGTCGAGCGGGAGCTTCATCGCCTTTCCCTTCTCCTTCGTCCGGGACTGCTTCCGGAAAATGGCGGCGCCCACCGCCTTCCGGATCACGTCGGTGAAGTCGCGGGCCTCGGGAGCGTACCCGATGGCCTGCACGATCCGCACGCCGGTTTCCCCCGCGGCCTTCGACACGGCGTCCGCGAACCCTTTGCCGTAGCCGTTCTCGGGGTAGAGCAGGAGGAGATCGACCACCTTTTCCCGTGCGAGGAGCGACAGGACCGCGCGGGCCTCTTCGGCCGGCGAGAGGCCGAAGCCGTACAGGAACGGCTTCCCGGGGATCGCCTTCTGGCCCATGTAGAGCACGGGGGGAAAGCTGGGCCCGAACGCCGCCGAAACGGACCGGCCTTCCTCGCCCGTGATCGGGCCGAGGAAACCGATCACCGTACCGTCGGCGGCTCCCGCGAGGAACTCCGCCCGGGCCCGGTCGGGTTCCCCCCCCGTGTCGACCCAGCGGATCACCGGCGTCCCTCCGCCCTGCCCGTTGAACCGGCCGGGGGCCAGGGCGACTTCCGCCCCGGAGAGGACGGAGAACCCGAGGTCCGAATGCTTCCCGGACAGGGGGACGAGGCCGACGATCTTCGGCCGCCCGGAAACGATCTTTTCGACCCGGAACAGCCCCTCCGCCGCCTCCTTGGCCCGTTTCCTCCCCTCGACCGTCGAACGCTCGAACGCGTACCTCGCCATCCCGTAAAATCCCTTCCTCGCGGCGGCCCTCCCCAGCGCGAAGAACAGGTGGCTCCTGACGTCGGGATCCCCCTCGACCTCGGCGGCCCCCCGGAGCGCGGCCAGGTCGACCGTCCCGTCGATGAGCGACTCCCGCTCGGACGACAGCCCGATCGCCTCCTCCGGGCCCGTCGTGGCGGCGATGGCCCTGCGGTACAAGCCGAGGGCGCTCCCGACCTTCCCGGCCCGGGCGTCCGCGCGGGCCATCAGGGAAAGCAGCGACGGGACGTTCGCGTCGACGTACTTCTGGTCGATCAGGTACCCCGCCATCTGACGCGCCTCGCTGGTCCAATCCATCTTCTGGTAGATGATCAGCTTCAGTTCCATGGCGGCGAGGGCGAGGTACCGGGCCCGGGACAGGCGAACCGCCTTGTCCGCCGCCTCCAGCGCCTTGTCGAGCTCCCCGCGCGCCAGGAGGATCTCGCCGACGCGCATCCAGACGTACCCCTTGCGCTCGTCGTCCGGACCGGAGTACGCGATGTCGAGGAACCCCCGGAGCGCCTCTTCCCTCCGGCCGGCGGCGAAATCGGTTTCCGCCCGGAGGAACGCCGCGATCGGCGTCGTGCCCCCCGCGTCCCGCAGCCCGGGGCGGGGAACCGGCACGGCATCCGCCCCCGTGGCCGGGAGCTGGGGCCCCTCCGCGGCCGCCGGCCCCCCGGAAAGGAACAGGAGAAGCGGGAACAGGAAGGTGGACAGGAGCGCCGCGCGGAAGGCGAAGGACCGGTTCAACCGAAGATCTCCTTGACCTTCTCGAAGAAGCTGCTGGCGATGGGGCCGGGGGACGCCTCGGACAGCTTCTGGAACTCCTCGAGCAGCTCCTTCTGCCGTTTGGAAAGCTTCCGCGGCACTTCGATCAGCACGCGGATGACGAGGTTCCCGCGCCGCCCGGAGGAAAGCGAGGCGACGCCTTCCCCCCGCATGACGAACTCGTGCCCGGACGCAGTCCCCGCGGGGACGGTCAGCTCCTTCTTCCCGGAGAGGGTGGGCACCTCGATCTTCGCCCCCATCGACGCCTGGGGGAAAGTGATCGGTACCTCGCAGAACAGGTCCGCCCCCTCGCGGAGGAAGAACGGGTGTTCCCGCACGGACAGCACGACGTACAGGTCGCCGGTCGGTCCGCCTCCGGGGCCCGCCTCGCCTTCCCCGCGCAGCTTCAGGCGCGTGCCGGACTCGACCCCGGGGGGAACCTTCACCTTGAGCGTGCGGCTTTCCCGTACCTGGCCGGAGCCGGAGCAGGTGCCGCACGGCTCCTTGATCACCTGCCCGGAGCCGCCGCAACGGCTGCACGTCCGGCGGATGGAGAAGAACCCCTGCTGCATCGTGACCTGCCCGCGGCCGTTGCAGGCCCCGCACTTTTCGGGCCGGCTCCCCTTCCGCGCCCCCGTACCGCCGCAGTCGCCGCATCCGGCCATCCGGGGAACGACGATCTCCTTCTCCGCCCCGAAGACCGCCTCCTCGAAGGTGACGCTCAGGTTGTACCTGAGGTCGGACCCCCGGCGCGGCCCCCCTCCACCGCCTCCGCCGAAGATCCCGCCGAAGAAATCGTTGATGATGTCCTCGACTCCCATCCCCTGGAAGTCCTCGAAACCGCCGAACCCCTGGCCCCCGGGACCCGCGTGCCCGAACCGGTCGAACTGCGCCCGCTTGTCGGGGTCGGACAGGACCGAGTACGCCTCGTTCAGCTCCTTGAACCGCTCCTCCGCGGAAGCGTCGGAGGAATTCCGGTCGGGATGGTACTGCAAGGCGAGCTGCCGGAAGGCCTTCTTGATCTCGTCGGGGGTGCTGTTCCGGGAAACGCCCAGGACCTCGTAGTAGTCGCGCTTCGTCGCCACGGCGTCTCTAGTCCCCCTGCCCGCCCGGGTCTTCCCCGGGAGGAGCTGCGACCACCAGCACCTGGGCGGGGCGCAGCAGCCGGCCGTTCAGCAGGTACCCCTTGCGGGATTCCGAGAGCACCGTCCCCTCGGGCTTCCCGCTCCAGGGCACGGCGCCGATCGCCTCGTGCATGGAGGGATCGAAGGCGTTCCCCTCCGAGGAAACCTGCTCCAGGCCGAACTTGCGCAGTTCGGAAAGGAGATTTTCGTAGGTCATCCGGACCCCGTCGAGGATCGTGTCCGCCGAGGCCCCCGCCTGGCCCATCGCCCGCTCCAGGTTGTCCAGGAACGGCAGGACGGCCTGCAACAGCCGTTCGTTGCTGAACGCCGCCTGCGCTTCCATCTCGCGGAAGGCGCGCTTCCGGAAGTTGTCGAACTCGGCCGTCAGGTACGCAAGGCGGTTCCTCAAGGTCTCCAGCTCGTCCGCTCCCCCGGTTTCCGCGGCCTCCCCGGCCTCCAGGGGTTCGACCGGAATCCCGCCGGCCGTCTCTCCGGGGGCGGTTTCCCCGTACGGCGCTTCCTTCTCCTTATCTTCCATCCGCTGGCTCTCCTGTTTCCGGTTTTCGATGCAAGGGAACGACCCGGGCGGATTACCTGTGTCCGAACATCGTGGTGAGCAGGTTCGCGGTGTACTCCACCAGCGGGATCACCCGGGAATAATCCATCCGGACGGGGCCGATCAGTCCGATGCTCCCCACGGAGGAGGGCCCCTGGCGATACCCGGAGGCCACCACCGACACGTCCCCCAGCTCTTCGACGGGGTTCTCGCTGCCGATGGACACCTGGATCGCCTGGCTGGCCATCGCGCGGTCGAGGAGTCGGAAAATCACGTTTTTTTCCTCGAAGGCGCGAAGGATGCGCTTGAGCCGCTGGACGTCCTCGGCGAATTCCGGCTGGTCAAGGATATTGGCCCGCCCCTCGACGAACACCTCTCCCGGGCCGCTGTCGTCGAGCGCCCGCGCGCCCATGTTCAGGGCGCGGTGCATCACCCGGTCGTACCGGGCCTTTTCCTTCCGGAGCTCGGCGCGCACCCGCACGCGCAGCTGCGGCAGCGTGAGCCCCTCGGCCAGCTCGTTCAGATACGCGTTGATCTTTTCGAGATCGTCGGCCGTGATGTCCGGCTCCCCTTCGATCAGGCGGTGCTGGACGAACCCGCCCTCCATGACGGCCACCAGAAGGATCTTGTCCGCGGAGGCGCGCATCAGGCTCACCGAGCGCAGCCGCTGCTCGTCGGGCCGGGAGACGATCACCACGCTCGCCTGGCAAGCCAGGTTCGCCAGCAGGCGGCTCACCTGCCGGACCAGTTCATCCGGCGGGGCGCCCCCTTCCTGCACCGCGAGCCTCAGCTGTTCCACCTCCCCCTGCACAAGGCCGCGCAGGAGGAGAAGGTGGTCGATGTAGAAGCGGAATCCGGCCCCCGTGGGGATGCGCCCCGCGGAGGTGTGGGGCTGGGCGAGAAACCCCATCTCCTCGAGGTCGGCCATGATGTTGCGGATCGTCGCTGGGGAGAGCGCCTGTCCCATCTTCTTGGAGACGGTCCTCGACCCGACGGGCTCCGCCGTGGCGATGTAATCCTCGACGATGTATCGCAGCACCTGGGCCGCGCGATCGTCGACGCCGAGACCCATTTCATCTTCTCCCGCCGCAATTTAGCACTCCCAAGGACAGAGTGCTAACCCATAATCTAACAGCCGGCGGCGGCCGGTGTCAAGGGCGAGCGGCTTGACGCCGCGGGCCGGGCTTGCGACGATGAAAAAATGAACTTCGTGTACCTGTCGCCCCACTTCCCCCCGAACTACCGCCTCTTCTGCGTCCGCCTCCGGGAGGAGGGGGTCAACGTCCTCGGGCTGGGCGACGCCCCTTGCGAGTCGCTGCCGCCGGACCTCCGGAGAGCGCTGTCCGAATATTACCGCGTGGACGACATGGAATCGTACGGCCTGCTGGTCCGCGCCCTCGGGCACTTCACCCACCGCCACGGGAAGATCGACCGGATCGATTCCCTGAACGAGCACTGGCTGGAGACCGAGGCCCGGCTTCGGACGGATTTCAACATCCGGGGGATCCGGGAGGACCGGATCGCGCGCATCAAGCGGAAATCCGCCATGAAGGAGGTCTACCGGTCCGCCGGGGTGCGGGTGGCGCGCGGCGCCGTGGTCCGAACGTTGACGGAAGCCCGGCGCCTGGTCGCGGAAACGGGGTATCCCGTGGTCGCCAAACCCGACACCGGCGTGGGGGCCGCCGCGACCTTCCGGATCGACCACGACGCGGGGCTCGCCGCCTTCTTCGCCGCGAAGCCGCCCGCGGACTGCATCGTGGAGGAGTTCATCCGGGGAAAGATCTTCTCGTTCGACGGGCTGACGGACCGGGAAGGCGGCATCGTCTTCCACACGGCCCATGCCTACAGCCAGGGGATCATGGAGACGGTGACCGCGGACGACCACATCTTCTACTATTCCCTCCGCGAGATCCCGGCCGACCTGGAAGAGGCGGGGCGCCGCACCGTGCGGGCCTTCGACGTCCGGGAGCGGTTCTTCCACCTCGAATTCTTCCGGGACGACCGGGACGGAGGGATAACGGCGCTCGAGGTGAACATGCGCCCGCCGGGCGGCCTGACGACCGACATGTTCAACTTCGCCAACGACATCGACATCTACCGGGAATGGGCCCGCGTGGTGGCGCACAACCGGTTCACGGCGAGCTGGTCCCGCGCGCACCACTGCGCCTACGTGGGACGAAAAAACGGCAAGCGCTACGCCCTTCCGCACGATGAAGTCCTGCGGACCCTGGGGCCCCTCGTCTGCCACCACGAGAAGATCGATTCGATCTTCCGCGCGGCGATCGGCGACTACGGGTACCTGGTCCGCTCGAAGGAGCTCGAAGAGGTCCTCGACGCCGCCCAAAGCATCCATCGAACCGTGTGACCCCCGGGGGAGGAGACAGGAAATGAACGTCGAATACCATCGCGGCTGGAGCCGGTGCCTGGGGCAGGACATGGAGCTGAAGGTCTACGGGCAGGGGGGGAAGCCCGTGGTCGTGTTCCCGTGCCAGGGAGGCCGGTTCTACGAGTACGAGGACTTCGGGATGGTCGAGGCGTGCCGCCCCTTCATCGAGGGCGGGGAGGTCACCCTCTTCACCGTGGACAGCGTGGACCACCAGTCCTGGGTCAACGATTCCGTCCCCCCCGCCGAGCGCGCCCGGCGGCACATCGACTACGACCGGTACATCGTGGAGGAAGTGGCCCCCTTCATCCGCGGGCTGATCCCCCGCGCCGGGGGGCTCCTCGCCACGGGGTGCAGCATGGGCGCTTACCACGCCGCGAACATCTTCTTCCGGCACCCCGACGTCTTCGACGCCCTGATCGCCCTGTCCGGGCTGTACTCCGTCCGGTCGTTCCTCGGCGAATACACGGACGACAACGTCTACTTCAACTCCCCGCTCGCGTTCCTTCCGAACCTCGCCGACCCCTGGTACCTCGAAAGGTACCGACGGAGCCGGATCGTGGCCTGCGTGGGGCAGGGGGCGTGGGAAGGGGCGATGCTGGCGGACACCCTGGCGCTGGAGGCGATCCTGGCCGCGAAGGAGGTCCCCGCCTGGTTCGATTACTGGGGGCACGACGTCAACCACGACTGGCCGTGGTGGCGCCTCCAGATACCGTATTTTCTGGGCCACGCGGGCCTTTAGGGCCCGGCGCCCCGAAAGAAAACCCCGGGGTCACTTCTTCTTTTTCTGCTCCATCTTCGTCCGGAGCGCCTCCCCGAACGCGCCGACGGGCGGCGGGGAGGACGGTTTGTCCAGGTATTTCCGGTATTCTTCCTCTTCCCCCCCAGGCGACCCGACGGCGTCCTCCCCGGCAAGGGCCAGGGCGACGCGATGCTGCGCCGCATCCACCGATTCCACCTTGACCTCGATCTCCTGGCCCAGGCGGACCGCCTCCCCGACCGACTTGATCTTCTTCCCGCCCCCCAGCCTCGAGATGTGCAGGAGGCCGTCGATCCCGCCGCCGAGGGAAACGAACGCCCCGAAAGCGGTGAGGCGCACCACTTTCCCGGCATGCAGCGACCCCGCGGGGAACCGCTGCGCCGCGCCTTCCCACGGGTCGGCCAGCGTCTTCTTCAGGCTGAAGGTGAAGCGCTTGTTCGCCCAGTCGAGGCGGGTGATCGCCACCTCGACCTCCTGTCCCGCGGACAGGACGTTGCGGATGTCCTCGACCCGCTCCCAGCCGATCTCCGAGACGGGCAACAGCCCCTCGATCGGGCCGATGTCGACGAACGCCCCGAAATCCCGCACGGAGGTGACCTTCCCCCGGACCACCATCCCCTCCGACAGGGTCGCCATCGACTCCTCGCGCTTCCGCTGCTCCTCCTCCTCGACGAGCACGCGGCTGGAGACGACGATGTTGCGCCCCTTTTCATCGTATTGCGTGATCCGGAACGGGATGCGCTTCCCCACGAATTCCGCGGCGTCCCGGGACCTGGCCGCGCCCATCTGCGAAAAGGGGCAGAACGACCGCACGCTCCCGGGGAGCCGGACCTCGTACCCCCCCTTGACCTCCTTCACGACCATGCCGTCCACGGGGATGCCGGACCGCCACGCATCCTCGAGATGCGCGCTCCCGGCGGCGCCCCCCGCCACGCGCGTCGTGAACAGCATCTCGTTGCCGTCGGAGGAGACGAAATACGACGCCAGGGAGTCGCCTTCCTTCACCTGGACGCTCCCCGATTCGTCCGCGAGCTCCTTCGTCGCGAGGACCCCCTCCCCCTTGCGGCCCAGGTCGAGGAAGACCCATTCGGGCGTCACCTTGATGACCCGCGCGACGACCTTCTGCCCCGGCTCGTACCGCGTCGGGGCCACGAAGGTCCGGTCCAGCAGCTCCGCGAAATTTTCCTCTTCCGGCGTATCCGGCTTGTCCCCGTCCGTTCCCATGCGCTCCCCGCCCGTGCGTTATTATCCCAACAGATCGCCCAACCGCTCCCGCTGGCGCGCCAGCCGCTTCTGCCCGTCCTCGATCGCCTCCAGGATGGCCCCCTTCGATTCCCTGGCCAGCTCCTTTCCCTGGGCGAGGATCTCTTCCGACCGCTGTTCGACGGCGTCGGCCATCCCGGAGACGCTGTCGGCGAACTCGCCGGCGACGCCCTCGACCCTGCGACTTGCCTTCCTCGCATAGCGGACGACGTCTTTGCGCGTCCTCTCCCCCGATTGCGGCGCGACCAGAAGGGCCGCTCCCGCGCCCAGCACCATGCCCGCCAGCACCAACAACGCTCCCGTCATCACCCTGCCGTCGCTCTCCCTCATGGCGTACCTCCCCGTTTCCTTCGCTTGATGCCAGTGTACCCTTTCCCCACCGCGGGAAACAACGGGGCGGGGTGAAGCATCCCATAAAAACAATTCCATCGCGAGGAAGGAAACCCGATGAAGGCGATCCGCGTGAGGGAGTTCGGCCCGCCGGAGGTGATGCGTCTCGAGGAGGTTCCAACTCCCGTTCCGGGTCCCGGCCAGCTGCTGGTCCAGGTTCGGGCCGCCGGGGTCAATCCGGTGGAATCCTACATGCGTTCCGGGAAATACGCCCGGCTTCCCGCTCTTCCCTACACCCCGGGAAGCGACGCGGCCGGGACCGTCGAGGCGGTCGGCGGGGAAGCGCGGGGCTTCGCGCCGGGCGACCGGGTGTACACCTCCGGGACGCTCACCGGGGCGTACGCGGAGTTCGCCCTGTGCGATCCTCTCCGGGCCCATCCGCTGCCCGCCGAAGCGTCTTTCGCCCAGGGGGCCGCCCTGGGCATCCCGTATTCCACCGCCTGGCGCGCGCTGTTCCAGCGGGCGCAGGCCGTCCCCGGGGAGACGATCCTGGTCCACGGGGCCAGCGGGGGGGTCGGGATCGCTGCGGTGCAGATCGCCCGGGC
>JACZKY010012780.1_pt1 | contig 17448 bp, 14 predicted proteins | sample 8237611 | NCBI WGS metagenome assembly JACZKY01 (sample SAMN16148055, study PRJNA663545) | marine sediment metagenome | biome: sediments and biomass from bioreactor inoculated with such sediments; feature: coastal sediments; material: methane- and iron-fed bioreactor; isolation source: Bothnian...
GTAGAGGTACCCCTCGGGGCCGAAGGCGAGCTGCCCCCCGTTGTGATTCGCGAACGGCTGCGGGACGGTCAGCACGATCTCCTCGCTCGCGGGGTCGGCCGCGTTGTCGTTTCCGGGGAAGAGCCTGTACCGTGCGATCACGGTGGCGCCGTCCGGGGTCCTCGTGTAGTTCACGTAGAAATATGCCTTCGAGGCAAATCCGGGAGGGAACGCAACGCTCAGCAACCCCCGCTCGCCGCCGGCGAGGACCCTGGGCGAGATGTCCAGAAACGGGTCAGGAAGCACAGTCCCGTTGTCGAGGATCCGGATCCGCCCCCCCTGCTCCACCACGAAAAGCCGGCCGGTGCCGTCTCCCGCATGGGCGACGTGGACCGGCAGGGAAAACCCTCCGGCCGTGACGGACAGCGAGATCTCCGGCCATCCCTCCGGAACGGGGGACGACGCCTGCCGCGCGACGGATCCCCCTCCGCCGCACCCGGAAACGGCCAGAAGCGCCAGGCCGACCGCGATGCACCGCATCCGAAGTCCTCCCTCGGGGAGCGTGGACTCCGCCCCTTCCTTTCGATGACGAGACCGCCGCTCCCGTTCCGGCTTCGGAGCGCATCTCATCGCCCCTTGCGTGGAAGCGCCGCCAGGGCCCGGAGCCGGGCGGCGGCGTGGTCTACGATGGGTTCGGGATACGTTCTTCCGGGCGTCACCCCCGCGTCGGACAGGACGGAAGACGGCGCCTCCCAGGGGCGGTGGATCCACCGGTCCGGAAGGCCTGCAAGCTCGGGGACCCAGGCCCGGACGTAGTCGCCCCGCGGGTCGAACTTCACTCCCTGCAGGACGGGGTTGAAGACCCGGTAATACGGGGAGGCGTCGGCGCCGCACCCGGCGACCCACTGCCACCCGAGCGTGTTGTTCGCCACGTCCGCGTCCGCCAGCGTGTCCGAGAACCAGGCGGCGCCTTTCGTCCAGGGCAGGAGCAGGTCCTTCACCAGGAACGACGCCGCGATCATCCGGACCCGGTTGTGCATCCACCCTGTGGCCAAGAGCTGCCGCATCCCCGCGTCCACCATGGGATAGCCGGTTCGGCCTTCCCGCCACGCCGCGAGGGCGTCGGGATCCTCCCGCCACGGAAAGGAGGCGAACTCCGGGCGGAGCGGCGCGCTCCCCGTCCAGGGGAAGTGGACCAGCAGGTGATGGGCGAACTCCCGCCACCCCAGCTGCCGGAGAAACGCCTCGGCGCCCGACGCCACGCCGGGGTTGGCATCCACCGCCGCGCGGGATTGGATCGCATGCCACGCCTGGCGCGCGCCCACGCACCCGAAGTGGAGGTACGGTGAGAGTCTGGACGTGCCGTCCACGCCGGGAAGGTCGCGGTCTCGGGGATACGCCGCCATCGCGTCTTCGAGAAACCGCGAAAGGCGTTCGCTCCCCGAAGCTTCCCCGGCGGGCCAGGCATCGCGAATCCCGGCGTCCCAGGGGACGGACGGAAGGAGCCGAATCTCCGGCAGGGGCAAGGAATGGAGCGGGCGGGAAGGGGACGGTATCGCGCCGGGGGCGGAAAGCGGCGCGGCCGGCGGCGGCTGCGCGAGGCATCGCTTCCAGTAGGGGGTGAAGACGCGGAACGGGCCCCCGGCGGAGGTCCTGAGCGGCTCCGGGGGGAAGAGAACCCCGTCCTCGAACAGGCGCGCCTCGATCCCGTTTCCCTCGAGGGCCGGGACGGCCTTTTCGTCCCTGGAAACGAACGCCGGGTCCCGCACCCGGTTGGCGAACACCGCGTCCGCCCCCGTCTCCTTCGCCAGGCCGATCAGCGCCCGGACCGATGGGCCGGGGCGAAGGACCAGGCGGCCGCCGCGCCCCGGAAGCGCCTCCGAAAGGGACCGGAGCGCTCCGTGGAGGAAGACGCGGGCCGCTCCCCCGGGCGTCGACATCCCTTCCTCTTCGGGCGCGTGCACCCAGGCGAGCACGACGGGCCCGCCCCGCGCGATCGCGGCGTTCAGCGCGGGGTTGTCCGAAAGGCGCAGGTCCCTGCGGAGCCAGACGATGGTGGACGGAGGCACGGCGACGTCCCTACGGCGAGGCGAAGAGCCCGGAGATCAGCTCCCGGGCCTCCTGCTGGATCCTCCGCAAATGGTCCTTCCCGAGAAAACTTTCGGCGTAGATCTTGTAGACGTCCTCCGTCCCCGACGGCCGGGCGGCGAACCAGCCGTTCGCGGTGACCACCTTCAACCCCCCGATGGCCGCGCCGTTTCCCGGGGCCTTGGTGAGCATCGCCTCGATCCGCTCCCCCGCCAGCGTCCCCGCCTTCACGCGATCCGGCGACAGGCGGGACAGCAGCGCTTTCTGCTCCCGCGTCGCCGGCGCATCGATCCGTTCGTACTCCGGCGCGCCGAACTCCTTCGTCAGTTCCCGGTAAAGCTCGCCGGGATCGCGCCCGGTCGCCGCCGTCATCTCGGCCGCCAGCAGCCCCAGGATCAGCCCGTCCTTGTCCGTGGTCCAGACCGTGCCGTCCTTCCTCAAAAACGACGCCCCGGCGCTTTCCTCGCCCCCGAAGCCCAGGGTGCCTTCCAGAAGCCCGGAGACGAACCATTTGAACCCCACGGGGACCTCGACCAGCCTCCGCCCGAGACGCGACGCCACCCGGTCGATCATCCCGCTGCTCACCACTGTCTTCCCTACTCCCGCGTCCTCCCGCCATCCCCGGCGCCGCCGGAAGAGGTAATCGATCGCCACGGACAGGTAATGGTTGGGATTGAGGAGCCCCGCGCTCCGTGTCACGATCCCGTGCCGGTCGGCGTCCGTGTCGTTTCCGAAGGCGATGTCGAACCGGTCCTTCATCCCGACCAGCCCCGCCATCGCGTGGGGCGAAGAGCAGTCCATCCGGATCCGCCCGTCCCAATCGCGCGCCATGAAGCGGAACGTGGGGTCCGCCGCGCCGTTGACCACGGCAAGGTTCAGCCCGTACCGTTCGGCCACCGGTCCCCAGTAGGCCAAGGCGGAACCTCCGAGCGCGTCGGCGCCGATCCGGATGCCCGACCCGCGGAGGACCTCCATGTCGATGACCTCGCCCAACCCGTCCGCGTAGGAGCCGATGTAATCGTGCCGGCGGGTGGTCGCCGCGGTTCGCGCCCGCTCGAACGGCACCCTCCTCACGCCGCGAAGCCGCTCCGAAAGCAGCCGGTTCGCGCGTTCCTCGACCCGCCGCGTGACGTCGGCGTCCGCCGGGCCGCCGTGAGGCGGGTTGTACTTGAAACCGCCGTCTTCCGGCGGGTTGTGCGACGGGGTGATCACGATCCCGTCGGCGAGCCCTTCCTTCCGCCCGCGGTTGTGCATGAGGATCGCGTGGGAGGCGGCGGGCGTGGGGGTGTACCCGTCGTCGCGGTCGATCATCGCCACGACGCCGTTCCCCGCGAGCACCTCGAGCGCGGTGCGGAAGGCGGGCTCCGATAAAGCGTGCGTGTCCTTCCCCAGGAAGAGCGGCCCGGCGATCCCCTCCGCCGACCGGTGGTCGCAGATCGCCTGCGTCACGGCGAGGATGTGGTCCTCGTTGAAGGAGAGCGCCAGGGACGACCCGCGGTGTCCCGACGTCCCGAAGGCCACGCACTGCGCCGGGACGGACGGGTCGGGTTTCCCGGTGTAGTACGACGCGACGAGCCCCGGGAGATCGACGAGCCGGCCCGGATCCACGCTACTTCGCCAGTTTCGCGGCGATGGCCGCCACGTGCTTCCCCTGGAAACGGGCGGCGGCCAGCTCGTTTTCCGAGGGCATCCGGTCGCCGTCCGTGCCGGCGATCGTGGAGGCGCCGTACGGGGAGCACCCGGTGATCTCGTCGATCCGCATCTGCCCCTGGAAAGTGTACGGAAGGCCGACGACCACCATCCCGTGGGCGAAAAGATTGGTGTGGAAGGTCAGGATGGTCGATTCCTGCCCCCCGTGCTGCGTGCCCGAGCAGGTGAAAACGCTTCCCACCTTCCCGACGAGCGCCCCGTTGAACCAGAGCCCGCCGGTGGCGTCGAGGAACTGGCGCATCTGCCCGCACATGTTCCCGAAGCGGGTGGGCGTGCCGAAGAAGATCGCATCGTAGGAGGGCAGTTCCTTCACCGTGCAGACCGGGACGTTTGCGAACGCCTTCTGCGCCTCCAGCGCCCCCATTTTCTTGAGAATCTCCTCGGGAATGGTTTCCGGAACGCGCTTCAGCACCGCTTCCGCCCCCGCCACCTCCCCGATACCCTCCGCGATCGCTTCCGCCATCCGGTGGACGTGCCCGTACATGGAATAAAAGAGGACCAGCGCCTTCATACCTTTACCCTCCTTTTCTTCGATTTTCCCGGATCCGGGGAAGATTCCGAACGCTTACAGTCATGTTATACTGTGTACCGCGTTGCAAACTATCAAATTGTTCCTTTCGCGGATGCCCCTGTTCGCCGTTGTTTCTTCTTCCACCAGGCCGGGGACGAACGCCTCTCGAGGAATACTCGCATGGAAAAGAACGACGACCTGTTCCGGATCGATTTGAACGCGGCGGGAGTGCCGAAACCGACCGGCCTGTACGACCCGGGGAACGAGCACGACAGTTGCGGCGTCGGGTTCGTCGCCCGGATCGACGGGGCTTCCCTGCATCTCGTGGTGCAGCAGGGGATCCAGGTCCTCGTCAACCTCGAGCACCGGGGAGCGCTGGGTGGCGACAAGGCCACCGGCGACGGTTCCGGCATCATGGTCGGCATCCCCGACACCTTCTTCCGCCAGGTTTGCCCCGGGGACGGGTTGTATCTGCCTCCCCCCGGCGACTACGCCGCGGGGATGATCTTCCTGCCCACGGACGAGACGCTTTCCCAAAGGTGCTCGGAAACACTTGAACGGATAGCCGAAACAGAAGGGTGCCCGGTGATCGGCTGGCGCGAGGTGCCCGTCGATCCGTCCATCCTCGGAGACCTTTCCCGCTCCACCCGCCCGCGGATCCGCCAGGCCTTCCTCGCTCGCGGAAATCGCGATGGGGAGGTTTTCGAGAGAAAATTATATTCCATTCGTAGACTTGTAGAGAAGGACGTGGCCTCCTGGAACGATGTGGACGCCAGCCAGTTCTACGTCACGAGCCTGTCCAGCCGGACGATCGTCTACAAGGGGCTGGTCACCGGGACACAGCTTCCCCGTTTCTTCCCCGACCTGAAGAACGAGCATTTCATGAGTCCGTTCGCTGTAGTGCATCAACGCTACAGCACGAACACCCTTCCCACGTGGCACCTGGCGCATCCGTTCCGCATCTGCGCGCACAACGGGGAGATCAATACGCTCCGCGGGAACATCAACCGGATGCGGGCCCGCGAGGCGACGCTCGGCTCGCCCCTGTTCGGCGACGACATCAAGAAGATCCTGCCCGTGATCATCGAGACGGGAAGCGATTCCGCCATCTTCGACAACGTCCTCGAGCTGGTCGTCACGGCGGGGCGCTCGCTGCCGCACGCCGTGATGATGATGATCCCGGAGGCATGGGGCCCGAGGTTCCGCATGAGCGAGGACAAGCGGGCGTTCTACGAGTACCATTCCTCGCTGATGGAGCCGTGGGACGGCCCGGCGGCGATGGTTTTCTGCGACGGCCGGTATCTCGGGGCGACGCTCGACCGCAACGGCCTGCGCCCCGCCCGCTACACGATCACCCGGGACGGCATGATCGTCCTGGCCTCCGAGACGGGCGTGATCGATTTTCCGCCGGACCGGATCATCCGCCGCGGGCGGCTCCAGCCGGGGAAGATGCTGCTTCTGGACATGAAGCAGAAGCGGATCGTCCCCGACCAGGAGATCAAGGCGGCCATCTCCCGCCGGAAACCGTACCGGAACTGGGTCAAGGACAACCGGATCGAGCTGCGGGGACTGTTCATCCCCCCCGAGATCCCCGCCGAGGACCCGGAGGAGCTTCTCCGCAAACAGCACGCCTTCGGCTACACCGACGAGGAGATCAAGCTCATCATCTCCCCGATGGCGTCCCAGGGGCAGGAGCCGGTCGGCTCCATGGGGGACGACGCGGCGCTGGCGGTGCTCTCCAACCGCCCGCAAGTGCTCTTCGGCTACTTCAAGCAGTTGTTCGCCCAGGTGACGAACCCTCCCATCGATCCGCTCCGCGAAGAGCTGGTGATGTCGCTGACCGGCTACATCGGGAGGGAGCAGAACCTGCTCGACGAAACGCCGGAGCACTGCCGGATGCTTCGGCTCGTCCAGCCGATCCTCACCCCCGAGGACATGCACCGCCTGCGCAACTCGAACCACCCCGACCTCCTGCCCTTCGAGCTCGACGCCCTCTTCCCGGCGGACGGGGACGGGAAGGCCCTCGAAACGGCCCTTGCGAGGCTGTTCGTCCGCGCCGACAAGGCGATCCAGGACGGCGCCACCATGCTCATTCTCACGGACCGGAACATGAACGCGGCCAAGGCGCCGATCCCGTCGCTCCTGGCCGTCGCCGGGCTGCACCATCACCTGATCCGCAGGGGATTGCGGACGCAGGCGGCGATCCTCGTGGAAAGCGGGGAGCCCCGCGAGGTCATGAATTTCGCGCTGCTCCTGGGGTACGGAGCCAACGCGATCTGCCCGCACACGGCCTTCTCGACGATCCGCGATCTCGCCGAGTCCGACATGCTGGAGACACCGGCGTCGCCGGGCGTGGCGGCGGACCGGTACGTCACGGCGGTGAAAAAAGGGCTCCTCAAGACCTTCAGCCGCATGGGAATCTCGACGCTGCGCAGCTTCCTGGGCTCCCAGATCTTCGAGGCCGTAGGGCTGGGGAAATCCCTTGTGGACAACTACTTCACCCACACCGCATCGCGAATCGGCGGGATCGGATTGTCCGAGATCGCGGCGGAAACCGTCGCGCGCCACCGCAAGGGCTTCCCGGCCGACGGCCGGCCGGCGCGGCCCCCACGGATGCTGGACGTGGGCGGGGTCTACAAGGTCCGCGCCGGCGGCGAGCGGCACCTGTGGACGCCCGAATCGATCTACACGCTCCAGTCCGCCACGCGGCTCGACGATTACCGGATGTTCAAGAAGTACGAGGACATCATCAACGACCAGGCCCGGTCGCACGCCACCCTGCGCTCCCTGTTCCGCTTCCGGAAGGGGACGCCGGTCCCCATCGACGAGGTGGAAGGCGTGGAGAAGATCCTGCCGCGCTTCCTCACCGCCGCGATGTCCTTCGGGTCGATCAGCAAGGAGACCCACGAGACGATCGCGATCGCGATGAACCGGATCGGCGGCCGGAGCAACTCCGGCGAAGGGGGGGAAGACCCGGAGCGCTACGTGCCGGACGCCAACGGGGACAGCCGCCGGTCGAAGATCAAGCAGGTGGCCTCCGGCCGCTTCGGCGTGACCACCGAATACCTGGTGAACGCGGACGAACTGCAGATCAAGATGGCGCAGGGCGCCAAGCCCGGCGAGGGGGGGCAGCTCCCCGGCCACAAGGTGAGCCCCGACATCGCGAGGATACGGCACACCACGCCGTACGTGACGCTGATCTCGCCGCCGCCGCACCACGACATCTACTCGATCGAGGACCTGGCGCAGCTGATCCACGACCTGAAATCGGTCAACCCGCGGGCGGACATCTCCGTCAAGCTGGTCTCCGAAGTCGGCGTGGGGACCATCGCCGCGGGGGTGGCCAAGGCGAAGGCCGACCTCGTGCTGATTTCCGGCATGGACGGCGGGACGGGCGCCTCACCGCTCACGTCGATCAAGCACACGGGCCTTCCGTGGGAGCTGGGGCTGGCCGAAACCCAGCAGGCGCTCATCTTCAACCGCCTGCGGGACCGGATCCGGGTGCAGGTGGACGGGCAGCTCAAGACCGGCCGCGACCTGGCCATCGCGACCCTGATGGGCGCCGAGGAATTCGGCTTCGGCACCACGGTCCTCGTGACCCTGGGCTGCGTCATGATGCGCAAATGCCACCTGAACACCTGCCCGGTTGGCGTGGCCACCCAGGACCCGGTACTGCGCGCCCGTTTCGGGGGATCGGCCGATTACGTCGTGCGCTTCTTCCGCTTCATCGCGCAGGACCTGCGGGAACACATGGCCGAGCTGGGGTTCCGGACGCTGGACGAGATGGTGGGCCGGGTCGACATGCTCGAGGTCGAGCCCGCGGTCGAGCACTGGAAAGCGAAAGGGCTAGACTTCTCCGCCGTCCTCCGGCCGCCGGACGACGGCCGGAACGGCCCGCGGCACCGGGTCCGCCGCCAGGAGCACGAGGTCGGAAAAGCCCTCGACTACGAGATCATGACGTCGGTGAAACCCGCCATCGAACGGAAGGAGCGGGTGCTGCTCGAGCTTCCCGTGCGCAACGTCCACCGCACCGTGGGCGCGGCCCTTTCCGGGGAGATCACCCGGCGGTACGGCGCGCAGGGGCTTCCCGACGACACCATCCACCTGAACTTCCACGGCTCCGCCGGGCAGAGCTTCGGCGCCTTCCTGGCCCCGGGAGTCACGATGCACGTGCGGGGCGACGCCAACGATTTCCTCGGCAAGGGGATGTCCGGAGGCCGGATCATCGTCACGCCCCCGGAGGGGTCGTTGTTCCCCCCGCACGAAAACGTGATCGTCGGCAACGTGGTCCTGTACGGCGCCACGGGCGGGGAGGTGTACCTCCGCGGAATCGCCGGCGAGCGGTTCGCCGTCCGGAACAGCGGCGCGAAAGCCGTCGTCGAGGGAGTGGGGGAGCACGGCTGCGAATACATGACCGGCGGGGTCGTCGTGGTCCTGGGCGCCACGGGAAACAACTTCGCCGCGGGGATGAGCGGGGGGCTCGCCTACGTCTACGACGAGTCGGAGCTGTTCGACACGCGCTGCAACCTCGACATGGTGGACGTGGAATCCGTCTGGCGGGAGGACGACGTCCGCCGGCTCCGCGTCATGATCGAGAACCATTTCAGGTACACCGGAAGCCAGCGGGCGGCGCAGGTCCTCGAGAACTGGGAATCCCGCCTCCCGCTGTTCGTCAAGATCATGCCCATCGAATATCGAAAGTCGCTGGAGCGGATGCGTCTCGAGGAAGACCTGGGCACCGAGAGCATTCCCGTGACCGAGGAGGTTTTCCGTGGGTAAACCCACCGGCTTCATCGAGTTCCCCAGGGAGGAGCCGCCGCACAGGCCGGTGGAGGAACGGGTCCGCGACTTCCGCGAAGTCGAGGAGCTGCTGTCGGAAAACCGGATCGGTTCCCAGGCGGCCCGCTGCATGGACTGCGGGATCCCTTTCTGCCACTCCTTCGGCTGCCCGGTGAAGAACCGGATCCCCGACTGGAACGAGATGGTGTACCGGGGGAAATGGAAGCAGGCCCTCGACCTGCTCCACCAGACCTGCAACCTTCCGGAGATCACGGGCCGCGTCTGCCCCGCCCCGTGCGAGGCCGCCTGCACCCTGGCGATCAACCAGCCGGCGGTCACCATCCGGCACCTGGAGCTCCAGATCGTGGAACACGGGTGGCGGGAGGGGTGGATCCTGCCGGAACCGCCCGAACGGAAGACCGGCAAGCGCGTCGCCGTGGTGGGATCGGGCCCCGCCGGGCTCCCAGCGGCCCAGACCCTCGCGCGCTGCGGGCACGACGTCGTGGTCTTCGAGAAGTCGGACCGCGTGGGGGGAATGCTGCGCTACGGCATACCCGACTTCAAGCTCGAGAAATGGATCCTCGACCGGCGCCTGGAACAGATGAAGGCGGAGGGCGTCGTCTTCGAGACCGGCGTGAACGCCGGCGTGGACGTCTCGGCGGCGTACCTGCGCCGCAGCTTCGACGCCATCGTCCTGGCCGCCGGCTCCACCGTCCCCCGGGATCTCCAGGTTCCGGGGCGGGACCTCCAGGGGATCCACTTCGCCATGGAGTTCCTCAAGCAGCAGAACCGGTCGAACGCGGGCGACGCGATCCCACTGTCGGAGCGCATCTCCGCGGACGGGAAACGCGTCGTGGTCATCGGCGGGGGGGACACGGGATCGGACTGCATCGGCACGAGCCGCCGCCAGGGGGCGGCCTCGATCACCCAGATCGAGCTCCTTCCGAAGCCGCCGGACTGCCGGGCGGAGACGAACCCGTGGCCCACATGGCCGGTCGTCCTTCGCACCTCCACCTCCCAGGAGGAAGGGTGCGAGCGGATGTGGAGCATCCAGACGAAGGAGTTCTTCGGCGAAGGCGGGCAGGTCCGGAAACTGCGGTGCGAAAAGCTCGAGTGGGCGCAACCCGACGCGGCGGGGCGCCTGAAGTTCCGGGAGATCCCGGGGTCGGAGTTCGACCTGCAGGCGGACCTGGTGCTGCTCGCGATGGGATTCGTCCACGTCGAGCACGGGCCCCTGGTCCGCGACCTGGGCGTCGCCCTGGACCCCCGGGGGAACATCGTCGTGGACGGGGACTTCATGACCACCGTCCCGGGCGTGTTCGGCGCGGGCGACGCCGTGCTGGGGGCCTCCCTCGTGGTGCGGTCGATCGACGCGGGGCGCCAGGCGGCCGAAGGAGCGGATCGCTACCTCAAGTCCCTCGGGTGAAACGAACGGCCGGCTTCGGGAATCTCTCTTTGCAGCTACTTTTCTTCAAGGGAACCCGAAGGAGGAACACATGAGGAAACTGGCGATCCTTGCGGCGCTGATTTGCCTTGCGGTCTCCACGCCGGCGATCTCGGCAACCTGGGAGCTCGACCTGGCCCACACGGGGATCGGGTTCAAGGTGCGGCACCTGATGGTCTCCTCGGTCCGGGGAGACTTCGGAAAGTTTTCCGGATCGATCGTCTACGACGAAAAGGACATCGCGAAATCGGGCGCCCGCATCACGATCGACGCGGCCTCGATCGACACGCGCGTGGCGAAGCGCGACGAGCACCTGCGCAGCCCCGATTTCCTCGACGCGGCGAACCATCCCGCGATCACCTTCCAGTCGAAGCGGGTGGAGAAAGCCGGCGAGGGAAAGCTCAAGATGGTCGGCGACCTGACGCTTCGGGGCGTCACGAAAGAGGTGGTCCTGGACGTGGAAGGGCCCTCGCCCGCGATCCGGGACCTGCAGGGGAACCTCCGCGTGGGCGGCCAGGCGACCGCGAGGATCCACCGGAAGGATTTCGGGCTGGTCTGGAACAAGGCGCTGGAAGCCGGCGGCGTGGTGGTGGGCGACGAGGTCGAGATCACGATCGACGTGGAGATCTTCCGGAAACCGGGCTGACCGCGGCCGCAGACGCCCAAAAGAAAGAAACAGCCGGTAGAGGCGCTCCCTCCACCGGCTGTTTCTTTCCTACCCGCCGGAGTGGCAGGCGGAACAGTGGCCGATCACATGCAGGTCGAGGGTTGCGACGGAAACGATCCGGCCCTCGTCCAGCCACTTTTCCGCGGAGATTCCCTCGGGAAGGGCGATGTCCCGGACCTTTCCGCAGCCCCGGCAGTGGAAATGGCCGTGGGCGGGCCGGGCCGCCTCGAACCGGGTGGTGCCCGTTTCTCCGCTGCGGACCTCCCGCACAAGTCCCTTATGCCGTAGAAAGTTGAGGTTCCGGTAGACCGTACCGAGGCTTACGGACGGGATTTTCTTGCGCGCCTGCAGGAACACTTCCTCCGCGGAAAGGTGGACGCGTCCCGCCCGCAGGATCTCGAGGATCAGGGTGCGCTGCCGGGTATTGCGGAATATCTTCACGATTCGCTCCTTTACAGGGCGCTTCCCCCCATTGTCGTTTATCGGCATTTCTCCGTAAAAACTTTAATGGATCCGGGTAGAATATGTCGATGAGAGCCGTGGTCCAGAGGGTCTCGCGCGCGGCGGTTTCCGTGGACGGCGAGGTCGTCGGCGGCATCGGCCGGGGCCTTCTCGTGCTGCTCGGGGTCGGGAGGGGCGACGAAGAGTCCGCCGGTCGTTGGATATGTGACAAGCTATTGAAAATGCGTGTTTTCGAGGATTCGGAAGGACGGATGAACCGGAATGTCGTTGAGGCGGAGGGCGGGATCCTCCTGGTGTCCCAGTTCACCCTCTACGGAAACATCGAAAAGGGGAACCGACCGGGGTTCGACGCCGCCGCGCCGATGGACATCGCCGAGACGCTCTACGGCAAGGCGGTCGAATACCTTCGGGCCGTCTCCCCCGTGCCGGTGGCCACGGGCCGCTTTCGCGCAACGATGGAGGTCTCCCTCGTGAATGACGGGCCGGTCACGTTTTTCCTGGAACGGTAAGCCGCAACCGGACGACAAACCCTGCTCTGGAGGAAGATGATGCGCAAGACAGCCGCACGGATCCTGTTGACCCTGCTGTTGGCCGGCTTCGCCGGTACGCCGGCGCTCGCGTTCAACCAGCCCCCCTTGAACCTCGGCCTGACCGACATCCTGGACGGGGCGCTTCCGGGCCCCGGAACGTATTTCACCGAATACATCCAGGCGTACCAGGGAAGGGACTTCAAAAACGGGAACGGCGACAGCATCGCGGGCGATCCGCGCGTGGCCACCGTCCTGTCGATGAACCAGTTCGTGCACGTCTACAAGCATCGGATCCTGGGCGGCCACCTCGGCGCCGACGTTCTCCTGCCCGTGGTTTCGATCGGGGCCTCGGGAACCCTGGGTTCCCCCGGCCCCGACGTATCCGCCAATCCCGCCGTGTTCGGAGACCTGGTCGTCGGCCCGTTCCTCCAGTGGTTCGACACGAAGCTTCTCGGCCGCCCGTTCCTCCAGCGGATCGAGCTGGACTTCATCCTGCCCACCGGGCAATACGACAGCGAGTACGTTCTCAACCCGGGGTCCAACCTCTGGACGATCGAACCGTATTACGCCTTCACCTGGTTCCTCACCCCGAAGTTTTCCACGTCGTGGCGGATCCATTACGCCTACAGCACCAAGAACGACAACCCCTTCCATCTTTTGGGAGTCGACGAAGTCCAGCCCGGCCAGGCGTTCCATTTCAACTATTCCTTCGAATACGAGATCGTGAAGGATTTCCGCGGCGCGGTGGCGGGATACTACCTGAAGCAGGTCACGGACGACAAGGTGAACGGCGCATCGGCGGCGGATTCGAAGGAGCAGGTCTTCGGCATCGGTCCCGCCGTGCACTGGATCTTCTCGCCGAACTTCTCGATGGGCCTCAAGACCCAGTTCGAAACCTCGGTGGAAAACCGTCCGAAGGGAAACCGCACGACGTTGCGGATGACGTACAAGTTCTGATCCGCAGGTGAGCTCCGACGAGATCGACCTGCACGGGCTGCGCGTGCCGGAAGCGCTCGCGCGACTGGCCGCCGTGTGCAACGAACGGCTCCGGGCCGGGAACGCCGGCCCGATCCGCGTCGTCCACGGCTACGGGTCCTCGGGCCGCGGCGGGGAGCTTCGCGCCGCGGTCCGGGAGTATCTCGAACGCCACGCGGACCGGGTCGAGTCCGTCCCGGGGGAGAAATTCTTCAACAACCCCGGCGTGACGATCGTTTACCCGAAGCAGCCGCTTCCGTCCGCCGGAGCCCCCCGCTTCCCGGTCCGCCATCGATGACCGGTCATTCCCGGACGTCCGAAAAGAGCTCCTCTTCCCGGGAGACCGGGGTACGCGCGACCAGGCAGCCGATCGGCTCCGTGCCGACGGCAAGGCCAGAGGATTCCGAACCGGGGGGCGCCGCATCTTTCCCGCTCAGGATGCCGTCGCCGCCCGAACCGCCTTGAGAAGCCAGGCCATGTTCCTCCCGAGGGTCCGCATCGTGTTGATCCCCTCTTCGTCCTTCTCCACCTCGCCGATGTTTCGGCCGATCCCGACGTTCCAGTAGCTCGAGCCGGGAATGATCATCTGACCGATCAGGAAGAAGTGGTTCAACGTGTCGAAGGCGTGGATGGCGCCGGCCCTCCGGACCGCCACCACCGCCGCCCCGACCTTCCGGCGATACATGTCGCCGTTGGCCCGGCCCACCATCCCGGCGCGGTCGATCAGCGCCTTCATCTCCGAAGTGACGTCGGTGAAATAGGTGGGGGAGCCGAGCAGGATCCCGTCGGCGGCCTCCATCTTTTCGATGCAGTCGTTGGCCGCGTCCTCCGCAATGGCGCAGCGGCGGTCCCGGTTCTCGAAACATTTGAAGCAGGCGGTACATCCCCGGATCCTCTTGCCGGACAACTGGACCAGTTCGGTCCCGATCCCTTCCCCCGAAAGCTCCGCAAGCACGTGTCCCATGAGAAGCGCCGTGTTCCCGTTTAACCGCGCGCTGCCGCTGATCGCCACGACCCTCATGCCTCGTTCCTCCGTTCCGGGAATCCTTCGCCCCGCCTTCCGGGGGGCGCCACCCAGTGTATCGGGGAACCGGAGCGGATGGTAAGATTTTCGGAAATCATGGGAAAACGGCGACGGCGTCCATGAAACGATGGGGGTTCCCTCTTCTCGCGGCTTGCGCGATCCTGGCCTTCCGCGCCTCGCCGGTTTCCGCGATCGACAACACGTGGCTGGACCGCTACCACGCCTACATCGAGAATGACATGTACGGCACCGTCATGTGGTTCGACCGTTTCTTCGAGGACGACCTTCACAAGGAGGTTACGGACCCCGAGTTCTCCCTGCGGTGGACGAACGACTTCCGTTGGGACGAGGAGGAGCATTTCCGGTTCCGCACCCGGGTCCGCGCCAGGATCCGCCTCCCCCGTTTCAGGGGAAAATGGAAGCTGCTGATCTCGGGGGAAAACAAGGGCGATCCGACGGCCATCCGGGAAGAGGACCCGGGGAACCCCGGCCTGGCGTCATCCAGCATGGGACGGCGGGCTTCCACGGAGCTGGTCTACGACCTGCTGAAGACGAACAACACGATCGTGGATGCGGGCGTCGGCCTGCGGATCAAGTTCTCCCCGAACGCGTTCATGCGTGCCCGCCTGCTGCACGCCCGGGAACTTCCTTACTCCATCATCGGGCGGGTGGCCGTAACGCCTTTCTGGGACGCAAAGGACGGCCTCGGAGAGTCGACCCAGATCGATTTCGAGCGACCGTTCGCCCCGCAGACACTGCTGCGCTGGTCCAACTCCGCCACCATCTCGGAACGCACCATCGGGTGGGACTGGGGGACAGAGCTGTCCGTCCTCCGCAAACTCTCCCCCGACAGCGCGATCACCTTCGCCGCCAACGCCTCGGGGCCGACCCGGCCGTCGGCCGTGGTTTATAACTACCGGGTCTATGCCCGGTACCGCCGCAACTTCCTCCGGAGCTGGCTGTTCTACGAGCTGGAGCCCGACGTCAACTGGCCGCTGCAGGACGGGGGGGGCCGAAAGACCGTACTGGGGGGGACGATGCGGCTGGAGGTGAACTTCGTCAGGAACAAGTCCGTCCCCAAGCCGCCGTGACGGAACGAAGGGGCCCGGGAAAAAACCCCGGGGCATCCCTCTGGAAGGATGCCCCGGCACGTTTTCCCTTCGGGTGGCCGCCGCGGTTGCCTATTCCGTCGGCTTCCAGACCTCCCATACCCTGCCCACCAGGTCGGGGCCGACCTTCAGGGTCGGCTTGCCGGGCTCCCAGCCCGCCGGGCACGCTTCCGCCCCCTTCGTCTTGCGGACATGCTGGAACGCCTGGAGCTGCCGGACGGTTTCCGCGACTTTCCGCCCCACGGGCGGGGTGAGGATCTCGATCGCCTGGATCACCCCGTCCGGGTCGATGATGAAACGGCCGCGGACGTCGACCCCGCCGGCCTCGTCATACACGCCGTACACCGATCCGATCCTGCCCCCCGCGTCCGAGAGCATCGGGAAGGGGAAGCCCCCCTGGACCATCTTCGAAAGCTCCTGCTCCTGCCACATCTTGTGCACGAAGCGGCTGTCGATGCTGCAGGCCAGCACCTGCACGCCGAGCTTGCCGAACTCCTCCGCCTTGCCGGCGACCGCCGACAATTCGGTCGGTCAAACGAATGTGAAGTCGCCGGGATAGAAGCAGAGGAAGACCCACTTCCCCCGGAAAGCCGACAGCTTGATGGTGGAGAACTTCCCTTCGTGGAACGCGGTCGCCTCGAAATCCGGCGCCTCCTTGCCGACGGACACCTGCATCCTCGCCTCCATTTTCCCCGCCGATTCCGCTCCTGGACCCGGCGTCTGTTCCCCGGACGAGGGGACGATCGGACCTTTCGCCGTCGCGACGCAGCCCTTGGTGCTGTCTTCGGCCATGCGCCCTCCTTTCCTGTTTTTTCCGATTCAACGGCGATTGCCTATCGCGAATCACTCTCGACTCAGAAAGCTATCCTCTCCCGAATCGCATGTCAATCGACGATCGAATCCGGCGGGACCGTTCAGATGGTCGTCGCGGAGTCCCTCGCCAGGAGCCGGGTGAAATCCTCCGCAGGCACCGGCCTGCCGAAGAAGTATCCCTGCGCCTTGTGGCATCCGAACTCCTTCAGGAGGTCCCTCTGCACCGCCCGCTCCACGCCCTCGGCGATGACCTCGATGTCGAGGGCGCCGGCCATCGCGAGGATCGCCTTGACGATCGTCCGGTCCTCGGGATTCCGGTCCATCTCGCGGATGAACGCCCGATCGATCTTCAGGGTATCGATGGGGAGCTTCCTGAGACAGGCCAGGGAAGAGTAGCCGGTCCCGAAATCGTCCATCGAAATCCGGATGGAGAACTCGTGCAGTTTCCAGAGCGTCTTCAGGGTGTTCTCCAGGTTCTGCATCGCCATGGACTCGGTGATCTCCAGTTCGAGCGATTCCGCATGGATCCCCGTCCGCTCCAGGATGTCCAGGATCGTGCCGGGCAGGTCGTACTTCTGGAACAACCGCGCCGACACGTTGACCGCCATCCGTAAGGGCAGGTATCCCTGCTCCTTCCATTCCTTCCCCTGCAGGTACGCGGTCCGGAGGACCCATTCGCTGATCGGGAGGATCGCCCCCGTCTCTTCCGCCAGGGGGATGAACTGCATCGGGGGGACCAGCCCCCGATGCGGGGACTGCCACCGCACGAGCCCCTCCGCCCCCACGATCCGCCCGGTCTTCAAATCGATCACCGGCTGGTAGTGGACGACGAACTCGTTCTTCTCGATGGCAGTTCGCAACCCTCTTTCCAGCTGGGCCCGCTCCACCACCGCGACGCTCATCTCCTCCGAGAAGGCCTGGAACGTGTCCCTTCCGTCCGCCTTGGCCCGGAACATGGCGATGTCGGCGTTCTTCACGAGCGTTTCCGGCACGTCGCCGTTGAAGGGGAACAGGCTGATCCCCATGCTGGCGGTCACCTGCATCTCCTGCCCGTCGATCGTGAACGGCGCGGCGAGAGCGTTGTGGAGCCTGTGGGCGGCTTCGATGGCCGCGCCCTCGTCGCGCTGGTCCGTCAGGATGACGCAGAACTCGTCCCCCGACATCCGGGCCAGGGTGTCGGTCTCCCGCACGACGCTCTGGAGCCGCTCCGCCACCGCCACGAGAAGGCGGTCGCCAGTCGCGTGACCGAGGGTGTCGTTGACCTCCTTGAACCGGTCCAGGTCGAAGAGGATGACCCCGACGACCTCTTTCCGCCGCTTCGCGTTCGCGATCTCGCGTTCCAGCCTGTCCTTGAACG
>JACZKY010014132.1_pt1 | contig 17399 bp, 17 predicted proteins | sample 8237611 | NCBI WGS metagenome assembly JACZKY01 (sample SAMN16148055, study PRJNA663545) | marine sediment metagenome | biome: sediments and biomass from bioreactor inoculated with such sediments; feature: coastal sediments; material: methane- and iron-fed bioreactor; isolation source: Bothnian...
GGCACGAAGAGCTGGATGACGTTGAGGCGGAAGAACAGGTCGTCCCGGAACCGCCCCTCGGCCATCTCCCGGTTCAGGTCCCGTTTCGACGCGCAGACGAGCCGGAAATCGATGCTGAGGTCCTCGTTCCCGCCGACCCTCCGGAACGACCGCTCCTGGAGGGATCGGAGCAGCTTGCTCTGCATCGGCAGCGGAAGCTCCCCCACCTCGTCGAGGAACAGGGTCCCGCGGTGTGCGGACTCGAACAGACCTTTCTTGGTCTGGACCGCCCCGGTGAACGCCCCGCGCACGTGACCGAACAGCTCGCTCTCGATGAGCGTCTCGGGGATCGCCGCGCAGTTGATCGGGACGAAGGGGAACTCCTTCCGGTGGCTCCGGGCATGCAGGGCGGCCGCCACGAGCTCCTTGCCCGAGCCGCTCTCCCCGAGGATCATCACGTTCGCGTCGGTGGGGGCGACGCGCTCGATGAGCTCGAAGATCCGGAGCATCGTCTCGCTGCGGCCGATGATCCCTTCGTAGGAGGAGGTTCCCCGGACCGATTCGCGCAGCGCCTTCCTCCGCCCCGCGTCGTCCTCCTTCCGGGCGAGGGCCGCGTGCACGATCTTGCGGAGATCGGCGTTGTCGAACGGCTTGGAGAGGTAGTCGTAGGCCCCGAGCTTCATCGCCTCCTTCGCCGTCTCGACGGTCCCGTAGGCGGTCAGGACCACGACCTGCGTCCAGGGGTTCTTCCGTACGGCCGCCCGGAGGACGTTCAGGCCGTCGTCCGCCTTCGACATGCGCAGGTCGGTGAGAACGAGATCGTACGCGTTGGCCTCGATCCTCTTCTCCGCCTCCGCGAGGGAGGAGGCCGTGTCGACCTCGAACCCCTCCTTCCGGAAAAAGAGCTCCAGCAGCTGGCGGAGACTCTGCTCGTCGTCGACCACCAGGACGTATTCCTTCAACTTTTCTCCCCGCCGGGGCCGGCCTCCCCGGGCCCCGCCTTTCCCTTGCACCCTTTCCTGAGGCAGGAAAGCCGGGTCGTACCGTCCTTCCGGACCCGCTCCGCCATCGCCGGGCAGCCGCACGCCGGGCAGGTCGCGGCGATGGGTTTTCCCCAGGAGGCGAACCGGCAATCCGGATACCCCGAGCAGGCGATGTAGCGGGCCTCTTTCCAGTTCCGGACGATCATCGGCTTCCCGCGCTTGTCGCAGGAGACGCCCGCCTCCTGCGGGGGAAGCTCCTTCACATGCCCCATGGAGGAAAGGACCTGGAAACCCTTCCCGAGGATCTTCTGTATGGTTTTGGCCTTCGCCGGCGATTCGACGACGACCAAGGACCTTGCCATATTCCCCCCACCGGGACCTCCCCGGCTTTCAAGACTTCCTCTTATAATAGTCCCCGGCCCTTTTTACAACCAGATTCACCAGTTCCATCTCCATCAGGACCGGAAGGAGCTCCGGCATCCCGAGGGAGAGCGCGGCGGCGATCTCCCCTGCGTGCCGCTCCTCGGAGAGGAATTCAAGGATCCGTCCCGGAAGGGTCCCTTTCCCCCCGGAAACGGAATGCGGCAATCCCAGCGCATCGAGCACGTCGGCGGCGGAGCACACCGGGACGGCCCCTTCCCGCAGCAGGCGATTGCTCCCGGCCGTGTGCCGGAACCACGGGTTTCCCGGGACCGCCATCACCTCCCGTCCCTGTTCCAGCGCCAGCCGGGCCGTTATGAGCGCGCCGCTGCGCTCCGGCGCCTCCGCGACGACAACGCCCCCGCAAAGACCGCTCACGATGCGGTTGCGCGCCGGGAACCTGTGGGGCAACGGCGGCGCCCCCGGGGGATACTCCGAATACACCGCCCCCCGGGCGACGATTTCATCGCGAAGTCCCGCGTGCTCCGGCGGGTACGCCACATCCGGCCCGCAGCCGAGAACGGCGACGCTTGCGCCTCCGGCCTGCAGCGCCCCGCGGTGGGCCGCGCCGTCGATCCCCCGGGCCATGCCGCTGACCACGACGCAGCCTGCGGCGGCCAGATCCCCCGCCAGGAGGTGGGCGAACTCCCTCCCCGGCTCCGTGGGCGCCCTGCCCCCCACCACCGCCACCCCCCTTCCATCGCCCCGGGACGTCCCCACCCGGTAAAGCACGAGAGGGGCATCGGGGATCTCCCGGAGCGGGGAGGGGTATTCCTCCGAAAGGAACGAAAGGATGGCGATGCCCGAACGGCGGCACGCTTCCCGGACGGCGTCCGCCCCCCGTTCCGACCCGGAGGAGGACAGCGCGGCTTCCGCGCGGGCGAACAGGGAGCTTCCCCGTGGAGACGCTTTCTCTGGGAGACGGGAGAATAACGGCGGGTTGGCCTGAAAACGGCGCAGATGCGCGATGGTGAAGCCCTCGATCAGCGAGAGGCGGAGGAGCGTGTCGAAGATTGCGGGATCTTTTTCTTTTTCGGAATCGTCCATGGGGGAACCCCTCTCCGGGTTACCCCATGACATATCAATAATCGTGCCGCCGGAGTCGACGGCCCCGGCGGCGCCTTGTCAGTTCGCCGGGATCCCTCTCTGTGCCTGGACTCCCGCCTCGAACGACTGGGTGCTGCGGGTGACGTATGCCGAGGAGAACTCCTTGTCCACCCGGATCACCACGGCCTGCGCCACTTCGATATCGGCGTCGAGTTTTTCGATCGAGGTGGCGCCGGCGGCGAGCCCAGTCGGGGTGAACACCCGGAACACGTTGCCGACCTCCACACCGGAAGCGGAGCCGCCGTCCAGGTACAGGAAATCTCCGGTCGCCATCTCCTGGTTCGTCATCCGCCCCGCGAGCACGGTGGACCGCATGCCTGCTTCACCGGGGAGAATCCTCACCCGGGTATAGGCGGGGATCTCCTCGGAAACCAGATCGTCGCGGGTGAGGTCCTCGAACGATTGGCGCACCCTGGCGGTCATCTTGCCGTCCTCGGCCCGGCCCACATGGAGAACGCCGATCAGGTATTTCACGTAACCGGAAGAAACGCTCCCGCCCGGAACGCACACCGGCCCGCGAACCCGGTATACGCCCAGGAGCTGGCCGGCGGGGACGACCTTGTCCAGCGAAAGGTACACCGTGTCATCGGACGAGAATCCTACCTTGGGCTCCCTTCCTCCCAGGATATGCCCGATTCCCCTTGGCGCGTCCCGCAGGAATTCCCCGGCGCGGACGAAGTCGGCCGGCGGGATGTCGAGGTACCTTTCAGGCACGGGCGCGGGAGGCAGGGCCGGGGAGGCGGATTCCGGTGCCCCGGAAGCCGGTTCCGGCGCGGGTGCGGCCGCCACCGAGGGGGATTCGACCGTGATCGTCGCTTCTTTCGGCCCCGGAGGAACGATCACGATCCGGACGCCCGGGTAGATGTAGTGCGGGTTGGTCACGAAGCGGTTGCGTTCCCAGATCTCCGTCCATTTCCACGGGGTGCCCAGATGCTTCGCGGAGAGGTCCCAAAGGGTATCCCCCTCCACGACGGTGTGGACGATCCCCTCGGGGGGAACCGCCCCTTGCACGGCCGCCTCTCCCGCCTGTGCGAACGCCCCGACGGGAAGGAGGAGCACCATGCCAAGAACCAAGACCGCCAAGCGGAATCCCGAAGGCCTCCTCATCGCCACACCTCGTTTCCCCGCCCGAAAGGGCGTGAAATCAAATATGATTTTCGCACAACTCCGCACCCAGGAAAACAATTACCTTCCATGCACTTCGAAGTCAAGGGACCTTTTCCTCGTGCCCCTTCCACGATAGCAGCAGGAACACCTCCCGGTTTCCCTTGGGACCGCGCACCCGGCTTTCCGCCTCCCCGCCCACGTCGTACCCAAGGCCGGCGGCGAAGGACGCCACCTCCCTCACCGCGTTCATCCGCATCCCGTCGTCCCTGACCACCCCGCCCTTGCCGACTTTTCCTTTCCCTACCTCGAACTGCGGTTTCACCAGGGGGATCACCTGCGCGCCGGGCGCCAGGAAATGCGAAAGCACGGGAAGAATGTGGCGCAAGGAGATAAAGGACACGTCCACGACGGCCACGGATGCCTCCTCAGGTAAAAGATCGGCAACGGCATGCCGAAAGTTTACACCTTCTTTGGAGATCACCCGCGGATCGTTCCGCAACCGGTCGTCGAGCAGCCGCTCTCCCACGTCGACCGCGTATACCCGGAGGGCCCCCCTGCGCAGGAGACAATCGGTGAATCCTCCCGTCGAGGCGCCCACGTCGAGCGCCACGCGCCCGGAAACGTCGACCCCGAAATCGTCCAGCGCGCCGTCGAGCTTTTCCCCTCCGCGGGAAACGAAAGGGCGGGGCATGGGGAGCAGGGAGACCTCCGCCCCCGGTTTCACCGGGGACCCGCACTTCGTGCAGACCACCCCGGAGAGAAGGACCCTGCCGGCGAGGATCAGCCCCTGGGCCTTCGCGCGCGTGGCGGCGAGCCCCCGCTCCACCAGTTCGGCGTCCAGTCGCCGGCGCCCCGGCGCGGTGGCGACCCCGGGTTCAGACAATCTTGTCGAGACGGGAGCGGATGCCGTAGAGGATCGATGGAATGAACGACTTCCCCGAGGAACAGAGCCGGATCGCCTCCTCCGCAACGCGTTCCGCGGACACGCCGCATGCGTTGCGGATCTCGGACTGCGTCCCGTGCTCCACGAACCGGTCCGGATACCCGATCCTGCGGAACAGGATGGAACGCTCCCCGTTTTCCTCGAGCATCTCCATCACCGCGCTTCCGAAGCCCCCCTCCAGGACGTTTTCCTCCACCGTGACCACCCGCCCGATCCGGCGGACGAGCGGTAGAATCAGCCCGGCGTCCATGGGCTTGACGAACCTGGCGTCGACCACCGCCGCGGACACGCCGGATTTGCGAAGCTCCTCGGCCGCCAGCAGACAGCAGGAGACGGTCGCCCCGATGCCTACGAGCAGGACGTCCCGGCCGTCCACGAGGAGTTCCCCCTTTCCCCAGGGAACCGTTCCCGGGTCCGCCGGCACGACGGCCCCCGTTCCTGCGCCCCGCGGGTAGCGGATCGCGGCGGGCCGCCCGGCCGCCACGGCGGTCCGCAGCATCCGGGCCAGTTCCGCCTCGTCGCGCGGCGCCATCAGCGACAGGTTGGGGACCGGCCGCAGGAACGAAAGATCGAAGAGCCCCTGGTGCGTCGCCCCGTCCGCCCCGACGATTCCCGCGCGGTCAACCGCGAACACCACCGGAAGGTTCTGCAGGCAGACATCGTGGATGATCTGGTCCAGGGCACGCTGCAGGAAGGTCGAATAGATCGCGACCACGGGGATCTTCCCCTCCCGCGCCAACCCGGCGGCGAAGGTCACCGCATGGGACTCGGCGATGCCCACGTCGAAAAACCGCTCCGGAAACGTTTTCCTGAAATCAACCAGCCCCGTCCCGCTGCACATGGCGGCGGTGATGGCGACCACCTTCGGATTCTCCCTGCCCAGGGCGACGATCGTGTCCGAAAACACGTCCGTGTAGGTAGGGCCGGGGGCCGGGCCGGTCCCTTTCCCGGTCTCCGGGTCGAAGGTCCCCACGCCATGGAAGTACTCCGGGTTGGACTCCGCCGGGGCGTACCCCTTCCCCTTGGTGGTGACCACGTGGACGAACATCGGCCCTTCCAGGTTGGAGAGGTTGTGAAAGGTACCGATAAGGGCATCGAGGTCGTGTCCCGGGATGGGGCCGACGTAGGTGAACCCCAGTTCCTCGAAGAGGATCCCGGGGACGATGAACCCCTTGGTCAGCTCCTCGGACTTCTTGGCGATGCGCACAAGGAATTCCCCGTGGGGCATCGACTTGAGCAGCCCCTCGATCCGCTTCCGGAAGGAGGTATAGAACCGCCCCGTCATGATGCGGGTCAGGTATCCCGACAGGGCCCCGACGTTCTGGGAGATCGAAAACTCGTTGTCGTTCAGGACCACGATGAGGTCGCGCTTCTGGTGCCCCGCCTGGTTCAACCCCTCGAAGGCCAGCCCATTGGAGAGGGAGCCGTCCCCGATGACGGCGACCACGCGGTTCCTCTTCTTCTCGAGATCGCGGGCCACGGCCATCCCGAGGGCGGCGGAGATCGATGTCCCGGAGTGCCCCGTGCCGAAAGCGTCGTACGGGCTTTCGGAAATGCGCGGGAAACCGGAGATCCCCCCCTGGGTCCGCTGTTTCGCGAAGGCGTCCCGGCGGCCCGTGAGGATCTTGTGGGCGTACGCCTGGTGCCCGACGTCCCAGACGATCCGGTCCTCCGGGCAGTCGAAGACGTAATGGAGGGCGATCGTGAGCTCGACGACGCCCAGGCTGGACGCAAGGTGCCCCCCGGTGCGAGCCACGTCGCGGACGATCTTGTCCCGCAACTCCCCCGCCACTTCGGAGAGCTTTTCCCGCGGGACCTTTTTCAGGTCGGCGGGATACTGGATCGATGCGAGCCACGGGAATTTCAGCATGCGTCAAGATCTCCTGTCCTGCACCATGCGGACCAGTTCGCGGAGCGGGTCCGCCTCTTCTCGGAACGGGGAGAGCGACGCGAGCGCCTCCCGCCCCAGCGCTTCCGCCCGCGCACGGGCCGCCGGAAGGCCGTAGGCCACGGGATAGGTCCACTTTCCCCGCGCCCGGTCCTTGGCGATCCCTTTTCCCATCTCCTCGAAGCTGCCGGTCTCGTCGAGGATGTCGTCGGTGATCTGGAACAGCACCCCCAGCCGCGTGCCGAAATCCCCGAGCGCCGCGATCTGCCCCTCGGTGCCGCCGCCGAGGATCCCGCCGATCCGGGTGCAGGAGGCGAGCAGGGCGGCGGTCTTCCGGAGCTCGATCTCGTCGACCAGGGCCGGCTCCGCGGATCCCGGCACGGCGAAAAGGTCCATCTGCTGCCCGCCGACCATCCCCTCGGCCCCCGCCGCCCGGGCCACGTCGGCGATCGCCCGGACCGCCTTTCCCGGATCGGTCGAGGCCTTTTCCGACTCGGCCATGATGCGGAACGCCTCCGTCAGCAGCGCGTCCCCCGCGAGGACGGCGACCCCCTCCCCGAAGACCTTGTGGGACGTGGGCTTCCCGCGCCGGAAGTCGTCGTCGTCCATCGCGGGAAGATCATCGTGGATCAGCGAGTACGTGTGCAGGAACTCGACCGCGCACGCGAACGGCATCAGTTCACGCTCCCCGCCCCCGACCGCCCTCCCGGCGGTAAGGAGCAGGACGGGACGCACTCGTTTCCCGCCGGCCATCAGCGAGTACCCCATGGCTTTCAGCAGGGGGGAAGGCGCCTTGCACGAAGCCGGGGACAGGTATCCCGGCAGGGCATCCTCCACCAGCCCGCGGAGGCGTGCGAGCTCTTCCGCACCGGGACTGCCCAATTCAATCCTCTTTCCCGGAAAGGTCGGCCTCGTCCTCGGTTTCCGCGGAGACGCCCCCCGGTTTCCGAAGCAGGACCTCGATCTTTCGGTCGGCCTCGTCCAGCCGCTTCCGGCAGATCTCGGACAGCGTCATCCCCTCCTCGAAAAGCCGGATGGCCTCCTCGAGGGGGGCCTCCCCCGACTCCAGCCGGGCCACGACGGATTCCAGCCCCTTCATCGCTTCCTCGAAGGAAGGCTCCTTCCCCTTGCCCGCCATCGCCGATATCCTCCGTAATTTTACAGTTTACTATATCCGGCCGTTTATTTCCCCGGGAGGGCGAAGAGGAGGGAAGGGTCCACCCTGCCGCCGGGAACGCGGACCCCGAAGTGAAGGTGCGGACCCGTGGCCCGGCCCGTCGCACCGACCTCGCCGATCGGTTCCCCGCGGCAAACGCGCCGCCCCTCCTCGACGGCATACCGCCTCAGATGATAGTAGAGGCTGAACACCCCTCCCCCGTGATCGATGACCACCGACCGACCGCCGAAGAACTGCTCCGAGGCGAGGGCGACCACCCCGTCGGCGATCGCGCGCACGGGGGTCCCCTCGGGAAGGCTGATGTCCACGCCGGTATGCGGCGCCCGCGGCTCGCCGTTGATCACCCGCCGGGAACCGAAGTTCCGCGGCTGGAACGCCTCCACCGGGGGGAGGAAGGGCGCCGTCCAGAGGATCGGCAGGGTCACCCGGGCAAGCCGCGTATCGAGGTCCCTCTTCTCCTCCCCGATCCGCCGCAGCGTCGGGGCGTCGAATTCGGCCAGGCCCTTCGGCAGGGTGAGCTCCTGCACGGGAAAGCGGCGCTCGGCGACTTCCAGCGACTTCTCGACGCGGGTGCGCACCCCCTCCTTGACCGATTCCGCCGCGAGCGGCTCGGACCCGGCGGACGCCAGGAGGTCCACGCCGATCAGCGCTTCGTACCGCCCGGGAGCGGTTTCGCGCAGCGGCCAGCCGGCGCCCATCCACCGGAGGGCCACGTTGTCCACGGGGCCCTGCGTCGACACCACGACCATCAGGGGAGTTCCCTGGGCGGGCGAGCCTCCGGAAACGGAAATCGACAGCGAGGCGGCGGGCGGAACGAGAAAAACCGCGATAGCGAAATGCATCGTCGCCAGGAGCGGAAGGACCTTCCGGAAAACGCTCATATCTTTGCCCCCTCGACCACCGCGCCGAACGACCCGTCCGACACCTGGATGTCCAGTTCGCTTCCCGGAAGGGCTTCCGATACGGACCGTACCGCCTTCCCCGTGGCGCGATCCAGGGCGATGGAGTACCCCCGGGTGAGGACCGCCTTCGGGTCCAGGGCTGCGAGCTTGCCGGAGAGGAGGTCGACCCTCCCCAGACGTCTCCGCTTTCCGGCTTCGATCCCGGCCCCCGCCCGCGAACGGAGCACGGCGAGCTCCCCGCGCCTCGCGGATACCCATGCCGCCGGAGAATGGATGCGCACGGAGGCGAACAGGCGCTCCAACCGCTCCCTGCGACCCTGGACGGCGAATTTCGCGGACTGCGCCAGGGAGGTTTCCTGTTCCCCCAACGCGTATCGTTTCCCCTGCAGGAGGGGGCGGGGATCCGACAGCTTGCCGGCCGAAATCCGCCATTCCTGCCGGGCCGCGTCCCGCAGGTGAGCTTCCGACCGCCGCATCCGCAGGGAGAGGACGGCGACCCGTTCCAGGAGCTCCACCCGGTCGGGCACGGCCATCTGCGCGGCGGCGGTGGGAGTGGGCGCCCGATGGTCCGCCGCGAGATCGGAAAGGGTGAAGTCCGTTTCGTGGCCGACGGCGCTGATCGTGGGAACCGGGGACCGGGCCAGGGCGCGCACGACCTCCTCTTCGTTGAACGCCCAAAGGTCCTCGATCGATCCGCCTCCCCTGCCGCAAAGGATCACGTCCGTTCCCCCGTGGCGGTACAACGCGTCGAGCGCGGCTGCGATGTCGGACGCCGCCCCCGCGCCCTGGACCAGGGAAGGCGCCAAGGTGATCGCCACTCCGGGGAAACGCGACCGGGCCACGCGGACCATGTCGCGCAGGGCGGCGCCGTGGCGGGACGTGACGATCCCGATCCGTCGGGGAAAGGAAGGCAGCGGGCGTTTCCTTCCGGAATCGAACAGGCCTTCATCCGCCAGCTTCCGTTTCCGCCGCTCCAGCTCCATCAGGAGGCTCCCCACCCCGCGCACCTCGACGGACTGGGCATAGATCTGGTACTCCCCTTTTTTCTCGTACACGCCCAGGGAACCGGTGACGATCACCGACTGCCCGTCGCGGATCTCGCCGATGATGCGGCGATCCCGCCCCCGGAACAGCACGACGCGGATCTGCGCCCCTTCATCCTTCAGGGAGAAATACCGGTGTCCGGACGCATCGTACAGCTTGTAGTTCGAGACCTCCCCTTCCACGCTGACGAGACGGAAGGAGGTTTCCAGGGCGAGCTTGATCCGGGAGGTCAGTTCGGTGACGGACAGGACATCTCCGGGAAAGGGGAGCATCCTACCCCTCCCACGCCGGCCGACCGACGACGGGGCGATCGGCCAGCAGTTCCCGGACGGTCACCGGGAGGATCCCTTCCGGTTCGAGGTCGGGGATCATGCCGAGCAGGGCCTGCAAGGTTTCCCTGCGGCCGTGGCAGACCAGCACCGCCTCCCCGCGCTCCTTCGCGAGAGCGATCGCCTTCTTCCATTGGCGCCGCATCGCCGCAGGGTCGGGGTCGCCGTCGAAAAAGACGTCGCGCTGGACCGCCGGGACCCCCGCCCTCCGGGACGCTTCCATCCCCAGGGAGCCGCTCGACGTCGCGCTGTCGACGAAGAAGAAGCCCATGGCTTTCAGCGCGGCCGCGAAAGCGTCCATCGCCGTCGCGTCGGTGGTGAACGCCGATCCCATGTGATTGATCGCACCGACGGCCTGCGGGAGGTTCCGCGCCATCCGGTCGAGCCGCTCGGCGATCTGCGCCGCGTCCATTCCCCGGGTGAGCAGGAACGGCTCCGTGCGGTCCGGCGAGGGGGATCGGGGCTCCATCGGGACGTGGAGGATCACGCAATGCCCGCGGGAATGCGCCGACGCGCCGACGGTTCCGGAGGATGGGCCGAAGGGAAGAACGGACAGGGTGACCTTCGTCGGGAAATCGAGCCACTCGGCGTCGCGGACCGGATCGTACCCGAGGTCTCCCACGACGATGGCCAGCTTCGGCCCCGCCCCGGAAAGGACGCCGACTTCGGTGTTGACCGCGGAGGGCGGGGAGAGCTGCCCGGCGAACGGGGATACCCGGGCCCCGGGCGCTTTCCCGCCCGCGGGCCAGAACAACGCGGCCCCCATCAGGATCAGGCCGGAAGCGAACGCCCCGGCGATCAGCGCGGCCCAAACCCAACGTTTCCGGGCCTTGGCCACCTGCTTCAAGACTCAGGACGCCTTCCGCTTGTCGATGAAACGGGTCTTGAAGATCTCCCACCCCTTCAGAAGCTCCACCGCCCGGTCGAGCTGGGGATCCTTCGCATCATCCTTGCGGGCCTCCTGCCCCGGAGAGGGTTCCTTCTGCGGCCGCCCCTTTTCCTCCTTCTTGCCGACCGCCGGAACGGTCTTTTCGCCGGGACCTTCCTCCCCTTCGCCCATCAGATGCCGCTCGATGTCTTTTTCGCGCATCGGCCCGGGGTGCGTCCCCGGCGCCTCCCTGCCGTCCTCGACCACGATGTCGGGTTCGATCCCCTTGGCCTGGATGGAGCGGCCGTTGGGGGTGTAGTACCTCGCCGTCGTCAGCCGCAACGCGGAGCCGTCCTCCATGGGGAGGATCGTCTGGACGGACGCCTTGCCGAAGGTGCGCTGGCCGATGATGATCGCACGGCCGTGGTCCTGCAGAGCGCCCGCCACGATCTCGGAAGCCGACGCGGAACCGGCGTTCACCAGCACCACGATTGGGAAGCCGGTGTGGGTCCCCTCCTTCCGTGCCGCGTACTTCGTCTTCTGCGCCTCCACCCGGCCGTCGGTATAGACGATCAGCCCCGATTCGACGAACTCGTCCGCGACCCGGACCGCCTGGTCGAGAAGACCGCCGGGATTGTTCCGCAGGTCGAGGACGAGCCCCTTGAGCCCCCCCTTCACCTTGATGAACTCCTGGAGCGCCCGTTCGACCTCCTGGTGGGAATCCTGCTGGAACTGGGCGAGCCGGATATACCCGATCCCGTCCGACAGCGGCCTGGACTTGACGCTCTTGATCTTGATGAGCTCGCGCGTGAGCGTGTACGGTTTCGGCTCGGGCAGGGATTCGCGGACGATCGTGATCGTCACCTGGGTGCCCGGTTCCCCCCGGAGCCGCTTCACGGCGTCCATCACGTTCATGTTCTTGGTGGAATCGTTCTCGATCCGGACGATCTTGTCCCCCGACTGCAGCCCGGCTCGGGCCGCGGGGGTGTCCTCGATCGGGGCGATGATCGTGAGAAGGCCGTCCTTCACGCCGATCTCGATCCCCAGCCCTCCGAAGATCCCTTTCGTCTCGACCTCCACCTGCTTCAGCATCTCGGGGGTGAGGTAGCTGCTGTGCGGATCCAGCGTCTGCACCATCCCGGTGATCGCCCCCTTGACGAGGTTGTCCATTTTCACTTCCTCGACATAGCTGCTCTGGATGAGGGAGAGGACGTCCCCGAAGACCTTCAGCTTGCTGTATGCGACCGTGGCCTGCGCCGCGGGGCGGGAGGTGGAAAGGTCCCCGACGATGAATCCCGCGATGAAGACCGCGACGACCGCGGCGGTACCGAGCCATTTCCTCTTCCGCCCTTTCCGCGAGAACGTTCCGCCCTGTTCCATACCGGCATAACTCCTTGTCAATTTAGAGGGATCACGGACGCCGGGTTGATCGCCGTGCCGCCCGCCCGCAACTCAAAGTATAGCACCGATTTTCCCGACGGCGATTCCGGAAGCCTCCCCAGGACCTGGCCTTTGACCACGTCCTGTCCCGTCTTCACGAGGAAGGCGTCGAGCTTCCCATATACCGAGAACAACCCGCTCCCGTGCTGCAGGATCAGCACGTTTCCGTACCCGGAAACCGTGCCCGAGAAGGCGACCTCCCCGGCACCCGCCGCCTTCACCCAGGCCCCGGACGCCCCCTCGACCTCCACCCCCTGGTTTTCGATCGTCACGTCGAACTTGGGGTCGTGCTGTTTTCCGAACCGGGTCACGACCTTCCCCGACAGCGGGGGTGCCAGTCCCCCGACCAGCGACGCGAACCGGCGCGGATCCCCCGCCGGCGGTGCGGGTTCCGCTCCCCGGCTTCCTCCCTTCCCCGTCTTCTTCTTGAGCCGCTCCCGCTCCTTCGCCAGCCGCTCCCGCTCCTTCGCCAGCCGCTCCACCCGGGCGATGAGGGATGCCATGCGGGCGATCTTCTGCCGAAGCGCGCGAAGCTCCTTCTGCTTCCCCTGTTTCTCCTTCGCGATGCCGGAAAGCCGCTTTTTCTCCAGTTCATGCCTTGAAAGGAGCTTCTCCCCCACCTTCCTTTCCACGGCCATCTTCCGTTCGGAGATCTCGACCTGCCTCTCGATCCCCGAAAGTTCCTTCTCCTTGCGTTCCTTCTCCCGGGATAGTCGCTCCATGTCCCGAAGGTCCGCCCCCAGGTATCCCCGCATCTGGTACCGGGCGCGCTCCGGGAACAACTGCCCCCCCGGATCGGCCAGCCCTGCCCGGGCTCCCTCGAAAGCCAGGACCGCCGCCTGCCGGAGGCCGCTGCGCGCGCGCCCCTGGGCCGCCTCGAGCTCCTGGACCTCCTTCTCCGTTTCGTCCAGCCTTTCCCCGAGCGTCGAAAGCCTGCGGTTGATCCCCGTAACGACCTGCCGCTGCCTCTTCAGGCGCCCCTGCAGCTCGATCACGCGCCCCTTCGTCAGCTTCTCCTTCCGGAGCGCTTCGGAAAGCTCGGCCTCCGTCTTCTCTTCCCGCGCCTTCATATCGAGAAGGCGCGCCTTTTCCTTGCGCAGCTCCGTCTGTCCGTTCCGCGCGGGCGCCGGACCCGGCCAGAAAAGCACGAGGAACATCCCGGCGAGCCAGGCGATGGCGAGGATCCTGTTCCTCGCCATCAAATCCGGGAGGACCGGGCCGCCGCCCACCCGAGAAGGGACGCGGCGGCGAGCAGGATCGCGGCGCAAAGGACGAAAGCGCCCGCGGCCCCGGCGGCGGAGGAGGAAAGAAGATGGTCCGGAGGGGCGATCACGCCCTGGAGAGACGGGTATCTCCGAAGGAGGAAATGCATCGCGGCGGCGGCGGCGGCCGCGGCGACGCCCGCCAGGACGATCCCCCAGATCGCCGCGCCGGCGGCGCGGGACGCCGCGACTCTCCGTTCCGACACCCCTCTTTCGAGAAGGAACCCGATTTCCCCCTTCAAGGCGAGGGACCGCAACTGCTCCTGCAGCCGGCAGACGACGAAGAAGAGGACGACGAGCGCCGCGAACCCTCCCCAGGCCGACGCGGAGAAAACCCGGTGGACCCGGAAGAGCCGGGGCAGCGACTCCTCGCCGGCCAGAACCTTGTCGACCAGTTCCACGGGCTTGAGGGCGGAGAGCACCATGGCCACGTCGGACGGGTCGAACCGGTCGTGACGGATGCGGATCTCGATGTATCCCGGAAGGGGGTTCCCTCCGGCGCCCGGGATCGACTCGACCCCCGGGTACGCCAGGAGGAACTCCTCCCATGCGGCGGCGGAATCCCGATACTCCGCGGAGCGGACGGGGGGAAGCGCGGCGATCTTCCCCGCGAGCCCCACCGCCTCTTCCGGTGACGCGGCCCCCCGCAGGATCGCCGTGACGGCGTACTGCGAGGAGAGGAACCGGCCGACCCCCCCCGACAGGTGAATCGCGAGGAAGGCGAAGGCCATCAGGCAAAGGAAGACGAACCTTCCGAGAGACTGGAGGGCGATGGCCCGCCCGGCGAACCGCCAGTCGATCCCGGCCAGGGAAACGAGCTCTTTCAAGCGGAACCTCCCTTCGCGACGCCCGCCGGCAACCGGTGGACGGTGAACGGACCGACCGGCCTGCCCCGGCCGGCGAATGGCACCCAGGCGGCCGGCAGCTGCCTTTCCGCCAGCAGGACCGTGTTCCCCACCCCGGCCATCGCCCGGAACAGGCCGCCCAGGATCTCGCTGAACGGGCTCCCCGCCGACTGGGCCACTCCGTCCGCGAACAGGACCTTCGGGTTCCTCATCAGCTCCGCCGCGAGCGCGGTCCTCGTCCGCTCCGACGCCGACAGCTCCGAAAGCCGCGCATCGCCCGCGTCGGAAAGGCGCAGCATCGACAGAAGCCGTTCCCGACGCTCCTTCCGTTCCTCCGCGGAAATGCTCCCGCACATCATGCCGGATCTCAGGAACAACCCGTTCACGGTAAGGCGCGCTTCGGCGTCGAGCCGTTCCGGGACGCATCCGCTGGAGGCGCGGAAGGAGCGGGCGAGCGATTCGCCGCCCCGGTAGAGCGACTCCCCGGAGACGAGCACGTCGCCCGCGTCGGGCCGCCGATCCCCGCGAAGGATGGAGAGCAACACCGTTTTCCCGCAGGACGGCGGGCCCGCGATCACCCAGGCGCTCCCGTCCTCGAAGGCGAAATCGAGGCCGTCCCAGAGCGTCCTTCCCCGGGCGAAGACTCCCAGACGGAACGCCTCGATCATCGATCCCCGGTTTCCTCGTCGACAGGGGTGATCTCCCCCGCGAGAAGCCGCCGGATCTCATCGAGGTGCTGCGCCTTCATGCGCGCCTTCAGCAGGTCCTGCCAGGAAGGCTGCCCCTGGATGTCCTCGTAGGGCCACTGCACGCTGTCCAGGATCACTCCCCCCAGGAAGACATGGGTCTTGACCATCGGGTTGGCCCGCCCCCCGTCCTCCGTCTGCACATGGTACGTCTTCCCCCGGAACTTGATGTTGTGGTTGAACCCGGAAAGCATCTTCACCTGGGGAGATCCCATCGGTCCCATCCTTCCTACAATACCACCCGTTGGACGTCGCACAGTTCCCGGCCGAAAAACCCCTTCCCTACGCGGGCGAACCGCTCCGGGTCGTCCGTCACGAAAAACTCCACCTTCCGCGCCGGGACATTGGCCCGGATCTGGGTTTCCGATAAAAGGATGTCCACGACCATCGCCGCCTCTTCCCCGGAATCGATCAGGACGGTCTTCTCTCCGAGGAATTCCCGGATCACGCCCCGGAGGACCGGGTAGTGCGTGCAGCCGAGGATCAAGGCGTCCGGAGGGTCCGCCCGGAAGGGCGAAAGGTACTCGGCGACCACCGCCCGGGTGATGTCGTTGCCCGTCCAGCCCTCCTCCGCGAGCGCCACGAGGAGGGGGCAGGGGATCGAGCGGACCTTCGCCGAGGGGACGGCGACCCGCAACGCGTCCTCGTACGCGCCGGAGCGGACCGTTCCCTGGGTCCCGATGACGCCGATGCTCGCCTTGCGCGGGAGGGCGGCGGCGCGACGTACGCAGGGATCCACCATCCCCACGACGGGGATCTTGTATATTTTCCGCATCGCGGGCAGCGCCAGCGACGAGGCGGTGTTGCACGCCACGACGAGCAGCTTGATGTCGTGGAGGCGGATGAGGTGGTTCGCGATCTCGATGGAGTAGCGGGTGACGGTTTCCGGGGACTTTCCCCCGTAGGGGACCCGGGCCGTGTCCCCGAGATAGACGAAATGCTCGGAGGGGAGCACCTTCGCAAGCTCCTTCAAAACGGTCAATCCACCCATCCCCGAATCGAACACTCCGACAGGGTTTTCCACGGCTTCTCCTAATGCTTTGATTTTTTTAAGGTAAAACGCTATCGTATAGATGTCAACCGGCCGCCGGCCAGCGGGAGGGCAAAGTGGGCGATATCATCGATTACCTCACCAACGCGAAAATCATGGAACTGGCCAACGACAGCCGCATCCTTTTCGGAGCCGGGGGGCTGTTCGTCCTGTCCCTCCTCTTCCGCTGGAAGTTCGTCACGTTGCTCCTCTTTGCCTTCGGGGCGACGATCGGCATCATCCGGTACACCAACCTTGGGGAAGGACCGGCGTCGATCGACCGGGGCATCGTCACCTTCGGCCTGGGGACGGCGGTTCTGGCCGGCGTCCTGATCTACTTCCTGTTCATCCGTAGTGACTGAATCCCGCGTCGGGTTCACGACGACCATCCCCGTCGAAATCCTCTACGCCGCCGGACGCATCCCCGCGGACCTGAACAACGTGTTCATCCTGGCGGACCGCCCTTCCGAGTACATTCGGCAGGCGGAGGGGGACGGGTTCCCGAGAAACTGCTGCGGCTGGATCAAGGGGATCTACGGCGTCGCCCTGCGGCACGGTTTCCGCCAGGTCGTCGCCGTCACGCAGGGGGACTGCAGCTTCACCCAGGCGCTGATGGAAGTGCTGCAATACCGGGGCGTGTCCGTCGTTCCCTTCGCCTACCCCTTCGACCGCGATCCCGACGCCATCTCCCTCGAGCTTTCCAAGATGGCCGACCGCTTCGGCACGACCCTGGCGGAATCGGAACGGTGGAAGGCGCGGCTCGACTCCGTGCGGCGCCTCGCGCACGAGATCGACCGGCTGACCTGGGAGGAAGGGAAGGTCTCCGGGGAAGAGAACCACCGGTGGCTGGTCGCCTGCTCCGACTTCGAGGGGGATCCCGAGGGGTACGCCCGACTCGCGGGAGAGTTCCTCCGGGAGGCGTCGAGCCGTCCGGGGCGAAAAGGAGCCGTGCCCGTCGCGATGGTGGGGGTGCCTCCCATCGTCTCCGGGCTGCACGCATGCTTCGAGGAGGCGGGCGCGCGGATCGTCCTCAACGAGGTCCAGCGGCAGTTCGCGATGCCCGCCCCCACCCCGTCGCTGGTCGAACAGTACCTCGCCTACACCTACCCGTACTCCTTCTTCGAACGGCTCCGGGACATCCGCGCGGAAGTGGCGCGCCGGGGAGCCCGGGGGGTCGTCCACTACGTCCAGTCGTTCTGCTTCCGCCAGATCGAGGACATCCTGCTGCGCGGGGAGGTCGGCGTGCCGGTGCTCACGCTGGAGGGCGAATCGCCGGGGACCGTGGACGAGCGGACGAGGATCCGCATCCAGGCTTTCGTGGAGATGCTG
>JACZKY010044204.1_pt1 | contig 17330 bp, 17 predicted proteins | sample 8237611 | NCBI WGS metagenome assembly JACZKY01 (sample SAMN16148055, study PRJNA663545) | marine sediment metagenome | biome: sediments and biomass from bioreactor inoculated with such sediments; feature: coastal sediments; material: methane- and iron-fed bioreactor; isolation source: Bothnian...
GTGCAGGCAGCAGGTCGTGGGTAATCGCAGTGGCAGCCGCGAGATGCATCGCGGTAGGGATCACGTAGTTGGATGACTGCCCGAGGTTGACGTGGTCGTTCGGGTGCACGAGGCGTGATTCGCCCCGCCCGCCGCCCATGAGCTCGGAGGCCCTGTTCGCCAACACCTCGTTCATGTTCATATGGGTCTGTGTGCCCGAGCCGCTCTGCCACACCGACAGGGGAAATTCGCCGCCATGTTCGCCCGCCAGCACCTCATCCGCGGCCAGCGCGATGGCCTGGGCAGACCGCGCGTCGAGCAAGCCCAATTCGCCGTTGACCCGGGCCGCGACTCGCTTGACCCGTGCCAGCGCCATCAAGAGCGCCTCGGGCATGCGCTCGGTGGAAATGTGGAAGTGCAGCAGCGAGCGCTGGGTCTGCGCTCCCCAGAGCGCATCGCTTGGCACCTCGATCCCGCCGAAGGCATCGCGTTCGATTCGTGTAGTCGTGGCCATGGCTTTTCCTTGATGACAGTGATGTGCTTGGCTTCTAATCCGTTGGTCGCCGGTTCGAATCCAGCACAGCCTACCAAGAATATCTAAGCGTTAGACGCGAAAGTCGCTAACCCTTCTTTTGCTAAATCCCAGTAGTAAGAGCACGTGCTACCGCAACAATGCCGCCGCCTCCGGATCGTCGAGACCGGCGGCGATGCGGATAGCAAGAGAGGCTCGGCGAATATCCTCAGGGCGGTGATACAACGACTTGCCCTGGAGTCGGCTCTGAACGTAGGCTGGATTGATCTCGCGCGCGCGTTGTAGCGAGAGACGAGCCGCCACGATATCTCCTGCCGCGACCAGAAGGTGGGTTTTTGTCACGTTTGCAACCGCAGAATTCGGTGCAGCGGCCGTCGCGAGGCGAGCGTACTCGAGTCCCCGCACGTAATCCCTCAATAGGAAGCACGCGGCAGCACGGCAGATGTTGTACACAAACTGGCTCGGGTCGTTAGGGTTGAGACGGCAAAGCCGGTTCGTGTACTCGAGTGCCAGTTCCGGCTGGCCGTGAAGCAACTCGACCTCGGCGCGCGCATGCAGCGCGTAAGCGTCATGCGGATTCCGTTCGGTGGCAAATCGGGCATTGACCAGCGCTTCGGGGCCGTTCCCAACTAGAGAAAGAAGGTGCGCCATGCACGCGTATCCGACACACCCCCCTGGGTCGATCGCAATTGCCCTCGTTGCCGCATCAACCCCCTCCTCCCATCGAATCTGCCAATTCGCATCGGTATCGACCGCCCAAATGAGGTATCGCGCCTGCAGCCGCGCGATCACCTCAAGCGCGAGGTAGCAACGTCCGTCGAGGGAAAGCGCCTCGCGGGCTTGAGACAAGGCACGCGCCCCCAATTGTGCGTCAGCACTGACAGGCACCGCGACGGCGTCAGCACTCGCCCGCAATGCCAGATCGTATGCCGTGAGGTCTTCCGGTCGCTTGCGACGCGCCCGCGCACGCTCCTCCCCGGCCACCTCCGGTACGATCGCACCCACGATGCTGTCCGTGATTTGCTCCTGGACGGCAAAGATGTCCGCCAGCACCCGGTCGTATTCGTCTGCCCAAAGGTGGGCTCCCGCGACGGCATCGATCAGTTGAGCGGTGACCCGGACCCTATTGTCCGCTCGGCGGATGCTGCCCTCGAGAACGTACCGTACGCCTAGCTCCCTGCCTATCGCCCGCACGTCGACGGGCTTGCCCTTGTACGTGAACGAACTGTTGCGGGCGATGACCAAGAGCGAGTGGAACCGCGAGAGGGCTGTGATGATGTCTTCAGCAATCCCATCGGCGAAATACTCCTGGTCCTGATCTCCGCTCATATTCGTGAACGGCAGCACCGCGATCGACGGCCTGTCGGGCAGCGGGAGGTCTGCCTCGCCTGCCGCGAACGGCGTAGCGGGCAGCGTGTGCGACTCCACGGGCGTCACCGTGAATCGGTAGCCCCGTCCCTGCACGGTGCTGATCGCCTCGGCCCCAAGTAGCCGGCGAAGCGCCGAGACCTGGACCGGGAGGTTGCTCTCCTCCACCACCGTTCCGGGCCAGACCAGAGAAAGTAACTCGTCCTTACGTACCACCCGGTCTCGCCGGTCGATCAGCGCCACTAGAACGTCAAACGCCCGAGCGCCCAGCGCAACGGGCACACCCGCCTCTAGAACGCGGCGTTCATCGGGTCGGACCTCGAAGCGACCGAAAACGTAACGGTGCGACACGACTTCCTCCCGCTAGGCGCGACCGATTTCCCGGCCGCAGCAGTCAATATATTCTTGCCCTCAGGGTTTGTGAACGTTTTAGAACGTTTTACAGATTCTTAAAGACCAGGCAGCAAATCATGAGCCACATTGCAGCCATGGTGAGTGATCTCGCGGGCGGCGGCCATAGGACGTCATTCACCACGAGGCGCAGCTGGTCAGCGTTCGATCAAAGGCCACCCTAGGCGGCGCCGCTGCCCCGTTTCGCGGTCGGCAACCCAACGAGGAGAAAGACGCATGGACAGCATCACCGAGAGATCGAGTGGTCAACGCGTAGCACTTGCGGCGGCCATCGGATTGGGCACGGCCCTCCTCGCGGGAGGGTGCGCGATGATGACCCCAAAGGCGGCACACTATGTGGCGCCACCGGTTGGATCGACCTGGACGGCAAAGCTGCACAACACTGGCAGTTTTGGTTCCGGCGACGTTCAGTTGACGACCCGGCGTGGCGAACGAACTTGGGAAGGCAAGCAGGTCATCACCTTTACGTCTCAGCAAGGGACGATAGTGGCGCAGACCGACGGAGCCTGGTTGGCGAATCTGGGCCCTGGGGACAAAGTGTTATTGAGGTTCGATCCGCCAGCCAACTTTGACTACCCGCTTGAGGTCGGGAAGACGTGGAGCACGAAGAATCAACGGTGGATTCTAGGCAATGACCGAACCTTGGTATTCGACGTGACGTGCACGATTCCTGCCTATGAGGACGTGGCGATACCGGCTGGCACTTTCAAGGCGTTTAGGGTTGAGTGCGCCTACTCGAACGGCACGGAATCGGTCACCTGGTTCAGTTCTGACCTTGGGATCTTTCTAAAGCAGGTCTCAAAGCGCGCCCAAAACTTCCCACTGGGCGCCGGCTCGCGCACTTCAGAGATTGTCTCGCAGACGATCACGCAGTAGGAAATCGGGCCAATGCACCAGGGCGCGACCAGAGCGTCGGAGGTCGCAGACATCGGCCTTCGACTTTGGGCGCGTCCTGCGTCGTTCTAGCAGGCCTGCCGCGCAGCAACTACGGTCAGAACGGTCCTCTGGAAGCCGCGACTTGACCTGCCCCGATAAGCCATGAAGATGATCGACCAAGCCGTCCCAGATATCGCAGGTCACGCGAATTTGATCAACTGGAGGCGGCTAGGTGTGTTGGCGCCGGTTGAGAATTGAGCCAACACACTGGGAGAATCCGCGGCCAAGACACCGGCCTCGCGCTCATGGATTACATCGACCTGGCTGGGGTTGGCTTGCAACCCACCTGCCGTAACAACTGATGGTTCCTGAAGTCCACCTCTAATTCACTGCCGGCCCCGGAAAACCTCCCCCAACCATGCCTCGATTTGTTGGCGCCTGAAATACCTTTCTCCGAAGATCTTCCTCGGCACGGGCAATTCTCCGCCGGCAATGTAGCGCTCGACGCTGTGCGGGGTGACGCCGAAGCGCTCGGCGAGCGGCTCGATGGAAATGAGATCGTCGATGCTGACCGACTCAGGTTAGTTACGGGACACGTTTCTTGTAGGCGCCATGTGGATCTCCGGAAGATGGGGTGGAGACCCATGAAGCAACCCGGTTTACGGCCGCGGCACTACCGCCGCCCGAAACCACGATCGTGCGGCATCGTGCGACACGACCACCCCAAAGCCTTGCAGTGTCTTGGAGCGTAATCGCTGGGCTGAAGCTTGCTGCCGACTGCCCGACTCGAACTGGCGACCTAGCGCTTACAAGGCGGCAAATTTTTATGGCGACTGCAGCAAGGCCTTTCTTGTAGCAGTCTTTCCTGATAGTGGCTACTAACTTGCAATCCGCGTTTGGTGGGCGTTTGGTCTGATGGCCGCGCGCTAAATCTCGCTCCTACACTGCACTTTATGGAGTGCAGCATGTCGGCAGCCACACACATCAAGCAAATCACCACGAAAGACGGCAAGACGAAATACCAAGCGCAAGTCTGGCACAAAGGCGTGTTCTACGCGTCCAAGACGTTCGATCTCCGACCCATTGAACCGCCCCGGTAAATCCGGAGACTGGTTGCGTTGAGTCAGGCCACGATGGCCGTTTCTCCTTGTTGGCGAAGATACGCCATTTCCAACTCCGCTGGCGGGACGTTGCCAATCGGTTCGAGCAGCGGGCGGTGGTTGAACCAATCGACCCATTCAAGGGTCGCATATTCGATGGCCTCGAGGTGACGCCAGGGACCGCGGTGATGGATGACCTCGATTTTGAAGAGTCCAATGATCGTCTCGGCCAGTGAGTTGTCATAGGAATCACCCACGCTGCCAACGGATGGTTCAACGCCCATTTCGGCCAGACGCTCGGTGTAGCGGATCGACAGGTATTGGCTACCCCGATCGCTGTGATGCACCACCCCCTTACCAGGGCAGCGCGACCACAGGGCCTGTTCCAGGGCGTCAAGGACGAGTTCGGTGTGCATCGACCTTGCTACCCGCCAGCCGATGATGCGGCGAGCGAAGACATCGATGACGAAGGCGGCGTAAACGAATCCCGACCAGGTCGCCACATAGGTGAAGTCAGCCACCCACAGTTGGTTAGGGCGTTGTGCCTTGAAGTCCCGATTCACCAAATCAGCCGGTCGCTGAGCACGCTCGTCGGCAATTGTCGTTCGGCAGCGTCTGCCACGCACCACTCCTTGCAGGCCCAGAGAGAGCATCAAGCGCTCGACCGTGCAGCGCGCCACCGCGACGTTCTCGCGACGCAGCTGCCGCCAGACCTTGCGTGCCCCGTAGACCCTGAAGTTGGACTCGCGAACACGCCTGATCTGGCCGGCGAGCACAGCGTCACGGCGACTACGCGCCGAGCAGCGCTCAGGGTGGGCCTGGCGGGCCTTGAACTCGTAATACACCGATGGGGCGATCGGCAACTGTTCGCAGATCGGCTCGACCCCATACCGGGCTCGGTGTTCGTCGATGAACGACGCCATCACTTCGGTCGGCGGTCGAGATCCGCCTGGGCAAAATATGCTGAGACCTTACCCAGAATCTCGTTGGCGCGACGCAACTCGCGGTTCTCACGCTCGAGCTCCTTGAGCCGCTGGCGCTCGGAGCCGTTCACCCCTTCGCTATTGCCCAGATCTCGTTCGGCTCGCCTCACCCACTTGCGCAGCGTCTCACCCGTGCAGCCGATCTTGCTCGCCACCGAATCGATGGCCGCCCACTGCGATGCACATGATGGTGTTGCTGCTCAAGAACCAACCCGACGGCCCGATCACGAACCTCCGGGGAATACCTCGATCTGTTGTCCATAACTCCATCCTCTCAAATAATGGAGTCTCCGGACAACCCGGGGCGGTTCATGACTCGGCTTTAGTTACTTTGGCCTTGCAAATCTTGCGCGAGTTGCTTTGCCTCGTCCAGGCTCTCCACGAACTGGTTGGTGTACATCTCTTTCGGTACCGGCTTCCGGGAAAGGGCCTCGTCGCTAAAGACATCTATGGTGTCTTGCCATTTAGCGTCGCTCATTAGGCCAAAGCGCATCCGATAATCCGGCGATTTGTAAATCCCATAGATGATGCCGAGCTTGCGCGTCTCCAGCTTCAAGTCACGATCGGGCGACAACTTGATAACCTCTGCAACCGCTTCTTCCTTGTGCTCCCTCGCCCAAATCAGGCTCTTCAGAGTCGCCCGGACAAAGCGCTTTACCAGATCGGGATTGGACTTGAGCAGTTGCTCGCTGGTATAGAACAGACTGCCGTAGTTGACCAGTCCGTAGTCCTTGCCTGCCATGACGTTTACAGGGAAGCCTTTATTTTCCAGAGTCAGGGCTTGACCGTAGCTGAAACCCCAGATGGCATCCACTTTGCCGGCCGCCAGCATTTGCACCTCGGCGCCGCGAGCAAGGTTCACGAATTCCACATCTTCTCGGGTGAGGCCCCCCGCCTTGAGCAACGGGTCAACCTGGGCCTTAACATTTGCCTGGAACCAGCTCAGCTTCTTGCCCTTCATCTGTTTCGGTTCGGCGATGCCGCTTTTCTTCAGAGTGATGATGGCGACTGGAGGGTCTGGCTGATCGCCCATGATTGCCACTACCGGAACTCCGCTTGCGCGAGCCTTTACGAAACTGTCGCTATTGGCAAGTCCGAACTGCTCGCGACCGCTTCCAATGAACACCTCATTTTGCTGGCCCCCGGATGGCGGCCGGATCTCCAGATCGATACCTTCCTTAGCATAGATGCCCATCGCCTTTCCACCGATAATTGGGGCATGCATGGCCCACGGAGTGAAGTTGATGCGCATGACGACGTTGTCTGCAGCACTCGCCGCGCCTGTACTCATCAGAGAAGCACAGAGAAACGTTCCCGCCGCAATCATGGGGCCTACTGAATGGGTGGCTTTAAACAAGATAGTCTCCTTTTTGTCATAGCAGGTAGATGTCAACTCAGTTCTTTTCTTCCTCTGTAGTATCGCCCTTGTTTCCAGGCCTGTGCCCAGTCAATCCGCCGGAATGATTGGCAACAGAACATAAGGCGGGTTATCCGCCGTGAAATGCAGCGTGTTTTTGCCGCCGAAGATCTCCGGCGGACGGTCCTTGACGTTGGTATGTGTGAAAGGGCCGACGCCATAAAATTTGGCTGGCGAAAACGGCAGCGTGACGAATGTCCCGTCGTATGCGTAATCCTTGCCACGCACATTCAACCCGAAGCGGTAGCCAACCGGGATGACAATCGATGTCGGCCATATCTCGATGTCCAGTGCTACCGGCTTGTGGGGCTTCAGTGGCAACTTTTCGTCATGAGTGTGCCAAGGGCGATAGGGCAAGGTCTTCACTGGATCGAGCTTGCGATGCGAAGCGCGCAACCAGCCGAGCGCCACAGGAGTGCGCGGGTCATTAGAACCTATGAAAGAAACCTCTGTGCCGTCCGGAGCGTAGACTCGCAGCGCCAAGAAGACGTCGGCGTCCGTCGTATCGGACGAAAGAAACAACTTGGCCGCGACGGGACCAGTGATTTCCATCTCTTGTTCCAGAGGCTCAGACATGAACATGAGACCATCTCCCATAGTCTCGTAGGTCAGATTTTCATGGCTCCGCGGCTCTTGCGTGCGAAGGGCAAGGACGGACGAATCCAGATAGAACTTGGTCCATCGCGTACGGGCTAGCGGCCATTCGAACTCGTCGCGCGACACGAACTTCTCGCCCGGATGACGGACATTGAGATGCACAGGCGCCTGCTTGTCCCAACCGGTGTCCTCGCCCTTCAAGAAGTAGCCGAAAAAGCGCTTCTGCAACCCCTCGCCGTAATTTGAATAGAAGTGCGAAAAATGCGTATCGCCATGCACCTCGAGCCATTTCTGGGCACTGCCCGCTTGTAGGTAACCTTCGAAGTTCCCCCGCGTGTGCAACCCTACCCCACCCCAGTTGGCCGCGGACAGAAAAGGTGCTTTGATGTCCTCCAGCTTCGGAATCCGCGCTTGGTAATACTCATCCAGGAGAGGTCGTGTCAAGACGTCCTCGTCCATATCGGCCCTGTTGTTCTTCAATTCTTCCTCAGACAGCGTCTCGAACCCAGCGACAAGCATCCCCGTCACCTGGTTGCGGGCGCCCCGTTCGCCGACGCCGTACTGCATGCTCTTGGCTTGCCGCTGAAACCAGTTTCCCTGGAACTCGTTGAAGATGCCGCCATTCCGGCACATCTCGCGATAGTAGTCGGAGGCACCTTCCCAGGAACAAAAGGCAGCCAGATGTGGTGGGTTCAGCGCGGCAACTTGCCATGCGTTTATCGCATAGTACGAGATGCCGTTGAGCCCGACCTTACCGTTGCTCCACGGCTGCGTACCCGCCCATTCGATGCACTGGTACAAGTCCTCTGTTTGCCGTGGCGCAAACCAATCAAGATAGCCGGGCGATTGTCCCGATCCACGCGAATCTATTCTCAAGCAGACATAGCCGTCCGGAACCCATTTCTCCGGGTCCACAAGTTCCCAGCTTTGGTACTTGTTCGAGCTGCCCTCAGCCGCCTCGGGGAACGAGGCCATCATTCGCGTCCATGCCGTCTTGAAGCCTTCCTGGAAAGCCATACCCTTCCCGTAAGGCCCGTAAGTCAGGATGACTGGATACTTCCCGTCTGCGATCGGCGCCATGACATCGGCACGAAGCACCAGACCGTCATCCATCAAGATGGGAACATTCCACTCAATTTTCATGCCGTCACGCACTTCTTTCTTGTGTCCTTGATCCATGTTAGTCCCTTCTCTTGAATGCGCCGGAAGACGAATACGATCCGGCGTGCTCGCTCCACGCAGCGTCTGGGTTGCAAACACTGATTCGCTGCAAATCAACACAGCGCTGGGATATCGACCCAGCACCTTTCGGCATGGCTTCGGTAGCAGGCATCAACGAGTTGAATTCCCTTGGCGCCCTCCAGCAACGGAGACGGAAATGGCGAGTCCTCTGCGACGTGGCGCAGAAATAGATTCCATCCTGCGCGGTAGGAGTTCATATAACCGTCCACATCGGGTACCTCCTGCCACTGGTCGTCGAATCTTTCCTTACGGGGGGCGTCAATATTCCACAGCGGTTTGGGGGTAGTGGCCAGCGACTGGACAAGGCAGCTGTGCAGTCCACACACTGCCGAGCCGGCGGTCCCGTCCACCTGCAGTGTCAGCATATCGTCGCGCTTGACGCGGCTTGCCCAAGATGAGGCCACCTGCACGAGTGCACCACCGGCCAGCTCGAATGTCGCCAGCGCCCCATCCTCTACGTCGACGTCATATAGTTGGCCCTGCTCGTCGCGTCGGCGCGGCACCTGCGTAGAAACGCGACACGAAATGGCGGCGATTTCTCCGATCAGGTTGTCGATGATGTAACGCCAATGCGGAAACATATCGAGCACTAGGCCGCCACCGAGAATTTTTCGATAGTTCCAGCTCGAACGTTGTGCCGGATACAGCTCGCCATCGAAGATCCACCATCCAAAGTCCAGCTTGGCCGAAAGCACGGTGCCGAGGAATCCGGAGTCCCGAACCCTGCGCAGCTTCTGCAGCCCGGGCAGAAAAAGCTTGTCTTGCACCACCCCGTGTTTGACGCCTGCACGTTGGGCCTGTCTGACAAGCGCGAGCGCTTCTGGCAAAGACTGTGCGATAGGTTTTTCGAGATAAACGTGTTTGCCCGCTGCTATGGCTGCTTGCGCCCGGGTGCTTCGGCCGGCGGTGGCGCTGACGTCGAAATAAATCGTGTTCTTTGCGTCGGCCAGGCACGCTTCTCGATCAGTGCTCCAGGTCAAACCATGCGCGGCAGCCAAGGCAGCGAGCTTGTCTGGATTTCGGCCGAGCAGTACGGGCTCAGGTACCAGCCTGTCCCCGTTCCGAAGCGAAAGGCCACCCTCCCTGCAAATGTCGAGGAGGGCGCGAAGGTGCTGGTTTCCGCCGAGACGGCCAGTCGCTCCTTCAAAAATAATGTTGATCTTCTGGGTGGCCATTGACTAGCTTGCTCCGGGGTTATTCAGCCTGCAAGGAGAAGGCAACGAACTCGTTTTCGCATGGCGGGCCATCCGCGACATGCATCAGTCGCGCTTCCAGGTCGATTAGCACGGCACCTGCAGTCATCGTTCGCTTGGCGGACGGCTGGCGGGGGTCGGGATGGCGACACAGCGCATTGGGTTCGCCGAAGTGATCACTCATGGCCCTTTGCATCGCCGTGACATCGACCGCATTTTTGCCATGCTCCAATAGCCGACGCATGCGTGAGGCCCGGAACAATGTGTGCGGCCCGATCTTCTCCATTTGCGATTCGCCGTGTCCTGAACCCATGAAATGGTTCGAATGGGTCACGATGCCATCTACCGGGTGAAAATAGCTCACATGGTCGGGGCTGGTTTCCAGATCGAGAATCTCCCCGCCGGCGGCGCCGACCACAAAGTTTGCCGAGCAGGTGCGTCGGGTCTCAATGACAGGTCGAAGGGCATCGTCGTACCGGTCTGCGTCAAGCACTTCACGGCACCGGACGTGAAACGGCTTCTGATATGCGTTGCGGCCATCATGGTCTGACGCGAGGCCGTTCTCGACCAGGCCGATACCGCACTCATTGACTCCCATTTTGCCGCCAACAATGCCCGCTTCCGTAAGACAGATCAGGCTCGGCTTGGCTTTGCGACGTATCCGAAGTACCAGTGTGCGCCGGTGCACTCCCTGCAGCCAGTCCCAGTTCTGTCCCAGCCAGTTATGCCCATTGGCCGAATGCTCAGCTTGAACCCCAAATGTCGTACAGCCGTCCGCTTCCCCTGCGGCTCGCTCGATTTGCCGTGCATCTTTGCCAAACAACAGGAAGGCTATTTCGTAGCGCGCGTTGAGAAGCGCGATCGCGTCCTCGTGCAGTCCTGCACCGGCAGCGATGCCGCGCATTTCCTCGACATACTCAACGTTCTGGCGCTCCATCGAGACCAGCCAGTGGCGTGACTCCTCGAGCGCTTCGCGGCGCGCGAGCCCAGAGGCCTCAAAACGCAGTAAATAGGTCTCCAGGTTCGCTTGAACGTCGGCCGCAAACGTCTTGCCGTGTGCCCTTCCCCGTTCAAAGGGATCTTCGCCAACGGTCAAGCTTGGAACGCGGCTTCTGGTCGTCATTGTCAGAACACCCCGTGCGTGGCCGCCACCTGGTCCTTAAGTGCAGCGATCACATCACCCGAATCTACAATCCAGCCCAAGGCTGCTTCGATCACCTTCAGGGCCGCCAAGTGGTATTCGGGACCGTTCATGCTGGCGCAGACGTCCTGCATCAACACGACTCGGTAGTCCCGGTTGAAAGCCTCGAAGCAGCTGCAGAGCACGCAGTTGTTGGTGTTGACACCGCCTATCACGAGCGTGTCGATGCGCAGGTTTCGCAGGAGCAGTTCGAGGTCTGTGTTGTCGAATGGGCTGTAACGATGTTTGAAAACGGTGAATTCGCCCGGCCGCGGCGCCAGAGGAGAGACCACCTCGGTCACGGGCGCACCCTCGATGGCGAGCGACTTGCGCAGCTTGCCAAGCCCCGGGACGATCTTCTCCTGCTGGGCCATCCAGAACGGACTCTTGTTGTCGACGATTTCGCCGGTCCGGGGGTCCTGGCGATGATGTGTGCGGACAAATATGACCGGTCGACCACTCGCGGCGAAAGCCTCCCGCACCTTGACCGCGTTGTCGATAATGCGCTCTGCTGCGGACTGTTCCACCAGCATGTGCCCGATCGAGTGATCCAGATGCGACCGGTTCATGTCGACCAGCAGCAACGCGCTACCCGGGAGCCAGGAGGCATCAAACTTCTGACGAGTTACGCACATGCCATCACTTGGTAGAGTTCGCGGTTGATTTCACCTACCAGCCGGATGAAGTGATCAGACACCCTGGTTTCCTGGCTGCGCGGCCGCGGCAAATCGATGTCGAAAATCTTGTGGATGCTCCCTGGGCGGGCCGTCATCAGCACTACGCGGTCGGACAGCAAGACCGCTTCGGCCAGGGAGTGAGTCACGAAGACAACTGTTTTGCGATAGTGCTGCCAAATGCGCATCAGCTCGAATGCCATCCGGTCACGCGTGATTTCGTCGAGCGCAGCAAAGGGCTCGTCCATGAGCAAGATAGCCGGATCGAGCACTAGTGCGCGCGCTAGGGCCGCACGCTGCTGCATGCCACCCGATAACTGATGGGGCAGTTTTCGTTCGAAACCCTTCAGTCCCACCACCTCGAGCAAGCTTGCCACATTCTGACGCTTTGTCGCGGCGCCCTTGCCGGCAACGAGCTCTTCCAGCAAATGCACGTTGCGCTCGATGTCGAGCCACGGCATGAGGTTGGCGTCCTGGAACACCAGGCCGATGCGGCCGGCACGACGCAGCGTCTCCGGCCCCGCGTCACCGATGCGCACATCGCCGCGCGTGGGCGACATCAGATCTGCCAGCACCTTGAGCAGCGTGCTCTTGCCGCAACCCGAGGGGCCAACCAGCGACACAAAGGAGCCGCTCGGAATTTCGAGGCTCATAGGCGCCAGGGCCTTGACCGGCTCGTCGGAGCCGACGCCGTAGGTTACCTCCACGTTCGCGATCGAAATGCCAGTGCCCGGTAGCGGCACCGACCGGGCTCCTGGCTGTTCTGTAACGTTCGTTGTCATAGAATCCGTCACTTCGCCGGTCGCTTGATCGCGGCCGCCAGCGTCTTCGCCTCTTCCAGGCTTTCGACGATGCTGTTCGTGTACATCTCCCCCGGGCTCGGCTTCTTCGGCAAGTCACCAGATGCGGCAAGGATGTCGATGGAGGACTGCCACTTGGCGTCGTTCATGAGACCGAAGCGCTCGCTGTAGTCGGGCGTGTTGTAGAGGTTGTAGATCAGCCGCAGCTTGCGCGACTCAAGCTTCAGGTCGCGGTCCGGCGAGACCGCGATGACCTCCTTCATGGCGGTCTCGATGTTCTCGTGGGTCCAAATCTGGCTCTTCATCGTGGCCCGCACGAAGCGCTTGACCAAGTCGGGGTTGGACTTCAGCAGCGCTTCGTTGGTGTAGATCACCGTGCCGTAGAACTTGACGCCGTAGTCACGCACCGGCATCACGTTCACCGGGAAACCGCGCATCTCCAGCGTGAGCGCCTGCCCGAACGAATAGCCGAAGAGGGCGTCGACTTGGCCCGCGGCGAGCATCTGCACTTCAGAGCCACGTGCGACGTTCACCAACTGCACGTCCTCGCGTGTCAGGCCGCCCTTCGTGAGTACCGGGTCCAGCAGCCCGACCACGTTTGCGGGAAACCACGCAATTTTTTTGCCCTTAAGCTTCTCTGGCCCGGTGATGCCAGAACTCTTGAGCGAAATTACCGCAAACGGGTTGTCCGGCTGGTTGGCCATCACGGCAACGATCGGAATGCCGCTGCCCCGCGCCTTGACGAATGAGTCGGCATTAGTGAGGCCGAACTGCTCGCGGCCGCTGCCGATGAACACCTCGTTCTGCTGGCCACTGGAGGGCGGGCGGATTTCCAGCTCGATGCCTTCCTGCGCATAAAAACCCTGCGCCCTGCCACCGAAGTAAGCAGCATGCATGCCCCAGGGCGTGAAGTTGATGCGCATGATGACCTTGTCCGCCGCGCTTGCGGTGCCGAGGCTTGCCAACGAGAGGCACAAGGCTGTGGTGGCTGACAACAAGTGCCGCGCTGTTGAGTGGCCGATTCTGTTCATGGTCCCTCCTTGATTGGTAATCCTACGAACCCGTGCATCGTGAGACATGGTTTCTCCTGGCGTCTGGAGACTGGCGGGGCGTGTTGTGCCCCGCCCGGGTGGCGCCGTCATACTTGTGAGGTGGAATCGTTGATCCCTGTGCGCCAGGAAATCCTCCGTTCAAGCCACGACATGGCATTGAAGAATGCGGTACCGATGATGGCCAGCGCGATAATGGCCGCGAATGATCGCGCAGTGTTGAAGTTGAAGCTGCCGGACAGCACCAGATAGCCGAGTCCGTTGGAGGCTGCCAGCCATTCAGCGACGATGGCGCCAAGCACAGCTAGCGTCGTTGCGATCCGCAGCCCTGCGAAGATGTAAGGCAAAGCATAAGGCATGCGCAGTCTCAGCAGCATTTGCCGTTCCGTTGCGTCTACGGAGCGGAATACGTCGGCTAGGCCGCGATCGACCTCTTTGAAGCCGGCCATCGTGTTAATCACGATCGGGAAGAAGGCGATCGACATCACGACCACGATCTTCGAGCCCACGCCCGCACCGACCCAAACCAGAATCAAAGGCGCAATGGCGATCTTCGGAACGCTCTGCAAGCCCACAAATATCGGCATAACTAAGCGCTCGAACAAGGGGAAGCGGATCATGAGTGCCGAAATCGCGAGCGCAAACGCAACCGCTGCCAGGTAGCCTGTCAGAATGGCCCAAATCGTCGCGAGCGAGTGCATCTGGATCAGTGACCACTCGTCGATCGTCAGCCGTACAATTTCGCTAGGCGTCGGAAGGAGAAACCGCGGCACGTCGAAAAACCGGACGGCCGCCTCCCACACAACCAGGACAGCGATTATCAGGAGCAGCGAGCTCCAGCGCTCCAGCACGTTCGCAAATGAATTGCCTCTGACCGTGAGGGCGATCCGTTGTTTCCTTTCGATTGCCTTCAAGGCTTCCCTCTCTTGTTGTCATTGAGCGCTACCTTGGCAGCCAGGCTTCGCACTGCATTCAACCCAAACTGGCTATGCGCAGCAACCATCTTTCGCACCGTCGCTAGGTCCTTTTCCTCAATGGCATCCACGATATCCACATGTTGCCGGACCGATTCATCCAGGAATTCGGCTCCCTTCGCATATACAAGCCGCGCTCGATCGGCCTGGCCCCATAGGTCTTTGATCATAGAAACGAGTTTTGTATTCGGCGCTCTATCGAGAATGGAAAAATGAAAACGCCTATTGAGGCGTCCGCATTCCTCCCACGCATTTTGCTTCACCAGAGCGCTCATTTCAGAAAGAATGGCCCTCAGGACGAGGAGCATCTCGGTATCGATGTGCGGGGTTGCGGCCACCGCAGCTTCCGACTCCAGGATGCTGCGAATTTCGGTTAACTGGACCAACTCATCAATATTCGGTGCAGAGACAAAGGCGCCTGAGTGAGCAATGACGTTTATCAGCCCTTCTGACTGAAGGGACCTAAGAGCCTCCCGAACCGGGATCTCGCTGCAACCGAATTGCCCAGCGATCGACTTGAGCAGCAAGCGTTCACCGGGGGGCAACACACCCGCTGAAATGCGACCACGCAACTCCTCCAGAATTATCTGCGCCCTCGTTTTGTATTCCCGAGGGACTGCTGCGATCGACATGCTTGTGCTCCAAAGGTGCACGAGTAATATATAATATATTTTGAGTTTGGGTCAACATCAACTTACCCAATCGCCAATGAAGCTTGCCGTTGCAATGGTTGCGAGCGCGCGTGCAACCGCCGCTAATGAAATGGTGGTCCATTCCGTTGGTAGAGTTGCCGAAACCGATGAGTTGGAGACTGGTCAATCCGTCCCACGCAGCAACACAGCGGCCGCGATCTGACCGCTGTTGCACTTACCCCTGAACCGAAGAAAATCGACATGATGGAAACTGGAACTGGATGACCATGTCAGAGACAGATGCGAGTTCCGTAGCGGCGGAACGGATCGCCCTCGACGTCCACGCACACCTGGTGTTGGTTGTTCTCGAACGGTTGGCTTCCTTGGAAGGTGTCAACTGGATTACCGACCTGGGACTGCTGAATGTCGATGGGCACCCAGTAGGGATTCCAGCTCTGTACAAACCAGAGGAATTGATCGCCTGGATGGATCTGCACGGCGTCGAGAGAGCGTGGATTTCCGTGCCCCCCCCACTGTACCGACAACAACTGGACGCCGTCTCCGCGCGAAAATGGGCGGACTATCTCAACGACGGGCTAGCGACTATTTGCGCCGATCAGCCGGCCCGACTCGCTCCCCTTTTCCACCTCCCGATTGAGCATCCTGCGGTTGCTGCGGCGATTGCGGCTGATCGACGCGAGCGCGGCGCGCGCGGATTCGCGATGGCGGCTGGTGGGAGCGTCACACCGGTATATTCCGACGCGGTCCTCGATCCGCTATGGACTCAGCTTTCGGCGGGAAACTGCTTTGTCTTCATCCATCCAGGCACATGCTGTGATGGTCGGCTCAAGGCCTTCTATCTGGAAAACCTCGTTGGAAATCCTTACGAGACCGCAGTTGCAGCGGCGCACCTCGTCTTCGGTGGCGTCTGCGAGCGCTTCCCGCGGGTGAAGTTCTGTCTGGCTCATGGCGGCGGAGCCACCGCGATGATCGCCGGGCGTCTTCAGCATGGTTTCGCAACCGGGCGGATGGGAGTCGACACCAGCAGGGAGCCACCGGAAAGGGTCCTGAGGAACTTTCATGTGGACTGCGTGGTTCACGACAATGCTGCGCTTGCTTATGTGGCGCAGACATTTGGTGAAGATCGTGTCTTGTTCGGATCCGACTGGCCGTTTCCGATGGGAGTGCTCGCACCCCAGCGGCACCTGTCCTCTCTGGAAAGGACGCTGCGACGCAAGGTTTTTTGGAATAACCCGATTGCACTGCGAGCACAATACTGCGAACTGGATGCGCAATCCGCGCAAACCGAGCAGATTTCGCGATCAAACGAAGACGCCAGGTAGAGCCACCCAATCTCCTGCGCAAGACTGCCCCACTCATGACAACCAAAGGTCTGGCGATCGAGACTCTGTTGCTCGCGCCTTCAGTGATGGCTTTATTCACGATAAGTTCTGGCAAGACGGTGCGGGCGTTGGCGGGCGTTGGCGGGCGTTGATCGGGCGGCCATAGGGCGTTTGCTGGCAGCGCGTTGGCGCTTGGGCGATACAGTCTTTGTGTGTGATGCTCAATTGATGCACCTGCCCACTGATCGGCGGGTCGACGCCATGCGCATACCCTATCCCATTGGCGCGAAGCGAACCGCAGCACCTCAGCCCCCCAAGGTCAGCGCATATGCCTTCGGCAGGCCTTCTAGAAGTCCGTGCGCAAAAAATAAGGTTGTCGAAAGGCACCAATCTTCTTCGGTGCCGACAGGACGCCATCCCGGATAATCCTGTAAACCGTGCGCCAGCTCACCTGCAAGGTAGCGCACAGCGCAGCCATCGTCATCAATCCCATCTTCTACTCCTGGTTGTCTTCCAGGAAAGGGTATGAACGCGGTTTACGCGGACCGCCGCGCAAGACATTTGGTGAGCATTTGGTCTGAAATGGGTTTCGTTTGGCGCCCACTGATCCGAATTGGCGCAGTATGCTTTTCTGGCTTTCCTAAAATGTCTCGCTCTTCGGTCACACGCCGCAGTCCGTGATCTACTTCACCGCCGCCACCATGAACTCGTGCGTAACGCTCGCTGTTCATGAACACTCCCCTCATCGCCGAATATTATGGCTCTAAGGTGTCTACGAAAGGAGGGGCGATTCACTGCTGCGTGTCCCCGGCAAGGCCGGAGCGTTGGCCTGACTCGGTCAATCACACCATCCTGTCAGGCCGCACCCAGTCATCGAATTGGGCGGCCGTCACCGAGCCCAGCGCCAAGGCCGCCTCGCGTAGCGAGGACCCGTCGGCATGGGCCTTCTTCGCGATGGCCGCCGCGCGGTCGTAGCCGAT
>JACZKY010030323.1_pt1 | contig 17294 bp, 14 predicted proteins | sample 8237611 | NCBI WGS metagenome assembly JACZKY01 (sample SAMN16148055, study PRJNA663545) | marine sediment metagenome | biome: sediments and biomass from bioreactor inoculated with such sediments; feature: coastal sediments; material: methane- and iron-fed bioreactor; isolation source: Bothnian...
ACTGCAATTGAAGAAGCAATTCTTGATGGAAAAATCGGAAACAATTATGAAGAAGCTTATCAATATTTATTGGAAATAAGGAATCAGTTTATAAATACTGATTGATATAATCTAAAAATTGTAGCTCAATCCCAGAAAATATCTTTTTTCATCTTTAAGTAAGTTATCCCGCTTCATTCCAATTGATACATTAATAGGTAATTGTAAGTCTGCCGCGTTTTGTTTGAATAAAAAATTATTACTTAAAAGTTCATTTTTATTATTTACGGCGATTGTATCTACTTTTGATTTTTCTGTTGTTTTTTTATTCTGTAATAAAGCATACACTACAACTCCGACTAAAACAGCGCCGCCAACTATATATAAAATAGTATCATTATTTGAATTAACGCTTGTGTTCGTGGTTCCGGATCCTCCACCAATATCCTCGTAAACTCTATTCACTTGTTGTGCAGAATTTATTTCTACAAAAATAAATGAAAATAAAATTATCAGAATTAAAAATATGGACGGCTTATTATTTTTGTTCATTTTCCTTACTACCTCTTGTAGAATTATTAGCTGGTTAAATATATATCAATTCCTTTCAGAGAATCAACCTAGAAGTTTCAGATAAAGTGATTGAACCTTAAATTGACTTAAAATGTTAGTAATTATTATACCGTAGATGTAATTATATTACCATTTATACATTAAGTTAACTTATGGTATTCAATTACACTATTTTTGAGTGGTCAATATCAAAGATAGATTATAATTAAAGTTGTATTTTTGCAGAAATTCTGAATTTTCAATCCAACAGCCGGAGTTACAAATGAAATTATTAGTAGTATCTGTTATACTTTTATTCTCAACAAATTATTTATTACCTCAATCTCAATTATCACTTAATGAGGCTATTAAAATAGCTTTGCAGAAAAACAGTTCACTTATAGCACAAGAAAATGAACTTGCTAAAGGCGAATCCGGAGTTGATGCAGCGTATGGTAATTTTTTGCCTGATCTTTCCGCTTATGGAAGTTGGGATTGGAATAGATCGGAAGAAGCCGGTAGAGTTACAAATATAAATGGTGTAAATATACCCGCACCCAAAAGTACAAGTGAATCACGATCCTACGGTGTTGGCTTAAATTCTAATCTCGTCTTGTTTGATGGACTATCCAACTTTGCAAATTTATCCAGAAATAAAAACTCGCTTGAATCGCTTAAACTTTCTATCGAAGGGAAAAAACAGGAAGTGGTTTTTCAAACTATAAACCTGTATTACTCAGTTGTAGAATCTGATCAGCTGCTTAAAGTTAGAGAAGAAGATGTTAAACAACAGCAAAAAAATCTTGAAACAATTGAAGAACGCAACAGACTTGGTTCTTTGACAATGGCTGATGTATATCAACAACAGGTACAATTGGGTAACGCTGAACTGCAAGTTATTCAAACAAAAAATTCGCTTGAAACTGCAAAAAGTAATTTGCTCTTTTATTTAGGATTGGATGTTCTGGAAAATTTTACTTACTCAGACTCTTTTACAGGTCGGGAATTGGATATTCTGGCAACCGATATAAATACGAATTATGATAGATTAAGTGAGCTTGTTAGCAGTGCTTTGGAAAACCGAAGAGATTATAAGGCACAAAAACTTACTCTTGAATCTTATTATGACAATGTTACAATTGCTAAATCAGGGCATTTACCAAGACTCGCCGGTAATCTTGGATACAATTCTTTTGCAAACCGTATAAATGATTTATTTAATTCACATTATTACTCTGCCGGATTAACACTTAGCATACCTATTTTTTCAGGATTTTCAGTTCAAAACCAGGTTCAAAGTGCAGAAGTGGATGCAATGAATTATGAGATACAAGTTAAGGATAGCGAAAGATTGATTAAACAAAATTTGCAAAAATCATTTCTTGATTTAGAAGCTGCAAAAAAAGCATTACTTGTTACTCAGAAAAATGTTAAAGCAGCAGAAGAAAACTTAAAAATTGAACAGGAAAAATATAATCTTGGTGCAGGAAAATTACTGGACGTATTAATTGCAAATACATCTTTTCAAAATGCAAAAACAAATTATATCAATGCACAGTTTAACTACATCAGATTAAGCGAAGAACTAAAGTATAATCTTGGTGTTTTAGAATATTCAGAGTACGAATAATTTTTAATCATAGGAGAATATCTCAAATGGCTAATGGTAAAAAGAAAAAATCAAAAAAGAAATTATTTATTTTTGGCGGTATCGGGCTGCTGCTGGTGGTTTTATTAATTGTCGCATTTGTCGGTGGCAATAAAGAAGAAATAGTTTCTGTTCAAACTGAAAAAGTTGAGAAGAGGACAATAACACAAACAGTTGCCGCTACAGGAAAAATAAATCCTGAATTTAAGGTAGCTATTAATCCTGAAGTAACGGGTGAAATTATTGAACTGCCGGTTAAAGAAGGTGATATTGTGAAAAAGGGTCAACTTCTAATAAGAATTAAAGGCGATCAATATGTTGCTCAAAAGGAGCGGCTGGAAGCCAATCTGCAATCTGCCAAAGCAAGTTTAAAAATGCGTGAAGCAGAACTTACTAAAGTTGAATTAGATTATAATAGACTTAAAGAACTTCATAGTAAGGGATTGGCAAGTGATTCGGAATTAGAAACATCTAAATCAAATTACTTATCAACAAAAGCATCTTATCAAGCTGCTGAAGCAAATGTTGATCAAAGCCAGGCTTCATTAAAAGAAATTATGGATCAAATTTCTAAAACTTCTATTCGATCACCTATGGATGGTGTAGTTACTAAACTTAACGTTGAATTAGGTGAAAGAGTTTTTGGTGCAGGTTTTAGTATGGGTTCTGATATAATGACAATTTCTGATCTTCGCAACATTGAAGCAGTTGTTGATGTAGATGAGAACGATGTGGTTCTGGTATCAGTAGGAGATACAGCTAATATTAAAGTTGATGCTTTTAAAGATCAGGAATTTATTGGAATAGTATCCGAAATTGGAAATAGTGCTAACACAACCGGATTGGGTACACAGCAAGAGGTCGTAAACTTTGAAGTTAAAATAAAATTAATTGATCCAAAAAAATCTTTAAGACCGGGAATGTCTTGTAACGCGGATATAGAGACTGAAACTGTAGCCAATATTTTAAGTGTTCCAATTCAAAGTGTAACTACAAGAACAGATATGCCCCAAATGGATCAAGCCTCCGGTGATGGTGAGGATGAAGGAATTATTCAAGTAAAAACAGATAAGAAAAATAATTTTAAACCCAAAGAAGTAGTATTTCTAATAAAGAATGGCAAAGCCAAGTCTGTTGAAGTTGAGACAGGTTTAAGTGACGACAATTACATTGCCGTACTTAAAGGATTAGAAGGCGGAGAAGAAGTGGTGTCCGGCAGCTATAAAGCGATTTCGCGAGAACTTAATGATGGAATGCAAGTTAGAGTGGAAGAGAAACGTACAAACAATACAAAAAAATAAATTTGGTTACCACTAATGAATATAATTAACATAGAACATATCGCTAAAGTTTATCAGGTCGGTTCTGAAGAAGTTCATGCATTGCGTGATGTATCTCTGAAAATAAATAAAAATGAATATGTTGCGATAATGGGACCATCCGGATCCGGAAAATCTACGCTAATGAATATGCTTGGTTGTTTGGATACTCCGACTTCAGGTATTTATGATTTTAAAGGCATAAGTGTTAGTGAAATGACTGATAATGAACTTGCGAGAATCAGAAATAAAGAAATTGGATTTGTATTTCAAACATTCAATCTTCTTGCGAGATCAGATGCTGTTCATAATGTGGAACTGCCATTAATCTATGCAGGTGTTCCAAGTACAGAAAGAAAAGAGCGGGCAAAACAAGCTCTTGTTGATGTTGGTTTAGGTGATAGAATGCATCACAAGCCAAATGAACTTTCAGGCGGACAAAGACAGAGAGTTGCGATTGCAAGAGCGCTGGTATCTAATCCTGCTATTATTCTAGCTGATGAACCGACAGGAAATCTTGACTCAAAAACCGGTGAAGAAATCATGGGATTATTTCACGAAATACACGAAAAAGGTAACACGATTATTCTGGTAACTCATGAAGAATATATCGCTGAACATGCTTTAAGAATTGTAAGACTAAAAGATGGATTAATTGAAAAGGATGAAACTGTAGAAAAAAGGTTTATTCCAAAAGTAAAAGCTTCAATTTTATAATGTTTAATAATTATATGAGTCCAATATGTCATCTATAATATTTGAGTTAAATGAAGGATTGGCGATTGCCTGGCGTGCAATACGGGCAAACAAGATACGCGCTGCGTTAACAATGTTAGGTATATTTATCGGCGTAACTGCCGTAGTATTGATGTCAACTGCAATAAAAGGAATTGATAACTCATTTAAAAATGGAATAAGCGCACTTGGTTCAGATGTACTTTATGTTGATAAATGGTCCTGGTTTTCGAATGATGAATGGTGGAGAATGCGCAACCGTAGAAACATCGATATGGAAGATTTTCATAAGTTTAAAGAACTTGCAAAATTACCAATAGCGGTTGCTCCGGTTACAAACAGTGTACAAACAATAAAGTTTGGTGAAAGAAAAGTTGAAAGTGTTTTCCTAAATGGTTCCAATTCAGATTATGTTAAAACTACAAACTTTACTTTTGACCAGGGCAGATTTTACTCTGAGATTGAAAGCAATTCATCAAGAAATGTAGCTGTTATTGGAAGTGAAATAAGCAGTAAACTTTTTCCAAGGGGCGATGCTTTGGATAAAACAATTAAAATAGGCGGAACAAATTTTAAAATAGTTGGTGTTCTGGCTGAACAGGGAAGTGTAGTACTTGGACCTTTTAATCCTGATAACCAGGTCTTCATTCCAATCGGAACAATTTTTAAAAATTTTATATCAAGACATTCTCAAACCGTTACGTTAAATGTTCGTGCTGCAAATCCTGGTATGGTTGAAGAAACTAAAGCAGAGGCAGAAGGTGTTATGAGAAAAATTCGTGGTCTTGCTTACGACGAACCAAATGATTTTTCTATAAATCAGCAGGAAGGTTTGCAGGAACAATATGACTCTTTTGTTGGAATTATTCAAATAGCCGGATTATTTATCACAGGTTTATCTCTTTTTGTGGGAGCAATCGGAATTATGAATATAATGTTTGTATCCGTAAAGGAAAGAACAAAAGAAATAGGATTGAGAAAAGCAATTGGTGCAAAACGACGAACTATCTTAGCTCAGTTTCTTTTGGAATCCTCTGTTATCTGTCTACTTGGAGGATTAATCGGATTGATTGCGGCAATACTTTTAAGTTTAATGCTTAATCAATTTTTTCCAACATCAATACAATACGATGTTGTAATTCTGGCAATAATAATTTCTTTAGTAACGGGAATCATTTCAGGATTAGCTCCGGCATACACTGCCGCAAAAATGGATCCTGTTGATGCATTGAGGTATGAATAAATGAAAGTAAACCAGATACTTGCAATTTCCCTTCAATCATTGAAGAGCAACAGATTAAGAACGGGCTTAACAATACTTGGTGTTGTGGTCGGCATTTTTTCTATCATAGTAATCATGACTATTCTTACAATGCTTCAAAACAGCATCAATGACGGCTTATCAAGTCTGGGTAAAAATACATTTCAGATACAAAAGCATGACAATGTTTTTGGTGGTGGACCCAGAAGAGATGATAGAAACAGAAAAGATCTTACAATTGAAGATGCCCAGCGATTGAAAGAGATGCTTTCACAGGCAAAGTACATTGGTGTTGAACAATGGCAATTTGGTAAGGTCGCAAAATTTGGTAACAGAGAAACTAATCCTAATCTTTCTATTGCAGGAGTGAGTACAGATGCAATGCGCACTAATGATTGGAATGTAGAGGAAGGCAGAGATTTTAGAGAAGATGATATAAATTATTCATCGGATGTTTGTATAATTTTTCAACCTATTGTTGAAAAACTATTTCCAAATATAAGTCCACTGGGACAAACCATTCGGGTTGATGGAAAACCTTTGCGGGTAGTTGGAGTTGTTGAAAAGCAGTCCTCTTTATTCGGGCAAAGCAGAGATAATTATATTTTGATACCTATAACAACCTGGCAATCATTGTACGGAAGATATGGGAGATCTGTTAATATAACAGTAATGTCTCAAAGTGCTGAGGATTATGAAGATGTTATTGAAGCTGCTACCGGTCATATGAGAAAAATCAGAAAAGTTGCTGCCGGTGAACCAAATGACTTTTTTATTTTTAGTAATGAATCGATGATGACTGAAATAAATAAAATAACTGATCCGATAAAAATTATTGCGCTGGCAATTTCTTTAATTGCATTAATTGCAGCGGGTGTTGGAATCATGAATATTATGCTGGTTTCTGTTACTGAGAGAACAAGAGAAATCGGAATCAGAAAAGCGTTGGGTGCAAAAAAGACCTGGATATTATCTCAGTTTCTTTTTGAGGCTATTATCTTATGCATGCTTGGTGGTTTAATAGGAATTGTGATTGGTGTTAGTATTGGAAATATTGCCGGCAGTCTGATTAATGCGCAATCGGCTGTACCTTGGAACTGGGTGATACTTGGATTGATTATTTGTGTACTTGTTGGTGTTGTATTCGGAACTTATCCTGCATACAAAGCCGCCAATCTTGATCCGATTGAAGCTTTAAGGTATGAATAAAAAGGAATTGTGGAATAATGGAGTATAGGAATTTTTATTCTGTTAAAAATAAATCCCTACATTCCATTACCACTTTTAAAAATCAAATTTAACTTTGCAAATATTTTTTTTGCATTAAAACGTAACATCTATTTGTAAACTGACCCTGTTATCTACATTTCCAATTATCTCATTATCCCCCGAACTTAGTGACGTGACATTAGGTTTATAAGTCTCAGAATATTTTGCGGATAATGACAGAAATTGGATTGGTTTATATTTTAAGATTAAATACCATCTTATACCCTTACCATACATCACAAGATTGGGCATCACACCAAACAAATCATTTTCATATTCATAAACTGCAGAGCTAAATGAATCAGTTTGAAAAAAAATAATTCTGCCATTTAGAACAATATTATTTCTTAAATATCTAAAATCCTGAAAAACCAAAAAACCATTTTCTTTTATATTAACATCTTTAATAAAATAGTTATTGTATTCAATTCTAGTTCTTAATCTCAAAATCTTTGCCAGGTTATAAACAAACTCAGTTCTGGCGATTTGTCTTAATCGTCTTATAATTTTTTCTTCTGCATTTATAGCTCTACTTATTTCTTTGTTTTCGTACTTATAACGTAGTCTAACTTCAAATTTGGAGAATGGTTTCGAAACAAAATCCAGTAAAAGTTCATCTCCTTCACTCGATAGTGAGTTTTCATTTGTGCGATAAGGAAACTTGAAGATATCGTAGTATAGATTTAAAATGCCATATGGGATTTTCCATCTTACTCCGGAATAAATTCCGATTTCATTATTAATTCTTCCTGATCGTTCACTAAATCCAAAACCATATAGATTTTGATAGTTGCGGGGATAATTTCTTAATGCGGAAGTAAACATCAACTCACGATTAGCTGAAAACTGAATACCGTTAATTGAAGCGACAGAAGTACCGTCGTAACTTGCTTCACCAAACAAATTAATTTTTGAAAAATTAATTTCATAATACGTTGATAGATAATTAAAATTATCACCGCTTAAATCATAAATTGAAGAGGCTTGAAATCCATTATTAAAAGATGCATTATAATAAATCACACCAATATTTAACAAACCAGCGTATTTATAATCAATAACTCCTCCAATTATTTTTGATTTTGATGCTGATCTCTTATTTAGTTCGCTCCCAAAACGATGATAACCGGTCTGACTAATTGATGTAATCTCTTGTGTGACAGAATCTATTGAAGCATCAAAAGAATTATTGGAATAAAAAGCAGTTAAGTTAAAATTGTCTATTAAAATTCTTGCTGCAGCACCACGGAAAAATCTGTACTCAGCAGCGCTTGTATACGGTCGCAGATATCGGGGTCTTTTCTTAACCGGAAAAATTGCATCTGCTCCTTTTGAAAAACCGAAGGGACTCCATAATGCCAAACCCTGTCCAAATTCAAGAACATAATCTCCTGCAATAGCACTATTAATTAAATCAAAATTTTTAATCTGAATATGAAATGAACTAAAATCAGAATAAGAAACTTCACCCGGATCTTTTTCAGCCAAAAATCCCGCTTGAAAAAAATTATCATAATTGTAAATCAATCTGTTATAGGACTTTAATTTTGAACCTTCAAATTTATCAGTGATAAATCCTTTTCGATTTTGAAGATCATTAATGAATCTGCTTCTAATATTTAATTTTGATTTTCCATAAATAAATTTTGGATTCTCAAGATCCCGGGCGTTCTGTTCGGTTCCTTCAATTGATCCTGTTACTTTTACGAATGGTAAAATACTTTGAACAAGTGCTTTATCAATTTCGCTAATCGAGAATAGTTCATTGGTAGAAAAGAAGTTACCAAACTTATTACGATGATCAACAATTCTTTGAGCGGATGCCGCATCCATTTTAGGCAGTTTAGACAATTGAAAAACATCTGCTTTATTAATATCTATCGGATTCCTGATTAACTCATCCAGAATATCAACCAGTTCCTCAGAATCTGATTCTTCATCCGGTTCGATTAAAATATCATCAAGTATATCTTCCGTAATAATTGAAGTGCTATCGAGCTGTGAATAAATAAATTGTGATAAGAATAAAAATAGTAGAAATGTATAACACAATAATTTCAATTTACTCGAGCTCCAGATATTTTCTGATAGCCGAATTTCTATCCTGATCTCTTCCAAAACTTATAATTATTCCCGCCTGGTGAGTTAAACCTAAAAAAGTATGCGTGAACATTGCATAATCCAAACTGAATATTGAATAATTAATTCCTATCCCTGCACTGTACCTGGAGGGTTCATTTGAAAAACCTGTTCGTAATGAGAGGTTCTCTATTATATTATAGTTTATACCAAACTGGAATGAAGCATTATACTTAACATCTTTTTCGAGAGCTAAGTTTATTGTTAACTCATCGATAACGTCATAAGATAAACCGGTACTAAATAACATTGGTATCTGATCATCTTCATCACCAAAAGTAGCCCGATTAACGTTTTGGATTGCAAATCCTAATCTAAATTTATCTGAAACGTAAGCCAATCCTCCAATATTGAATGACAATGCTGCATCATTCCCATAATTTTTTATTGATACGGTTTGATAATTTATCGTAAGACCTGCAAAGAATTTATTCTGATAATTATAAGAATATCCTAACATAATTTTGGATTCACGATAAAGTTCGAAACCATAATTCATTCCACCTAGAGCAAAAGATCCTACTGATGTTGGTTCATGGTATGCAAAGTATCCGTTAGCCAAATCAGATAAACCAAATGGAGAAGGGGAGTAGTAAACCCCAACTTCTCTCCAGTTCATCTGAGATAGTCCTGCCGGATTATTGAAAAGACTGAATACATCATTGCTCAGGGCAACATCAGAATTAGCAAGAGAAATTTGTTTGGCACCCGGACTGTACTGGGAATATGCACTAAATGTTAATGCACAAATTATTATTATTACGATAATAATTTTCATAATATTTGATTGTTGTTTATTCGATTATATCTAAAATATTATTTTAAATCAACAAAAATTTAGGTTTAAATTATCATGCGCATACTTTTTGTTTTTATTCTTATTCCTTTTACGATAACATTTTCGCAGGAACTTAATTCTACTGTAACAGTTAATTATGAAGGACTTTCTGTTGAGAACAGAGAACTATTAGTTGATTTTGCCGGAGTGATTGAGTCATACTTGAATAGCACTCAATTCACAGGTACTCAGTGGAAAGGTCAAAAAATAGATTGTGCATTCACTGTATTTTTTACCAGCGCAGCTAATGAAACAGACTATTCCGCTCAAGTTGTAATAGTGTCCACAAGACCTGTTTTCAAATCTACCAGACAATCCCCGATGCTTACCATCAGTGATGCAAACTGGTCATTTAGATATGTACCGAATCAGGCACTATACGCTAATCAATCAACGTTTGATCCATTGACAAGTTTCCTGGATTTTTACGCAAATATTATTATTGGATTTGATTGGGAAACCTGGGCTGATTTAGGCGGCACTCCGTATTTTAAAAAAGCGTTTGATATTTTAAATCTAAGCGTTGGCAGTCCATATAAAAAAGGGTGGGAGCAAAGCAGTGCTTCATACAGTAAGTGGGGTTTATGCCAGGATTTATTAAATGATAAGTATCGTGCCTTTAGAGAGGCATTTTATGTTTATCATTATGGCGTTGATGAGATACAAATTAGAAAAAAGGATGGACAGGATAAAATAGTAAACTTAATAACTGTTCTTGAGGATATGCAAAAAAGAACCGGGATTAACAGCGTGCTTATAAAACAATTTTTTGATACGAAAAATGGGGAGATTGTAGAGCTTTTAAAAGACTATCCGGATGTAAATATTTTTCTTCGTTTAAAAAAGATTGATCCGTCACACTCAGCAAAGTATGATGAACTGTTAAGATAAAGATTTATTCTAATTTGATTGAAATAATCTTATCATCTTCTGTTATATTATAGACTATTTGCATACCGCTCAGAACTTTTGCAAAAAGTGTATATCTACTGTCTAAATGTGGATAAGAACCTTGCATAATAAAAAACTGTGATCCTTCAGTATCTTTTCCCGCACTTGCCATTCCTACATAACCGGTGTTAAAATCTGTATCGGAAAATTCTGAAATGATATCGTATCCCGGTCCGCCCCAACCAGTAGCAGTCGGATCTCCGGCTTGAATAACAAATCCTGGTACTACCCGATGAAAAAATATTCCATTGTAAAAATTTTTTGAAACCAGCATGCAAAAATTTGCAACTGAAATAGGAGCTATGTCAGAATAAAATTCAATTACAATATTTCCTTTTGATGTCTCAATAGTTGCTTTTTTATACTTGAAAGCATATTTCCAAATCTCTTCAAATTTACCAAGTTCTTTCAATCCAATTTCTTTAGAATCATTTTTAGATGCAGCAAATTTTCTGATCGAATAAAGTTTTGATGATTTAGCAATCCCAATAATATTTTGGTAAAACTCATTATCAATTTTTTCTGATAGGTTAACCAGAGACATAGTTGCTTCAAGAAAATCGGGATTATCTCTAAACTTTTTTAATTGTTCTTCAATAATTTTTTTTAGCTGAGATTTATTAAATGAAATAAATGATGAATCAATTCCATCGGCTGAGATCGAAATTAGCGGCGCATGGTTTGAAGATAACGCATTTATCAAAATATTTTTGTAATCTTCAGTGTTCTTGAGATCAGATTTCAATTCAAGAATTTGCGTCAGCGATTCAACTTTATCTATTATACTCAACGAGTTCCAATAAAATCCGGATATTTTTTTGAAAGCAATTTCTTTATTTGGATTTTTAGAGTAAAACAGAATTTGGTATTTAGAATTTAAATTCAGTTTTTCAATCATATCAATTTGTTCATCATAATCCTTAAATACTTTTAATCTTGATAAGAATAATTCACCCCGGTAAGAACTTGATCTTAATCTATTCCGGAGTAACAAATCTATTCTTTCTTTTATGCTATTATTAATTTCTTTATTAGTAAAATTTGGTGGAAGATTAATATCTCCAAATGAGATGGCAGACTGCAATGCTACATTTTCATTTTTATCAATCAGAAAATGAAAAAATAGATTTTCATTTTGCAGGGATTTAAAATCCAGATAACTTATAATTTTTGCATATCCAATTTTAAGACCGGGATCGCTTAGATTTTTAATCTTTGCCATTATCCAGGGATGCTCCGGATAAACCTTCATTGTGTTCAGATTCATTAAAGCAAATTGCAATAATTCTTCTGAGGATGAACCATTAATTAGGGTACTTAATAAATTTTCATAAATTAAAAGGGAAGCACCATATCTGGATAAAGTAAATAGTGATTTTGCGATTCTGGTCTGTGAAGAAAATTTATTTGTTATCTCAGTTTCTAATATAGATTTTGCATCATCACTTTTTATTCCGCGAATTTGAAATTGCAGAATAGCTTCCGCAATTCCTTCATAGGGGAAAATCAGACCATCGAATGAGTTATAAAACCGGACAAGTTCTGTTAGATCTCTTTCACTTCCAATCTTGCCAATGGCAAAAAATATTTTTGGAAATTGTTCCGGCGGGGGAGATTCTTTGAGATAACGCCATAAAAAATCTATAGATTGTCTGGATGCACCAATTTGTGCTAATGCAAAACAGACTTGGCTGCCATAATATTTTAAATCTAATTTTAATATTTCAGGGATGAACGAGCTGTCTTCACTATGCGATAAACTGATTAAAGCAGCTTTAATTTTTTGTTCAGAGTTTGAATGCAGATATGCGTTAATGATTTCCTTATCAAAACTTCTTTCGTAAGTAGTTTTGATAAGATCATTCATAGTAGAATCATATTGGGCGAGAGCAAAATCACATAGTACAACTAAAATAATGAGGATACGCATTTACTCCTCACAAAAATTATTAATCATTTATAATTCAGTTTGCCAGATTCTGTATTTCTTATAAAGATCTCCACCCATAACAATGGCACCACGATTCATCATCTCATTATCTTCAAGTATCCAGCTAGCCTCTCCTAAATCAATTCCAACAGCATGTGCACGGTTAACAATTTCCCAATAAAACACTGCATCCAATCCTTTTTTCTGATGCTCTGGAATGATACCCAGAGTTATAATTCGTGCCCAACTAATCTGCTTTTTCTTAGTATATAATTTTAGAAAGTTAAAAGGCAGCAGCCTGCCATTCATTTCTTTAAATATTTGATTATAATCAAGCATCACTAAAGCGAAACCAATTAATTGATTATCAATCTCCCCGAATAAAACAAGTGAGGGCTCAACTAATTGTTTTAAATCTTTTGCCATTGCATCAATCTGTGCATCACTCAATGGTACAAATCCCCAATTTGGCGCCCAGGCTTTATTATAAACATATTTTACTTTTTCTAATCCTTTTGCAAAGTTCTTCATGTCAAGTTGAGAGATCTTAAGCCGGTATCTGTCTTTAGCAAGTTGTTGAACTCTTTTTAGTTTTTCGGATGACATCACTTTATGATTTTCTAACTTGTAAGCAAAAAGATCTTTTGCTTTAGTCATCCCATAATTTGCACAAAGATCTAAATAGTATTTTGGATTATAAGTCATAAGCATTCGTGGTGCATCATCAAATCCTTCCAGCAGCATTCCCCACTCATCATTACTTGAAGGATTTGCCGGACCCAACATTCTTTTTAGTCCTTTTTCTTTTAACCATTTTTTCGCGGTATCAAATAAAGCATTTGCAACATTTTGATCGTTGATGCATTCAAAGAATCCAAAAAAACCTGAATCATCATTGTGATATTTTAAATGGATATCATTTTTTATTGCTGCAATTCTACCAACAATTTCACCATTTTTTTCGGCAATAAAATAATCTGCACTTGCATTTTGAAAGAAAGGATTTTTTTCTTTATTTAAAAGTGTTTTCCTTTCCATTAAAAGCGGCGGAACCCAATTTGGATCATTTTTATAAAAATTCCATTGGCATTTTATAAATGTGTTAAGATCAGTTTTTGATTCAACTTTTCTAATTGTTAGGTCTTGCATTTTTATTCCTATATAAAAAAAGCATACTCGTTTGAGTATGCTTTAAAAAAATATTATAAAATACTAAATAAGTCCTATTTGCTTTCCTGCTTTTTCAAAAACATGAAGAATTTCATCAAGATGAACTTTTTCGTGAGTAGCCATGTAACTTGTTCTCATCATTTGTCTGCCCGGAGGTACGCCAGGTGAAATAAACACGTTAACAAATACTCCATTGTCATATAAATATTTCCACATTTGAAAAGCTAATGAATCATCACCAACAATTACAGGAACAATTGCTGTTCTTCCATTAATTACATTAAACCCTTTTGCGATTAGATTCTTTCTCATATAATCAGCGTTTTCTATTAATCTTGTAACTCTTTCGGGTTCTGCTTCAAGTATATCAAGAGCAGCTAATGCAGATGCGACTGATGCCGGAGTTGGAGAAGCGCTAAAAATTAATGCCGATGAAAAGTGTTTAAGAAAATTTAAAACTCTTTCTGATCCGGCAACAAATCCACCTAAAGAAGCAAAAGTTTTGCTGAATGTGCCCATTGTAAGATCAACATCTTTTTCAAGATTGAACTCACTTGCGGTTCCTCTTCCGCCTTTACCTATAACACCAACTGAGTGAGCATCATCAATCATTACTCTTGCATCATATTTTTTTGCGATCTGCATTAGATGTGGTAAATCAACTATTTCTCCTCCGGTACTAAAAACTCCATCGGAAACTATAAGTTTACCGGAATCAGATGGAAGTTTAGATATAGTTTTTTCCAGATCCTCCATATCATTGTGTTTATATCTGACCAAACCACCCAAAGCACCTTTCGTCATTAATGTTCCTGCAACAATGCAAGCATGATTATCTTTATCCGATATAACAAAATCGTTTCTCTGAACTAATGTTGGGATAACACCTTGAGCTGTTTGATAACCTGTACTAAAAAGAAGTACAGCTTCAGTGTTAAAAAATTTTGCCAACCTTTTTTCTAATTCTATGTGTAAATCCAAAGTCCCGGTTAAGTATCGGGAACCGGAGCAGCCCGTTCCATATTTTTCAATTGCTTTTATAGCGGCTTCTTTTACATGCGGATGACCTGTTAAACCAAGATAGTTATTAGAGCCTGCCATTATTATTCTTTTGCCTTCTATCTGAACAACCGGACCCTCGTTTTCCTCGATTGGTCTGAAGTAAGGATAAACACCTAATGCTTTTATATCGTCCGCCCGCGTAAATTCATAACACTTCTTAAAAATATCCAAAAATTCCTCCTGAACTGATGTGTATAAAGAAAATTGATTCGACTTTTTATTAAATTGCGCGCAAAATTTATAGCTATTTACCCTCAAAAACAAATAAAGATAATTATGCAAACTCAAGAAATAGCAGTAGTTACGGGCGCAAACGGATTTGTCGGCAGCCATCTTGTTGATAATCTATTATCCAAAGGATTAACAGTAAGATGTATAGTGAGAAAATCAAGCAATCTAAAATGGCTGGATAGTAAGCAGGTTGAAATTTTTGATTCCGGTTTATTTGATAAAGATGGATTAAGAAAAGCTTTTAAAGATGCCAATTATATTTTTCATGTAGCAGGTGTTGTAAAATCTAAAACTAAGGAAGGTTATTTTAAAGGAAATGTTGATACAACAAAAAATCTTCTTGAAATTGCTCTCGAAAATATTAGTTCTATAAAAAGATTTTTAGTAGTCAGCAGCCAAACGGTCTCGGGTCCATCAACCAAAGACAAACCTGTTAATGAAGAAACAGAATGTAATCCTATTACCACCTATGGACGAAGTAAACTGGAAGAGGAAAAATTAGTGTTATCATATAAAGACAAATTGCCAATTACAATTTGCAGAGCTCCGGCTGTTTACGGTGAACGTGATACGGAAATTTTTATATACTTTCAGACTTTCAATAAAGGATTAACAACAACAATTGGATTTAGTAAAAAAGAATTAAGCTTAATTCATGCAGTGGATTTGGTAGAAGGATTTTATTTAGCAGCAATTAGTGAAAAAGCAAAAGGGGAGATTTATTTTATTGGATCAGAAAAATTTTACACGTGGCAGGAAATTAATTCTATCACTTCAAAAATTCTGAATAAAAAACCTATCATAATTAAAGTACCGCATTTTATGGTCTATACCATAGCTGCAGTTGCTCAATTTCTTGCAATGTTTAGCAGCAAACCAGCAACACTAAATATTGAAAAAGCAAAAGATATTACTCAACAGTACTGGACCTGCGATACATCCAAAGCTATGCGGGATATTAATTACAGACAGAAAATTTCTATTGAGCATGGAATTAAAAGAACCTGTGAATGGTACAAAGAAATGAAATGGATTTAATTATCCAGCGCACCTTCTTCTATCCATTTTCGCATTCCCTGTACCTGATTTTGAGTGAATGATCTATAACCTATCGGCGGCATTGGTTGTATTGGAGGTTTGTTTCCCTCAATTGCCCAAATCAATTTACTTAAATCTGGTTCACCTGGAAAAACAATAGTTGGATCAGCGGTAACGCCCGACCATGAAGTAAGATCTAATCCTGCTCCCGGATTTACACTACTATGACATCCAGAAAAGGCGCACTTAACCTGCAGAACAGGATAAATGTGATCAGCAAAACTTACATTACTTGATGGGATAATTTTATTATCAATATCCTGCACAGTTAACGTGTCATCGCAGGCTATCAAAACGATTAGGGAAATAGTAATTAAAGAAAGTAATTTCATAATTATATAAATTTTTGTATATAAACTATATTCCTGGGTCAAGGATTCAAAGCCAAAATTATGGAACCTCTATATAAGTGTAAGTAATTGATTCTTGAGTCAAACATATTTATTTTTGAATAGTAATTAAGGGGCTATAGCTCAGTTGGGAGAGCGCTTGAATGGCATTCAAGAGGTCAGCGGTTCGATCCCGCTTAGCTCCACGTAATAAGGTTGAAAATAAAATATTTTCAACCTCTTTTATTTCTCTAATTTTTTAAAACTCATCCTATTTCATCCCTATCATCTGATTTTATTTTTTTTACTTAATAAAAATTCCTTTGCCTGTAGTATGTTTTCCACTCTCGAATTTGCTTTCCCTTGTTCGAGTAAACTGTAAGCATAATCACTCAGTCTTAAAAAATACCATCCCAATAATCGTGCATTTGGATATCCAGTATTTTTCCCTTTGCCCAAATTGATTCATATGTGCAATAGTGAGTATATCCTGTGCTTTGGCTTTTTATTTTATTTCGGTTTTAAATTTTACATAAGTCACTTTAATGAACAAAAATTTCAAAATCAATTAATGATTAAAGACAATTTATCTAAAATGTCTTAAAGAATTTTTAGTAATAATTTTAAAGATTATTTGAACGAAGCAGAAATTTTGAACAGAAAGTATAATTGAATGAAGAGCAAAGAACTGCATTGCTTAAAAAAAAATATCTAGTATCCTGCTTAATGACAGTTTGGTAAGCCAAAATTAAAATTATCCCATATAGATGGCTATGCCATAAC
>JACZKY010011940.1_pt1 | contig 17270 bp, 17 predicted proteins | sample 8237611 | NCBI WGS metagenome assembly JACZKY01 (sample SAMN16148055, study PRJNA663545) | marine sediment metagenome | biome: sediments and biomass from bioreactor inoculated with such sediments; feature: coastal sediments; material: methane- and iron-fed bioreactor; isolation source: Bothnian...
ACATCAATGTTTCCACAATTTTATACTTGGCAACTCAAACGGTCAGGATCAAGCTTGGGAGGACCAATAGATGTTGAGAAGTTCAATACAAATAATGTCTATTACGGCTCAAATAATATTATATATAAAAGTACTGATAGAGGTGAAACATTTAATCAATTGGGAATCAATGTACCTCAGGCTTCAGCTATAAAATGTATTATTGTTGATGATTATAATCCTGCTACTTTGGTAGTGGGCATTGAAAGTGGGACAGATAAAGTAGTTAAAACAACAGATGCAGGTGCATCCTGGTCTATTACAGCTGATGGATTAACTTTTTCTTACTTCGGCATTCCAATTACTCAGGACCCAAGTCATCCGGATACTTTATACATGATGAATGGAATTAATTTTTCAAGATCAACCGACTTTGGATCTACCTGGACAACCATTTCATCAAGCGTAGGTACAAATAGTGCTCCTTGTGATATTGAAGTGTTTCCGGATACTTCCATAATTCTTGTTGGTGATAATGGGACAGGGATTTTTAGAAGCACCGATTATGGATTAACCTGGTCACAGACATACAGCACCTCAGGTGAGATCCCAACTATTGCTGTTGATTTTCAAAACAGAGGTGTTGCATGGGCTACTAAATGGAGTGGCGGTGGTGGAATGTTAAAATCAACAAATTATGGACAGAGTTGGACACCGGTTTCATACTTTGGTTCAATTAATATGTGGGGTGTTCATGTCCAACCAACAGATGGAAATATTATTTTAGCTAATAGTTATTCAACATCACCGGGAAGCTGGAGATCTACAAATGGCGGGACTACCTGGACGCCAATAAATATTCCGGCTACTGGTTATCAGGTTGTTTCAATTGATTCTATCACACAGTTTGCTGCTCAAGGAGGCGGATTCTACAAATTAAGTTCTCCATTCTTCATACCAGTTGAGCTTACTTCGTTTAATGCCTCGGTTGTAGATGGGAAAACATTTCTTAAATGGACTACAGCTACTGAACTTAATAATTATGGGTTTGATATTGAACAAAGCATGGATAACAAAAATTATTCTAAAATCGGATTTGTTCCGGGTTACGGCACTACAACTGAAAACAGAAGTTATAATTTTTTGATTTCAGAATTACCGGCACGGAAGACATATTACAGACTAAAGCAATTAGATTTTGATGGAACTTTTGAATATTCAGCTTCAGTTCAAGTTGATGGATCGTTACCTACTGAGTTCTCATTAAAACAAAATTATCCTAATCCTTTTAATCCTTCTACAAAGGTCGGATTCACACTTCCCACAGAAAGTAATGTTAAGATTAGTATTTTTAACTTAATTGGTCAAAAGGTAACAGAAGTTGTTAATTCAAGATTTGCTGCCGGAAATCATTCTATCGAATTTAATGCTGCAAATCTTTCAAGCGGAATTTATCTTTATAAAATTGAAGCAGGTGGCTTTACAGCTGTTAAGAAAATGCAATTGATGAAATAGTTATTATGAATTTATGTGAAAAAGGATTTAAATCTTTATTGATTTAAATCCTTTTTCTTTATTACATACTGCTTTATTTTTCCAGTACCAATCTTTAAGGAAAAAGATGAAAACAATTTTATCAATTTTTTTAGCATTTCTATTTATCACATCAATATCAGCACAAAATATGAAAACAGCTTTTATTAATGGCAATGTATATACGGTAAATGAAAATCAACCGACTGCTCAAGCCGTGGTAGTTGAAGGAAATAAAATAATTTTTGTAGGATCGAATGAAGATGCAAAAAAAATTATTGATCCGGATACTAAGTTGATCGACCTAGACGGAAAATTAATGCTGCCGGGATTTATTGATAATCATGTTCATTTTATAAGCGGCGGTTTTTATTTGCTCGGTATTGATCTTAGACCTGCAAATTCTATAAAAGAGTTTAGAAAAATTTTAAAGGATTATATAGATAAATATCCATCCAAATGGATTACCGGTGGTTATTGGGATCATGAAAAATGGGAAGTTAAAGAACTTCCGACTAAAGAAATGATTGATGATATTTCTCCACGGACCCCGATTTTTGTTGAGCGTTTAGATGGACATATGGGGCTTGCAAATTCTTATGCATTAAAGCTTGCTGGAATCACTAAAGATACTGAAAGTCCGGATGGCGGATTGATTGTTAAAGATTCCAAAACCGGTGAACCAACTGGTGTTCTTAAAGATAATGCAATGAATTTAGTATATAACATTATCCCATCTGCAACTGCTGAAGAAAATTATGAAGCAGCATTGGCAGGTTTAAATGAAGCAAAAAAACTAGGCATTACCAGTGTTCAGGATATCACTTTCGATGATGCTCTGGATGTTTTTAATAAACTTAAATCTGAGGGTAAACTTACTTGCAGAATTTATACCAGGATGCCAATCGTTGAATATAAAAAACTGGTTGAGAAAAATATTCAGGTTGGATATGGAGATGACTTAATCAAGATGGGATCTCTAAAAGCCTTTGCCGATGGATCACTTGGATCAAGCACCGCATGGTTTTTTGATAAGTATAACCAGGATACGACAACTTATGGTTTGCCTATGGATATTATTACTGATGGCAGCATGGAAAAGTGGTGTACTGATGCTGATAAAAATCATTTACAGCTATCTGTTCATGCAATTGGTGACAGGGCAAATTCATATATGCTGGATCTGTATGAGCAGATAAGTAAAGAAAATCCAAAATGGGATAGAAGATTTAGAATTGAACATGCACAGCATGTAAGATTTCAGGATATTCCAAGATTTGCACAACTAGGTGTAATTGCTTCTGTTCAACCTTATCATTGCATTGATGATGGAGTTTGGGCAGAAAAAAGAATAGGACCTGACCGCATAAAATATACATATCCGTTCAAATCTTTTTTAGATGCGGGAGTTAAAATGTGTTTTGGAACTGACTGGTATGTCGCTCCTTTAAATCCCCTGCTAGGATTATACGCCGCAGTTACACGAAGAACATTAGACGATAAGAACCCAAACGGCTGGGTTCCTGAACAAAAAATTTCTATTGAAGATGCAATTAAATGTTACACAATCAATTCAGCCTATGCATCCTTTGAAGAGAATACAAAAGGAAGTATAGAAGTTGATAAACTTGCCGATCTGATAGTTCTTAGTGAAGATATTCTGAAGATAGATCCTGTAAAAATAAAAGATGTAGAAGTTTTAATGACGATTTTTGATGGAAAAGTTATTTATAATAAATAGCCGATTTACTTGTAAAATATTCTTAAAATCAAATTTGAGATATTAGTTTTTCTATTTAGAATTTATTAACACAAATCTGGAAAGTAATTAAATGAAACATACATCAATGTTCTTTTTAATTTTTGTTCTTTTCGTTTCCTTAGGAGCTATTAACCAGTCTTACTCTCAATCAATTTATTTTTGTGAGGGAGTAGATGATGATGGTGAGCCAATAAACAAGAGTACCAGATTTACTATTCCTGCAGATGGTGGATATGTGTATGTTCTGGTTCAACTTCCCTACGAAATTGATTGCAGTTCAGTAGAATTTGAGATTTATAGAAATGATAAATATGATAATACCATCTCAATGGATACCGAAAGTAATTGGACATGGTTCTGGAAGCAGATAACTTTTTACAAATCCGGTGAGTTTACAATTGAGTTATATGATTGTAATGATGATATGATTGCATCAGGAACTGTTGAAATCGATAAAGATTAAAATCTTATTTTTTAACGGATTGATCATGAGTTTAAAACATAATTCAATCCGTTTTTTATTTTAAATAGAAATTATACTGATTTTAAAACCATTCCAATCCATTCATCCATTTTCAAATAGTCAATTTCTACAAATCCCAAAGCTGAATACCTTTGTTGAATTGATTCCCTATCCATTTCCAGCAATCCGGAAAGGATCAAAATATTATCCGGTTTTATTCTTTCTTTAAAACCATCTGCAAGCTCCAGCAAAATATTTTTCTGGATGTTAGCTATGATTAAGTCAAATTCTTTTTCATCAATATCTTTTAACTCGCATTTTCTAATCTCAACTTTATCGCCAACATTATTCAACTTCGTGTTTTCAATTCCATTATCAAAACACCATTCATCAATATCGAATGCAATTACTTTTTTTGCTCCAAGTTTTGCAGCTGCAATTCCAAGTATTGCTGTTCCGGAGCCTGCATCCAAAACTTTCATGCGGGGTTTTAAATATTTTTCAATAAACATTAAACAAATTTTTGTTGTCTGATGATCACCTGTACCGAATGACATTTTTGGGTCTAATGTTAAAACAATTTCTCCGGGTTTTGCTTCATATTCTTTAAAGGTTGGTTTGATAATTATTTTATCAGAAACACGCACAACTTCCCTGCTCTTTTCCCATTCTTCATTCCAGTTCTTTTCAACAATAAAATTTTCCTGTACTGAAAATTCCCGTAATAATTTATTTTCTTTAAGATGAGCTAACTCATTTTCAATTGTTTGAATTGTAACCAGTTCATTCCGAGCAAAAACTTTAAGGCAATTTACTTCTTCATTAATCCCGTCAATGTTAAGTTCCCATAAAATTGAAGATAGAATTTCAACGTTAAATGGTTCCGCGGTTATGATATATTCTTTGTATGATTTTTTCATTGATGTACTAATTATTTTTTTTAATAACAATCGAAGTTTAGGTGTAACATATTTATATAAATTACACTGGCAATGTGTCATTTCGACCAAAGAGAGAAATCTGATTATTTTAATCAAGTAGATTTCTCAGCCTGCCTGTCCGGTAGGCAGGTCGAAGACTCCTTCGAAATGACTATCCTAATTTTATGAACATCTCATTTCAGTGAATATCGAATAATAGCACGACAATTATCTATTTTATTTCTGCTAATATTTTACAAATTTCATCCTGCAAAACTTTTGCCTTGGATGATGATCCAACATAATTCTGCATGAGAATAGAAAATGCTAATAAATGATTTTTATTTGTGGTCAGATATCCGGATAATGTACTTACTCCGGTAAGAGTACCGGTTTTAGCGTGCACATTATTCCAGGCTGAAGTTTTCCGCATTCTGTATTCAAGTGTTCCATCAACACCTGCGATCGGAAATGAATTGTACAGAATTTCATAAAGTTCTGGATGTTTATCGTAAAAGTATTTTAGAATATTTACGAGTAACTCTGCGCTAACAACATTGTAATGTGAAACTCCTGATCCATCAACAAATCTATAATCTTCAGGATTTAATCCTACACTATCTACTAACCTATCTATTATTTTGATACCACTATCAGCATTAGCGGGTTTGCCAAAATATTTTTCAGACAAAGCATACAAAGTCATTTCGGCACTAAGATTATCACTGGTCTTATTTAGATTAGAAATTATATCACCATATTTTCTTTTAAACGAGTATAAAAGATTTGCAGTCCCGATCAGTGACTTGACCTTAATATCTCCAATCAATTTTACATTATTTGAATCAAGTACTTCCGAGAACACTTTTAAAAAATATTCGGCCGGATTCAGAACATTTACTTTTCCATAATATTTTTTGTAATCGTTCTGCCCTTTAATAATAATTTCATTTTTCCGATTAAACCAATTACGATCAATATTTAATTTATCCTGATTCTTAATTCTTATAACATTTACATATTTTGTATTTGGTGAGACAAAGATTGAATCTTTAAGTCCATCGAAACTTATTTCAACACAATTGTCATTTAAGTTTAAAGCACTTAAATATGGCGCATCTGAAGATGGATCATCATCCCACATCCAGCCCTTGCCCCAATACAATGAATCTTTGAATGTGACATCACCATATATGCTGCCAAATATTACTGATATATTCAAAGATTTGATCGCATCAGCAAAATAGTAAAAATCTTTAGTTACAAAATCCGGGTCACATCCTCCAACAACGTAAACATCTCCAAATAAAGTGTCGTCAGAGACAACGCCATTATAATAAAGATCGGTTGAGAATTCGTAATCAGGATCAAGGAATAATAATCCTGCAGCAGATGTTAATACTTTCATATTTGATGCAGGACGCAGTAATATTTTTTCATTCTTACTGTAAAGTGTTCTGTTTGAAGTTAAATCTTCAACCTGCATTGAGATCAAACAACTTTCAAAAAATTTATCCTTTAGAACATTTTCTAATTTAGATTTTAAAGATTGAGGGTAAGCAGAAATAAAAAAGATAATTGACAGGAATAATATTCTTTTCATATCTAAGCCTTAAATTTCCTTCTTCGCGGTAATGACATTATAGTTAATTTAGAAATAGTTTCTAATTCTAAATTCAGCACCAATTTCTTCTTCAACAACTTTGCGGGATTTTTCAATTTCAATTTCATCTAATGAAACTACCGACATCACAACTTTCTTTACATATCGTTTTGATTTAATTGCAAACTGTTTCATCTCTTCAAAATGATTTTCACTTACACGCATTAACTTTGCATACTGTTTAGGATCATAAGAATTCAGACTTATCGATACAACATCTATTAGATTTTCCATTTCAGGTGTTATATCTTTTTTGTTAATTAAATTTCCATGACCATCTGTATTAATTCTGTTTTTACCTCCCCTTGCTTTTACATATCTGGCAATTTCTTTAACAACCTCCCACCGAATTGTCGGTTCGCCATAACCGCAGAAGACAATTTCATCATATTTTTTTGGATCACCGATTTCCTTAATATAAACCTCCGCAGGCGGCTCTTCTGATTTATTCATTTTCAAATTATACCCGCGCAAAAACGGATCATCTTTTCTTCTGCAAAAAGTACAGTCTGCATTACAACGATTAGTTACGTTAATGTACAGTGAATTGCCAAGCAGATAAGTAAAACTTGTATCGGGAACTTTACCAACACCAAAAAATCTGAATGTATTCAAAGATGTTATTCTTCCTATATCCTCAAGTGAAATTTTATGAATATCAGCAATTTGTTTAGCAACAAATGAAACATAAGCAGGTTCATTTCTTTTTCCGCGATAAGGAACAGGAGTCATAAACGGAGAATCAGTTTCCAGCATTATATGATTCAAATCGATATGCTTTAAAATCTCCCGCAAAGAATCATTTTTTTTATGCGTGATATTTCCCGTAAATGAAATGAAATGATTCATCTTCATGTATTCCAGCGCATCATCCAGTGATCCGTTAAAACAGTGGAATTGTGCTTTCAAACCCGAACCACAATATCCCTGAATAATTTCCATCATTTCTTTGTCAGAATCACGATTGTGAATTACAACGGGAAGATTCAGTTTAACTGCCAGATCAAGCTGAGATTTGAATGCTTGTATCTGTTTATCTTTTGGAGAGAAATCATAATAATAATCTAAACCAATTTCCCCGATTGCAACAACTTTTGGATCCTTTGTCAACTCTTCGATTTTGGAAATTAAAGTTTCATCCCATTCTTTTGTATCGTGTGGGTGAACACCTACAGTGGCGTAAATATTTTCGTACTTTTCAGCAAGGGAAATTGCTTCCTGCGCGGTTTTTAAATCAGTTGCGGGAACAATTATAAAATCAACTCCATTTTCTTTTGCACGAAGGATAACTTCATCGATGTCATCTTTATAGTTTTCAAAAAATAAATGGGCGTGAGTATCAATAAACATTTAAATCACTTCACCAATCAATAGTGGATGTTCGTGAGCATCGTGAGCAACCTGGAATGCCTGAAGTTTATTTTCCTTAGAAACTACTGCAATCAAACCAATACCGCAGTTGAATACTTTATGCATTTCTTCGCTGGAAATATTTCCTGTTTGCTGAATAAGTTTAAAGATCCCTGGCATTTCCCAGTTACCCCAATGAATAAGCAGACTCAAACCTTTAGGAATGATGCGCATAGTGTTTCCAACTATGCCTCCACCCGTTATATGTGAAAGTCCTTTTAACTCTATAGAATTCTTTAGTGTGGAAATAAGATGCAGATATGACTTGTGAATTTTCAGCAGCTCGTTACCAAGTGCATTATTGATCTCATCAGGTTGATCTGTCAATTTATATTTTTCTAACAAAACTTTTCTTGCAAGTGAATAACCATTAGTGTGTAAACCGGTTGATGGAAATCCGATTAATAAATCCCCTTTTACTATATTTTTTCCATCAATTATTTTTGATTTATCAACGACGCCAATAATAGTACCTGAAACGTCATAATCCTTTTCATCATATAATCCCGGCATCTCAGCAGTTTCGCCGCCAATTAAAGCACAATCATTTTCTTTACATGCGATCGAAAAACCTTTAATAACATCTGCAGCTTTATCGGGATTTAATTTTCCTGTTGCATAATAATCTAAAAAGAAAAGTGGTTTTGCTCCGCAAACAGCGATATCATTAACACAATGATTGACAAGATCCTGTCCAATCGTATCGTGCTTATCCATTTCAATGGCAATTTTCAACTTTGTTCCAACTCCATCAACACTGGAAACTAAAACAGGTTTTTCATAATCAGAAAAATCAGGCTCATAAAAAGCTCCAAACATTCCTATATCTGCAAGAACACTTTTATTAAAAGTTGATTTAGCGTAGGATTTTATTTTATCAACAGTCTTCTCACCCGCCTCAATATCAACACCCGCTGCTTTATATGTTTGATCCAATATTTGCTCTCGTCTTAATTATAATGATTTAAATAAAATATATTCTATATCCGGAACAAATATAAAACAATATTCCTTTAAGTGATAAGTATAAATTTGATTCAAAAATAGTTTTGAGTAAAAGTGAATGAAAATAATTTTATTGCTGCTGATTAAAGCAGAACTGAAATTCTGATAATATTTTGTCTATGTATTTTATGATTAAACTAACTTTTTTATCTCACATTTATCACATTCAAACTGAAGAGTTGTGTGAGTTATTACATACTTTTCGTGCAGCTTATTTTCAATCTGCTTATGTATTTCTGAAGTTTCCTTTACAGAAATATCATCAACATCAATATGGGCTTCAAAATGAGTTTCATTATCATTCAGCTTCCACAGATGAACATGATGGATATTATTTACTCCCGGAATTTTCTCAACTAAAATTTTTATATCGTCCAGGTTTATTCCTGACGGATTGGACATCATTAAAATATCAATAGATTCTTTTAATATTTTATAAGTCTGATAAAGAATGTAAAGCGCAATCAGAACTGTAAGAATCGGGTCAATCCAGTAAACTTTATAAAAAATTATAAACACAGCACCAATAATAATTGCTATACTCGAAACAGCATCACTCAAAAGATGAAAGTAAGCCGCTCTGATATTTATATTATTCTCAGAACCCTTTTTAAGTAATAGAGCACCAATCACATTCGGAATAAAACCAAAAACTGCAACAACTAGCATCAATACACCTGCAATTTCATTCGGATTAAAAAATCTTTCAACAGCTTCCCTGATAAGGAAAAAACTAATTATTATCAACGTGCTGGCGTTGACCACTGCCGCAATAATTTCTGCACGTTTTAAACCAAAAGTGTACTTAGGTGTTCTTGGTTTTTTGCTCAGCCGAAGAGCTATAAATGTAACCACAATGGCAACGGCATCACTAAAATTGTGCATTGCATCAGAAATCAGAGATAAACTACCCGATATTATACCACCTATGATCTGAACTATTGTAATAAATATATTCAGAGCCATCGTAATAAATAGATTCTTTTCTGAAGTTTCTGAAATGTGATTTTGTGAATGATTGTGCGACATACTGATGTAAAATTACTAATGATTAATCCGAGTTAAAAACTATAATTTTAATCATAATATGTATGCAAAATTTAAACCGATTCCATTCGGAAGGAAACATGGATTTACTTTAATTCCCGTATTATCTGCATCATCATCAAACATTACAACAGCCTTACCGATAAAATATCCAATACCGGCTCCTAAAATTGTATCAGATAGCCAGTGATTATCACTATACATTCTCTGCATTACTGTGGTTGCGGCTAATGTGTATAGTCCGATAGATACATATGTATTATTAATTCTGTTTGATAATATCGAAGATAACGTAAATGCCACTGTTGTGTGACCGGAAGGAAAAGAAGTGAAATCATTGTTAGTTTGAAAAAGCTTAAAGTGATTATATCCATCATTAGTATACGGTCGACTTCTACCGGAAAAACTTTTAATCAGCGTTGTTGTTAATCCCGCAAAAAATAACCCTTCAAACAACATTCTGCCGGTTACACTTAACTCTTTACTACCGACGATCTTACCTCCGAGATAAATCGTTCCTGAAAAAATAGCTGCATTTCTTATCTCACCATAGAACTCACCAACTTTTGTTATTTTATCCAAACTCTTACTCTTATTTCTAGCCCAAAATTCCCGATTACTTTTATCTACTAAGTAGGCAAGTGTTGTAGTAGTTAATACTGCACCTGTAATTACCCAATCCTTTGTGTCAAATGAAAGCGGTGCAGTTACTATTTTTATTCCAGTATTATAACCTGATTCAAAATCCTGAATAAATGATGGGACCTGATTCGTGGAATCCACCGGAGTAAAATTATTTTGAGCAGATGTAAATATTGATGAAATGCACAGTATAATTGAAATAAAAATTATGGAGAAGTTTTTTGATTGCATATGGATGGATATTTAAATCAATGATTAAGATAATTATTATAATTTGGATGCAAATTACATGTATTAGTCTACAACTAATAGAATATTAATATTCAAATGTTGATGTAATTTAATGATATTATTTTTGTTTACTTGCTATGTATTTTATGATATCAGCTTTTTCCATTGTGATCAATCCGCCGCAATCAGCTTCTTCAAAAATATTATGCAGTACTGGTAAAAATTTTTCTATCTTTTCAAATTCATCAACAATTTCAATAATAACTGGCAAATCCTCAGAGAGTCTCAATATCTTGGAAGTATGAATTCTACTGTTGCTTCCAAAACCCATTACGCCTTTAAATACTGTTGCCCCGGCAAGCCCGGCTTTACGAGCTTCGATTACAATCTTTTCATAAACCGGAATATGCTGATGCTTATCGGATTCGCCCACAAAAATTCGAACTAACTTTGCTTCACCTTTTAATTCCATTTTATACTCCGGTTAAAAGTTTAGAAAATTTATATGCGATAAAAAGTGCCACCAGCGTTAGTAATACATTGAAGATAATGTTACCTCCCGCAAGAAGATAATCTCTTTCTTTTAAAAAATTAATTGTTTCAAAGGAGAATGTTGAGAAAGTAGTAAGTCCTCCGCACAAACCTATAGTTAAAAAAATTCTAAGCTGCTGAGAAATTAATTGATTTGCATCCAAGTAGAACATTATTATGCCAAGGAAAAAACTGCCAAGTATGTTGACACCTAAAGTGCCATATGGAAAAGTGGAAGGCAGATATTTATAAACAAAATCTGAACCCCAGTAACGCAGTACACCACCTAAACCGGCTCCTAAGAACACAATTAAATAATTTTGCAATTTAAAATCTCCTGTACATTTGATAGATTTATAGGTAGGAGTTATTAGTCCGGCTAAAGAAGTTGGACGGTTTTCCATATTTGTAGAAGATGGTGAACTCCATCACCGCACCCAAAATTAATAACCGGAAAAGTGAAAAACAATGATTACAATTTTATGAATAACTAATTGTTCACCCAAAATAAATATACTTTTACTCTTCACTTATCAGCAGAAAATAATTTTGTTTAATTATTTAAAACAGATTTACGATAAATGATGGTTAATGCAGTTTCTCTATGTGATCTACAATGGATCCGTCTATAACTGATTTAATGGCATCATCAATATTTTTAATATCTGTAAGAATCGGTCTAATATTTAATTGAAGCAGACTTTGATACGCACCGTTTCCCATTCCACGTGCAAGTAAAACCTGACAATCTTTGATTGCTTCAGCCATACTTACATGTTTACTGTGCGAATGCCCATCTGATCCGTGATGTTCCTCGTTTGCAAAATTGTTATGACCAAGTTTTTCTCGGCGTTCACGCTTAACAACTTTACCGTTTTCAACAAATAATACTTCATAAAATTTTGCTCTTCCAAAATGCTGACTGATAGTTGTTCCATCATCTGTTACTGCTGCAATATTTATTGTTGTGCTTTCCATTTTTTCTCCAATACAATTTTTATAAAAATTTAGTTTAATTATTGTGTCTTATTTTCGATTTAAAATTAGATGTATAATTATAGCTGTCTTATTTGTTAACCACGGTTTTCTACATACAACATTTTCTCTGGCATTTGTACAGCTACAACTTTGCCGCGTGCAGTAATTTCTCCATTTGCTGAAACTGAAATTTCAGAAATTACTTTCTTCCCTTTTAGCTCGAGTACTTTTCCTCTCAACACAAGTTCAACACCAAGCGGAGTTGGTTCTAGATAATCAACTTGAAGTGAGGCTGTTACAAATCTAATTGGAGGCAAAGAATTAGGATCTCTGTTTTCTGCTCGATAAGCTGCCAATGCAGCCGTTCCTGTTCCATGGCAGTCAATTAATGATGCAATCAATCCACCATAAACGTAACCGGGAATTGCAGTATGATATTCTTTTGGTGTAAAATGGGAAACCGTTTCGTCACCATCCCAAAAACTTTTTATTTGATGACCATGTTCATTTAATCTGCCGCATCCGTAGCAATGTGCCACATCATCGGGATAGTAATCCTGAATTGGCTTTATGTACATTGAGATATTAGATTTATATAGTTCTATTATATTTTAACATCCGCCAACTACCCGTTTTAGTTCTTTCTTAACTGGTCCCGCTGACTTATTATTTTTAATGAGGATCGGAATAATTTCTTTGGCTTTAGTTCTAAACCGGTTTTGATAAACTTCATCAATATTTTTTGGATTTTCAATTGGGTTAAAGTTTAATATCTGATCGTTGAATGCTTTCAGACCACCTTCTAAAATTTTAATACGCTTATAGCCAAGTTCCGATGCAATGATTGCCATTTTTCTTTCTGTCATTTCATCATCCGCAACAAAAACATTTATTTTATGTTTAAGACTGAGCAATTGATTAGGTTCTTTTTCAAATAAGTTATCAATCGTAAACAAAGTTGATTTGGGCATACTTTCCTTTGTGTACTCTTTTTCCGGTCTGAAATCTAATATCTGAAATTTATCATCCTGATCATCCATTAAACGATATGCAAATTCATCAGCACTCATTGTTTCAAGGTTATAAGTTTTAACAAAATTTGTGTCCTCAACCAGCTGTGTTAATGACGCTTTTCTATCAGGAAAAATAAAAGCAGAGACAGCCATCAAAAATCCAATTGAAGCTATTCCGATATAATATGGAGTAAAGCGAATTGGTGATTTACTAATTTTGTTAACTTTATTTTCCACTATGGAAGCAATCCAAAATGCTGATAGTGCCATTACTACCATTATGAAAGCAAAAACATTTTGCGACATTCCAAGTGTTTCAAAAAATCTTGGACTCCCCAAGTTTGTTGCTTTATAAAGTGGTTCAAAAATCGGATAACCTTCTGCAAAAACTATCACGCCGAAAAAAGCTCCAACTATAAAAATCATAGCATCTATTTTACCAATTGCTGCGGCACATACACTTGTTCCGGGGCAAAATCCGCCGACCACAAATCCTAATCCCATTATCAATCCGCCTATAATTGCCGACCAAAGAAATGTCGGATTAATGTAAACAAGATTCATATCAAGCAAACCAAAATGATTTAGACCCATCACTCCAATCATTGCAACAATACCTGCTGTAAAAAAAACGCGAAGCACTGTAAAATCATAACCGTAAAATAATCCTACTAATTTTTTAGAAGTAGAAAATCCGGCTTGTTCTAAAATTGCACCGAATAAAATTCCTATTACCAGTGCAACAATAAAATTTAAGTTATTACTAATTATATCTGGAACTAATGGTCCCATTTTTAAATCTCCTTATTAAATCCAAAATTTTCTAAAAAAGTATGCAAAGGCATAGGCACCGGCAAAGATGGCAAACATTGTTATAATTCCCCCGGTTGACATTACAGCCATTCCACTTAAGGCAGCACCGCTAGTACAGCCACGCCCAAGCTGTGAGCCGACTCCCCAAAGTAATCCGCCAATTAATGCTCCCGCAATTCTAATATTATTTGTAGTGTGCGGACCTTTTTCCAATTTAAAATCTAAACGGTTTGAAATTAATCCGGATAAAAAGGCTCCTATTAATACGCCCGTAACTTCAAAGACTAGCCAGTTCATTAATGGACTTGAACCAGGATGTTCTTTTCCATATTCATCATAAAATTTTGTATTTGCAGTATGTGTTGGTGCAACTTTTTCAACAACTGTAACAGCATAACTTTTAAATGCTCCGCTAGCACCAAGCCCACGCCCCGTTATATAAATTGTTGCAATCAATAATAGGCCAAGTAGAACTCCGGCCAAATACGGATTCATATATTTAGTTTCTTGCATTAGTAATCCTCTATTCAAAAGTTTGTGTTGTTAATTTTGGGTCGGATATTTTTTCTTCATCTTGATGAGCATCTTCAAGTTCTTCATAACCTGTTAACATCGCTCTTAAATTTGATGTTACAGTTTCACCCGTGGTGATTAGATAAAGATGCGTAACTATAAAAATGACTAACAAGATTGCCGCAACAGTATGAAATATCGCAATGAACTCAAGGGATTGAATATTGATTGCTTCAATTCCCTGCCGGCTTGGATAACGATAAAACATATATAACAAACCGGAAGTAACACTTAACGGAATGACTAAAATCTTTAAACCAAAGTAGGTCAGTTTTTGTAATGGATTAAGTTTACTTAGAACAGTTTTTTTAGTCGGATGGGGTGCATTTCGGAAAATTCCGAAGATGTAATAATCCAACTGCGCTTTTATGTTTTTAAAAGTCGGCAAATATTGTTTGTATTCTCCGGTTGTCAGGTGCCAGAAGATCGTAAAAATAATCAGCCCGATAAACATATATGTAGCAACGTTGTGATATCGGACTGCATCCCTGTATCCAAAAAAGGAATATGTACCATGTATTTCAAATCCGGTAAATGCAAGAAAAAATATTAATATGGCTTGCATCCAATGCCAGAATCTTTCGAAGCTTTTATAAATATATATCTGCCTTTTGCTCATTTTGACACCTCTTTTTTTAACTTCCTGTAGGTAAAAACTCTAATCGCTGCATGAATAAAAATTCCCAAAAGAGAAAGAATGATCAGCCACTTTCCACCTTCATCAACAAGGGATGAGTAATCTCTTCCCGGCATATAAAAATCATTCAAATTTGCCAGACGACTGTTTTGTCTTGTATGGCAGCTATTGCATTGAAGTGTGTTTTCTTTGGTTGCTACCATATGATTTACAGGCCAGTACATTTCTGTTTTGATAAATGAAACTTTTCCGCTAAATGGTAATCCGGCGTCTTTCATCCCAACCTCAGAAGCTTTCACCCAATTAAAATCTTTCCAGAAAGCACCTTCACCAACTGTGTCTGCATAAAGTTTAGGTTGAATTAAAATTTTATTTATTGGATCAAACGGTTGTTTTGCGATATGAATTTTAACAGGAACAATTTTAGATTCATTATCCGCATAAGAGCCATGAAGCTGATTTAGAACAAGTGATTTTGTAGTATCCCGAATTTTATCACCTTCAAGATAGTGTGATGCAGTTCCATTAAACCAGATGTAATCCGGCTTAACATTTCTCTTCCATACAAAACTTCCTTTTATTGAGAGATAAGTATGATTGCCAAGACTATCATCTTCTTCGTACGGTTCACCATTTTTTAACTTACCCGCAGTTGACCAATCCCAGTACATTTTAGTTGAGTTTCCTTTAGCATAAGTGGGTATATGACAGGTTTGACAAGCAACTTTTAATGTATGCTCATTTAAAATATCATCTTTGTGAGGGGTTGCAGTATGGCACTGTTCACAAGTATTACGATTGTGACTCATTGATGAAAGTGAGTAAACTTTTCCTGAAATGTTATGCTGCTCAGTGGTATGGCAATCAACGCATTGTAAATTAACTCCATCTGATGCCATATGTATATCTATTTCTTTTGTCGGTTCGAACTGCGACATTTCAAGATCACCGTGCTTAACATTATTTCCGCCGCCGCCGTAAAAATGGCAAACGCCGCAGTTACTTCGTTTTGGTTTACCTACGCTTTGTGCAATTTTATTGAAGTCAAGTGTTGCAAGTGGTGCTCCGCCTTTTTCAGGCGCTTTTGCATAAGTTTCGGAATTGTCGTGACAAACAAGACAATCTATATTAGTTGAATCCGTAAGTACAGTTCTCTTTGAATCCATGCCAAAACCAATATGGCACTTTGCACAACTTTCTTCATTACCTTGCGTACCGATGCAGAAATTGTTTATCGCATTACCTTTACCTAAATAAATTACACCACGACCCTGCACATATTCTTCACGTTCCCAATTCCAATGATTAGAATTCATTACCTGATGTGCCGTTTTGTTATGGCAATACTCGCAAGCTTTGGTTACTTCCTGCGGTGATGTAAATTTTTGCTGGAGTACTGCAAATTTGCTGTGATCAACCGATGGAGTTTCCTTTCGGTTGTACTTTTCTTTTAGCTGCATTATGATAGTTTGTTCAGAATCCTTTTGGGATAGATTTCCTATTGCAAGAACGATAAGCAGACTAATTAATGCTAGAATTACGACTATCTTTTTCATGTTGAAAATATAAATGATTAATATGAAATTAGTTTAGGGCATAAACTATTTTTGATTTACCCACTTTTTAAATACATCAACAAGAATTTCAAGAGAAGAAAAAATATTCTCAAGTTCTTTCTTGTCTACATTTTGCAAAATTTTATTATGTAGTTCGCTGTAGTTCTGATGAAGATTTGATATTAACGGAGCTGCTTTAGGCATAAGTTTAACAATAATCACGCGTTTATCATTTGAATCCTTTACGCGCGAGAGAAGGTTTTTATCCTCAAGAGAGGTTAAAATATGAGTTATTCTGCCAGGTGTTAATTTTAATAAATCCCGAAGTTCCTTAATTGTATAAGTAGGTGAAACTGCAAATAATTTTAAAAACCTAACTTCTGTGGGAGACAAATTAAAACTTGCAGCAAAATATTCTTCTTTTATATTGCAATTACGAGTTAGTTCACAAATCAACTCGGCAATTGGTTCCATCTTATCAGGCATTACAGCAAAACGTATATTATTTTATAGT
>JACZKY010051845.1_pt1 | contig 17268 bp, 9 predicted proteins | sample 8237611 | NCBI WGS metagenome assembly JACZKY01 (sample SAMN16148055, study PRJNA663545) | marine sediment metagenome | biome: sediments and biomass from bioreactor inoculated with such sediments; feature: coastal sediments; material: methane- and iron-fed bioreactor; isolation source: Bothnian...
ACGTCCACGAGGCGCCGGATCCGGGCCGGGCTGCCCACCCCGGCCATGTCCTTGATCACCAGGATGATGTCCTTCGTTCCGCCGCACAGGGACACGATCTCCTTGAGCACCCCGAGGTAGTAGGCGTCCGTGGTTTCCGGGGACTCGGTGAAGGAGATGGCCGGCGAGAAGATCTTCCCCCCCCGCAGGACCTCCTCGGCCACCGGCACCATGTTCGGGACGTAGTTCAGGAAGTCGAAGCACCGCCACACGTCGATCGTGGGCAGGAACGACTCGACCGCCAGGCGCACGGTGTTCCGGGAATACATCCGGTACCCCCAGACGTTCGTGGCGCGGATGAGCGTCTGGGTGAGGACGTTCGGCATCAGCGCGGAGAAGCATCGGGCCTCATGGAAGGGGTGGATCATGTTGTTCATCATGTTCTGGTGCAGGCGGGCGCCGCCGTGGGAGTCGACGGCGAGGTACCCCGTGTCGTTGTAGATCGGGAGCAGACGGGCCATGTCGTGGAGGGTGAACCGGTTCTTGAAGTCGCTCTGGCCGGTGTCGCGCGGGCCGGTCCCGACGAGCCAGATGGCCTTGCCGTCCCGGATGGTCTTGAGGACCTTCCGGTACCCCTTTTTCTTCAGGCTGCCCGGCATCCCTTGCGATCCCTCCCCGTCACCCGCTGTGGATGTTGCGGCTTAAGGCCGAGACCTCGGCGACGAACCGCGCCACCTTGAAGATCTCCTCCTCGTAATCCGCATATTCGGTCAGCCCGGCGATGTTCTCCTCGATGAACCCCGTGTGGATGTCGCCCGCCATGAAATCCGGGTGCTCCATGATCCGCCGCAGGAGCGGGATCGTCGTCCGGACGCCCCAGATGTCGTACTCCCGGAGGGCGCGCCGCATCCGCTGGATGGCCGTCACCCGGTCCTTCCCCACGGCGCACATCTTCGACAGCAGGGAGTCGTAGAACGGCGGAACCTCCCAACCCTGGTAGATCCCCGACTCGGTGCGGACGAACGGCCCGCTGATCTGGCGCAGGAAGGTGATCCGCCCGAAGGAGGGGGAGAAGTTGTTCTTCGGGTCCTCCGCGTTGACCCGGCACTGGATCGCGTGGCCGCGCAGGTTCACGTCCTGCTGCCGAAGCGACAGCCGGTCCCCGGCGGAGATCCGGTACATCTTCCGGATGATGTCGAAGCCGCTGATCATCTCGGTGACGGTGTGCTCCACCTGGATCCGCGTGTTCACCTCGAGGGCGAAGAACTGCCCGTCCCGGTCCACCAGGAACTCGAGCGTCCCGGCCGTCTCGTAGCCGATGTCCTTCATCGCCTTGACGACCACCGCCCCCATCCTCGCGCGCACCTCGGGGGTCAGCAGGGAGCTCGGGGCCTCCTCCACCAGCTTCTGGTGCCTGCGCTGGATGGAGCATTCGCGCTCGCCGAGGTGGATGACGTTGCCGTACCGGTCGGCGAGGAACTGGAACTCGATGTGGCGGCCGCCCTCGATGAACTTCTCGACGAAGACCGTTCCCTTCCCGAACGCCTTCTCCGCCACGGAGCGGGCGGTGGCGAGGCTCTCCTCGACCTCCCCTGCGGCGTGGACCTTCTGCATCCCCTTGCCGCCGCCGCCGGCGGACGCCTTGATCAGGATCGGCCATCCCACCCGGTCGCCGAACTTGATCACTTCCGCGGGGTCGACCGCGTCCTCGAGGGCGGGGGTCACCGGGACGCCGGACGCCGAAAGCGCCCTGCGGGCCGCGATCTTGTCGCCCAGGATCCGCATGACGCGACCGGGTGGGCCGATGAAGACCAGCCCCTCCCGCTCCACCGCCTCGGCGAAGTCGGGGTTCTCGGCGAGGAACCCGTAGCCCGGGAAGATCGCATCGCAGCCGGAATCCTTCGCCGCGCGCAGGACCGCGTCGATGTCCAGGTAGCTCATCGAGGCCGGGGACGGCCCCAGGCGGACCGCCTCGTCGGCGAGCTTCACGTGCAGGGACAGGGCGTCGCAGTCGGAGTACCCCACCACGACGGGAATATGCAGCTCCCGCGCCGGGCGGATGGCCCGGCATGCGATCTCCCCCCGGTTGGCGATGAAGATTTTCTTGAACTGGCCCATGCCTACCCTACGCGATGTCCTTGCCGGTGAGGATCTTCAGGGCCTCGCGGTACTTGAGGGCGGTGTTCTCCACCACGTCGGCGGGCAGCCGCGGCCCCGGCGCCGTCTTGTTCCACGGCAGGGTCAGCAGGTAGTCCCGGAGGAACTGCTTGTCGAAACTCTTCTGCGGTCCCCCGGCCTGGTACCCTTCGGCGGGCCAGAACCGCGAGGAATCCGGGGTGAGCGCCTCGTCGATCAGGATCAGTTCCCCGTCCACCGTGCCGAGCTCGAACTTCGTGTCGGCGATGATGATCCCTTTCTCCAACGCGAAGGCGGCGGCTTTCGCGTACAGCCGGAGCGAGATGTCGCGCACCTTCTCCGACGTCTCCTTCCCCACGATCTGCACCATCCGCTCGAAGGAGATGGTCTCGTCGTGCTTCCCCTTCTCCTCCTTGGTGGCCGGGGTGAAGATCGGCTCGGGGAGCCGGTCCGATTCCCGCAGCCCCTTGGGCAGCGGGACGCCGCACACCTCGCCCTTCTGGGCGTACTCGCCCCAGCCGGAGCCGGACAGGTACCCCCGCACCACGCACTCCACCGGGAACGGCTTCGCCTTCCGGCACAGCATCGACCGGCCGCGCAACGTTTCCGCGTGGGGCCTCGTCTCCGGCGGGAACGCTTCGACGTCGATGCTGATCATGTGGTTCGGGATGACGTCCGCAAGCTTTTCGAACCAGAACGCGGAGATCTGGTTCAGGACCTTGCCCTTGCCCGGGATCCCGTCCGGCATCACCACGTCGAACGCGGAGATCCGGTCGGAGACCACCAGGAGCAGCTTCCCGTCCACCTCGTAGATGTCGCGGACCTTGCCGCGACCCAGCAGCTTCACTCCGGGTAAACTCGTCTCGACCACCGTGGTCTGCGTCACGTGGGAACCTCCCGATGCGGCGATGGATGAACATAGGAATATACCAGAAACCCGGCAGGAAACTGCAATCCTTTTCATCCAGAAATACCCCGGAAAAAGCGGCCCGGCCTGCCTTTATTTCGACAGGTTCTTCAACCTGTGCGCATTCCCGAGGTTTCTTACAAGTTCCCGGTCCCCCGGGTTGATGCGGAGCCCTTCCCGGAACCTGCCGATGGCATCGTCGACCCGCCCGGCCTCGGCCAGTGCGATTCCCAGATTATTGAGGATTTTCGCGGATCCCGGTTTCAGGGACAGCGCCTTTTCATATTGCACGATCGCGCGGTCGTTCCATCCCTTGTTGCTGTACAGCAGGCCCAGATTGTAGCGCGTTTCCGCGTCGTTCGGTTTCAGCCGGACAGCCTCTTCCAGCGCGTCCTGCGCCCCCTCCACGACGCCCAGGAAGGCGTAGGCCACCCCGAGATTGAGGTGCGCGTCGGCGTACACTGGATCCACCCGTATCGCGCTCCGGTATTCCCCGATGGCCTCCTTCACTCTCCCGCGCATGTACAGGGAATTTCCCAAGTTATAGTGCGGCCGGGCCTTCCCCGGAGACTTCGCAACCGTATCGCGCCACAGCGTCAGGTCGTCCTTCCAAACCGAGTTCCTCTGGTACGTCGCGACGGACAGCGCCGCCACGGCCAATACCAGCGCCCCCGCCCTGACTTTTCGGTCCCTCCTCCGCAAGACCATCGATCCCGCCATGGCGACAGAGAGGAATGCCCCGACGGAGGGGAGGTACAACCGATGCTCGAAGCAGACATCGACGATCGGTATCAGGGAGGATTCGACCGATAAGGAGATGAAGAACCAGACGATGCCGAAGGAGATCACCCGGTGCTCCGCGCCGCCCTCCCTCTTCGAGCGCAGATACGCCCATGCCGCGACGCCGAAAAGAAGAAGGAGGAACAGTCCGGAAAGCGCCACGCGGGGGGTTAGCAGTGAATGATATGTCGGGTAATCGTAATCCAGGTTCTGGTTCACCGGTAGGAAGAGGAGGCGGACATATGTGGCGACGACGCTGATCTGGGTCAACAGATAATCCCACCGCGGCAGATCCGTCTGAACCCGCGTGACGGAACCGACGCTGGAAAGCAGCGTGCCGAGCGGTTCGGAGACATTTACTAGGGAAAGCGGGATGACCGCCATGGCCAGTAAGTACGGGGAAAGCCGTAGAATCCTCTTCCTGGCGCTTCCTTCGAGGAAAAACAGGTCGTAGAGGGAGATGATCACCGGTAATACGAACGTTATCTCCTTGGTTTTCATTGCGGCGAGGCAGGATAGGACCGACAGGGCGTAGCCGGCGCGCCCACCCCACGAGCGGGGATTTTCCGACCCCGCGTATCGGGCGTAAAGGTGCAGGGAGGCAAGGGAGAACATCGCCGCAAGGGAGGTCAACCGCTGAACGATGAAGGTCACCGCTTCCGTCTGCACGGGGTGGACCAGGAACAGGACCGCGGCGGCGAAGGAAACTCCCCTCGAGGTTTCCCCGGAAGATACCTTTCCAAGAAAGGGGGACCGGAATATGCCGGCGGCGACGAAATAAACCAGCAATGAATTCAGGATGTGGATCAATATGTTGACGACGTGATACCCGAAGGGGTCTAGGCCGCCGATACGATAGTTCAAAGCGAAAGTGAGCAACCCGAGGAACCTGGTGGGATACTTGTCGTAACCTGTTGAATTGATAAAAAAATTATCCAGGTCCGTGATGGCGGGATTCCTCGTGATGGAGGGGCCGTCATCGAATACGAAGGGGGACCGGAGCGTATTGGAATATATGGCCGCGCCCAAGACCACCAGCAAACCCAGCAGGAAAAGGGTTCTTGTTCCGCCCGGCTTTCCGTCCTCCCGGAATCCCGTCATGCCTATATTCCCCGGCCGGGATGCGGCCCGATGTGCACGTTTTCCCTGATGAAAAATGGTGGTATCATCCTTTTGGAGGCCATCCGATGGAGAAAAAACTGCTGGCGCTCTTTTCCGCGCTCCTCGCGGCATGGACGGTATTGCCCGAACCTGCGTCCGCCGGGCAGGAACGCTGGAAGGTCATCACCGGAAAAAGCGCGGAAGACAGGATCATATACGATCCGGATAGCGTCATCCCTTCCGGACCGATGAGGTTCCGGGTCTGGGTCGCGGGGTTCGATGCGGACGGCTTCCCCCGGAAAACCCTGGAGGAGTTCGACTGCACCAACCGGATCGTGCGGGATGCCGAGGTGGTCGCGGAAAAACCGAACAGGCCGCCGATCCGCACCATCACTCCTTCCGCATGGCGGGGAATCGTCCGCGAATCCCCGAGGGGAGACCTCTACAAGATCCTTTGCAGATAGGGCGCCCGATCCCCTTCATCTGGAGGCCGCGGGGTTCCCCTGCACCTTGCGGCCGATGGCGGCTTTCACCTCATCCACCGTTTTCGCCGACGCCAGCACCGCGAAGGCCTCGTCCACGAATCGCCGGATGATCCCGTCGAGTTCCCCGGGCTCTGCGTCGAAATACCGCTGGCCGAAGATCGTGCGGGTCCGGTTGTCCACGAAGACGACCGCGGCGCGCCGGTCCCCGATGTTCACCCTCACCGCGGAGATCTCAAGGCTCACAAGGGTTCCGCCGTCCTCCAGCAGGATGAAATCGGCCGCGCGGACCAGGACGGGCGTCATCGCCATCATGTCCCGGACCTCGCCCTTCAGGAATCTCAAGGGGGCATACCCGGGAAGGATCCGGTCGACCTGCTCCACGGTTTTTTCGAACACGCCGGTCTCGTGCTTTCCGCGCAGGAAAAGGACGTGCGCCATGGAGTAAATCTTCCCCGCCTCCAGCTGCCGGCGGAACCTTTCGGCCTGAGCCTCCCGCAACTTCCCGTCCGGCCCGGGAAGCAGGTAGGGATGCAGCGGCTCCCGGAACCGGTACAGGGCCTGGGCGTTCTTCCCCTGGGTGGGGACGTTCATCGACATCGGGGCGGTGAATTCCAGGTGCAGGTTGTCGTCGGTGTTCACCACGCCGCCCTCCGCGAATTCCCGCATCCCCTTCGTTCCCATGACGAAATACGCGAGGAAATCCTCCGCCGACCCCATCTCGACGCTGGCCAGGTCGTCGGCCACCCCGGGCGCCGCGATCCGTTTCCTCAGGTCCTCCTCGTCGATGACGATCGGATCGTTGCTTCCCACCAGCTCGGCGTCGTTGCGGGTGAGCCAGAGCATCGCGTGCGGGAAAACCTCCGTGAACGTCCGGACGACGCTCTTGATGTCTTCCACGCTCAGCTCGTAGATCGGAAGCCACTGGCACGCGATCCCGCCCGGCCGCAGCCGGTCCGCCGCCAGCCGGAAATATTCCCGGGTGTAGAGGTAGCCCGCTCCGCTGAACCACGGATGGATCGGGTCCGCCGTGATGACGTCGAACTTGGCTTTGGTGGTCATCAGGTAGTTTCTTCCGTCGTTGAAGACGATCTTCAGCTTCGGATTCGAAAGAACGTCGTGGTTGTACCGTGAAAAGGTCCTGGCCACCCCCAGGACCTTCGGCTCAATCTCGGCGAGCACGATCTCCTTCACCTCGGGGTGGACGGACGTGGCCCCCAGGGTCATCCCGCTTCCCGTCCCCAGCACGAACACCCTCTCGGGGTTCTTGTTCAGCAGCATGGGAAGGTGCCCCAATGTGTACTGGCACTGGATCCCCTCCTTGTGGTCCGAGGCCTCGACCCGCCCGTTGGTTATGAACGCCTGGGATCCGCCCTTCACCCGGATGGAGCTCACGGTCGCCTGCACCCCTTCCGCATAATACAGGACGTCGGTGTTCTCCATCGCGTCCTTCATGCTGAAGTCGGTGGCGAACGCCTCGCGGGTGTTGTTCCGGTAGATCGCGAAATATTTCAGGTCCCACATCCTCCAGAGGCCCGGCTGGATCGAAAGGGTCAGGACGACGGCGGCCGTTCCGGCAGCGATGCCCCAGGGCAGGGACGGGATGTTCAAGGCGCTGGCGGCGACCGCAATCCCGAGCCCCACGTTGATCAGCGTGAGGAACTGCAGGGACCGCTCGATGCCGAACAGGTAGATCAGCGCGAAACCGCTTACCGCGGCCCCGAGGATCGCCCCGACGGTGTTGTACGCCGACACCTCGCCGATCGCCTCCCCGGGCGACTTCCCCAGTTCCGCACGGATCTTCCCCGCCAGGGGGAACGCCGCCCCCATGAAAAACGCCGGAATGAACATGTGGGAGAAGGCGACCGCGAAGTTGGCTCCCTGCCGCACCTCGAACATGCCGATCCCGGCCCCGAGCAGGTAGTTCTGGATCCGGATCGCGTGGGACGGAAGGTCCCGGATGAAGTAGGTGACGGCCAGGGCGGAGAGCCCGATCAGCACCTGGACCGCCCCGAAGAGGACCGCCGAACGCCCGGGCGTCCGGGAGGCGCCGGGAAACGCCCGCGTGAAGAGCCCGAAGGCCTTGCTGCCCAGCGCGATGCCCGACAGGAAGGACACCAGCATCACGGTGAAGCTGTACACGCTGGCACCGACGACCATGGAAAGGACCCGGGTCCAGAGGACCTCGTATCCGAGCGCGCAGAACCCGCTGACCCCGATCCCCCAGAGGACCAGCCGGCCGAGGGGGAACGGTTCGGCGGGGGCCGCCGGGGGAACTTCCGGAAAATCTGACGCGGAGGCGCGCCCGTCCCCCAGGGCGGAATCCTCCCGCGCCGTCCCTCCCATCGCCGTTTTGTCCGCCAGCAGGAGGCACGCGGCCCCGATGAAGAGGTTGGCGGCGACCGCGATGGCGGAGGTGCCGATCACGGAGTATTGCGGGAGCAGGACGAACCCGGCCACCAGCGTTCCGACCACCGCGCCCAGCGTGTTGAACCCGTAGAGGAAGGAGACCTGCTCCCCTGCGCGGCGGGACCGGTCGGAGGCGAACTTCGTCAGGACAGGCAGGGTGCCCCCCATCATCGTCGTCGGGACGATCAGCGCGATGACGGCGAAGAGCACCCGCAGGAACGACAGATAGAGGGTGTTCTCCTCGGCCAGGCGCGCCAGGGGGACATACAGGTGCGGGTAGAGCTCCGTCAGCAGCAGGAACAGCACCGCGAATGCCGCGATCCCGATCTCGAGGAGCCCGTAGAAGCGCAGCGGCCGTTCGAGCCGATCGACCCGCCGGCCCAGAAGATGGCTTCCCAGCGCCAGCCCCCCCATGAACACGGAGAGGACCGCCGTCACGGCGAAGTGCGAACTGCCGAAGAGCAGCTGGAGGGAGCGGACCCACACCACCTGGTACGCCAGCGCCGCGGCGCCGGAAAGGAAAAACAGCAGGTACAGGAACGGGATCACGGGACGAAGATGTCCGCGCCTATTCCGTGACCAGGAACCCGTCGACCCGGTTGTTCCCCCGGTCCGCGATGAACGCGGCCCCGTTCTCCGTCACGCACATCTGGGCCGGGTACCGGAGAAACCCGGCCTTCCATCCCATGCTCAGCCGGCGGCCCCGGAAGGAGCCGTCCGGACCGAGGAGGACGATCCCGTCGCCGTTCTGGTCGACCAGGAAGATCGTCCCCCGGGCGTCCGTCGCGATGGCATTGGGGAAATACGCTTCTTCATCAAGGGTTTCAGAGAGAGGCACGGCCTCTGACGCGCCTTTGCCCGCCTTGTACACCCTCTTCCGGACGCTGTCCAGAAGGAGGATGTTTCCGGAGGCGTCCACGGCCAGGTCCGAGAAAAAACCGTACCCCTTGGGAAAGGGAACTTCCCGCAGCAGCTTGCCCGCAGGATCCAGCACCAGGACGCGGGCGGAACCGACGTCCAGCAGGTACAGGTTGTCCTCCCGGTCGACCTTCACGCTCCGCGGGACGAAGTTCCCTTGCACGTCGCCCGCCGGGGCGACGTATCCCTTGAACTCCCCGCCCGGGGCGATCCGGGCGATCTTCCTGGAACTGCCGTCCAGCGCGAAGATCTCTCCCTTGGAACTCATGTCCACGCGGATCGGGGACGGCAGCTGGGGAAGGGCGATCTCGCCGGCGGGGGTCCAGGCGTCCCCCGTGATCGTGTACCGGAGGAGCCGTCCGTTCCCGGTGTCCGCCACCACCAGGGAGTTCCCCCTGCATGCTGCCCCTTCCGGCTGCCGGATCGCCGCCCCCTTGCCGTCCACGTAGATCGGCGCCATCTGCCGGAACTTGAGCGGCTCCGCGGCATGGGATCCAGCGACTGCCGCCAACAGGATCGTGGCGGGGAGGATCTTCATCGTGACGCTGCGCATCGGGTCACCTCTTGAATTGTTCGTGGCACTGCACGCAAAGGTCCATCTTGAGGTCGTACCAGGTGAACCGCTTCTGGTCCGATCCGTGCGGCGCGTGGCAGCTCATGCAGTCCATGGTGATGTTGCGGTTCCTCTTGTCGGCCGCCTTCTCGCCGATCGGGTGGGAGGTGTGCTTCTGCCAGTCGTGGCAGGCCCCGCACAGGTTGATCGTGCTGGTGTTGTCCAGGAGGGAGACGTTGTTCGAGGAATGCGCCAGGTGGCACTTCGTGCAGTTCCCCTCCGTGGCCGGTTTGTGCTTCACGGCCGACCGGTCCAGCCGGTCGATGGTGTCGCCGTGGCACTCCGCGCATAGAGCGAGCTGCGTTCCCTTCAGGAGGTCGGGCTCCCGGGAGGCGTGCGGCCTGTGGCAGTTCTGGCACCCCGCCTTGTCCACCACCGGCCAGTGGACCCGTTTCTTCCCGAGGATGTCGTTCATCTTCGCGTTGTGGCACCCGCGGCACAGATCGACCCCCGCCTTGCGGGTTTTCAGCGCGTCCGGGGAGGACGGCTCCATGTGGCACTGGCTGCACATCTTGTTGGCCACCGGCTGGTGCGCCTTCCCCCAGAGGATCCCCCTGCTGGTCGATCCGTGCGGGTCGTGGCACGAGGAGCAGTCCGACGCCGCCACCGGGTATCCCATGTGCTGCTTGGCGAAGTTGGGGGCGTTCGGCTTGTGGCAAGCCACGCAGATCCCCGGAACGTCGGTCTTCAGGAGCGACAGGGTATTCGCCGACCCGTGCGGTGTATGGCAGTTCAGGCACCCCTTCTCCACAGGGCTGTGCTTGAACCGGTTCCCGGCGACCTGCTTGGCGATGCGCTGGTGACACCCGAAGCAGAGCTCGTTCCCGGCCTTAAGCAGGTTGTTTTTGTTCTTCGCCGCGTGGGGGTCGTGGCACTTGACGCAATTGCCTTCCGTGACCACCTTGTGGTCGCTCCGCGCCTTTTGCGGGACGATCCCGTCGTGGCAGGAGAAGCAGATCCGGTTCACCTCCTCCGAAAGGAGCTTGCCGTGGGAGGAGGCGTGCGGGTTGTGGCAGTCGGAGCAATCCCCCGCCTTGACGGGGGTATGGACGAACGGGCTTTTCAGCTTCTCCTTGAAGGCTTCGTGGCAGGAGAGGCAGACCTTCCCCTTCGCCCCGGGTTTCAGGCGGAACTTGTCCTGTCCGTGCGCGATCGAAACCGCCGCCGTGGCGGCGATCGCGACGAGGAAAAGCGCGGTCTTGGCTCGAAGCGTCATGGTTTGTCCCCTGTCATTACTTGGCCGGAATATGACAATCCCCGCAGGAACGTCCCGCGAACGGAGCGTGCACCTTCTCCCTGAAGAACTTCGGGTCCTTCGAAGCGTGCGGCGTGTGGCAGGCGACGCAGTTCATCACCCCCGGATCGATGTTGAAATGCGCTCTGGAGAAGGAGGCTTCCTTCACGTTGTGGCACTCGGAGCACAGCGTCCGGACAGGTTTGGCCAGCAGGTTCATCTGCTCCGCCACGTGGGGGACATGGCACCGCAGGCAGTCGCGCCCGGCCGGCGAGTGCGTCTTCTCCTTCTGCATCTTCTCCTTGATCTGCTTGTGGCAGTTCAGGCACAGGTCGGGCCCCTGGGCGAGCATCAGCTTGTTCAGCTTGGCCTTGTGGGGGCTGTGGCACTTCGTGCACTCGCCGCCGGTGACCGGCGCGTGCCGGCTCCTTCCCTTTTTCAGGTTCTCCTTGATCTCGGAGTGGCACTCGTAGCAGATGCCGTCCTGCCTGCCGACGAGCATCCCCCCGAAATCGGAGGCGTGGGCGTCGTGGCAGGTCAGGCACTCCCCGCCCTTGAAGGGGTCATGCCGGATCTCGCCCGCCGCCTCCTTCATCAGGTCCTTGTGGCATTCGCTGCAAAGCGAGGCGCCGGTTTTCTTCAGCAGTTTCTTCTCCTCCGCCCCGTGCGGTCCGTGACACGAGGAGCAGAGTCCGGAAAGCACCGGTCGGTGGATGGCCTTCTTGACGAACCCCGATTCGGCGTCCGGGTGGCAGGCGTAGCACACCTTGTCCTCCCGGTCCTTCAGGATTCCCGGAAGATCGGAGCCGTGCGGGTTGTGGCATGAGGAGCAGTCCCCCTCGGAAAACGGCGCATGCTGCGCCTTGGCCTTCAGGCCCGCCTTGACCTTCGCGTGGCAGCCGTAGCACAACTCCGCATCCTTCGCCGTCAGAAGCCCCTTGGTCTTCGCCGCGTGGGGCATGTGGCATGAGACGCACCCCTTGCCGGTCGTCACCGCCGGATGGCCTTTCGCCACCGGCCTCCCCATTTCCGAGTGGCATTCGAGGCACAAGGCGTTGCCTTTCTTGACCAGGAGATCCGGATTCCGGGAGACGTGCGGGTCGTGGCAGCCGAGACACTCCCCCCCCTTGAAGGGATCGTGCAGCACCGTCCCACCGCCTTTGAGCTTGGCCTCGTCGTGGCACTGGTAGCACAGTTTTCCCCCCTTCTCCGTCACCGAGAAGGGGGCCTTCCCGTCCGGCGAGGGATGGCACGCGTCGCAGCTCTTGCCGACCACCGGTTCGTGCGCGCTGGCTTTCAGAAGCGTTTTCTGCGGCGAGGAGTGGGGGTTGTGGCACCCCGTGCAGGAGGAGGTTTCCACCGGGTAGTTCCCGTGCGCTTTCCTGAAATCCCCCTTGCCGGGTTCGTGGCACGAGAGGCACAGAGCGGTTTTCCCCTTCACCAGCAGATCGGGCTGGGTGGAACTGTGCGGGTTATGGCACACCCGGCAGCCGTCCTTCTGCAGCACCGCGTGGACTACCTTCTGCTGGTAGTCGCCCTTCTTGTGGCACTGGAAGCAGGCCTCGGGCCCTTCCGCCTTGAGGAGCCGGCTGCTCTGGGAACCGTGGGGGTTGTGGCAGGAGGCGCACTTCCCGGTCTTGAGGACCGTGTGCACGTTGGGCTGGGCCAGACCGATCTTCTCCCTGGAATGGCAGGAAAAGCACAGCTCGTTCCCGTCTTTCTTGAGGAGGAGCTTGGGCACGATCCCGTGCCGCAAGTGGCAATCCTCGCACTTCCCCTCCTTGACGCCGGGATGGAGCGCCTTCATGGAAAAGTATTTCCCGGAAAAATCCTTGTGGCAGTCGAGGCACCCTTTCCTCTCGAACTTCCTCTGCTGCGCCCAGGAACTTCCGCCGGAAGCCAGGAACACCGCTCCCGAGAAGGCGAAGGCCAGGCAAAGCAATACCAAGGTCCGCTTGAAGGTAATGGTCGGCATACGGTCTCCCGGATCGATGGTGGACACGTTATCTGGCCCCGGAGGCGACGATCTGGTCCAGCTTTTTCCCCGTGGCGTAGATCTTCACGTCGGAGGCCTTTCTCAGCTTCCCTTCCCAGTCCGCAAGGACGCGCTTGAGCTTTTCGGTGAACACCATTTTCTCGATATCCGCCTTCAGGGAATCGATGGGGATCGGCCTGGAGGGGATCCGTTCCAGCAGGTGCAGCACATAATGCACGCCGGACGGGTCGGCATAGAGACGGTAATCCCCCGCCGATGTCCCGGAGATCGCTTTCTTCACCCCTTCCGGCAGGGAGGAAACCTCCACCGGCTGCCCCTCGAACTCCAGCAGGTTTTTCGCCTTCCCGTGATCCACCTGCCCCTCGGCGTTCGCATGCACCCACTTGTAGTCCGCCCCCTTGCGCAGCTTCTCGATCACGTCCTGTGCGTTCCCCCTGTCGGAGAACATCAGGCCGTCGATCCGCACCATGGCGGGGTACGTGTACCGGTCGATGTGCTTGTTGTAGTACGCCTTCGATTCCTCTTCGCTCACCTTGAGGTCGGGCACGATCACCTTCCGGACGAACATCCCGAAGAGGAGACTTGCGTCGTTCTCCCGGATCTTCTCCTGGAAAAACGCCGTACGGTCGAGCTTCTGGTTCCGTGCCTCCAGGATGGCCACCCGCCGGCTCAGGATCTCCTCGAGCACCAGCCCTTTCTTCCGGTTGATCTTCCCGCCCTCCATGGCGCGCTCCGCCCCGTGGAAGAACTTCTTCTCCAGGGCCGCCGTGAACTCCGCGACGGTGACCGGCTTGTCGCCTTTCAGCTTCACCACCAGGCGCTGATCCGCCCGGAGCTTCTCCAGCCCCGGCTTGGAAGAGTCGTAATCCAGGCCGTCGAACAGCTTCTTGTCGACGGCGGCATATTTCTTCCTCAACCCGTCCGAAAATTTCTGGAGCATCGCGTTCTTTTTCGCCTGCAGCGCGTCCTTTTCCGCCTGCTCCCTGGCCGCCTTGTCGTCGGGGTAGCGGACCCCTTCCAGTTTCAGCAGGGCGAACTTGTCCCCGACCGGGATCACCGGGCTTGCTTCCCCCTTCTTCATGGAGGCGACCGCCCTGGCTACGTCGGGGCTCAAGGAGGCGAACTTGAGGTGCTGGGCATCCGTGCCCCCCTTCGCCTTTCCCGACGCGAGCGCCTTTTTCGCCAGATCCCCGAAACGTTTCCCGGCCTTGATCTCGGCCTCCATCTTCTTTGCGTCCTCCTGCTTATCGAAGAGGACGGAGGCCACCTTCACCTCCTTGACCGCCTCCCGATAACGTTTCTCCGCCTCCTTCGGGTCCGGCTTCACGACGTCCCGGACATGGTAGCTGTAGACCATCCTCCGGAGCGTCTCCTCCTCGAATGCTTTTCGGGCGGATTGCATCTCCGGCAGTTCGTCGAGGCCGATGTTGCGCGCCTCCTGGAGGATGAGCCGGGCGTTGACCAGGCGGTCGAGCAGCTCGGATGGACGCGTGGCGGTTGTCGAGGCGTTGTCCCCGGTCATCCCGTGGATTCCCGTGAACTCCCGCATGAACTCCTCCAACATGAGGGGTTCCCCGTTGATCCGCGCCACCACCGGCTTGCCGTTTACTTTCGGGAGATCCGCTGCCGCCGGGGATGCGAACGGGCTCGCGGGGTGGAAACAGATCGCGGACAGGAACACGGCGTACGACGCAAGAAGTCGTTTCATTCCAGACCTTTCTTTGCTGCTCTGATTAAAGGATCGGACAGGGTCCATTTCTGTGGAAGGAATTATTCCTGACATATGAATGTTACCTTGGCCCTCGATTACCGTCAATCGGATTATCGGCCGGCGCCGGCGGCAACCGACCCCGGGCGGCCCGATTTGAGCGCTGCGTGCATCCTCGCCACCACCGAGCGGACCATTTCCGACGCGATTCCGTGCGCCGTGTTGACCTTGCCGAGGTTGAAGAAGAACACCTCGTCGCTTCCCTGGTTGAAACTCGCGGAGGACCAGACGATCTGCCGGGTCTTCATGTCGAACACCCTCGCGGAGAACTCCACCTTGGGATCCCCGAAGCCGCCGATGTAATCCTGGTATTCGGTGACGATGCCGGTCACCACCAGGTCCACGTTCAGGGCGGCGTGCAGGATGTCCGCCTGGGGAAGGGAAAGCCCCCCCTCCATGATCGTCCTGGATCGAAGCAGCACCTGCCTCACCTCTCCGGGTTCCACCAGGACGAAATCCTGCGCGTTGGCAAGCTCCCGGATGAAATGGAGGGAGAGGATCTCCCCCGCGTTCCTCCTGGAGCTCTCGTTGCGGAACGACAGCACGGCGATGGACACCGCCTCCTTCTCCCCGGATGCCTTGGGAGGCACCCCGTGGAAGCTTTTCGGCCGGAATCTCTTTTCGGTATCCCCGGGCCCTTGCGAATCGCCCTCCGCAAGGTATCTTGCCAGCGACCGGATCAACTCCTCCTTCGTCCGCTGCCACAGCGTGTAGGAATCGTTGACCAGTCCGAGGAGAAACACCCCGGGGGAATCGTTTCCGGCCATCTCGGCGCTGTCCATCCAGAGGATGTCCGCGCTCTTGTGGGCGGAGACCAGGCGCGCTCCGGCGGCGATCTTCGGCGGAACCATTTCGTCGAACAGCTCGAGATACGGGAACAGGACGGCGCTCGCTCCCGTTTCCTCCCGGAGCGCTTCGCCCGCCTCCCGGTTGAACCCCCCGGTGTACCGTATCCGGTATTTTTCCAAAAATCTCTCCTGCGTTTCCTCCTCGAGGACGTTCAGGCCCGCACGCTTCATGTCCTGAACCAGCGATCTCCTGACCGCCTGGATCGCTATGGGCATCCCGGTGAGGTTCTGCACCGGCATCACGGCGATCAGGGAATTGAGCCCCGCCGTGAGGTCGATCCGGTATTCCGGGGACCAGCCGCTTTCCACCGAATTTCCGATCGCGTCCCGGACGACCACCTTCATCCGGTAGATGCCGGGCTCCCGGGGAGACCAGTCCCAGGCCGGGGAAAGTCCGCTCTGCTCCTTTTTCTCGGTGCTGTCGCTCAGGGTCCAGAACGTGTATTCCCGGTTCTCGACGCCCCCCACGGCGTCGGCCAAAAACCGCACCGTGGAGATGCCGGCGGCCTGCGGAGGGGGCTTGTCCGGGGTGACGGACCGCAGCGCCAGCGTCGGAACCACCAGGAACTCCGGCGACCAGCCGCTGTCGACCGTATTTCCGATTACGTCGCGCACGACCGCCTTCACGCGGTAGGTTCCCGGTACGGCGGGGGACCAGTCCCATATTTCGGACGGGCTCCCCTGGACCGGTTTCTCCTCTTTCCCGTCGGTGAGCCGGAACTCGATGGTTCGGTCCCCCACGCCCCCCGTCGCCTGGGCCTTCCACCGCACCGTCGCCATCCCGGCGACCTGCGGGGATGCCTTGTCCGGAGGCATCAGGGCGATCAGCAGCGGAGGAGCCACGTTGTATTCCGTCGACCAGTCGCTTTCCACCGCGTTGCCGATGGCGTCCCGCACGACGGTTTTCACGCGGTAGGTTCCCGGTTCGGCGGGGGACCAGTCCCACGTTTCGAGCTCTCCCCGCTGCCCGCTCTTCTCCGCCGTTCCGTCGGTGATCCGGAATTCGTATTCATGTTTCCCGACACCTCCGGCCGCCGATGCAACCCAGCGGACCGTCACCATCCCCGCCGCCTGGGGAGACACCTTGTCGGACGAGAGCGATGAGAACTCGAGCTTCGGAGCCACGACGAATTCCGATGACCATCCGCCATCCGCCACGTTCCCGATCGCGTCCCGGACCTGCGCCTTCACGCGGTACATACCGGGCGCCGTCGGGGCCCAGGCCCAAGCGCCGGAAGGCCCCTCCTGGGCCACGACCTCCTCTTTCCCGTCCGAAACGCGGAACGAAAACGTCCGCTCTCCCACGCCGCCCCCGGCCTCCACCGTCCAGAGAACCGTCGCCATCTCCGCCGCCTGGGGGGATTGCCTGTCCGATGTCATCGCCGACACCTCCAGGCGCGGGACGACCGTGTATTCCGGGGACCAGCCGCTCTCCACCGCGTTGCCGGCCGCGTCCCGGACCACCGCCCTGACGCGATAGGTGCCGGGGGCCGCCGGTATCCATGCCCACGCCGGGGAAGGCCCTTCCTGAGCGACCCGCTCCCCGGTCCCGTCCGAAACGCGGAACGAGAACGTCCGCTCCCCGACTCCGCCCTTCGCATCCAGCCGCCAGTGGATCGTCGCCATTCCCGCCGCTTGGGGAGAGGTCCTGTCCCACGACAGCGCGGACACCTCGAGCCGCGGGACGACCCTGTATTCCGGGGACCAGCCGCCCTCCACCGCGTTGCCGATCGCATCCCGGACCGACACCTTCACCCGGTAGCTCCCGGGGTCCGACGGTGCCCAACTCCACACCGGGTCGGGCCCTTCCTGGACGACCCGCTCCCCCTTCCCGTCCGAGAGGCGAAACGCGTAGGTGCGCTCCCCCACGCCTCCCCCGGCGTCCGCCACCCACCGGATCGTCACCATGTCCGCCGCTTGCGGGGAGGCCTTGTTCGGGGACAGCTTTGATATCGCAAGATTCGGCGCCACCGAGAAGGTTTCCGACCAGGCGCTTTCCGCCGCGTTCCCGATCCCGTCCCGCACCTGCGCCTTCACGCGGTATGCCCCGGGAGCCGCCGGGGACCAGCTCCATTCGGGAGAAGCCCCCTCCTGGAC
>JACZKY010088102.1_pt1 | contig 17261 bp, 14 predicted proteins | sample 8237611 | NCBI WGS metagenome assembly JACZKY01 (sample SAMN16148055, study PRJNA663545) | marine sediment metagenome | biome: sediments and biomass from bioreactor inoculated with such sediments; feature: coastal sediments; material: methane- and iron-fed bioreactor; isolation source: Bothnian...
AAGTATGCTATTCCCTTAATGAAAAAATCAGGCGGCGGATCAATAATAAATATTTCATCAATAGCTGCACTGGTTGGATTAGTTGATCGTGCTGTTTATTCAGCTTCCAAAGGCGGAATCATTGCAATGAGCCGTGCCGCAGCAATTGATCACATTATTGATAATATTAGAATTAACTGCATTGCACCCGGTACAGTCGATACGCCCTGGATTGAAAGAATAACACAGACTTATGAAGATCCTGAAGCAGCTAAAAAAGCTATGAAAGAACGCCAGCCGCATGGCAGATTAGTTGCACCTGATGAAATTGCGGCAATGGCTGTGTACCTTGCTTCTGATGAGTCTAGATCAACGATAGGTTCTGTAATGGTGGTTGATGGCGGAATGACTGCAAAATAAGAAAGCCCCAAATCATTCAATTTAGGGCATTTTTGAGCTGGCTATGGGACTCGAACCCGCGACCTGCTGATTACAAATCAGCTGCTCTACCAACTGAGCTAAGCCAGCATATTTTCAATATTCTTCTTTATTTCCCTGCAACCTTCCCGATCCAATCGGGATGCTCTACTATCCGCCGCGGCGGAGAGCTAAGCCAGCATTTTCGGAGAGCAAAATTAACATTTTTAACCCTTCTAAACAAGAATCTTTTTTAACTACCCTAAAAATTATTCACTATCTAAGATTGTTAATTCTTCCACCCAAAATAGTTCACAGGAACCCCCGGCAGTATCATCTCTGCGTAGTGAACTTTTCCAATGCCATCCATCATCCACATTTACCTCAACTAAGTATCCTCTCATTTCTACTAAACTTCCTTTGTACACATTTTTAATTTTCTCTTCAATTAAATCGTCTTTAGGAATTATATGTACGTTAGCACTATTTAGTGAAATTTCCTGTTGGGGAATCGGATAACTATCTGTTTTCCAATGATACCATCTGTTGCTCTGAGTGACTTCAATTTTATCAATTACATCCTGATCAGACATAGCTCCCCAGCCAAGCGCAAAATCCACCGGTGATATTTCGCTTTCTCTGCCAATCGAAAAATCATTCCTGCTTAGTACTCTTGCTTTGATTTTATATTCCGCAAGAGCTTTTATATTAAATTCATTTTTTTTCCATACCTTATTTAAACTAAGATTTTGCTGGATAGGTTGATCGGGTGCTACTTGCCCTGATGGATAACTAATAACTTTTTCAGGCCAAAAGAAATAAGTTAAAGTTGCAATTAAAAGAATAGATGTAAAAATTATTTTTTTCATTTGTGGAGCTTAATTTTTATTTAAAAGTTCTTCAAAATCTCCATTGGTTGAATAGACTTTAAACTGAACCATCTTTTGCCTGTTCTTTTTGATCAGTTCAAAAACCAATCCTTCATATTCATATTTTTCAGATGGATTAAGGATTTTCCCCGTTTGTTCAGAAATAAATCCGGCAATCGTATTGTAATCATCTGATTCAGGAAGTTTAAAACTAAAAGTTTCATTGAACTCTGTAATATTCATCGAACCAAGTACATAATATTTACCATCCGGCAGCTTACTGTAATATTGAATTTCGCTTCTAGTTTTGTCTTTTATCTCGCCAACAATTTCTTCTAAAATATCTTCCATAGTTATCACACCTTCTGTTCCGCCGTATTCATCTGTTACAATAGCAATTCTTTCCCCCTGTTTCTGCATATCTTTTAAGATCTCCGAAATAAGTTTTGTTTCAGGCACAAAGTATACAGGACGAAGAAGATTTTTTAATGAGTATATTTGATTCTCAATTATCGATCTCATAACATCTTTTGTATGAAGAATGCCAATAATGTTATCAATTGAATTTTCATAAACAGGAACTAATGTGTGACCTGTTTTAATTATTGAAGAAATATTTTTTTCGTCTTCTTCAATCAGATTTATTGCAATCATCTCTGTTCTGGGAATCATCACCTCATCCGCTTTAAGATCATTAAACTCAAAAATATTTTCAATTATTTCCTGATCCGCTTCATCAATTGTACCGGATTTTACTCCATCAGAAATTATATCAAGTATTTCATCTTCAGATGGACGCTCTTGTGAAAAATTTATTTTCTCCTTAAATGGTAATAAAATAAAATTACTAATTGCAGTTATTGCTCCGGTAACAAGTTTTAATGTTGATGAGAGAATTAATATTGTTTTGATTGAATGTTTACCTATAAAATCGACGTATCTGTAGGCAATAGCTTTTGGAACAAGCACATTAAAAACGAGTATGACTATTGTTACAAGAACGGTAGTAACAAGAATTAGAATTGCAATTGAATAAATTGATGGTGCATTTATTAGTGAAATTATATATGGATATATCCAGCTTGAAAACAAAAAATATCCAATGATAGAAATAAGAACTGTTAAAAATGTAAATGCAAGATGTATGCTGCTGTATACTTGTTCCTGATTCTCATTAAGTTTTTCAAAATACGGAACATACTTATCATCGCTTTCTTTTAGTTCGTCTATTTTGGTTTCTCCAAATGCTGCTAATGCTATTTCGGAAGCGGCAAGTAAAAAATTTGCAAACAAAATCAAAACAAAAACCAACAATAATTCCATTAAAAATTAAAAATCCTTCTATTGTTATTAACTAACACAAAAATAATGGTGATAATCCAATTTTTCATTACATAATTCTTTTTATTCACGTATTTTGGATGCATTATTTTATATTTTATTAATGATATGAAACCAAAGCAAATAAAGATTGTAGATAAAGATAAGCTTTTATTAACATGGAATGATGAAACCGAAAGCATCTTTTCTCTTAAATATTTAAGGGATGAATGTCCTTGCGCGGGTTGTAAAGGTGAAACTATTTTGTTTAAAACTTTTCGACCTCCAAAACCGACGATAATGACACCGGAAATGTATAAGATTAAAAGCATTGATGTTGTCGGGGATTATGCCATCCAAATCGGATGGAAAGATGGGCATAATACCGGTATATATTCCTGGGAGTATCTAAAAATACTTGAACAGGGGCAGAACAACAGTACTCACCAGAATTATGATACATTATTATGATTTCTAAAAATGAATTAAAATATTTTTCTTCTCTTTTAATTAAAAAATTCCGCCAGCAGGAAGAAAAATTTATTGTTGAGGGATTAAGGACTGTTGAAGAAGGATTAAACAGCAGCTATAAATGCGAAGCTGTTTTTGTTACACCAGCATTTATGGATTCCTTTCCTGATGTGATAACTATTATTAATAAAAGGACAAACAGAGTTATTGAATTAAAGTCGATTGATTTTCAAAAAATATCCGACACAAAATCCCCGCAGGGAATTGCAGCAGTTTTTAATAAACATTATCCGCCAAAAAGCCTTAATACACTTAAAGAAAAAGTAATTGTTTTAATAGATAATATTTCCGATCCGGGAAATCTTGGAACAATAATAAGAACCTGCGATTGGTTTGGTTTCTATAACATTTTAATAACTGATAATTCAGTTGAATATTTAAATCCAAAAGTTATCAGAGCAAGTATGGGTTCTGTTTTTCATCTAAACATTTACGACGAGATTTACGAGAATGATCTGGTTAACCTTAAAACTAATGGTTACCAGATTGTTTGTGCTGATACAAAAGGCAAAAATGTTTTAACATATAAGCCCAATAAAAAAACTATTATCACATTTTCAAATGAATCAATTGGACCTTCAGAAATGATCAGGACTTTATCAGATGAATTTATAACAATTCCCGGTAAAGGACGTGCAGAATCTTTAAATGTATCTTCTGCTGCTGCAATAATTTTATCAAGACTGGCATTTGAGCTTTAAATAATTAATTCTTCTAATCTTTTTTTGTGTTGAGAGTTGTTAATTATTTTATCAGCATCATCTTTTTCGTATCAACAAAACTACCTGCATTAATACGATAGAAATAAATGCCGGTACTTACTTTGTTCCCAAGTTCATCATCACCATTCCAGATAACTTCATAAACGCCGTATGCTTGTTCTTTATTAACTAAAGTTTTTATTTCTCTTCCAAGTATATCGTAAATTTTTAGAACTACACGAGACCCTTCGTCCCTCGACTCCGCTCGGGATAACGCGCTAAGTGTGACATTTGGGATTGCGTATCTTATCATTGTACTCGGATTAAAAGGATTTGGATAGTTCTGTTCAAGATTAAAATCAACCGGCAACTGATCACCAATTTTATCCGCGTCCAGTAATATTCCAGGTTCCGGTGCAGGCAGTTTTGATGTAGTATATATTTTAAAATCTCCCGGAGCCAAAGTGACACTGTCAGTAAGATTAGTATTGCTGGTTACGTTAATACTGTCTCCGCTAAAATAATCATACCACCAGCCGGTACGGCTAAAGTTAGGCAGCGCTGAAAGTTGAGTCACTCCAAAATTTCCAATAATAAAAGCATCCATTGAAGTATGATAAAGATTTATCCTCTTCATAGAGCCGCTTACATTTAAGTTAAAGTTAGTGGTATGAAATGTTTCATAGTTATTTCTCAGGTTAAGAAGAGCCGAATAAACTTTATAAAGATTTGTTCTTCTATCATCATTAAGGTAATTCCACCTAACAGGTTTTTCTCCGGTTCTTCCGTTAAAATCAATGCTTATATCATAACCAAGTTCACCAAACTGCCATAATAATTTTGGACCGGGAATTGTAAAAAAGAATACACCGGCAAGTTTCATCCGATTAAGAGCAACACGTATATCTTTTATGTTGTATGATCCTGATGAATTTCCAAAAGCAAGGTTTTTAACCATTAGTCTTTCTTCATCATGACTTTCCATATATCCAACTAAATTTGGATTAGTCCATCCCCTGTTTTTATATGAGATCCAGGAAAAATCCCAAGTGCCGCACGAGCCTGATGCATAACCCATTGTAGCCTGACTATAATTACAATTATGATTACCCCATAGCATCATACCATAATTTGATAAAACGATCTCTTCGTTGTTTGCGGCAAAGTGCTCAAGTATTACATAAGCATTTGAATCAACATTCCATATTTGATTTGCCATTCTTTTAAGGATGTTTATTCTGCTTTGATCATAAGCACTCCACACATTTACATCAGTTGTAAAAACCTGGGTAAATCCTTTTGAAAGATCAAACCTGAAACCATCAAACTTAAATTTTGTTAACCAGTACTCATTTACACGATCTACAAAATATTTTGTTGCACTGCTTTCATGATTAAAATCGTTAAATACATTAAACGGATGTCTTGCTACCGGATTTAAATATGGATTGTTTGCTGCAGGACGATTGTTATCATTATCCCACCAAAGCATAGCAAGAGGAGAAAGATTATCCGCCTGATTTAAAACCATATCCAGTATAACAGCAATTCCATTTTGATGACATATATCAATAAACTCTTTTAGTTTATCCGCAGTACCATAATACTTATCAACCGCAGTATGATAGATTGGATTATAGCCCCAGCTTAAATTACCGCTGAACTCCATAATCGGCATTAGTTCAATTGCATTTACGCCAAGTGATTTTAAGTATGATAATGTGTCAATCAAAAACTGGTAGTTTCTTTGAGTTGAAAAATCTCTTACTAATAATTCATATATAACTAATTTTTCTTTTGAGGGTCTTTGATAATTCACTGCCTGCCATTGATATTCCGGCTGTTCAGTTTGAATAATACTGACAATACTTTCTGTTTTACCGTAAGGATATGGCTTTAATCCTGGATAAGTAGTGGAGGAAATATATTGATCATTCCATGGATCAAGTATTTTTTCTGAGTACGGATCACCTGTCCTTATCTTTCCATCCACAAAATATTGGAACGCATATTCTGCTGCCGGAGTAAGAGTTAAATCAATCCACCATAATACGCTATCGGCACTTATGGAATCACGATTCATAAAATAATTTGTTTCAACTTTCCAATCGTTAAAATCACCAAGCAGGTAAATAAAATTTTTATGCGGCGCAAAAAGTGCAACTGTTGCGGTTGTGGCACTTGTATAGTTTAATCCCGGACGCATTCCGTTTGGCATTGGCGAGTTATTAACTACAGGATTTGAAAATAACATAAATAAAGTTGAATCTATGCTGCCCGCCGTATCAACACCCACAATTTTTATATTGTGTGCACCAACAGAATAATTATCATAGACAAAATTATAACTTAAACTATCAGTGTTGGTTTGAGCAACCAGATTACCATCTACAGAAAGTGTAAGGTTTGATACTTTAGTACCAAGCTCAACTGCTTTTACAATAATCGGAATTGTTTCACCAGGTTTTATAAATGCGGGTGAGCGCTGCGGATCAACAAATTGAACAGAAACTTCAGGATTTTGTACAACTAATGTAAGACCCGGTTCATAAAGATCAATAAATATATCCGGATTGGTTTGTTTGGTTCCATCAGCACTTCTAAAAACCATTGATAGCTGAAGAATTTTTTCTGATGAATTTGTTACTGAGTAAAAAGTTCTTGGATAACCAATTGTTAGTTTGTAATGATTTGCATCAATTCTGGTTAATGCGGGTTGAGTGGTATTGTTTCCCCAGTTTCCTATTACGTGCTGCCATTGTCCAAGATTTGTAGTAACTCCGGTATGTGCATAAACTGTTCCCGTATAATTTAAAAGTGCTGTTGCACCCGGTTGTGTTGCATCAAACAAAACAACAATGCTATCATACTGTGTCGCAAATTCAGGCTGGGTTGTAACAATCTGCCCAAACGATCTTGAAAAAAATGCAATTGTTAAAATCAAAATTATGTATAAATGTTTCATAAATTATTCTTTGTTTCCTGTTAATTGAACAATAATTACCCGGCTTCTGACTCTGTTATCAAAATCAACAAAAATAATCTGCTGCCAGGTTCCCAAAATTAACGATTTATCTTTAAAAGGCACTGTAAAAGATGCCCCCTGTAAAGATGCGCGCACGTGAGAATGCCCGTTTCCATCGTGCCAGGTGTTATCGTGCTGATAATTTTGATTTTTGGGAATGATCTTTTCAAAAAAATCAGGATAATCATTTAACAAACCGGGTTCATATTCAATTGTAGTAATGCCTGCAGTTGAACCGGGAACAAATATCAGGGCACTTCCTTCCTTAAAATTGTTTTCATTAATTATGTCCTGTACTTTGTTTGTGATATTTATAATATCGCAATCCCCTTTGCTCTTTAAGGAAATTGTATGGGTCTCAACTGTAAAATTCATATTCTTATTAATCTCCATCTTTAGTTGTGATGCAGAAAATAAATTGTGTAATTGCGATAATCAATGGTATAATAATGTTTACTGATTTAGGGGTAATTTAGAACTGATTGTTTATCAAGATTAATATATTACCTTCCATTTTGTGGAGCTGACTATCCTTTTTTAATAATTCGTTAACAGTTGTAAATCCGAGTCACAGAATGATCCCGAAAATCTTTTTAGTAAAAACTGCCGTAGTTTAACGTAGGAGAATCATTTTTTTAGTTTCAATAAAAACTTGTCCTGAGCCTGTCGAAGGATCTCCTGCCCTTAACTGATAAAAATAAACTCCACTTGGTAAAGACGTTGCATGCAACGTCTCTACTGAATTGAATTCTACTTCATAACTCCCCGCAGGTTTTTCTTCGTTAACAAGAGTTGCAACTTCTTTTCCTAGTACATCAAAAACTTTTAGGGTAACAAACCTCTCCCTATTTCCCTCTCCTTGGTAAGGAGAGGGATTTAAGGGTGAGGTCGGGATTGTAAAATGTATTTTTGTACTTGGATTAAACGGGTTTGGGTAGTTTTGCGAGAGAGAAAATTTTGCCGGAGGATTAATTTCGATTTCTATAATATCTGAATATTCAAACGTTCCATCAAAATCTATTTGCTTTAACCTGTATTGATACTTTCCTGCTGCTAAATTTTCATCGACAAAGGAATATGATTGCGGTTCTGTTGTAGTTCCGTTTCCATTAATAAAACTTATAACTTTCCATCCTTCATTGCCGACTGAAGACAGTGGACTGAAGACTCTCTTTCTCTGAATTTCAAAACCTGCATTATTTGTTTCTGTTGCAGTTTGCCAATTTAGAGTTACATTGTTTTCATTAATTGATGAAGAAAAAGAAATTAGTTCTACTGGAATAATTGCAGGGACATAAGCTGTTGCTTCATTACTTCCAATACTTCTACCCATAAAATATGGGCATTCCCCTCGTGTATGCAGCCTATATGTATAAGTATGATTTTGTTCAACACTGCTATCTTCAAATGATAGGGAATCATAACAAGTATAACCTATACTATAATATGAGTTAGTATCGGTTGGAAGACCATCTTTACGCATTATTTGATAAGCTAATGTTGGACTAGGGGCATAACCAGGCGACCAGTTTAATGTTACTTTTTGAATTGAAGTATCTTCTTTGACTGCAAGATAATTTGGTGGATTATACGTTTCAATTGGATGACCAATATATAAATTATCGATATACCAATTATTAATATTGCTCGAATTCCCAGAATAATAAAATCCAATGTTAAAAATCTCGGGGATACTTTCTCCGCTTATTAAGATTTGTTCTCCTAAACTATTTGTAACCTTTTTCTCCCAGATGGAGGTCCATGAAATTCCATTATTTGTAGTATAAGCCATACCAACAGTTACGGTATCTGTAAACCAGTATATAAAATGATTGAATCTTATATATGTTCCATATCCACCTGGAATTAATTTATTCATTCTAATGTAAGATTTACCAGTAAAAAGTGGTGAATAATTAAATACTAGTTCTGGTGGATCGCCTGCAGCAAATCCTAAAAAAGATAAATCCCAATTATTTAATCCTAAAGGTCCAACTTTAGTCCAAAGGTTTAAGTCATCAAAATTTTCTTCTACAATTTCTCCAGGCCAAATTCTTGTCCTAAAGTACCAAACAGGTCCAATAGTAAAACTACTTGAATCATGTTCAACAATTCGCCAGTAATATTTTTTTAGGTAATCGTAGTTGACAAAATTCGGCATTATCTGCGTATAAGCTGTATTAGGATAACCATTTAATACTTTAACAGAATCACTCAAATTTGCAACAAGCAATGAATCATCACTGAAATATACTTCATTGTAAACAGTTTCAATTGGATTCCTCCACTTTAGAATATGTTGGGAACCGTGAACACCTTCAGCACCTGGTGCAGTCATTGGATTGAAGGGATAACCCGGACCTTGTGCAAACAGTTGAATAGAGAATAGAATAAACAAACCAATCATTAACTTTTTCATAAAAGCCCCTTCATGAAAAACTATAAAATAACTTCACCTCAAACGAATGAAATAAAAATGTCAAAGTCAATTAAAATGCAGAGAAAACTTGTTTGGTAATTCAGCCAATAACGGCTAATTTTTCTGCACAAATTTTTAATAATTTAAATAAAAATTGGAAGGCTTATGAACTCAAAATATTATATGGATTTAGAGCACAAATACGGTGCTCATAATTATCATCCGCTAGAAGTTGTAATTGCAAAAGGCAAAGGTGTTTGGGTTTGGGATGTTGAAGGTAAAAAATATCTTGATTTTCTTTCTGCTTACTCAGCAGTTAACCAGGGACATTGTCATCCAAAAATTATAAACACACTTATTGAGCAGGCACAAACTTTATCTTTAACATCACGCGCATTTTATAATAATGTTCTTGGCGAATATGAAAAGTTTGTAACAGAACTTTTTGGATATGATAAAGTTCTTCCGATGAACACAGGTGTTGAAGGCGATGAAACTGCAGTTAAGCTTGCACGTAAATGGGCTTATGATGTTAAAGGAATTAAAAAATACGAAGCAAAAATTATTGTAGCTAATGAAAACTTTCACGGTAGAACAATGATGGCTGTTTCTGCTTCAACTGATCCTGATTGTTATGATGGATTTGGTCCGTTTGTTCCGGGATTTGAAAAAATACCTTACAACAATATTGCTGCTTTAGAAAAAGCTTTGGAAGATCCAAACGTTGCAGCATTTTTAGTTGAACCAATCCAGGGTGAAGCCGGTGTTTTTGTTCCTGATGATGGTTACTTAAAGAAAGCACAAGAACTTTGCAAAGCTAAAAATGTTCTTCTCATCTGCGATGAAGTTCAAACAGGATTAGCAAGAACAGGTAAAATGCTTGCCTCAGATTATGAATCTGTTAAACCGGATATTTTAATTCTTGGTAAAGCTTTATCCGGCGGAGTAATGCCTGTATCGGCAGCTTTAGCAAATGATGAAGTTATGCTCGCGATAAAACCGGGACAGCACGGTTCGACTTTTGGCGGTAATCCATTAGCTTGTAAAGTGGCAATCGCTTCGTTAGAAGTCTTGATCGAAGAAAAACTTGCAGAAAATGCTTTTGCAATGGGTGCTTACTTCAGGTCAGAAGTTCAGAAAATGGTAAATGAATTTGAACATCTTACTTTAGTGCGCGGCAAAGGATTGTTAAATGCAATTGTAATCAAGCCAGCTAAGAGCGGAAAAACTGCGTGGGATGTTTGCGTTGCATTAAAAGAAAACGGAATGCTTGCTAAACCAACTCATGGTGATATTATAAGATTTGCTCCACCGCTTGTTATCACTAAAGATGAAATTGATTTGGCAGTTAGTATTATCAGAAAAGTTTTGAAGGATTTTAATTAAAGCCTTTCAAACTGGAAATTATTATTGTCACACTGAGCCTGTCGAAGTGTGGCAATAATATTCTATCATTACTTTCATCCTTCGACTCCGCTCAGGATGACAGGGGCTAAAAAAATCAGCTATAATTTATCTACGCAATCTTATTCTTAAGAACTTCTCTTGTTTCTCTAATTGATTTGGCAAGTTTTGGCATTCTATCCTCAACATTTTCAAGATCATTATTTTTTGCGGAAAGTTCGATTCCAAGTGCTTCATCACCAACCAGCTTTGCACCGACAGAGTAACTTGATCCTTTAAGTGTATGCGCAACATCAACTATCTTTTTTATATCAGCTGACGCAAGAAGCTCACGTAATAACTGCAATTTAAGATCTGCATCAATTAAATAATCTGATAATAAATCTTTTTCAAACGCCTCATCACCAAGACTGATTTGTTTCAACCTTTCAAAATCAAAGAATTTATGATCTGAAGCAATTATTTGAGATTGAATTCCACTTGCATTTTTTAAAGCAAGAAAATGATCAATCAATTTAATAATCTCGGATGCGTTCATCGGTTTTGCAACGTATTCATCCATCCCGGCTTCAAGACATCTTTCTCGATCTCCAATCAGTGCGTGGGCTGTTATAGCGATAATGGGAATTTTATTCTTGGGTTCTTTCATCGCTCTTATTTGCTTTGTTGCTTCGTAACCATCAACATCCGGCATTTGAACATCCATTAAAATTAAATCATAATTATTTTCTAGATGTGCCTTTACAGCCTGCCCTCCGTTCATTACAGCATCAATCTGATAACCTGCTGCAGAGAGTGTTCTTATTGCTACTTTTTGGTTTATAAGATTATCTTCGGCAAGTAGTATTTTAATTGCTTTTCTGTTTTCTATATTAATTTTCAACTCAGCGTCTGTTAATACGGTTTCATTATTATCGGAGATCGATTTTTTTTCATCGTAAGAATGGTCGGTGGGATATGCGGGTCCCTGTTCATTTACTACAATATTAAAATCAAATTTGCTGCCCTGCCCTTCAACACTGCTTACAGAAATATCCCCTTCCATTAAGTTTACAAATTCCTTGCAGATTACTAAACCTAAGCCGGTACCGCCCAAACTATTGCCTTCATTACCTGTAATCTGGGAAAATGGTTTAAATAATTCTTTTATTTTATCTGCAGGAATTCCAATTCCTGAATCTAAAATAGAATTATGAATTCTTATTTTACCATTTTCCAGTTGTTCAATTTTGGCAATAATCTTTATCTCCCCAACCTTTGTAAACTTGATGGCATTGCTTAATAAATTTAAAAAGATTTGTCTGATTCTTGTTGGATCACCCACAAAATTTAAATTTTTATCCTCCGGTAAATCAACAAGAATATCTAAAGATTTTTCTTTTGCTTTTGAGCTAACAATAGAAATTGCCTGGGTGATAACTTTTTTAAGATTAAAGTTAAGATTTTCAAGTTCAATTTTTCCTGCCTCAATTTTGGAAAGATCCAGAACGGCATTTATTGTTTCAAGCAGTGATTCAGCAGAAAGTTTTGCACTGTGAATATATTGTTTTAATTCTTCATTGTCTTTGTAGGATTCATTTTCAATCAAAGCTAAAGAACCGATTATTCCATTCATCGGCGTTCTGATTTCATGACTCATATTAGCAAGAAATCTGCTTTTAGCGGTGCTTAGTTTCATTGCTTCTTTAGCAAGCGCATCTGATTTTTCTTTTTCAACTTTAAGTTCTAATTCAGCACGCTCACGCAGTGATTGAGATAAAACTTCATTTGACACATCACGGATTGTTCCTTCCAGATAATCTTTTCCGGTTATTTCATCAGTAGCAAAATGCACATTCATCTTTACAATTTTTTCATTATTATTTTTATCAACCAAAGTTGTAATAAAATTTTCTACAGATCCATTTTTACGTACTTCGGTTAGCAGCTTTACGCGATCCGCTTTAATTTTATATGAGTCAGTTACCTTTGTTCTGATTAGATCTTCAAGAGTATCGTAACCCATCATTCTTACTAATGAGTTATTAGCTGTTATATAATCTCCGTCAAGAGTTGATTGAAATATTCCATCAACGGAATTATTAAAAATGGATCTGAATTTTTTTTCTGATTGTTCTACTCTTAAAGCGTTCTCTGCAACCTGAAGTCTCATTCTAAAATTAATTGCGCTTCCTACAACTGAAAGTAAACTTAAAAAAAGAACAAATATTAAAGATTCGAACATATTCGGTAGAAAATATATTTTCTGATCATTAAACAGAATTGCAACTGCAAAAACGATATTATAATAGATCGCTACTAAAATCTGATTCTTTATCTCCCAGTTTAAAAACATTGCTGAAGTGAAAATCATCAAACCAACTATTTGGGAATTAACTATAAGCGAATTTGGAATCAACAATATCATAAACGCAGAAGAACTGATTATGGTAAGCAAAAGAATATGAACAAGTGGTATTGAATACTTCATTGCATTTTTTGAGTTTAAAAAAACCAAAATTATAAATGCAATTAGTGTTGCGGAAAGTCTGACAAGATAAATTTTAAATGCAAATTCAGCATGGTGTCTTACTTCAAATATCATTGCAAAGACACCGGAAATGGCGACCATTAGTGCAATTACTTTTAATGGCGTTACTAAATACTTACCGGTTTCTTCTTTAACACGGTTGAACCGGGCTTTTAAAAATGGAAGATTTGAATAATTCAATAAATTTGAAAAGAAATTATCGCTGTTCATCATTTACTCTTAAAGTGCGTAATAAATCTACATAATTTTTAGGAATAATTGATCTATCGTTTCTATTTTAACCATAACAATTTTAATTAATATTTATGGCAGATTTTCTGTACTCAATAGATCTTACAATTTTCTATTTTTTCAACCACACACTCTCAGCCGGGGTTCTTGATAAATTTTTTTCAACTATCACCAATGTTAACAACTGGTATATTGCTTATGTTATTTTATTGGGAATCAGTTTCTTTAAGGGCGGAACAAGAGGAAAGATTGCAGTAATCGGAGTTCTGTTACTTATTGTGGTAACAGATCAACTGGGTTACCGATTGTTAAAAGAATACTTTGCCAGACCACGCCCTTGCAATGTGTTAAGCGATGTTCTAACTCCTCTCGGTTGTACAGGTTCCTTTTCATTTCCGTCAAATCATGCATTAAATAATTTTGCAGCTGCAATATTTTTTTACAGATTGTTTCCAAAACTAAAATGGGTGCTTTTTATTGGTGCAACACTAATTGCAATTTCAAGAGTTTATCTCGGTTTACATTACCCTTCGGATGTATTTGGCGGCGCCATAATCGGTTTAGCTTTTGGATATATTTTTGCATCAGGAGTCTTATACTTAGAAAAATATTTAATCAATAAAAAAAATGCACGCATTAAAACTTAACCTTTTAGGAAGGTTTTATTAAAATGAAAAATGTAATTGTAATCTTTTATTTAATTTTTTCAACAGCACTTTTATCCGGAAAGAATGTGTTGAAAGAAAATAATAATGGTATAGCAAACGATACTCTACAGATTAAAACGCTGCACTATACAAACAGCACTAAAGATAGCTCGGCTATTATTAGCATTGATTTTCCCCAAATCACCGGATTGGATGATAAAAATATAGAAACTAAGGTTAATTCTTTTTTAGAAGATGAATTCAAGCAATCTATTCAATGGTTTGAGGAAGTTCAATCAGATTCCTCAGTTTATGAAGACTATCCGTATGAAATGCAGTATACTTTCGAAACAGGCTATCAGGTGGAATATAATTCCAAAGAATTTATCAGTGTTGCTTTGAGCCATTATCAGTTTACCGGTGGAGCACACGGAAATTACTTTGCATTGGGTTATAACATTGAAATGAAGGGAGGTAATGTTTTAACATTAAAAGATATTATTAAAGATGACTCTTTTGATATGCTTTCATACGAGTGTGAACAAGCGATCCTTGAAAAATATGAAGCAGAAAGTCTGACAGATGCCGGACTTTTTGAAAATGAAATCACTGTTCCGGATGATCAGGATTTTTACATTTTACCCGGAATGCTCGTCCTTCAGTTTGATCCATATGAAATAGGTCCCTGGGTTATGGGTGAAATTACTGCGGAAATTCCTTTTGAAAAGATAAAAGATATTTTAAAGAATAAACTTCCCTTTCCTACGGAATAAAAAAATGAATAATAAAATTTCCATTCGCGCTGCAACTGAAACGGATATTCCTGCCATCTTTTCATTGATAAAAGAATTAGCAGAATATGAAAAACTCTCAGATCAAATAGTAACTACCGAAGATGAATTAAATAAAACGTTTTTTGGAGAAAATAAGTTTGTAGAAATTCTTCTTGCAGAATATGAGGGGAAAATTGTTGGACAAGCCATATTCTTTAAAAACTTTTCAACGTTTCTTGGTAAACCCGGAATTTATCTTGAAGACCTATATGTTAAACCGGAGATGCGTGGTAAAGGAATCGGTAAAGCTTTATTGGATAAAATAATTTTATTAGCTAAAGAAAGAAATTACGGCAGAGTCGAATGGTCAGTTTTAGACTGGAATGTACCGGCAATTGAATTTTATAAGAAATTAGGCGCAAAACCATTGGAAGATTGGACAATTTTTAGACTTACCTCCGATAAATTTTGAACTTATTCTTTGCCATTTCAATCTATTTAGTGTGTCAACTTTCGCTTAAGCTTTTGACCAAATTTCATTATTTTTACATCTCAAAATTTATCAATCCGTACAAATTTTTTTTAATCTTATATAAGGATTTAAATGATCAATAAAAACAGAAGAGTAGTTGTTACAGGAATGGGAGCCTTAACTCCAATTGGTTTAACTGTAACTGAATTCTGGAATGGAATGATGGAATCAAAGAGTGGTGCTGCAATGATCAAGCAATTTGATACATCAAAAGTTGAAACGAAATTTGCCTGCGAGCTTAAAGGATTTGATGTTTTAAATTTTCTTGATAAAAAAACTGCAAGAAGATTAGATCCATTTGCTCAATATGCTCTTGTTTCTGCCAGACAAGCGGTTGATGATTCAAACTTAAATCCGGAAAAACTTTCTGAAGATGAAAAAAACAGAATAGGCGTGATATTTGGAAGCGGAATAGGCGGCATTCAAACCTTTTATGATCAGGCAGTTACAAATCGAGAACAAGGTCCTGAAAGAATTTCACCCTTCTTCATCCCAATGCTTATTCCAGATATTGCTGCGGGACATATATCAATGCAGTATGGTTTCCGTGGACCAAATTACTGCACAGTATCTGCCTGCGCAACAGGAAATAATAATATGATTGATAGCTTCCTTTTAATAAAATTCGGGATGGCTGATGTAATGATTGCCGGTGGAAGTGAAGCTTCGATTAGTGAACTTGGCATTGGCGGATTTAATGCTAACAGGGCTTTGTCCACAAGAAATGATTCACCGGAAACTGCCAGTCGTCCATTTGATGCCACACGCGATGGTTTTGTTATGGGTGAAGGCGGCGGCGCATTAATTCTTGAAGAACTTGAACACGCACTAAATCGAAATGCAAAAATTTATTGTGAAATTGTAGGTGCCGGATTATCTGCCGATGCCCATCACATTACCGCTCCTCATCCTGATGGGGCAGGCGCAATTTTATCAATGAAAATGGCAATTGAACAGGCGAATATAAAACCTGAAGAGATTGATTATGTTAATATGCACGGAACTTCTACTCCGCTAGGTGATATTGGTGAAACTAAAGCTATAAAAAAAGTGTTTGGAGATAGTGCATATAAATTAAACGTTTCATCAACAAAAAGTATGACTGGACATTTGTTAGGTGCGGCAGGCGCAGTGGAAGCAATAGCATCAATTCTTGCTGTTGTAAATGATAGAATACCGCCAACAATTAACTTTGCAAATCTAGACCCTGAATGTGACTTAAATTATACTTTTAATAAACCACAGGATAGAAAAGTTAATTATGCATTAAGCAACGCTTTTGGATTTGGCGGACACAATACATCGGTTATTTTTAAAAAGTATGAGTAACAATTATTAGGATTATTAGTGAAACTTAGCGCTTATGTAATTTTCGTTTTAATGTTTTGTTTTTCAAATATTAACTTTGCTTCTGATAATGCAAAACAGAAAGGTACATTGATAATAAAATTTAACGGCCTAAATTCTGATAAAGGAAATGTAATAATTGCTGTTTGCAATTCAGCCGAAAATTATAAAGATAATCTTTCTCCGTTTATTGGTAAAACAGTTAAAATTAAAAATAACTCAGCCACAATAGAATTTGATAATCTACCATTTGGAGAATACGCAGTAAAAGCGTTCCATGATGAAGATGCAAATAATGATTTAAACACAAACTTTCTGGGAATTCCGGTTGAAAATTATGGTTTTTCTAACAATGCTCGTGGAATGTTTGGTCCGCCATCCTGGAATGATGCAAAGTTTAAGTTAAGTGATGAAAATAAAATGATCGAAATCGAAATTAAATAGAATATTCTTTCAATATCCCAATATTTTTATCCTACCGCTAAATGACTTTAATTAAACTTGTGAATAAAATATTTTAACAGGTGAAATAGTTA
>JACZKY010013420.1_pt1 | contig 17179 bp, 12 predicted proteins | sample 8237611 | NCBI WGS metagenome assembly JACZKY01 (sample SAMN16148055, study PRJNA663545) | marine sediment metagenome | biome: sediments and biomass from bioreactor inoculated with such sediments; feature: coastal sediments; material: methane- and iron-fed bioreactor; isolation source: Bothnian...
TCATAGGCTTTTTTTAGCCACTCTTTTGATTTCTCAATATTCCCTGCTGAAAGATTTACTACACCTAAGTTTAGATGTGCAATCTGATGATTTGGAACATACATTAATGCTGTTTCCATTTCCTTTATTGCATTTGGATAATCCTGCAGGTTAAAATAACAAACTCCCATATCAACTCGTGCATCAGCATCTTTAGGATTTTTATCTAAATATGTTTTATAATTCTGAATTGCTGCTTCAAATAAACCTGAATCATTTTTCAAATGAGCCAATTCAAGTAAACTTTTATAATCTTTCGGATTCTGTTTTATCTTAGCTTCAAGATCATTTATTATTTGCATATTGTTAAGATTAACACCAGAATTTGTATTAGGCTGTACCTGATTTTGAGTAGTCGAATTTATATCTACTGTAGCCGAATCCAAAAGACCGGAAGTAAAGATTATTATAGCTATTACAGCTATTCCTCCAATTAAAATTCCATAGATTACTTTAGGATTTAAAGTTTTATCGCCAGCAGATGATACTTTTGATTCCAGGTTTTTTGATTTAGAATTCTTTGATCCAGAAATTTGTGTACCACATTCAGGACAAAATTTGAAATCCTTTTCAAACTTGAATCCACATTCGTTACAAAACTTTGGCATCAATAATTAACCTTTCCTCTTTTCGCTCATTCCAACATTTACAATATCCTTAAATTCTTTTGAGAACTTAAATGTAGGTACATAATGCTCATCAACAAAAACTTTTTCACCTGTTTTGGGATTTCTGGCATTTCTGGCATTTTTCTTTTTTACTTTGTAGCTTCCAAATCCACGGATTTCAATTCCATGACCTTCTTTAAGAGATTCAATAACAGTTGAAAAAAATCCTTCAATAATTGCTTCAGTTTCAAGTTTTGTAAGTCCTGTACCTGCCGCAACTTTATCTACAATATCTGCCTTAGTCATTTAGTACCTTATATTTGTAATGTCTATTTATTTTGGCCGGGAAAATTATCAAAGATTTGTGCTAAAATCAACCTAACTGCTTATTTTATAATATATTAGAAATCCATCGTTTCACGTAATTACTTCAATTATCTCATTTTGGATAAAAATCTCTTATTTGGCTGTCTGAAATGAATTAAATATCTCTTTATGATCAATATTTATTATTTTTGCTGGTACGTGTATTGCCTGATATATCTATTAACGGAGATAAAATTGCAGCTGATCGAAATTGTACAATTAACACTTTTAATTTTTATTGTGGCTAGCACCATAATTTTTTTGATTTCTTACCTTGGATACAGAAGAAATTCCAAGGCAAATGAATTTTATGAAATAAAGAAAGATGTGTTGATAGAAGCGGATAAAGAAATTAAAATTGATGATTTTACTGCTGAACAAAAACAAATAATTAGACCAAGGGAAATTGTAAGAAAAACACCAAGATTCAAAGTCTTCACCCCATCTTCAAATGATGATCCAATCAAGAAAAAAGAAAATTCTGATAAATCTAAATCGCACAATCCACGAACGATAGTATTAAAAAAGTAATTCTATTTTATCAGCCTGATGTAAATCCATTACAAGGTTTTATGTACTTTAAGTGTGTCAAAACCAATCATTATATTATTGAAAGATAAAACAAGTTCATTTATTTTAATCATTAACAGTTAATATAAAATGCAGATATTTAGGATTTAATAAAATGAAAGATCAGGAAACACAAATTATTTATGTAAAGAATATGGTATGCAACCGCTGTATAAAAGTTGTTCGTGAAGAATTTGAAAAACTTGGTCTTGTAATTAAAAATATTCAACTTGGCGAGGTCGAACTACTTAAGGACGAGACAAAATTGGATATGCAAAAAATAGATAACATTCTTAAAAGTAATGGCTTTGAACTGCTTGATAATAAAAACTCTAAGATTATTGAAAAAGTTAAAATTCTTATAATAGATATGATTAGAAAAGTAGATTCAGGAAAAGATATTGAAATTAATTTTTCAGAATATCTGGCTAACGAAGCAGGTTTAAATTATAATTATTTAAGCACACTATTTTCATCCCTCGAAGGAATTACAATTGAAAAATATATTATTCATCAAAAGATTGAAAAGGTAAAAGAACTTATCGTTTACGGTGAATTAACGCTGAGCGAAATCGCATTTCGTCTGGGTTACAGTTCAGTCCAGCATTTATCAAATCAATTCAAAAAAATAACCGGTCTCACACCATCTTATTTCAAATCACTAAAATCTAAAAGTCGTAAGACTTTAGACAACATTTACTAGTGCTGATAATTATATAACATTTTAAAAATATTTTGTAACACACTCCAATTAGTTTTATAATAATTTTGTTCCAACAAAATAATAGGAGTTTAACGTGGAAAAAGTATTTAAGATCGATGGAATGTCTTGCCAGCATTGTGTAATGGCTGTAAAAAAAGAAATATCTAAACTAAATGTTGAAAGTTTAGATGTTAAAATTGGTGAAGCTAAAGTTAGATTTAATGAAATCAATATTAAACCCGAAGATATTAAAAAGTCCATTACGGATGCCGGATATATTGTTGTTGAATAATTTAGAAGAATAACATGGATACTATAAAAACTGAGAAAATTTTATTGCCCGTCGAGGGTATGACCTGTGCAAGTTGTGTTGCAAGGGTTGAAAAAGCTGTCGCAAAATTTGAAGGTGTGACTTCTGTTAATGTAAATCTTGCAACGGAAAAAGTGTCAATGGAATATGACCCTTCTGTTGTTGACTTAAACAAGCTTGCAGATGTTGTGGAAGATATTGGTTACAAACTGGATTTATCTGTACTGCAGAAAGAAAATAATTCAGCGGTAGAAAAAAATGACTACGTTGATTCCCATCTTAAAGAGTTAAAAAGTGATTTAATATTTGCGGCTTTATTATCGCTGCCAATTACAATCATAAATATGGGAATGATGTGGGATAATTTTTTTCTATTTAATCTATTTAATGTAGAACAGATAAATAAATTACTTTTAATTCTTACAACTCCGGTAATTTTTAAATCCGGAAAACGATTTTATAAAGTATTCTGGAATAACCTAAAACATTTTTCTGCAGACATGAATTCCCTTGTGGCAATCGGAACCGGTGCTGCCTATCTGTTTAGTCTTTTACTTACATTATTTCCTGAGGTCTTTCCCCACGCTCATCATATGCATGTTTATTTTGATACGGCTGCTGTAATAATAACATTAATACTTTTGGGCAGATGGCTTGAAAGCCGAGCCAAATCAAAAACCGGTTCAGCAATAAAGAAATTAATTGAGATTCAACCAAAGACTGCAATTGTTAAAGAAAACAATGCTGAAATAGAAAAGGAAATTGCTGATTTAAAGACCGGCGATATCATAGTAATTAAACCGGGAGGTAAAATTCCTGCTGATGGAATAATTATCTATGGAACATCTTCCGTGAATGAAGCTATGATTACAGGTGAAAGTTTACCGGTTGAAAAATCCATCGGCTCAAAAGTTATAGGTGGAACAATTAATACCTCAGGATATTTTGAATTTAAGATCACAACTATTGGAGAGAATTCTGTACTTGGACAAATAATAAAATTGGTTGAAGAGGCACAGGGATCAAAGGCCCCTATTCAGCATCTTGCCGATAAAGTTGCAGCAGTTTTTGTACCCATAGTGGTGCTAATTGCAATTATCACATTTATTGTTTGGATAATAATTAATCCTGATGATTTAAGTGTAGCGTTACTTAATTTTGTTGCAGTACTCATAATTGCATGTCCTTGCGCACTTGGACTTGCTACGCCGACCGCATTGATTGTAGGAATGGGAAAAGCTGCGCAAAACGGAATCTTGTTTAAAAACGGTGAGAGCCTTGAAGAAATACATCACGCCAATACAATAATTTTTGATAAAACAGGAACAATTACTGAAGGCAAATTAGTCCTAAAGGAAATATTTGTTAATGAGATTTCAGAAGTTGATTTCTTATCTGCACTGGCTTCGCTCGAAAGTAAATCTGAACATCCTATTGCAAAAGCTATTACAGAGTACGCGAAACAAAAAAATATAAATCAATTAGCGATAACAAACTTTGAGAACAAACCAGGCAAAGGAATAGTGGGAAGAACCGATACTGAAATTTTAATAGCAGGAAATGAAACATTTTTAACTGAAAATAATATTGATCTGAATTTCTTTAAGAATAAACCGCAAAATAATTCAATTGAAAATTCTTCAAATATTTTTTTAACTATTAATGGAAAACTTAAGGGATTTGTTTCTGTAATTGATTCAATAAAAAGCAATTCATTTGATGTCATTTCTGAAATAAAAGAAATGAAAATTGAACCATTTTTACTTTCAGGAGATAATGAAAGCGTAACAAGAACTATTTCATCAAGCGTTGGAATTGAAAAGTACGAATCAGGAGTGATGCCTGAACACAAATCGGACAAAGTTAAGAAGTTACAAAATGCAGGAAGAAAAGTTATAATGGTTGGTGATGGAATAAATGATGCACCGGCATTAATTCAAAGTAATGTCGGGATTGCAATTGGTAATGGAACTGATGTTGCAATCGAAAGCGCTGATGTAGTACTGATAAATGGTGATTTGAGCGGAGTTCTAAAATCTATTAAACTTTCTAAACGGACTATCGCCATAATAAAACAAAATTTGTTTTGGGCTTTTGTATATAACGTAATCGGAATTCCATTGGCAGCTATGGGATTACTCAATCCAATGTTTGCGGCTTTAGCAATGTCGTTAAGCTCTGTCTCTGTTATCAGTAATTCTCTCAGGTTAAAAAAAGTTAAGTTATAAAAAAACCGGAACAAGTCCGGTTTAAATTATTCATCAGTTAACTAGATTCTTTTTACATTCTTGGAAGACGCTCTAAATATGAGCTGTTACTAAGAATGGCAAATGTTTCGGTTTTTCTTAATTCATCAAGATTTAAACAATTCATATAACTCATAGAACTTTTTAATCCGTCGGAAATACCATCAATGACGGTGTTTACAGTGCCCTTATAAGCGACCATAGTTTCTTCGCCTTCAATAAACTCGTTCCGCATCTTAACACCAAATGAAGCAGAACCTCTGTATTTTTTCCAAAGCTGCCCGTTATATTTTATTACTTCACCGGGAGTTTCCCTTGTACCTGAAAGCATTCTACCAAGCATTACAACATCTGCACCTAATGCAATAGCTTTTGCTACGTCGCCCGGACTTTTAATACCACCATCCGCGATAATTTTAATTTTTAATTTTTTATTTATTCTTGAAAAATAAATATTCAGAAGTGATGAGACTTGTCCTATTCCTATTCCAGTTTGAATTGAAGTAGTACAAACGCTGCCGCTTCCAATTCCAACACGCACTGCATCTGCGCCGGCACTTTCCAGCTGTTCAAGACTTCTTCCATGTGCAATGTTCCCAACGATTACTTTAACATCAAATTTCTTTTTTATTAATTCAGTTTTTTTAAGAACTTCTTTGTTGTTTGCATTAGCAGTATCAATACATATCACATATTTTTTTTCAGCAATTTTTTCAATTGTTTTTATATCTGTATTAAGTGCAATTGATACGGCTTTAATTCCTTTACCGTTTTTTGAATTTAAAACTGAATCAAGCGATGAATCAAATCGATTAACAATTCCAAGGCTTCCCAGGGTTGATAATTTTTTTGCCATCTCTATACCAGTAACAGAATCCATTGGACTTGAGATAACCGGAACGTTAAGTTTTAAACCCAAGAATGTACAGTTTGTTGATGCTTCTGTTCTTGATTTAATCCTTGAAACCTGCGTCGGAATAAGGCTGATATCATCGTAAGTAAGTGATTGATTGAATTCATTTAGTTCTGTTTTAGTGTATACTTTCATTTATTTCCTGTATTTAGTCAGATTAAGTTTTCAATTTCGTTAATTATTTGATTCATTTTTTTTGTCACAGCCAGTATTGGCTCCTGCGAATTCATATTGACTCCTGCTTTCTCCAAAATATTAATCGGATAATCTGAACTGCCTGCTTTTAAAAAATCCAGATATTTTTTTACGGCTGCTTCGCCATCAGATTTTACTTTTAATGCCAGGGCTTCAGAAGCCGCAAACCCGGTGGCATACTGATAAACATAAAAGTTATAATAAAAATGCGGAACACGCGCCCAGGTATAACTTTCCTCATCATCAATAACCATCGCTGGTCCCCAATATTTTTGATAAACATCTTTATAAAGCTTACACAAAACTTCCGGAGTCAGAGCTTCACCCTGTTCAATTTTAGTATGCGCGGTTGATTCAAACTCTGCAAACATTACTTGTCGATATACAGTTGTAGAAATGTTGTTAAGATATTTTTCCAGCAAAAATAATTTTTCTTCTCGTGATTCTGATATATTAATTAAATGATCCAGCAAAAGATTTTCATTAAATGTTGATGCAACCTCAGCCAAAAATATAGAATAATTAGCGTATGCAAATGGTTGATTCAAACCGGTATAGTAGGAATGCATATTATGCCCCATTTCATGTGCAAGAGTAAAAACATCATTTAGCAAATCAGTCCAGTTTAATAGTACATAAGGATGCACGCCAAATGTTGTACCTGAAGAATAAGCCCCGCTTCGTTTGGCTTTAGTTTCATATACATCAATCCATCTGTTTTCAAATGCTTTATTAAGTGAAGAAAGATAATCTTCACCCATAATTTTTAATGAATCTAAAACTATCTTCTTTGATTCCTCAAAAGAATATTTTTTTTCCAGTTTCTGATCAAACAGTGTTACATAAGCATCATAAGGGTGTAGTTCATCAAGTTTAAGCAGTTTTTTCTTAAGCGATGCCCATCTGTACATCGGTTCCATATTTTTATTTACTGCTTCCACAAGATTATCATAAACGGATGCAGGAATATTATTTTTAAATAATGCTGCTTCACGTGCAGAATTATATTTCCGGGCCTTGGCATAAAAAATATTTGCTTTCAAATTTCCATTAAATAATGAGCTGAATGAGTTTACGTTATCACGATAAGGTTTTAGATAAGCTTTAAAAGCCCGTCTGCGATAATCTCTGTTCTTTGAATAAAGTGCGGAATAAAATCTTGAATGGCTCATTTCAATTTCATTACCAAACTCGTCAGCAACTTTGGGAAACTTTATATCGGCATTGGTAAATAATGAATAAGTGTTATATGGAACCTGGGTAATCTCGCTTGTCATTGCAAGTAATTCTTCCTGTTCCCTTTCAAGAGTATGTTTTCTAAATCTTAAAAGATCGTTGAAAGAATGCTTATAAATTTTAAGATCAGGAAGTGAGTTAATGAGTTCGAATAATTTTGATTCGTCTGTTTTCAATATTTCCGGTTTTATGAATGAACTAGCTGTAAGCACATTAGAATAAATAGTTTTTATTCTATCGTCCATACCCTGATATTTTGCATTTCGCATATCGCTGTCTTTAGAAAGCATGGAATACAAATAAAGCCGTTCAAGTTTAATCCCTATCTCTTCATCGAATTTAAGACAAGCTAATAAATTTTCTGCTGAGCCGGTTATTCTTCCTTCAAATTTTGAATAGCCTGTTATATTTTGCTCAACATACTTAAAATCCTTTTCCCACTCTTCATCATCGGCATAAATATCTTTTAAATTCCACTTGTATTTTTCATCGATTTCCTCGCGTGTTGGTACTTCAATTGTTTGCATTTCGGGAATGAAGAAATTTTGTTTTAAACTGTGAGTAAACATTTGGATCCCCACTGATAGTTAGAAATTATTTGAACTGAATTATTAATTACTAATTTCACTTTAATAAAATCATTTTCTTTTCTTGACTTAGATCGCCGACTTTTAACTGATAAAAATAAATTCCTGATGCAGGATTTTTATTATTGAATGCAGGATTATAACTAACCACATAACTGCCGGCCGGTTTAAACTCATTTTCCAGGGTTTCCATTTCCTGACCTAAATAATTGTAAACCTTAAGCGAAACAAAACCTGCCTGATCAATAGAATATTTAATATTTGTAGATGGATTAAAAGGATTTGGATAATTCTGATAAAGCTCAAAATTATTGATTGTAAACCTCTCATCATTAATATTTGTAATTGGTAAAATTATGTTTGTTTCTAAGCCTGGAATATTAAATTTCGGAATACCTAAAACAAACAAATCAACATTGGTAGATGGTATATAACTTTTCACTTCCCAATTTTCGGGTGCCAGCCAAACTGTTTCATCAACACTAAGAATTGGAACGGGCAATGGTTCCGGGTATGGAAAAATCCAAATCAGATAACTTAATCTTCTTTCCAGCAAAAACTTTTTACAATCAAAATTTCCGATCGCAGTATTAATATTTTCATCTTCTAACCGTTTTCCAATTAATTGAAATCTTATTGGCAGCTCAATTGAATTAACTATAACCATCGTATCTTTTGTAAAGATCGGGTAAGAAGTATTAACATTTGAGACCATTCTATAATATGAATACCAACCTTTGAGCGAATTAAAAAAATTAAAAAAATTAATTCCAAGAGTAGAGTCAACATTCCCGAGCATTCCTGCAACAAGTTCCGGGTCAAAATATTCAAATCCATTTGATGCATCAAAATTGTAATATATGGAATCAGTATATGGCTGAAAATTAATTGTGATTTGTGGTCCGGTTTTGCTTAGTACGATGTTAGCATTTTTACCTTGATAAGGAGCAACAATTGCAAAAGAATCGATAGAGAAAAATTTTTGTGCGTTTACCGGATTATTAAGTGAATCAAGCGGGACAGACTCATAATACCATTTGTATCCGGGCTGAGATGGAAAATAATCAGATGCATTTTGAGCGTACATTGTTGAAAATGCAAATGCTATTAAGATTGTAAATTTAATTCTTTTCACTTTACCTTTTGAGTTATAGCGATAACAAATATAAGAAAAGTTAGTTTTTATTGCACAGTATTTTAGTTAAAAATCTTTCCGGTAAAATAATCTAAAATCATAATAATATTCCTAATTGGTCCTTGCCCATGACGGAAATGTATTCAAATTAAATATTGCTGATCCTATGAAATAAACAAAAAGAGCAATAATAATTACGCTGATGATATTTAACGCAAAGCCTGTCTTTGCCATGTCTGATATTCGTAATCTTTTGCTTGCAAAAACAATCGTATTTGGCGGAGTTCCAACCGGCATCATAAATGCCATTGAAGCTGAAAGAGTTGCTGAAATCATTAATAATAATGGATTTAGTCCAATAGCAACTGAGACCGATGCGAGTATTGGAAGAATCATTTGAGTTGTTGCGGTGTTGGATGTTAGTTCAGTTAGAAAATTTATTATTGCACAAATTACTATTATTAAAATAAAAGTCGGAATGTTAGATAAACCTCTTAGATTATTACCAATATATTCTGAAAGTCCGCTTGAACTAAATGCGGTTGCCAAAGCAAAACCACCTCCAAATAATAAAATTATCCCCCATGGAATTTGCTCAAAAACATTTGCAGCTAGGATTGTTTTTTGTCTTTCATCTTTAGAAGGAAATAAAAAAAGTAAAAATGCCATAGTTATCGCAATTGTTCCATCATCTATAAAATCAGGTACAGAAAAAACAGAACACCAGCCTGTTATTTTTGTAAATCCAAGGTTTAAATCTGCTCTAAATATCCACAACAGAGATGTAATGCTAAATACAATTGCTATTACTTTTTCCGGAAAAGAAATTTTACCGAGTGATTTATATTCATTGGCTATAAAATCTTTACTGATTTCTATCTTCTTATTTGATTTAAAAACAATTTTAGATAATAGAATTGCTGTAAGGATTAATAAAATTACAGTAATGGGTAAAGCCAGCAGCATCCAATCGCCAAAAGAAATTTGCGGTGCATCCGGAAAGGCAATTTTGTGAATTCTTACCAATGCTAAGTTAGGTGGCGTTCCAATTAGTGTTGCAATTCCGCCAATTGAACAGGAATAAGCAATACCAAGTAAAACTGATTTTGAAAATTTTTTTGTTTCATCTTTTCCAAATTCATTCTCAATTTTTGTAATTACTGCAAGTGCTATTGGCAGCATCATAACCGCTGTTGCAGTATTAGATATCCACATTGAAAGAAAAGCAGCTGATAACATAAATCCAAACAAAATAGAATTTGGAGTTCCTCCGAATATTGATATGATTTTAAGTGCAATGCGTTTATGTAATCCCCAGTTTTCCATAGCTATTGCAAGCATAAATCCGCCGACAAATAAAAAGATTACAGAGTTGATGTATGAACCTGAAATTTCGGAGCCGGATAAAACTCCAAGCGGTGGAAAGAATACTAACGGGACTAAAGATGTTGCAGCCATTGGTAAAGCCTCCGTTATCCACCAGATTGCCATTAAAACAGCAACCGCAGCAACTTTACCAACGTTTGGATTTGCCGGATCCGGATTAAAAAAAATTAGAATCGTTATAAAGGATATTAATCCAACAACAAATCCTAATTTCTGTACTCTTTGCATAAAATAATATTAATTAGTTAATGCTGATAAAAAAATAGTTATATCTATTGTAAGATAAAACCTTCAGCCCAACATTTAATCCGGTTATCATAATAGATTTATTTTCATCTTTCTATATAAAGTTTATCCTCCATATATTTGTCAGCAGAAAGAATCAGGATTTATGAATACAAAATACGAAGCTGTAATTGGTTTAGAAGTTCACGCTCAACTCCTAACGGAATCGAAAATTTTTTGCGGATGTTCAACCAGGTTTGTTAAAGATCCCAACAGCAATACATGCCCCGTTTGTTTAGGTCATCCGGGAGTTTTACCGGTGCTTAACAAAAAAGTTATAGAATATACTGTTCTGATGGGATTAGCAACCAACTGTAAAATTAATGAACAATCTATTTTTGCAAGGAAAAATTATTTTTATCCAGATCTGCCAAAAGGTTATCAAATCTCTCAGTATGAAGAACCGATTTGCGAGAATGGATTTATAGAAGTTAATCCCAAAAATGGTTCATCAAAAAAAATTGGAATTACAAGAATTCATATGGAAGAAGATGCGGGTAAATCAATCCACGATAAAGGAACTAATACCCTTGTTGATGTGAACAGGTGTGGAATTCCATTGATTGAGATTGTAAGTGACCCGGATATAAGTAGTGCAGAAGAGGCATATCTTTATTTAACAAAGATCAGACAAATTGTACAATATCTTGGAATTTGTGACGGAAACATGGAAGAAGGTTCGTTAAGATGTGATGCAAATATTTCTATCAGGATTAAAGGTGACAGTAAGTTTGGAGTTAAAACTGAAATTAAGAATATGAACTCTTTCAGAAATGTTGAACGCGCAATTGAATACGAAATTAAAAGACAAATAGAACTGATCGATGATGGTGATTCAGTTGTGCAGCAAACTTTACTTTGGGATGCGGACTCAAACGAAGCATATCCAATGAGGAGTAAAGAAGAAGCTCATGATTACAGGTACTTTCCCGATCCGGATTTAATGCCTGTTTTGATTGATGAAAAATGGAAAAATGATATTCGTAAATCTCTGCCTGAATTACCGGAAATTAAATTAAAAAGATTTGTTTCTGATTTTTCACTTCCCCTTTACGATAGTGAAATACTTACACAGACAAGACCACTTGCAAAATATTACGAAGAAGTGATTTCTGTAACTGATGATTACAAAACGGCAAGTAATTGGGTAACAGGTGATGTACTTGCTATTATTAATGATAAAAAGATTGAGATTTCGGATTTTCCTGTGTCACCGCTAAATTTAGGTAAGCTAATTAATCTTGTAAGGAGCGGTAAAATAAGCAGTAAAATTGCTAAAGAAGTATTTCAAATTATGCTTCAAAGTAATTCCGATCCTGAACAAATTGTAAACGAAAAAAATCTTGCTCAGATTTCCGATACATCTGAAATTGAAGAGATCATAAAAAAAATTATTGAAACAAATTCCACGCAGGTTAGTGAATATCGTTCCGGTAAAGAAAAAGTTTTTGGATTTTTTGTTGGACAGATTATGAATGAATCAAAAGGAAAAGCAAATCCTGCACTTGTTAATGAGATTTTAAAAAAAATGTTATCAACGTAGCACAGACTTTAGTCTGTGATTTTAACAATACAAAGCAAGCACAGATTAATATCTGTGTTACGTTTAATAAAATAATGGAGAAACCACATTGTCATTTCAGGATAAACTGAAAAATTTCTTTAAGAAAAAAGAAAAACCAAAACCAACTACTTTAAGCGGTAAAGTAGCAGAATTTTTTAAACAGTTGGCTTATGCAGGAATTGCAGCACTGTTCATAATAACTTTTATAATTCAGAATACCCGTATCCCAACAGGCTCCATGGAGGATACAATACTTGTAGGTGATTTTGTACTGGTTAATAAATTTATTTATGGATCCAGTTCACCCAGATATATACCCTTTACTGAAGTTGCACTTCCCTACTTTACACTTCCTGCTTTTAAAGAACCGAAGGCTAAAGATATAGTTGTTTTTGAGTATCCCGGTGATCGTGACCAGCTTGAACCAGCCGAAAAAAATGTCAACTATGTTAAAAGATGTATTGGAACTCCCGGCGATACAATTGAGATTAAGAACAAAGTAGTATTTGTTAATAGTAAAGAATTCTGGAGACCACCTTTTATTAAATACTATCGGGGACAATACGGCAGTTACCTTAGACCGGTTCCTAAAGGTTACGCTGAGCCAAGAATTTTTCCTAAGGGTATGCCGTGGAATGAAGATAATTACGGTCCACTGGTAATACCAAAAAAAGGAATGAAGATACCATTAAACATTTATAATGTTGAGCAATGGAGAACAGTCATAGATCGTGAATATGGCAAACGCGTTGTAGAAGTAAAGAATAATTCAGTAGTTATAGATGGCGCACCTGTTTCATCTTATACATTTAAAAAAGATTATTTCTTTATGATGGGTGATAACAGAGATGATTCCTTAGACAGCCGTTTTTGGGGATTTGTACCCAGAGATGCCGTTGTTGGTGAAGCTTTTATTACCCTGTTTTCCTGGGATAGAGATATTCCGTTTTCACAGTTATTTAAATTACTCGGATCAATCAGACCGGATAGAGTTTTAAAGCTTTTGCATTAGACCTCACCCCTGCCCCTCTCCTTTCCAAGGAGAGGGAATTTTTTAATGAGATTACAAACCAAATATTTTCAAAAACCAGTTCAATGTTTTAAAGTGATTTTAAACAGCAAAAAGTCACGCATCTTTTAAAATAATTCATAAGAATTGGATTCGAGATAAAAAAAAGGCGATCCGAAGATCGCCTTTAATTTAACTAACTATGAATAGCTTATTAGAATGAGTATCTCAATCCTAATTGCATCTGCCAGCGTGATAGTAAATCAGAAGGCGACCAGGCAGTATTAGTTGCTGGTTTGCTAAATCTGTAAACTGGTTTGCCTGACGCAGGGTCCGTACCATTTGGTGTCACAATTGTATAAGTGTCCTGAGGAGTCGTCTGATACCATCCCCAAGTCGATTTAAGTAGATTGAACAAATTTTGAATGCTTAATGATAATTCAAATCGTCCCACACCTTGAATGCCTAATGCTTGGGCAATGCGTAGATCTAAATTGTCATTCCAAGGATTTCTTGCAGCATTTCTTTCAGAAATTTGACCTTTGTGTGATGATAGATATTCGTTATTATCTATGAAAGCCATCAAATCTGCTTTTTGTTGAGCATTTTCTACGTAAGCACCACCAGTAACAGCACCAACTAATATATCATCTGCACTTGCCGGGATATAGAATAAGTCATTCCCGTTTAATCCATCATTATTCAAATCGCCGTTAATTGTAAACGAGAATGGACGACCTGATTGAATGTTATAAAATACTGAAATGGTTGTTGGTGAATTTTCAAAGAATTCATATGAATATGATGCTGATACAAATCCTCTATGTCCAAGATCAAAACTTGATGTGGTTAATGGAGGACTATTTGGATTATTATATATAGGGTTATATCTAATCTGTGATTGAGCCTGAGATGACAATACACTGTTCACATCCTTTGATACTCCATAGGTGTATGCTAAGTTGAATGATAAACCGATAGGAACATATCTCTGTAATTGAACGCTAAAGTTGTACTGATATCCCTGGTCCGTATTTTTTAATAATAAGACATCAACAAAATTGTTATTATAACTATTCGTACCGCTATATCTTGTTCTGTCCTCACCGGGAATTGTAGTTGTATTTTGTCCGATGTTCAACTTTTCATATATCAAATCATTAATTGATTTTGAATACATAAATTCAAGTGTTCCGACCATATCAAAAGGCAATTGTTTGTCTATTCCTAAGTTTGCTCTTAAAATTTGAGGCCATTTAAAATTGGGATCTACCAGATCTATTTCAGATCTATAACTTGGAGCACCTGTACCGGGATCACCAACACCTGGTTGATTAAATGGGTCAACAGAAAACCCAACATTTCCACCAGAAGCTTGATTAACTTGCGCAGTTAGAAGCCCGGTATTTCCATAATTATTTGACATCCATACATAGGGGATTCTACCTGTAAAGACACCAACACCACCACGTATTAACATTGATCGATCACCAAAAATATCCCAGTTAAAACCGGCTCTTGGGGAAAACATCACGTTACCGCTTGGAACATCACTGGTTGAATAATTACTAAAATACTTGTGCACTGAATCATTATAAGCTGGTTCTGTTGGCAAAAATGGTATATCTGCTCTCACTCCAAATGTAAATTTAAATGTTGGGAACATTGTCCATTCATCCTGAATATAAAAACCTAATTGATTAACACTGAATCTTGCGGCAGGCTTATTATCTGGGCTATCACCACTTCTTGAATAAGCTCTTTCAAAATAGCTTGGTCTGCCATCTTGAAGATTTGATGCTGAAGATGTATTTGGTGTTAAATAATCGAATTCATAATATCCATAAAAGGATCTTATAAATAGATTTCTAAAGGTAAAAAATTCATTATGGGTTCCGATAGTTAAAACATGATTACCAAGGTATGCAGAGAAGTTATCTGAAAACTCTAATACATCCTGATCAAGTTCGTTTGCTGAAGAGAATCTATCTGGTCCTGCAATTAATGTAGCATCTTCCTTAGTAACTCTTACTTCAGGACGCTTTTCTGAGACTCCTGCTCTTCTATCTCTTATTGATGTAAATCCAAGAATTAATTCATTCGACAAGTTGTTACTGAAAGTGCTATTAACTTGGAGTACAGTTGAATTTGTAATATTTCTTATTCTATAATCAAAAGTGCTGAAGGATAATGTGTTATTAGAATTTCTACTAGCTAAAATATCCTGATAAGAGGTAACTACATTATGTCTTAATGTAATCTTATGATTTTCGGATTGATTGAGATCAAGTCTGAAAAAGAATTTTTGACTTGGCTGTTCAACGGTAAATGGTCCATAAGTACCTGGATCCATTCCTTTACTGCTCAAAATTTCTGCAAATTTATTTGCTAATGAATCAACTGTAGATCTACCTGTAACTAATGAAATATTACTTAGTGGCTGATCTCTTCTTGTAATTTCACCATTCGCAAAGAAAAAGAATTTGTCTTTAACAATCGGTCCACCTAACCTAAAGCCTACTGCATATTCTTTGAAGTCTGGATATTTCTTTTCGTTCGCTACAGTATTAGGATTATCTTCAATAAATCCGGCATCACCAACCAATGACTGATTTCTGCCATATCCAAATATTGAACCAGACCATTTGTTAGTACCACTTCTGGTAATTGCATTAATACCTCCACCGGTAAACCCACCGTATCTAACATCATAAGGTGCGACTATAACTTGGAATTCTTGAATAGCATCAAGACTAATCGGAGTGGTACCTGTTTGACCGCCTGGGGTACCTGATGCACCAAGACCAAATAAATCGTTGTATTGTGTACCATCAATCTGGATATTATTAAAGCGATTATTTCTATTAGCTATTGAATTGCTATTTCCATTTGCTTGAGGAGATAATTTAGCAAGATCACCAAAATTTTTACCTATTGATGGAACTAATTCAATATCTTTTGCTGTAACGTTTTGTCCGGCACCAGTTCTATTGGTGGAAAGGATCGCATTTTTCTCACCAAGGACTGTGATGTCTCCTAGTTCAACTGCCTCTTCATATAAAGTAAAATCTAATCTTAGATTCTGTCCTAATTGAAGCATTTGTCCTTCGTAAACTTGCGGTCTGTATCCAACGAAAGATACTGTTACTGTATATGGACCGCCCGTTCTTAATCCGTTAAGATTATATTTTCCATCTATTCTTGAAGTTGTTCCATATTGTGTTCCTGATGGAGTGTGAACAGCTAATATATTAGCACCTGGCAATGCATCGCCTTTGGAATCAACTACCATTCCATTCATAGCTGCAGTTGTAACACCTTGTGCGTAAAGATTTGTCTGCACAAGTGTAAATGCTACAAGAAGCAGCATGAAAACCGATAGAAATGTATAACGATTAATCATATTTTCTCCCTGAGAAAGTTAAGTGATAGTGTATTTAAGATAAGTTTAAAAGTAATTATTAAATGCATAGCAAAATATTTATAAAATCTACATGAAATATCCGCTTATTCAGTTTTCTATGCAAGCAAACACAGTGCTTTTTTAATAATTAATATTTTGATAATAATGAAAGATTACTTGTTTTTTTGAATTATTATTTTTTCGATAGTGTTTATGAAGTTTTCTGAGTGGAATATGATCAATATTCCAGAATTTTGATCAAAATTTGTCAGATATTAATATTTACAATTTTGAAGTTATTTATTGCTTCGATTTATAGAATCGAAAATAATCGATTCACAGAATAAAAAATCATATAAATAAAAGACGATCAATTGATCGCCTTTAAAAATTTAAAACAAATTTTAAATTAAAAATGATACTCAAAATTAAATGCACCATAGTAATTCTTGCCGGGCGCGGGATTATAATATACAGGCAATCCTCTTGAGGAGAGACTTCCCTGATTTATTGCGATAGTTGGAGAATATTTTTCTTCCGTAAGATTATTTATACCCACATAAAATTGTAGTGTAATATCTTTCTGTATTCTTTTTCTATAACCAAGTTTCATATCAATTACAC
>JACZKY010008588.1_pt1 | contig 17165 bp, 13 predicted proteins | sample 8237611 | NCBI WGS metagenome assembly JACZKY01 (sample SAMN16148055, study PRJNA663545) | marine sediment metagenome | biome: sediments and biomass from bioreactor inoculated with such sediments; feature: coastal sediments; material: methane- and iron-fed bioreactor; isolation source: Bothnian...
CGCCACCCCCACGTCGGCCTCGCGCGCCTCCCCGGGCCCGTTCACGGCGCACCCCATCACGGCGACCTTCAGGGAGACGGGCAGGTGCGACAGCCTGCGCTCCACCTCCGTGGCGATCGCAACGACGTCGATCGACACGCGGCCGCATGTGGGACAGGAGACGAAATCCGGCCCCCGACGCCGCAGCCCGAGGCTCTTCAGGATCTCCCAGCCGACGCGGACCTCCTCTTCCGGGGGGCCGGTCAGCGACACCCGCAGCGTATCGCCGATCCCTTCCGCGAGGAGGACGCCGATCCCGACGGACGACTTGATCGTCCCCGAGAAGATCGTCCCCGCCTCGGTGACGCCGATGTGCAACGGGAAATCGTAACGGCGGGAGAAGATCCGGTACGCGTCGATCGTGGTCGCCACGTCGGAAGCCTTGAGGGAGAATTTGAGGGCGGTGAAGCGCGCCTTCCCGCAGATCTTCAGGTACCGCGCCGCGCTCGCCACGAGCGCGTTCGGCGTCGGCCCCCCGTGCCGGGAGAGAAGGTCCTTTTCCACGGACCCCGCGTTGACGCCGATCCGCACCGGGATCCGGTTCGCCCGCGCAGCCCTCAGGACCTCGATCGTGTTCTTCTCCCCTCCGACGTTCCCCGGGTTGATCCGCAGGCCGTCCGCCCCGGCGTCGGCGCAGGCGATCGCCAGACGGTGGTCGAAATGGATGTCGGCGACGACCGGGATCGGGGAACCGGCGCGGATCTTCCCGAACGCCGCGGCCGCCTTCGCGTCCGGGACGGCGACGCGGGCGATCTCGCACCCTTCCCCCGCGAGCGACCGGATCTGCTCCACGGTCGCCCGGACGTCCCGGGTGTCGGTGTTGGTCATGCTCTGGACGGAGACGGGCGCGCCTCCGCCCACAGGCACGCCGCCGACGCGGATGCGGCGGGTCTTCCTTCGGGTTTCCATGACGGACCTACTATAAGCGAGAGGGGGAAGCCCCGTCGATTCCCTTTTTCGTTCCCGCCCGGAGCGGGGCGGCTTGAACGGCGGTCAGCGGGGGCCGGACTCTTCCCACTTGAGGATCCGGGCGTTCGGCCCGGCGGAATCGGGTCCGTACCGGATCCGCGCCACGACGCGGACGTTTCCCCCGGTGGCGTCGCCCACGCCCCCCACCGAGACGAGGTCGTACTCCTCGATGCCGGTCCTGGGGCCTCGACCTGCCTCGCCACCCGCCTTTCGCGCCGTCACCGAATATCTTCCGGTCAAGTTCGGCCCCACGGGAATCCGGCGGACGTACGTATAGTCGTCGGCGCCCGTTCCGGCGATCCGCGCGATCGCCGCGTTGGCTCCGGCCCGCGCCATGTTCCTCGCCACCGCCGCCCGATGATGGCGGGCGGCGCCGCTCCCCGTGCCGACGGGGAGGGATACGACGTACATCCCGAGCGCGCTCAAGATGACCAGGAGGAGCATCGACAGCACGATCGCGCTTCCCCGACACCGATTCATCCGGTCGTCACCTCGCGTCCGCCCGCTGCGTCACGAGCACCGCCTGCCGCCAGGAACTTTTTCCGGGCCGCCAGCAACACCACACCGTGATCGTTTTCAGGTTGGGGATCTCCGGGTCCGGCGTCACCCGCCAGACGCGGTAGAACGTCGTACTCCGGACCGTCACGGAATCCCCGGCCGACGCGGCAAGGCGGGGAAAGGCGGGGGAGACCCCGTCCTCGCCCGACCGGAACCCGTCGGGATGGGAGGAGCGAAGCTCCCCCCACGGGATCCGGAAGAGGCGGTCCACGCCTTCCTGGGCCAGGTCGGTCGCCGTGCGGAGGTCCGAAGAGGAGAAGGGGCCCTTCGCGGCGAGGCCGGTCAACTGGACCGCCGCCAGGCCGAGGGCGCCCGCCGACAGGATCAGGAGCGCGACGAAGATCTCCAGGTAGGAGAAGCCGTTTTCCCCTGTCCGGTGCCAGGCGCCCCCTGGCGACCACCTCGCCGGTGCCGGGTTCCGCCGCACCTCATCGGGGCCTGACGCCCTGGGCGGGCAGTTCCGTGATCGTCACCGAGAAGCGGGCGGTCGCCTCCCCGCCCGATCCGTCGGAGACGGTGACGGTGAACGGGACCTTCCCCGGCGTCCCCGGAGTCGTCACCCAACGCACCCATCCGGTGCTCCGATCGATGCTCATGCCGGCAGGCGCATCCTTGATGGAATACGTCAACGGATCACCGTCCGCGTCGGAAGCCCGGACATGAAACGTGACGTCGTTGTCGCTCACCTGAAATTGCTCCTGCCCCTCGATGGCGGGAGGCGTATTCAGAATCTCCCGGGAGAGGATTGCCGGCGTCCCGCGCTCCTTGCCGTCGAACGGGGTGATCGTCACGGCGACCATTTCGCCCCGCTTCACCGGCGCGGCCAGGCGGTTCCCGCTCCCAGCGGGCTGCCCGTCCTTCCGCCACGCGATCTCGAATTCCACCGGATCTCCGTCGGCGTCGTTCCCTTCCGCCTCCACCCCGAGGGTATTCCCGGGCAGGCCATCCCCGCCGACGAACCGTACCCCCCGGATCTCCGGGAGAGTGTTCGGGATCGCGGCGGATGCCCCCTGGGCGGGTTCCCCCGCCGCCGGGGATCCTTCCCGCGGTTGCGGTGCCGGGGCGACCACGTTCCCTTCCGGAGGCGCCACGGGCGGCGGCCCCTCCCTCTCCCCGGAGCATCCGTAAAGGAGGAGCAGTACGGCGAGGAGAGGGACGATGCGGTCGCGGGTCATGAACGTCAATATTGGTAGAGGACGGAAAATTTCGCGCGCTCCGTCGCGTTCGTCTGGCTCTGGGACAGGACCTCGACCGTGTACAGGTACGGGATGCTCACGACGACCACCTCGCCGGAACTGGTGTTCACGACGCCCGTCTTCAGCAACTCCTCGCTCGCTCCCGAGTTTCCCTGCACCGTGTCCACGATCTTCGAATAGACCCGGTACGGACCGAGGTCCATCCGCATGTCGTACGTCGTCGAAACGGCGGGATCGATCGTGATCGCGTTGTCCAACCCGGCCCACCCCGTGGTCGGAGTGACCAGTTTCGCGTCCAGTTTCGCCTGGTTGTCCACCTGCATGTAGCCCGCGGCGACCCCCCGGCTCTTGATCAGCTGCAGCATCGACTCCACTCCGCCGCGTCCGGCTTCCACGGCCGTGCGATACCGCTTCTGCTGGCCCGAGACGTAGGAGCCCCGGCTCACCATCATCAGCATGGCGAGCGTCATGACGAGGGCGATCGCCGCGAGGATCAGGACGAAGGCCAGCGCGAACCCTTTTTCGCTTCGCAGGATCTTCATGTCAGTTCGCAAGGATCCTCGGTTTCACGACGATGTTGTACTGCTTCCAGCGATAGTTCCGGTACCCGCTGAGGTCGAAGGTTCTCCCGGCGCCCTCGGACCCCACGTACACGTTGTCCTGAGGATAAGTGTACGAATCGTCCCGCTGCCCCGACTGCACCAGGATGTGGACGCGCACCTCGACCAGCTGGGTCCGCAGGTCCTCCGCCGGGAGGGACGACACGTCCGAGGACCACTCCACCACCCCGTCGGCGTTGTTGTCGGTCCCGAAGACTACCTGGAGGTCGGCGACGCAGTCGAGAAGCGGGAGAGCGTTGTCGAGCGCGCCGTCGGAGTGCTTGACGACCCGCTTCACGAGGGTGCCCGTATTGGGCGCGCATTGCCGCGGCGTGGGATACTCGGAATCGCCGACGATGTTGTAGTCCGCGCGGTTGAAGGGGAACCGCGTCGACGCGGAGGACCCGATCCCGTAGACGACGTTCGTCCGGAAGGCGTCCCCGGGAACGAATGCGGAAAGGTTGCCGAAATCCTCTCCCGCGACCGGCGTCAGGAGCACCCTCTGGTCGGTGGTCGAACCGCCCGGGGAAAGGACGATGACGCGATCCCCGGGAGCGAGGTTCTCTTCCGCGGACCCCCAGTCGCGTGTTTCCGCCCCTGCGCGCAGCGTCGTCCACTTCCCTGCGGCGTTGTCCATCCCGACGCGGGCCGACTTGATCACCAGGTAGTCGGACCCGTTGTTGATGCCGTGTGGGGACGGGTCGAGACTGACCACTGCGCGCGGGGCCGCGCCGGCGTCGTTCAGGATCCCCGACAACGCCTCGCTGTAGGAAGGCAGGTTGTTCCAGGGGAGCCCGTACCCGAGGCTTTCGAGGTCCTGCCGCAGAAGTTCCAGCCCGAGGATCCCCTCCACGTTGCTCTCGGTGATCTTGGTCTGGACCTTGTACTGCCGGACCGCGCCGATGAAGAAGGTGGAAGCCGCGACCAGCACGAACCCGACGATCGCCAGGGCGATCATCAGCTCCAGCAGGGAGAAACCCGATTCCCGCCGCCTCATGGCCGCCTCACGATGGTCTGGACCTGGTGCGAGTACGACCGCGTCAGGCTCCCCTCGATCCGGGTCCACGCCACGTTGATCGTCACCTGGCGGTTGTCCCCGTCGAGTGGCGCCACCGTCCGGGTGACGGTGAAGGGCCTGTCCACGTTGCGGACCTGCCGCAGGACGTTGTCGGGCGCCAGTGTGGCCAGGTTGTCGAACACCGTGCGGCGCGCATCCTGCACCGCCTTGTCCGCCACGCTCACGGCCTCGTCCCGCAGTTCGTTTTTGATATTCTCGTTCAGCACGACCAGTCCCGACGCGCTCAGGCCGAGAAAGATGACGAAGACGATCACGAGGGAGACGAGCACCTCGACGAGGGTCATCCCCGATGCGCTATTTTTCGACACAGGCATTGGCGCCGTCATTGTATTGCCCCATTTTGATCCGGGTCGCCTGGACCGTGATGCAGTCGTAGTCCGGCCGCGCGGTCGCGGAGAGGCGGATGGTTCCCGTCGCGGAAGGGATGCCGTTCCGGTTGAAGCGGAAAGCGGAAAGTCCGCCGGGATTCCAAGTGATCGTGTGGCGCACGCTGATGCTGGCTGCAACCGCGTCCGTGCTCTCCAGGGTCCCGTTCCCGTCGGGCGCGGGTGTCGTGTCCTCGTACGTCGTGTAATCGCCGGCGTTGATCCGCACGAAGAACGCCCGGTTCCGCTGCATCGCCCTGCCCCGCGCGTCCATCAGGTCGGCGAACATCTGCTTCGTCTCCCCCTCCACACGATACTTCTCCATCATCCCCTGGAACGTGCTGGTGGCCAGCATCACGACGATCCCGACGATGGCGAGCGCGATCAGGATCTCGACCAGCGTGAACCCGCCGCAGGTCGTCTTGTCGCCCCGACGCGCCATCGCCGTTCCTACCGCTCCCTCATGTGCAGGATCCGCTTGACGGGCGGCGGCGGAGACAGCAGCGACAGCCCCTGCGCCGTGGGGGGCACGCCCTCGAGCGCGAAACTCCGCCGTCCCCCGCGGTGGATGGTGTCATTCCCCGAAAACGCGGTGCTCAGATCGAGCTGCTCCACGCTCGCCGTGGACACCTGCATGAGGGCTTTCCCCTGCAGGGCGTACGCCGGCGCCCCTCCCGTGTTGTAACGGACAGCCCACAGGAACGTGCGGCCCCCGATGGCGCAATCGTCGCCGTAGGGGCGGAACGTCGTGAAGAACACGAGGCCCGAAGAGGTGGCCAGCGGGTCGGTGATCACCCGCTCCGCCTGGTAGTTCTTTGCCCCGGCCCCGTCGTAGTCGACCGAAACGGTCGTGTCCAGGTCGATGGACCAGCCCGTGAATCCCGCCGCGTTGGCGGTCCCCTCGACGACGATGGTGGTATCGGTGACGTTGACCAGGGGGGCCGTCACGCGCGAGGTGCAGTTGGAAGTGATGTTCCGGTTCGCGACGAAGCACGGCTCCCTCACTCCGAACAGCTTCCGTTGCGTCGACTGGTCGTCGAGGAGCGACGGGGTGGCGAAGTAGTACCTGCCGCTCCCGAAGAACAGCCAGTTCGTGTGATAGGTGTTGTTCTGCAGCCTCACGACGGACGAGGTGACCGGACCGGTGTCTTCGATCACCGTGCCGGCCGTCCAGTTGGCCGGGTTCGCGTCGCCGTTCATCTGGAGCCGCAACACCCCGCCCTGGTTCCAGACCCCCCCGTTTTCCCTCACGTAGCCGAGGTATAACGCGTCGTCCTGGTAGTCCAGGTTGAAGTCCGCCGTGGCGTTGATCATCGATCCCGCGAATGCGTTACCGATGGCGGCGTTGGTGTCGTCCGTCGGTTCGATCGTCCGGAGCAGCGCCCCGGTCTTGAGGTCGACGACGAACAGTTTCAGCGTCTGGTCGGATTTCCCCATGAACTGCCGGTTCGAGATCGGACCGGTCGGTCCGGATCCGAAGACCGCGAACCATTTCCCGTTCCTTGTGCGGTCCACCGCGTTGACCCGGACGATCGCCGGTCCCGTGGTCGCGAAACCGAGGGCGGGGTGGGAGAACTCCCAGAGGACCGACGGGCTCTCGGGGTTCGTCACGTCGATGGCGAAGTAGGAGGAGTAGCCGATGCCCGGCACGGGGAGTTCGACCGCGTTGGCCCTCCCGCTGGAGGGGTCCGCGCAAGCGCCTCCCAGCCGCATCCCGCCGATCAGGATCGTCCGCCAGCTCGAGGATGTCCTCGTGGCGTTGTCCGCGACGAATCCCGTGGAAGGCCCGATGCTCGCGTCGAACAGCTGGGACGCCTGGTCGACGTAGTACAGGTGGCAGTAGCTGTTGTCGAGCAGCGCCTTGAGGTACGGAAGGGCGTTTTTCGGGATGAACGCCCACCGTTCCTGCCCGAGCGGGAACGACGTGTTCAGATTCTTCAGGCGCACCTTGTCCATCGCCCCGGGGGCGGGAGTGGTCGATGCGTTCCACGTGTTGTCCCCGGGGAACTCCAGCTTCCCCAGCTTGAAGGCGTGCAGCATCCCGTCGTTGGCGCCGACGAACACCATCCCCCGGTCGAGGTAGACGGAGGAACGGGTGAAATCCCGGTAGGTCGTGTCGTTGTAGGTCCGGTCATACGTGTTGAGGGGGACGCGGGATGCGATCTTCGGGGTCGAGTTGATGATGTCCCCAAGCTTCCATACCGTGTTGTCCGAAGCCGAATTGGCCGGGAACGGTACGGTCCGTTGCCGGAAGTCGATCACGTTGTCGCCCGTGACGTCGTCGTTCCCCCGGACGTACAGGATGATGTCGGCCGCCTCGGCGTCGCTGGCGGCGTCCAGATAGCTCCGCAGCGTGGAGGCGTTCGTGCCGGTGAAGGGCAGGTGCGTCGGCGGGGCCGCGTTGTCGATCGCGGTGAAGATCGTACGCGAGGACGATGCGCCGGAGTGGAGGAACGCCCCGGCCTCCCAGACCGATTGGACCTGCTCGAACGGGACCACCGAAGGGGTTCCCGTCGCGTTGCCGGTGGCGGAGTCGTTGGCGAACTCGTTCGCCTTGGTGGTCTGTGAGTTCTGGTCGAAGAAGAAATTGACCGTGTTGTCGGTGACCAGGTTCAATACCGGGGTGTAGGTCGCGTCGGAGGATTTGTCCGAATCCTCCCGGATCGAGGCGCTGCCGAAGAACGGATCCACGTAGTACCAGAGGTTCTGGAGCGTGCCGGTCCACTCGACGACCTCGTCGAAGAACCTGCGGCGGGGGTAGAACACCGCCTGGACGAGGTTCGCCCCGCTCCCTTCGCCGGACGCGAGGACCGAGGCGGCCGTTCCCGAGGTGGCCCGCTTGAGGATGTTCACGAAGATGTCCCGGAGCGCCTGCTCGATCCCGGCCCCGTCGTCGGCCTGGAAATACGCCGCGTCGAGCCCGTACTCCCCGACGTCGGGCATCCCGTTCCCGTTGGCGTCTTCGAAGGTGCCGTTGATGGCGGCGAACTTCAGCAGGTTGGAGGTATCGGAGCCGAAGGCCCGGATGACGTAGATGTCGAGGTTCTGCTTGTTGTCGATGGCGCTTGCGCCGAAGGTCGCGCTCCGGAGGTCCCGGGTATGGGCGAAGAGCGCGACGTCCTCGAGGCCGCCCACGGCGCCGTCCGCGGCGCAGGACGGGATCGTGGTGGCCGCGAAGCCGGGCGCCGCCAGGCAATTCCCCGTCTGGCAGTTGAACGGCGTGTTGTCGGCGAAGTTGAGGATGTTGACGCCGCCGTAGTTGGTCGGGAGGCTCCCGTCGTTGCACGGCTCACCGTCCGAGATGATGATGACGCTCCCCTTGACGCAGCGGGAGGGACTGCCGTGGAAGGTGAACGGATCCTTGGAGGGGTTGTAGTCGCCGTTGTGGTACCGGGGACCGGTGGAGGAGGTGGTGCCGATCAGGCCGTATTGCCCGACGATCGTCCAGAGCGCTTCGCCCAGGGGCTGGCCCACGGTCATCCCGTTGAACCGCGACGGGGTGTCGATCCGGTTCCGGTACGCCGTGATCGGAAGGTTGGACCCGTCGATCTGGGGATCGATGGCGGATCCCTGGCTGTCGCTGTCGTTGTAGAAGGCAAGGCCCAGCGACGCTTTCGGCGTCGCCTCCTGGATGATCCCGGAGGGGGTCCCGACGGTATTGTTCGTCACGTCCCAGGTTTCCGCGGAGCCGCCGGTGCCGACCGTGAACTGGGACAGTAGCGTCCCCGAGCAGTTGGCGCGGTAGTTGAAGGTGACAAGGATGGAGTTGACGTTATGGGGGGTGAACGTCCGGTCGTCGCTGAATTCCTTGTAGATCGCGTTGTTCGCGCCGCACGCCTCGGTGCCGTTTCCCGTCCCGCCGGTGAGGACCTTCCGCAACACGTCGACCCGCCGGGTGGTCAGCCAGTTGAGGAAGTTCCCGTGCCAGTCGTTGGTCCCCCGGCCGGTGGGCGCGGCCAGCGTCCCCCCCGCCTGGCCCGCTCTCGTGAACGCTCCGCCGTTGGCCGGTGCGGTGTACCAGTAGCCGGATTCGAAGAGACCGTAATACGTCCTCGACGGGTCGAATCCACCGCAGGGATTCGTCGGACTGTCGCACAGATTCGTCCCTTCGCCGTAGGCGAAGTTCAACATGCTCTGCGAATTGCTGACCAGCATCGTCACGCTCGGGAGGACGGACTGGATGACGTAAGGGGGGTACTGGCAATACTGCTCGAGGACCGCCGATTCCGAGGGTGCGTCGGCGAGCGCGAGGACGGCGCACGCGAACAGAAGGCGGATCGTCCACAGGATAGGATATCGAGAGCGCTTCATTTTCTTGGCTCCTCGCGACGGTTCGGTTGCTTCCGCATCGAATGTGATCCCTGCGATTCTAACAGCAATAACCGTACCTTCCTATCCGGGAGCTTTATCGGAACCGTGGCAGGGAAACTTCACCGGAAAGGGAATGCCTGTCTTTGTCGTATTGAATCGGTTGGTTACACGCTAAATCCGTCCGCCGCGGCGCTTCTACTTCATCCCGTCCCGAACGCCCCCGCTTTCCTTGACCATTAAACTTTTTAATCAGGGTGAAAGATATTGTTTTCTAGGGGTGACCATTCGCGGGATCCCGGAGGAGCCCGACCAGCCATCCGAGCACCTCCGAGGCGCTCCCCTGGAGGTGGATGTCGGTCACGGAAGCCGTCAGCGAGGTCGGTTCCGGGTTGATCTCGACCACCGCCGCGCCGGACTCCTTCGCGATCCGGGGGATGTCGCAGGCGGGGGACACCTGCGCGGATGTGCCGATCACGAGGAGGACGCCGCAGGTGCGGGCCTCCTCTTCGGCCTGCTCCTGTGCGAGCCACGGGATCGGCTCCCCGAAAAGGACGACGTCGGGCTTCAGGATCTCGGCGCAGTCGCAAAGGGGGACGGTCCCCGGCGTCCACCGCTCCCGCGTCGGGTACCGCTTCCAGCAGGAAATGCAGACCAGGGTCTCCATGTTGCCGTGGTATTCGATGACCCGGCGGGAGCCCGCGGCCTGGTGCAACCCGTCCACGTTCTGGGTGATGACGGCGCGCACGACCCCCCTCCTCTCGAGGGCGGCCATCCCTTTGTGCGCCGCGTTGGGCGCCGCTGCGCCGCAGACGGAAACCATTTCCGAGAGCATCTCCCACACCTTTCGGGGAGATTGCACGAACGCGTGCAGGGTCGCGTACTCCAGCGGGTCGTACTTCCCCCAGAGCCCCTGTGCGCCGCGGAACGCCGGGATGCCGCTCTCCACGGAGATCCCCGCCCCGGTCAGCGCCACGACGTTGCGACGCTCCGCCATGAGGCGACCCGCCTCCCGGACCGGATCGCTCCTCCCCCGGCGCACGGGAACCCCGTCTACCCGATGAACGATCCAAGCTTGAGCGCCAGCCCCATGTCCCCCGCGACCTTCAGCTTGCCGGTCAGGAACGCCACCTGCCCGTTCAGCTTCCCGGAAACGAGATCGAGGAAATCGCTCTCCGCCATCGTGACGGTGCAACTCGGGGAAGGCGCTTCCCCTGGCGCGACGCCGGCCTTTCCGTCCGCCAACCGGACGTTCCAGGCGGAGTCGCCGACGCGGAACTGGTAGACGCAGTTCATTCCGGCGACTTTCTCCGGCTTCGCGTTCAGTTTTTCCGACAATCCCTCGAAATACTCCTTCACCGGGTTCTCCGCCATCCGCACCCTCCCTGGCTTCCACAGGAAATGAACCGCCATTCACTACGATTCGAACCTACACCGCCCCCTGCCGGGTTGTCAACGCATGGCGTACGAAAGGTGTAGCTCAAGCGCGAAACACTGGAACCGAACCCGCAGAACAGGGACGTTCCTGAGAACTCCCGATTAATAATGGTGGACCGCAGAACAGGGACGTTCCTGAGAACTCCAGTTTTTATTGGACAGATTCCCTTTATTATATGGAGTTCTCAGGAACGTCCCTGTTCTGCGGTCCCTGTTCTGCGGACCTCTCTGCGGGAGTTCCAGGAACGTCCCGGTTCCGGGGTGATAGAATCCCGTCTCATGCGGGTGTTCGGATTGACGGGAAATATCGCGTCGGGGAAAAGCGCGGTGGCGGCGATGCTGCGAGAGGCGGGGATCCCGGTCCTCGACGCCGACCGGGTCTCCAGGGAAGTGACGGCGCCCGGGGGACGCGCTTACGACGCGGTCGTTGAGGCGTTCGGCCGGGGAATCCTGCGGGCGGACGGCACGATCGACCGGAAGCGCCTTGGGGAGGTCGTCTTCGCCGACGCCTCCCTCCGCGCGCGGCTGGAGGCGATCACCCATCCCGCCATCCTCGAGGCGATGAAGGAAGCCCTGTCGGAGCTGGCCCGCGGGGGGCACCGCGCGGCCGTCGTGGAGGCGACTCTCATCCACGAATCCGGGCGGAAGGGGCTGTTCGAGGCGGTGATCTCGGTGACGTGCGACCGGGAAACGCAGATCGCCCGCCTGATCTCTCGCGACGGGATATCGCGCAGCCAGGCCGAGGCGAGAATCCGCGCGCAGATGGACGCGGAAAGGAAAGCCGACGCCTCCGACTACGTGATCGACAACTCCGGGACCCTTGAGGAAACCCGGCGGCAGGTCGAGCGGCTCGCGCGGATCCTCCTTCAGCAGTAAGCACCCTCGACATTGTCCCTGCCTGCTGAAGGCGAGCGTATGAGGCTAGGGCCGTTCCTGCCATTCATGGCTCCTGCGACAATCCGCGATCGCCAGCCGTCGGACCTGCCCTCTGCGGAGACGCGTGCCTCCCGCGGGCGTCCTGTAGCGCCCGCCCGGGGCGAGCGAACGACGCAGGGGGGTCCCCGGAGCGAAGGTCGCTCGTGCGGAACCGGCGGAGAACCCGTGATGTTCGAGGAGAACAGGATGATCACGGGGAACGGGGTGCGCTGAAGACTGGAAGGGGAACGAAGGACGAGTTCGCTGTTCGAAGCCGGGGAGCTGCGACCGGATGCGACCGGGGACCGCCCCTGCGGAGGAGCGTGCTTCCCGCGGGCGTCCTGTAGCGCCCGCCCGGGGCGAGCGTACGACGCAGGAGGTTGCGCTACCCGATCGCCTCCCGCGGGGGTAGGAACGGTTTCCCGAACGCCTTCGCGACTCCTTCGCAGGTGACGTGCCCTCCGTGGGTGTTGAGCCCCGCGAGAAGGCCTTCGTCCGATCTCAACGCGCCGGCGACACCCTGCCGCGCGAACGACAGGAGGTACGGCAGCGTCGCGGCGACGAGCGCCTGCGTGGAGGTGCGAGGCACCGCGGATGGCATGTTCGTCACGCAGTAGTGGACGACTCCTTCCTCGATGAAATACGGATCGGCGTGGGTCGTCGGTCGGGACGTTTCGAACGACCCCCCCTGGTCGATCGCGATATCCACCACCACCGCCCCAGGACGCATCGAGCGGACCAGCGCCCGGGGAACGAGGAGCGGCGCCCGCTCCCCCGCCACCAGCACGGTGGACACGACGAGGTCGGCCTCCCGTACCGCGCCAGCGACCGCATCGGGGGTGGAAAGGACCGTGCGCACCCTTTCCCCGCACTCCCGGCGCGCCTGGGCCAGTTTTTCCGGCATCACGTCGAGGATCGTCACGTTCGCGGCGAGCCGCACGGCGAGCCGCGCGGCGTTTCGTCCCGCGACCCCCGCCCCCAGCACCGTCACATCTCCCGGCGGCGATCCTCCGGTCCCCGGGAGAAGGACGCCGCGACCCCCGCATCCCTTCTCCAGTCCCCGCTCACCGACCTGGATGGAGAGAATCCCCGCCACCTCGCTCATCGGCCGAAGGATCGGCAGCGCGTCTCCGGACTTCACGGTCTCGTAGGCGACGGCCGTGACGCGGCGGGACAGAAGCTCTTCCGTGAGTCCCGGGAAAGCGGCAAGGTGCAGGAAAGTGAAGAGGGTGGAGGAATCCGACAGGAATGGAAACTCGGGGGGCAGCGGCTCCTTGATCTTCACCACGAGGTCGGCGGACCACGCGTCCGACGCCTGCGGGGCGATCGCGGCGCCGGCATCGAGGTATTCCCGGTCCTCGAACCCGCTGGCCGCCCCGGCGCCGGTCTCCAATACGACCTCGGTGCCGGACTCGCGAATGGCGCGGACCGCCGACGGCGTCATGGCGACCCGGTTCTCGCCGGGCTTGGTCTCTCGCGGGACACCGATGCGCATCGTGCGTGCCGCCCCAGCGGAAATGTTACCGTCCCCGCACCGCGTTCACGGCGCGGGGACGGCTATCTTTCAGGCCTTCCGGACGTTCGCCGCCTTCTTCCCCTTCGGGCCGGAGGTGACCTCGAACTCCACCCGCTGCCCCTCGGCGAGGGTGCGGAACCCCTCCCCCTTGATCTCGCTGAAGTGGACGAAGATGTCCTCCCCGCCCTCTTCCGTGATGAACCCGAACCCCTTCGCGTCGTTGAACCACTTCACCGTGCCGAATGCCATGCCGACGACTCCTCTGCTGGCCCCGTGGGACCGTCCATGGATCTCCCGGGCGTTACGCCGCCCCCTGCGTTCGGCCGGCCGGGCGCTTTCCCCGCTCCGCAGCCGGAAGAGCCCCAACCTGCGCTCCCGCTGTGCCGGATGCCGAATCCGTTGGTGAAGAAATTCGCGTGGGTCGATCAAGCGGGTGACCACAGCGCACGTCTCACCGTTTCGGCCCTCATCGTATACGCGAAATGCGACCGGGGTCAATATGCGAAACGGCCTGCGAAAAAAACTCTTCCGAGACGGATTTTCCGGAAAAATGCAAAATAGTGTTTGACCGGAGAAAACCCGGGCTGAAATCGCGCATCGAACCAGGTAGCGCGAGCCGTACGCTTATCGATCCCGAAGCTCCAATCCGCCGTCCGGAGGACCCCGACATGCCCGACCCGTTCAGACCGCGTGAGGATTCCTGGCCCCTCGGCATTCCCCCCTCCCTGGGGGATCCCCTTCCCCACCGGATGCGGGCGCTCACGATCCGCCGCGACCAATACGGCCCTCCGTCCCGATCGATTCGCCTGGAGCACGTCCCCGCGCCGCGCCTGAAGCCGAACGAGGCGAAGCGGGTCCTGGTGGCGATCCTGGCCACCGGTCCCAACTTCAATACGAACTTCGCCGCTCTCGGGCTTCCCGTGCCGGTGTTCGGGAAAGGCGACGCCGCGATGGTGCACATCCCGGGTAGCGACGCCCTCGGGATCGTCGTGGACGCCGGCCCCGGCGTCTCCACGGTGAAAGTCGGCCAGGCGGTCATCCTCGATTCGTGGACCGGAAGGAACATCCGTGGGTACGAGACGCACGACGGGTTCAACGCCCAGTTCGCCGTGGTCGACGAGGAGCGCGCGGTGCCGGTGACGGGCGCCCTGCGGGAACTCACGCCGGAACGGCTGGCGGCGATGCTCCTGACCTACGGGACCGCCTACCGGGCGGTGGCGGAACGGCTTTCGGTGCGCCCCGGGGACTCGGTCCTGGTGATGGGCGGCGGAAAGGGGACGAGTTTCCCCGGAGCGCAGATCGCGAAATCCCTCGGAGCGCGGGTCCTCCTCGCCGGCTCCAACCCGGAACTGGCGCGGAGCCTGATCGCGCGAGGGATGGCCGACGCGTTCGTGGATCGCCGCTCCATCCCGCGGGAGGTTTTCGGCGTCATCCCCGACGGGATGCCGTACGCGGAATGGGAGCGCCGGACCGAACCGTTCCGGAAGGCCGTCTTCGAGGCGAACGGCGGCCGGCCGGTCGACAAGGTTTTCGAGCACACCGGCGGGGAGAATTTCCCGCTCCTCGTCTCCGCCCTCCCCCCAGGGGGAACGCTCGCATTCTTCGGCGCCACCGGAAAGGGACTGAAGGGGGAGTACAAGGAGACGTTCTTCCACGACGGTCGCCGTTTCGTGATGGACGCCCGCTGGGTCTGGATGCGGCAGAAGCAGGTCCTCTTCCGCCGGGCGAAACCGGCCGCGATCTTCGACGAGCTCGGGCTGCCTCCCGGGCGCCGGGTCCTCGTCTGGGGCGCGGACGGCAAAGCGAGAGAGTCCGTGGCGGCTGCGCTCGCCCGCTCCGCGGAGGTCGTCGTGATCGCCTCCGCGTCCGGGGAGAAGCGCGGGATCGCCGAACTGTCCAGGATGGGGATGCCGGCGTCCCGCATCCTCGACCGCGACGGGTTCTCCCTGCCGGAGGAGATGCCGGACCCGCTGACCCCGGAGGGAGGCCTCAATCCAGAGTACGCCTCCGGCTTCACGCGTCCCGCGCAGGCGCTGGGGAAGGCGCTGTGGAAGGTGTTCGGCCCCCGGGTCTCCCCCGACGTCGTGGTGGACCGCGTCGACCAGGGCACGCTCCACTTCAGCACCTTCGTCGCGCGGGATTTCGACGAGAAGGATGTCTTCCCGTGCGGGACGGTCGTCGTCCGGGGAAAAAGCGACCTGTCGATCCGGGGCTCCCACATGTACGGCGCTTCCCAGGCCGCCGAGGTGGTGCGCCTCCTGTCCGAGGGGAAGATCGTGATGGACCAGGAGGACCTCGAGGTCACCGACCTCCCTGGCCTTCCCGGCCAGCAGCAGATGATGCTGGACGGGACGATGCGGAAGCCGAAGGGGGTCGCCCTCGTGCAGGCGGACCGGCCGGGGCGGACGGTGGCCTCCTACGAGGAAGCCTTCCGGGGAGAGATCGTCCAGCCGGCCGATCCGGGGGCCCGGAAATTCGTCGATGTGCGGATGGCCGGCGACGTGGCGGTCGTCACGCTCACCCGTCCCGACGCGCTCAACGCCTTGAGCGAGGAGCTCCTCTCGCAGTTCGCCGCCGTCGTCCGGGAGGCGGGGTCCCTCGGCACGATCGGCGGCCGGGCCGTCAAGGCGATCGTCCTCGCCGGCGCCGGGCGTTCCTTCGTGGCCGGCGCGGACGTCAAGGAGTTCCACGGGAAAACCGCCGAGGTCGTCGACGCGCTCGCGTGGAAGAACATCTCCGTGTTCACCGAGCTCGAAAACCTGCCCGTGCCCGTCGTGGCGCTGGTCGACGGCTTCGCGCTGGGGGGCGGGAACGAACTGGCGATGAGCGCGCATTACCGGATCGTGACCGAGAACGCCCTCCTCGGCCAGCCCGAGGTGAAGCTCGGCATCATCCCCGGGTACGGGGGGATGCAGCGTCTCCCCCGCCTGATCGGGCCGTCGAAAGCGGCGGAGGTGTGCGTCAACGGGGAGCCGGTGGACGGGAACGCCGCGGTGTCGCTCGGGTGGGCCGACGAATTCGTCCCGTCCTCCGGGGCGCTCCCGCGCGCGGTCGCCGCCGCGCGCGACTTCGCTTCAGGCGGTCGCCCCGTCCCCCGCCGGAATTGGGACGCGCTTGCCGCCGGGAGAGCGGAGGAACTCGCGCTCCTCTTCGCCCGTCCTGAAGTTCAAGCGATCCTCGAAGCCCCGACCCCGGGAAAGGAGACGGCCGGAAACGTCCGCGCCGCCAGGCTCGCCGCGGCGCGCGACGCCTTGCTGGCGATGAAGTTCGGTTTCCGGCACGGCTTCGCGGAAGGGCTTCGCAACGACGCCAGGATGTTCGGCGCCATTGCCGCCTCCCCCGCCGGGCAGGAATGGGTCGGCCGTTTCCTCGCCAAGGACGCCGCCCAATCGTCGTTCCTGACCCTCCTCCCCCCTGCCGACCCGGTCGAGGAGAGGCAGCCGCCGATCACGAAGAAGGCTCCCGGCGACCGCCCCATCTCCTTCGTGGAGATCGAGGAGATCGCCTCGATCCTCAAGGATAAGATGAACTCCGGCGGCGTAACTCCCTTGCCGAAAAAGATCCTGAACGATGTGATCGCGCTCCTCAAGGATCGCCCTTCCCCCGCCATCCTGGCGGAGGTCGACCCGGAATCCTCCGGGAACGTCGGCGCGCGGATCGCTTCGCTCCTCTCGAGGGGGAAGATCTCCGTGCGGGTCGTCGATCTGGGCCCCGAGGAAGGGTTCCGCCGCGAAAACGGCCGTCCGACGTGCGAAGTCCTGCTCGTCGAAAAGGACGGGGAGATCCTCTGGGAGGGGAAGAAGCGGTTCCGGATCGAACCGGGGGCGTTCCCGCGCGTCTTTCTGCCCAAGGCGTTCCTCGAGCGGAACGCCTCCCGGCCCCACGTGGTGTACCAGGCGATCATCCACCCGATCCTGGAATGGGTGTTCGGCTACCCGCACATGATCGCCGTGCTCTGCGAGTCGGCGTACAATCCGACCCCGCGGGAAGGCGCCGGAAGCTTGAGCGCCTTGAACCGGTACATCGCGGAAGGAGCGGGGAAGGACCGCGACTTCCCCTACTTCGACCGGATCCTCGTGGATGCCTACGAACCGGAAGATTTCAGGAAAGAGGAGCTCTCGAGCTTCTTCGGCGGCGACGAGGGGAAGGTGGGGACGGTCCTTTCGCGGGCGCGGGAGATGGGGG
>JACZKY010031271.1_pt1 | contig 17112 bp, 15 predicted proteins | sample 8237611 | NCBI WGS metagenome assembly JACZKY01 (sample SAMN16148055, study PRJNA663545) | marine sediment metagenome | biome: sediments and biomass from bioreactor inoculated with such sediments; feature: coastal sediments; material: methane- and iron-fed bioreactor; isolation source: Bothnian...
GCGAAGCGCCGCTTGCGCCCGCCCATCAGCGAAAGAACCGGGATGCCCAGCGCCGCTGCCAGCCGGTAGAGCCGCGGCCGCCGTGCAAAGAATGCCCACAGGCCGAGGCCGAAACGCTGCGTTGCGGGATTGAGGCCGCGCTCGAACTCGCGCTCGCGCCAGTGGCGCATCATCTTCGGTAGAGGAATCCTCATCGGGCATACGCTTTCGCAGCGCCCGCAGAAGGTCGAAGCGTTGGGCAGGTGACCACCCTTGTCAACGCCGATCAGCGACGGCGTCAGTACCGCGCCCATCGGTCCCGGATAGACCCATCCATAGGCATGACCGCCGACCGCGTGATAGACGGGGCAATGGTTCATGCAGGCGCCGCAGCGGATACAGCGCAGCATGTCCTGGAATTCCGTGCCGAGCATCGCCGAGCGACCGTTGTCGAGCAGGACGACGTGGTACTCTTCCGGACCGTCGACGTCGCCCTTGCGCCGCGGGCCGGTCGACAGCGTCGTGTAGACGCTCATCTCCTGTCCGGTTGCCGAGCGGGCCAGCACGCGCAGAATCTGCGACACGTCCTCCAGCGTCGGCACGATCTTTTCGATCGAGGCGACGACGACATGGACGCGCGGCAGGACCTGGGTCAGGTCGCCGTTGCCCTCGTTCGTGACGATGATCGACGTGCCGGTCTCGGCGACGAGAAAGTTGGCGCCGGTGATGCCGACATCGGCCTCGAAGTACTGCGAGCGCAGCACCCGCCGCGCCTCGCCGAGCAGCGCCTCGGGTTCCGACAGGTCTCGATGGTCGGGCAGGTGGTCGTGGACGCGGCGGAAATCGGCCTCGACCTGTTCCTTGTTGAGGTGCACCGCCGGCGCGATGATGTGGCTCGGATGCTCGCCGCGCAGTTGGATGATGTATTCGCCGAGGTCGGTCTCGACCGGGCGGATATGGTTTCTCTCAAGGAAGTCGTTGAGCCCGATCTCCTCGGTAATCATCGACTTGCCCTTGGTCACGGTGCGGGCGTCCGCCTTGCGGCAAATGTCGAGGATGATGTCGCGGGCCTCTTCGGCTGTCTCTGCCCAATGGACCTTGCCGCCCGACGCCAAGACCTTCGCCTCGTAGGCCTCGAGATAAAGGTCGAGGTGCTCGAGAACGTGGTTCTTGATGTCGCGGGCACGGTCGCGCAACAGGTCGAATTCGGGGAGCGCGTCGACGGCCTTCCTCCGCTTGTCGATAAAGCCGGCGCGGACATTGCCCAGCGCCTTCTGCAACTGGCCGTCGGCCAGCGCCACGCGCGCATTCGCCTTGAAGGTGGGTGAGGTGATGTCCATCAGCGCGCGCTCCCCGCCACGGAGAACGAACACCCGGAAGTAGCGAGCCCGCGTGCCATCATTTCCACCCCCCGATCGGCGGCGTATCGTCCATGCCGGCGAGGACCTCTGCCACGTGCCGTACCTCGACGGTCGAGCCTTCGCGCTTGAGCTTCCCGGCCATGTTCATAAGGCAGCCGAGATCGCCGGCGAGCAAGGTCTCGGCGCCGGCCGCATTGATGCTGGCGGTCTTTTTCTCGACGATGGCGTTGGAAATGTCGGAGTACTTCACGCAGAACGTGCCGCCGAAACCGCAACAGACATCCGGGTCCTTCATCTCCACCAGCTTCAGGCCCTTGACCGACGAAAGCAGCGCACGCGGCTGTTCGCGGATACCGAGTTCGCGCAGGCCCGAGCAAGAATCGTGATAGGTGACCCTGGTCTTCCTCTTTGTGTCGACGCTTCTCACCCCGCGCACGTCGACGAGGAAGCTGACCAGTTCGAAGACCTTCGCCGAGAAGGCCCCGGCGCGCGCCTCCCAGGCCGCATCGCCCTTGAACAGGCCGGGATAGTGCTTCTTCAGCATGCCGGCGCAGGAGCCCGACGGCGCGACCACGTAGTCGAAGCCCTCGAAAGCTTCGATCGTCGCCCCGGCGATGGCGCGAGCGCCGGCGCGGTCGCCTGAATTGTAGGCCGGCTGGCCGCAGCAGGTCTGCGTCATCGGCACATCGACCGTACAGCCGGAATCCTCGATCAGCTTCACCGCGGCGAAGCCAACCGTCGGCCTGAACAGGTCCACCAAACAGGTCACGAACAAGCCGACGCGCGGTCTATTCCTAGTGGTCTCGTTCATGCCAGACACCGATTCCATTCATTGCTGTCTTTGTTGCCGTTCCGTCCCGCGGCGCGCGCCGTCGATCCGCTGGATCAAGCGTAGCCGCGAGACGCGCTGCCAATCGCCGGTGCGCTCGGCTTCCTGCATCGAGCGCTCCACATAGGTGATGTGGTCCATCGCCGCCTGCCGGGCCCCTGTCGCGTCGCAGGCGGCCACGGCGGCATGGATGGCGCGATGTTGGGCAAGCAGTTCCTCGCGGACGCCGGGAAGCTCGAAGGCGAGCCGGCGGTGACGGAATACGCCGTCGGAAAGCAGCCTGTAGCACGAGCGCAGCGTATGCAGCAGGATGATGTTGTGGGCGCATTCGCCGATCGTCGAATGAAACTCGACGTCGATTGTCGCTTCCTCCTCCACATCGGCGCGCTCGTGGGCGGCCTCCATGCGCGCCATGATACGGTCGAGCAAGGCATGGTCATCGCGGGTCGCGCGCCGCGCAGCGTATTCGGCAGCGATTCCCTCGATCTCACGACGGTATTCGAGATAGTCGGCCGCCGCTTTCGGATGAGTGGCGATCAGGTCCATCACCGGAGGCGCGAAGACCTGGCCGATGACGTCGGCGACGTGGGTGCCACCGCCCGGGCGCGTTACCAGCAGGCCGCGTCCCTCCAGATTCTTCAACGCATCGCGCAGGATCGGCCTCGACACGTCGAAATCCCGCGCCAGTTCGCGTTCGCCGGGCAGCCGGTCCCCGACGCGCAGCACACCTTCGAGGATGAGCCCCTCGATCTGCTGCACGACCTCGTCGGCGGTGCGGGAATGCTCTATCCTGGAAAAGACTTCGCCCAAGATCGCGACGGCCCCTGTTTTGCTCGACTCTAGCGGCGCCGCGCCCGACCGGTCAATTTATTTATCCGGCAGTCGCCGATAGGTTCCGACAAGACCGTTGCGGCACGTCGCAAAGCCGCCAGACGACGGCGCGACATCGTCGCATAGCGCAGTGTCGCTCCCTTAAGGTAGAAGCGAGGCCGCAAAGGGCCACAGGAACACGCCCGTGAACAAGCCGAACCAAGATCCAGTCCCTTCCCTGACCGGCACCGTCTTGGGCCTTCCCGCGCATCCGGCGAGGCCGGGAGCGATCGGCGAGGTCCATGCCCGCCCGCACCCTTCGATCGGGGCGCCGCGCGTGCTCGTGCAACTGTCGTTCATGACCGAGGGCGGCTCGGCGGTCGACCAGGCCGTCCTAGCGGATCTATCGCGCCGCCAGGGCGTCGCCGCACCCGACCGGCTGGCGCGTCACCACACGCTGAAATGGGGTAAGGGCACCCTGCGCTGGGAACGGCACACCGAGTTCTCGACCTATCTGTGGGACGGTCCCCTCGGCAGCACAGGCAGCCGCGCGACGGACGATACGCCGTTCGGCGCAAGCTTCAGTGCGCCGGGCACCGTGATTTCCGGGATTCGCATGGAGTTCCGCAAATGGACAGCCCAAAACGAGCGGCTGATCACCGGATTCGACGCCGACAGCCTGTGCTACTCGCTAGTCGAGAACGGGGCGGCGGCGATCGTCACGGACTTCCGCCAGGACGGCGACGGGTTGACGCGCATCCTGATCCTCGATCGCGGGTTGTCGGCCTCGCGGCGCGGCGCGCTCGCCCAGCGCCTGCTGGAGATCGAGACCTACCGGACGCTCGCCATGCTCGGCCTGCCCCTGGCGCAGTCGCTGTCGACGCGGCTGCGGCGCATCGAGGACCGCCTGGCGCAACTGACCAGCGAGATGCGCGCCGAGGAGAGCCGCGACAGCCAAAAGCTGCTCGCCGAACTGACCGGACTCGCGGCCGAGCTCGAGGCCGATGCCGCCGCGAGCCTCTATCGTTTCGGCGCCAGCCGCGCCTATGACGGCATCGTCGAGGAGCGCCTGGGGGCGCTCGCCGAGGAGGCGGTGCCCGGCCACGACACCTGGGCGGCGTTCCTGCAGCGCCGCGTCGCGCCGGCCATGCGCACCTGCCGCTCGGTCGAAGAGCGCCAGGCGAACCTGTCGCGAAAGCTGACGCGGGCAGCGCAACTGCTGCGTACCTGGGTCGACGTAGAGGTGGAGAAGCAGAACCGCGACCTGCTCGCTTCGATGAACAACCGCGCCAGGCTGCAGTTGCGCCTGCAGCAGACGGTCGAAGGCCTTTCGGTGGCGGCGGTGTCCTACTACGTCGTCGGCCTGATCGGATACCTCGCCAAGGGCGTCACGATCGCCGGCGTCACCGTCAAGCCGGAACTCGTCACCGCCCTTTCGGTGCCGCTGGTCGTGCTGGGCATGTGGCTCTTCGTGCGACGCATCCGCCGTTCGCATTCGGACGACGCGAAGCACTGAGGCCGGCGTCTGAGCCGATTTGCCAAGAGCGCCGACAACTGGTAAATGTTCTTGACCAGTGAGGAGGCGCCATGTCCGGCCTGTTGATGCCCAAGCCCGACGCGGCGACGCTTTCGCGGCGCGCCGAGATCGTCGCCGACATGCGCATCATCGTCCCCGGCGAAGGCGTGGTCGACACGGTCAACGGGATGCGCGCCTTCGAGACCGACGGGCTGACCGCCTACCGCCAGCTGCCGCTGGTCGTCGTCCTGCCAGAAACCGTCGCCCAAGTGTCGCGCATCCTTAAATACTGCAACGAGCGCAACATCCGCGTCGTACCGCGCGGCTCCGGCACCTCGCTGTCGGGCGGCGCGCTGCCGCTCGAGGACGCCGTTCTGCTGGTCATGAGCCGCTTCAACCGCATCCTCGACGTCGACTACCCGAATCGCGTCGTCGTCGCCCAGCCCGGCGTCACCAATCTCGGCATCACGCATGCCGTCGAGCAGGAGGGTTTCTACTACGCCCCCGACCCCTCCTCGCAGATCGCCTGTTCGATCGGCGGCAACGTCGCGGAGAATTCCGGTGGCGTGCACTGCCTGAAGTACGGGCTCACCGCCAACAACGTGCTCGGCATCGAGATGGTGCTAATGGACGGCGAGGTGGTGCGGCTCGGCGGCAAACACCTCGATTCCGAAGGCTACGACCTGCTCGGCGTCATGACCGGCTCGGAAGGCCTGCTCGGCGTGGTCACAGAGGTCACTGTGCGCATCCTGAAGAAGCCGGAGACGGCGCGCGCGCTGCTGATCGGCTTCCCGACCAGCGAACAGGGCGGCCAGTGCGTCGCAGACATCATCAGCGCCGGCATCGTGCCGGGCGGTATGGAGATGATGGACCGTCCGGCGATCAGCGCGGCGGAGGATTTCGTCCATGCCGGCTATCCGCTCGACGTCGAGGCGCTGCTGATCGTCGAACTCGACGGGCCGGGCGTCGAGGTCGACCATCTGATCGGCCGGGTCGAGGCGATCGCTTTGCAGAACGGCTCCACCACCTGCCGCGTTTCGACCTCCGAGCAGGAACGGCTGACCTTCTGGGCCGGGCGCAAGGCCGCCTTCCCGGCGGTCGGGCGCATCTCGCCCGACTACTACTGCATGGACGGCACAATCCCGCGCAAGGAACTGCCGCGCGTGCTCGCCGGCATGCGCGAGCTGTCGGAACGGTACGGCCTCGGCGTCGCCAACGTCTTCCACGCTGGCGACGGCAACCTGCACCCGCTGATCCTCTACGACGCCAACATCCCCGGCGAACTGGACAAAGCCGAGGCGTTCGGCGCCGACATCCTCAGGCTGTGCGTCAAGGTGGGCGGCGTGCTGACCGGCGAGCATGGCGTCGGGGTGGAGAAGCGCGACCTGATGGGCGAGATGTTCTCGGATGCCGACCTCGACCAGCAGATGCGGGTCAAGTGCGCCTTCGACCCCAACCATCTGCTCAACCCCGGCAAGGTCTTTCCGCAGCTCAGGCGCTGCGCCGAACTCGGCCGCATGCACGTCCACCGGGGGCAGCTGGCCTTCCCGGACATCCCGCGGTTCTGACGATGCGGTGCGAGGAACGCGTGCTCCCATGACCACCTTAGCTCCCTCCTCCTCCGCCGAAGTCCTCGAAACCGTCCGCTGGGCGGCCGCGGAAGAGCAACCGCTCGAGATCGTCGGCCACGGCTCCAAGCGCGGCATCGGCCGGCCGGCGCAGACCGAGCACGTGCTCGACCTGTCACGACTGACCGGCGTGACGCTCTACGAGCCGGAAGAACTGGTTCTCTCGGCCCGAGCCGGTACGCCGCTCGCCGAGATCGAGGCGATACTGGCCGAGCGCGGCCAGCAACTAGCCTTCGAGCCGATGGACTATGGCCGCCTGTCCGGCGCCGAGCCGGGACGCGGCACGATCGGCGGCGCGCTCGCCGCCAATCTCTCCGGACCGCGCCGCCTGAAGGCAGGGGCAGCCCGCGACCACATCCTCGGTGTCCACTGCGTCTCGGGACGCGGCGAGGTCTTCAAGGCCGGCGGCCGGGTGGTCAAGAACGTCACCGGCTACGACCTCTCCAAGGCGATGGCCGGCTCGTGGGGCACGCTCGCCGTGGTTACCGACGTCACCTTCAAGGTGCTGCCGGCGGCCGAGACCGAGACGACCGTCGCCGTGCGCGGCCTGATCGACGACGACGCGACGGTCGCGATGGCGCTGGCCATGGGATCGAGCGCCGAAGTGTCGAGCGCGGCGCACCTGCCGGAAGGGGTTGCGGCGCGCATTGCCGGCGGCGGACTCGGCGCAAGCCCGGCGACACTGCTGCGCGTCGAGGGCTTCGGCCCGTCGGTAGCCTATAGGGTCGACACGCTGAACGGGCTCCTGAAGGGCGCCGGCGCGGTCGAGATCGTCGAGGGCGAGGCGTCGCGTACGTTGTGGCGCGAGATACGCGATTGCTCGCCGTTCGCCGACGGCACCATGCGCCCGGTCTGGCGCGTGTCGATGACGCCGGGTGCTGCGGCGTCCTTCGTTCTCGCGCTGCGCATGGAGGCGGGCGCCGACGCCTTCTACGACTGGCAGGGCGGGCTGGTGTGGCTGCGCATGGAAGCCGACCCGGAAGCCGAGGCCGTGCGCCGGCTGCTGAAGCGCTTCGGCGGCGGGCACGCGACGCTGGTGCGCGCCGAACCGCAGTGGCGCGCCGCGCTCCCCGTCTTCGAACCCCAGGCCCCCGCCCTTTCGGCGCTCTCGGCGCGCGTCAAGGAGCAGTTCGACCCGAAGGGAATCCTCAATCCCGGGCGGATGGCTGCCGCCGCGTCATCTGATAGACTGGTCGCGTCCTGAACGAGGGAGACACGCACATGAGCACGACCGATCCGCAGACGCCCGCCCCGCGGCAGACCGACCGCTGGCTCGAGCCGGGAGCGACCAACGTCCAGGTGATCTACATCCTTTATCTCGCCAGCTTCGTCGTCGGCATCACGGCGATCGCCGGCGTCGTCATCGCCTACATCAACCGAGGCAAGGCCGGCGGCTGGGTGGAAAGCCACTACACCTATCTCATCCGCACCTTCTGGATCGGCCTGCTCTACGGCCTGGTCTCAGTGATCCTGATGTTCGTGTTGATCGGCATCCTGCTCGCGCTGGCCACCGCGGTCTGGTTCATCGCGCGCTGCGTCATCGGCCTACAGGCCCTCGGTCGCGGCGAACCGATCAAGAATCCCGAAAGCTGGATGCTCGGCAACTGACCGGCAATCCGTCGGCAAAGGACCGCTCGTGCAGACCTCCTTCACCCTCGCCCAGCTGGCCGACCCGCATGTCGAGGAGGCCGAGAAGATCCTGCGCAAATGCGTGCATTGCGGCTTCTGCACGGCGACCTGCCCAACCTATGTGACGCTCGGCAACGAACTCGACAGCCCGCGCGGCCGCATCTACCTGATCAAGGACATGCTGGAGAACGGCCGGCCGGCCGACGCCGAGATCGTTACCCACATCGACCGCTGCCTGTCCTGCCTCGCCTGCATGACGACCTGCCCGTCGGGCGTCAACTATATGCACCTGGTCGACCACGCCCGCGCCCACATCGAGAAGACGTACAAGCGGCCGCTGATGAACCGTCTGACGCGGAGCGCGCTAGCCGCAGTACTGCCGTATCCGGTCCGGTTCCGAGCGGCCTTGTCTCTCGCCCGTATCGGCAGACCGTTCGCCGGCATGTTCGACGCGATTGCGGCCCTGAAGCCGTTCGCGGCCATGCTGCGGCTGGCGCCGGCCCGCGTTCCCGCGCCGTCGGCGGTATCGAAACCGTCGATCCATGCCGCGGCCGGGTCGCGGCGCGGCCGCGTCGCCATCCTTACCGGCTGCGCGCAGCCGGTGCTGGAGCCTGGGATCAACGAGGCGGCGATCCGGCTCCTGACCCGCCTCGGCGTCGAAGTGGTTGTGCCGAAGGGCGAAGGCTGCTGCGGCGCGCTGGTCCACCACATGGGCCGCGAGGACGAGGCGCTTGCCGCGGCGCGGAAGAACGTCGACGCCTGGACGCGGGAGATCGAGACCGGCGGACTCGACGCCATCGTCATCACCGCCTCGGGGTGCGGAATGACGATCAAGGACTACGGCTTCATGCTGCGCCTCGACCCGGCCTATGCGGCCAAGGCCGCACGCGTTTCGGCGCTGGCGAAGGACGTCACCGAATACCTCGCCACGCTCGACCTGCCGGCGCCGGCGAAGGCCCCAGGCATCGCCGTCGCCTACCATTCGGCCTGTTCCATGCAGCACGGGCAGAAGATCACCCGCCTGCCCAAGGACCTGCTGGCCAAGGCCGGCTTCGTCGTCAGGGAGCCGCGCGAGGGACACCTGTGCTGCGGCTCGGCCGGCACCTACAACATCATGCAGCCCGCCATCTCGGCGAAGCTGCGCGACCGCAAGGTGAAGAACATCGCCGCCACGGGTGCCGCCGTCGTCGCGACCGGCAACATCGGCTGCATGACGCAGATCGCCGACCGCGCCGGCATGCCGATCGTGCATACGGTCGCCCTGCTCGACTGGGCCTATGGGGGGCCGAAGCCGAAGGGCCTTGTGGACGCACCGATCGGGGTTGCGGCAGAGTAGCGCGCCCGTTCCCATTTGAATGCCGCCACGCGTTACCTAGATAACGCTCATCAAAGGGACCACTCCATGGCGCCGGCCATCGTCCTTGCAACGCTGAAGCGCCTGGCCGGCATCGGCCGGGCGACGGCGGTGGTTGCGTCGATTGTGGCCATGCTGATCCTGCCCGTCCTGCATGCGACGGGCGCGCCGTTGAGCGATCAAACACCGACGCAGGCGTTCGCCAGCGGCGGCAGCGGCTCGCACCACGCTGGCCATGCGCAATCCGCCCACGTATCGCACGACACCGAAAAAGCGAGAGGCACAGGCTGCCTCGACATGGCCGGCTGCCCCGTTCACGCACAACTCGCCGGCGCGACAGTCGACCTGGGCGACGGCGTCTTCATTCACGCCATCGCCAACGGCGAAGTCCCTGACCTCCACCCCTTCTCCCGCAGCGCCGACAGCCCGCCTCCCCGATTCCAGGCATGAACGCCCGGGCCCTGCCCGCAGCTTCAGATACATGCAACGGATCGAGTGAGAAGAACCATGATACGTCTATCAAGGCGACGCTTCGTTCAGGGCGCCGCGACCGTCGCTGCCGGCATGCTTGCGCCGCGCAGCGGTTTCGCCCAGGCCTCTGCTCCGAGGACGCTCCGCGCCACGACAAGGACCATCGAAGTCGCAGGGAAGGCGGCAACGGTGTTCGGCCTGTTCGACGAACAGGGCCGGCACGGCCTCACCTTCGACGCCGGCGACCGCTTCGCCGTCCGCTTCGAGAACCGGTCGGGCGAACCGACCCTCGTCCACTGGCACGGGCTGACCCCGCCGTGGCGGCAGGACGGCACACCGGGGATTTCGGCGCCGCTGCTGTCGGACGGAGCCGACGCCGACTACGACTTCGTTCTCTCCCGGCCGGGCACCAACTGGATGCATGCCCATACGCTGCAGGAGCAGAAGCTCATGGCGGCGCCGCTGATCGTCCGCGACCCCTCCGAGCGGGGTCTCGACGAACGGGAGGTGGTCGTGCTGCTGCATGACTTCTCCTTCCGGTCGCCGGAGGAACTCCTCGCCGGCCTGCAGGATGGATCGCCGGGCCATGGCATGATGGGCCACGGCGGCATGCGTTCCGGAGGCGGGATGGGCGGCGGCATGATGGGTGGCGGCATGATGGGCGGCGGGTCACGTTCGATGCCGATGGGAATGGGCGGAATGGACGTCAACGACATCGAATACGACGCCTATCTCGCCAACGACCGCACGCTGGACGACCCCGAGATCTTCCGCGTCGAACGCGGTGGCAAGGTCCGGCTGCGTCTCATCAACGGGTCGACGGCCACGGCCTACACGCTCGACCTCGGCTCGCTTCGCGGGGAACTCGTCGCCGTCGACGGGATGCCGGTACGCCCGCAGGCCGGCCGCCGCTTCCCGTTCGCCATGGGGCAGCGCCTCGACATCCGGCTGAGCCTACCCGGCGAAGCAGGGGCGTGGCCGATCCTGGCACTGCGCGAAGGCGCGCCGCAGCGGACGGGTTTCGTGCTCGCGACCGCCGACGCCACGGTGAACCGCATCCCCATCATCGGCGAAGAGACGGGGCCGCTGGTCGGCAGCGACCTCGACGCATCGCTCGCCGCCGAACAGCCGCTTGCGGACCGGCCCGTCGACCGGCGCGTCGAATTGCTGCTGACCGGCGGCATGCATAGCTACCGCTGGGCGATGGAAGGCATGCCGGACCCACAACGCGTGGCGACGGGCGAACGGGTCGAGGTGGTCATGCGCAACATGAGCATGATGGCCCACCCGATGCACCTGCACGGCCACCATTTCCAGGTCGTGGGCATCGACGGGCGGCGATTCCCGGGTCCCGTACGCGATACCGTGGCGGTGCCGCCGATGCGCGAGGTCGTCATCGCATTCGACGCCGACAATCCCGGAATATGGGCCTTCCACTGCCATCATCTCTACCACATGGCGGCAGGCATGATGGGGCATATCGAGTACGACCAGTATACCTGAGCCCGAGCGCCGGGCGGCGGCCTCCGCTGCCGGCCCGGCCGCCGGGGCGGTCTACTCAGCCGCCAGCCGGCCCTCGCTGGCGTAGGTGGCGCAGTAGAGGGCGCGCTGGCGGTTCAACGCCACCATCGTGTTGCGGAGCAGAATCGCCACGGTCACCGGCCCGACGCCGCCGGGCACCGGCGTGATCCACGAGGCCACCTCCTTGACACTCAAGGTGTCGACATCGCCGACGATGCGGCTCGATCCGTCGGGCAGCGTCTCGGCGTTGATGCCGATGTCGATTACGGCCGCGCCCGGCTTCACCATGTCGGCCTTTATCAGCCGCGGCTTGCCGACGGCGACGAACAGCGCGTCGGCGCGCCTGGCATGCGCCGCGACCGAACGGGTCAGGTGGTGGCAGACGGTCACGGTAGCGCCCTCGCTCATCAGCAGGAAGGCGATCGGCTTGCCGACGATCTCCGAGTGACCGACAATGACGACCTCGAGGCCCTTCAGATCGAGCCCGGTGGCCTTGAGCAGTTCGACGGAAGCCGCCGCCGTGCACGGCGCCAGGTCGAGCTGGTTGTAGACGATGTTGCCGATCGAGGCCGGATGCATGCCCTCGACATCCTTCAGCGGATGGATCGCCGCCTGGATCGCTTTGATCGGAATATGCGCGGGCACCGGCCGCTGGATGATGATGCCGGTGATGCGCGGGTCGGCGTTCATGCCGTGGATCGCCGCCTCGAGTTCCTCCGCGGTCAGGTCGGCCGGATAGCGCCGCTCCTCGAAGCCGATGCCCGCCTGCTCGGCCTTGGCGCGCTGGTTGCGAACGTAGACGTCGACGGCGGCGACATCGCCGACCGTGATCGACACGAGCTTCGGCGCGAAGCCCTCAGCCGCCGCCTGCCCGGCGGCCGCCTTGACCTCGGCGATGATGCGCGCAGCGACAGGCCCGCCCTTCAGGTAGCGCGTGTCTGCGGGAAGGGTCATGAATGCCGGCTCCGTTCGCTGATGACGCGCCTCTCTAGCAAGTTCGCAAACGAAAGGGGCAGCGCGATTGCGAACCGCGCTGCCCCTGTCGCGACGTTGAGGTGCCGGAAACTACATGACAATGACCCGGGTGCCGACCTGCACGCGCTCGTAGAGGTCGACCACGTCCTCGTTGCGCATGCGGATGCAGCCCGAGGAGGCGTTGGTGCCGATCGTCCACGGCGCATTCGTTCCATGGATGCGGTAGAGCGTGTCGCCGAGATACAGCGCGCGGGCGCCGAGCGGATTCTCCGGACCGCCGGGCATGTGGACGGGCAGGATGCGGCCCTTGGCGCGCTCGCGCACGATCATCTCCGCCGGCGGCCGCCAGTCGGGCCAGGTCGCCTTGCGCGAGATATTGTGCGTGCCGGTCCAGCCGAATCCTTCCTTGCCGACGCCGACGCCGTAGCGGCGCGCCTGGCCATCGGCCTGGATAAAATAGAGGAACTTGTTGCGGCTATCGATGACGATGTTGCCGGGCTTACCGGGACCGTCATAGGCGACCTGCTGGGGCAGGTATTTCGGATCCATCTTACGCTCCATCTCGGCGCGCGTGTACATCGGCGCGACGGCGGCGGTCTGGATACGGTCGGGCTGCGGCTCCTGCCGGCGCACGCGGCGCTCGGAGAAGACGGAGGGTTGGGCCTGCGGCTGCGCCGGCCGGCGCAGCAGAGCGCCCGGCTTGCGGCCGAGCTGCATGATCCAGGGAGCGGCGAGATCCGGCGAGACGACGACAGGGGGGCGGGCGGAATAGCGGTCGTTGGCGGTAGCGGGCACGGTGGCGGTCAAAACGACGGCAGCCACGCCCGCAAGGAGGGCGAGTTTCTTCATCGGACGTACTCTCAACACTCGATCGTCACGGGACGAGGCGGGTGCGACGGGGGTCTTACCAAGCCTCGATGACCGCATGTTGGGGCGCATCCGGCAACCGAATGGTGAATCGGAGTGCTTAAATAGCCGACGCCGGCGTAAACCTTTTGGTGTGGTTACTGCCCGGTTCAGGAATCTGGTAAAGGGCCGGTGAACATGATCGGGCTCGCCTTAAGGAACGCATGATGGCTGCAACGGAAGCAGGTCTCCTCGAGGGCCCGGACGGCCTACTGCGCTGCGCCTGGCACGGCAACGACGACTTCTACCGGCGCTACCACGATGAGGAATGGGGCCAGCCGGTCGTAAACGACCTCCGCCTGTTCGAGAAGATCTGCCTCGAAGGTTTCCAGTCGGGGCTTTCGTGGCTGATCATCCTGAGGAAGCGCGAAAATTTCCGCGCCGCCTTCGACGGTTTCGATTTCCACCGGGTCGCCCGCTACGGCGAAGCGGACATCGAACGCCTGCTCGGCGATGCCGGCATCGTGCGGCACCGCGGAAAGATCGAATCGACGATCAACAACGCACGGCGGTCGATCGAACTCGTCGAAGAAGCCGGCTCGCTGGCTGCGTTCTTCTGGAGCTTTGAGCCCGCGGCGGAGGAGCGACCCGGGCGGCTCGACTGGGCAACTTTAAAGGCCATGCCGACCACGCCGACGTCGACGCGCCTGTCGAAGGAACTGAAGAAGCGCGGATGGACCTTCGTCGGTCCGACGACGGTCTACGCCTTCATGCAGGCGATGGGAATGGTCAACGACCACATCGAGGGCTGCGCCTGCCGGGCCAGAGTCGAAGCGGCGCGAAACGCGTTCCCACGACCGCGCCGCGACGCCTAATCGATTTTACGATTGACCCGCGACGCACTCCGGTATTTGCACGGTCCGACAATTCCGCCGGCCAACCGGCTTCCTTCGGAAAGAGCCCATGACCACTACCCGCACCGAGACTGATACTTTCGGACCCATCGAAGTCGCATCCGACCGCTACTGGGGGGCCCAGGCGCAGCGATCGCTCGGTAACTTCAAGATCGGCTGGGAAAAGCAGCCGACGTCGGTCGTCAGGGCGCTCGGCATCGTCAAGCGCGCCGCCGCGGAGGCCAACATGGCGCTCGGCCGTCTAGACCCGAATATCGGCGAAACGATCGTCAAGGCCGCGCAGGAAGTGATCGACGGCAAGCTCAACGACCACTTCCCTCTGGTGGTGTGGCAGACCGGTTCAGGCACCCAGTCCAACATGAACGCCAACGAGGTGATCTCCAACCGCGCCATCGAGATGATGGGCGGGCAGATGGGCTCGAAGAAGCCCGTCCATCCGAACGACCACGTCAACATGAGCCAGTCGTCCAACGACACCTATCCGACGGCGATGCACATCGCCTGCGCCGAACAGATCGCCCACCACCTGATCCCCGGGCTGACCCACCTGCAGAAGGCGCTCGAATCGAAGTCGGGGCAGTTCGACCACATCATCAAGATCGGCCGCACCCATACGCAGGACGCAACGCCGCTCACCCTGGGCCAGGAATTCGGCGGCTACGCCGCCCAGGTCCGCTCGGCGATCAAGCGCATCGGCGAATCGATGGGTGGCCTGCTCGAACTCGCCCAGGGCGGTACCGCCGTCGGCACCGGCCTCAACGCGCCGATCGGCTTTGCCGAGAAGGTCGCCGAACAGATCGCCAAGATCACCGGCATGCCCTTCGTCACAGCACCGAACAAGTTCGAGGCGCTCGCCGCCCACGACGCGATGGTGTTCGCCCATGGCGCGATCAACGCCGCTGCCGCGGCCTGTTTCAAGATCGCCAACGACATCCGCTTCCTCGGCTCGGGCCCCCGCGCCGGCCTCGGTGAACTGTCGCTGCCCGAGAACGAGCCGGGCTCGTCGATCATGCCGGGTAAGGTCAATCCGACCCAGTCGGAGGCGATGACGCAGGTCTGCGCCCACATCTTCGGCAACCAGGCGGCGATCACCTTCGCCGGCAGCCAGGGCCACTTCGAGCTCAACGTCTACAATCCGATGATGGCCTACAACTTCCTTCAGTCGGTGCAGTTGCTCGGCGACGCCGCGGTCTCCTTCACCGACAACTGCGTCGTCGGCATTGAGGCTCGCGAGGACAACATCCGCAAGGGCGTCGAGAATTCGCTGATGCTGGTGACCGCGCTGGCGCCGACCATCGGCTACGACAACGCCGCCAAGATCGCCAAGACTGCGCACAAGAAGGGCACGACGCTGCGCGAGGAGGCGGTGGGCGGCGGCTATGTCACCGATGCCGAGTTCGACCGGCTGGTGCGGCCGGAAGACATGACCCGCCCGGGCTGACATCACAAATTGGTGAACGTGACGATATAAGTCGTTCACTATTTGAGAACGTAGCGTTCGGTACAAGACGGCTCCCCGCGAACGGCGAAACCTTCTAGTCGGGGTTTCATCGTTCCTCGGAGAATCTCATGTCCAACAGCTTCGTCCTTCTCATCTCGCGCATCATGCTGGTGCTGCTCTTCCTCGTTTCCGGCGCCGGCATGGCCTCGATGCCGGGCGGGATCGCCGGCTACTTCTCCAGCCTCGGCATACCCGCCTCCGGCCTGGTGGTCTGGCTGGTCGTCATCCTCAAGATCATCGCCGGCCTCGCCATCGTCTTCGGCTTCAAGACCCGCTACGCGGCTTACGCGCTTGCCGCCTTCTCGGTCGGCGCCGCGCTCATCGGGCATAACAACTTCGCCGACCAGAACGAGATGACGCAGTTCCTCAAGGACCTCGCCATCGCCGGCGGCTTCCTGGCGCTTTCCGTCGCGGGTCCGGGCGGCATGTCGATCGACGCCCGCCGCGCCTGATACGAACGGCACGAAAAAAGGGAGGCCCGGAGCGATCCGGGCCTTTTTCGCGCCGGGAAGCCGCTCAGATCTGCCGAATCCAGGCGCGCGCGATGGCCTGGCCGACCGCGTCGGCCTCCGGCCCGTGGCGCGCCTCCTCTGCCGCATGGCGGATCGTCCAGTCCGGATGCCGCTCGGCGAGGCAGTCGGCGAACAGCCCGTTCCACTCGCGGACCAGACGGCGATCGGCCTCGAAGTGGAACTGGACAGCGTAGCCCGCCCTGCCGACGCGGAACGCCTGGTTGGCTGCCACCGCGCTCGACGCCAGGTGCGCCACGTCCGGCGGTAGCGTAAAAGTATCGTCGTGCCACTGGAAGATCGAGAACTCGTTCGGCAGTTTGCCGAGCACGGGGTCCTCGCGCGCCGCCTCGGTCAGACCGACCTTCTGCCAGCCGAACTCGCTTGCGCCGCCGATCTGGTTGGTTCCGCCGAAGGCCCGCGCCATCAGCTGGCTGCCAAGACAGATGCCGAGCATGGCGCGGTCGCGGCGGTCGAAATCGCGGATGAGATCGAGCAGCGCCGGAATGTAGGGATAGTCGTCGTCGGCGAGCGCATTCTGGCCGCCGCCGAGAATGACCGCCGCGTCGTGACCGGAGGCGTCGGCGGGCAGCGGATCGCCGCGGTGGGCGACCCTGAGGTCGAGCACGGCGTCGACCTCTGCGAGCGCGGCGCCGACCTGGCCGAGACCGGTGTTGTCGTAGTTCTGGACGACGAGGACCCGCATCAAAGAAGGCTCCGCGCGAAACGGCGTGACAGGAGAGCCCGGAGCGATAGCATGGCCCCGGCGGAGCGCAAAGGGACCGAGACATGCCGTTGCAGAACCGGGTCGATCCCTACGGCGCTATCCATGCGGTGTCTGTGCGCGGCATGTTCACCGGCAACCGCGGCATCATCCACGACCCTGCGACGAAAATGCTTCTTCGTCGCCGCTGGTCGACGAAGGCCTGGATCGTCTGCGATCTCGTCCATCCGAAGGGCGTGACGCGAAGGTCCATGGGCCGCAACGCGCCGGGCGGCGGCGCCGGCTGGACCGAGCTGTTCTTTCTTGACGAGGTCACCGCGCTGGCCGCCGGCCACCGTCCCTGCTTCTACTGCCGGCGCGGCGCGGCGAAGGCTTTCGCCGCCGCATTCGCGAGGGGGCGGGGAATCGGTCAGATCTCGGCGCCGCAGATGGACAAGATCCTCCATGGCGAGCGCCCCGCCTCGGGTGGGCGGACGCCGACGCTGTCGCCGACCGACGTCCGCGCCCTCCCCGACGGCGCCGTGCTCCCCTACGGGCCGAACCCT
>JACZKY010034866.1_pt1 | contig 17102 bp, 17 predicted proteins | sample 8237611 | NCBI WGS metagenome assembly JACZKY01 (sample SAMN16148055, study PRJNA663545) | marine sediment metagenome | biome: sediments and biomass from bioreactor inoculated with such sediments; feature: coastal sediments; material: methane- and iron-fed bioreactor; isolation source: Bothnian...
CCAGACCGGGGGCAGCATGTTGATCGAATAGAAGCTGCCGCCGAGGAAAGTCATCGGGGTGATCAGCAACAGCGGCACCAGCTGGATCTTCTCGAAGTTGTCGGCCCAGATGCCGATGATGAAGCCGAGCAGGCTGAAGGTCAGCGCCGTCAGCACCAGGAACAGGATCATCCAGAAGGGATGCGCGATGTGCAGGTCGACGAACAGCCATGCGGTTGCCAGGATGATCACTCCCACCATGATCGACTTGGTCGCGGCCGCCCCGACGTAGCTCACCACGATCTCCAGGTAGGAGACCGGCGCCGAGAGCAGCTCGTAGATGGTGCCGGTGAACTTCGGGAAATAGATGCCGAACGACGCGTTGGAGACGCTCTGGGTGAGCAGCGAGAGCATCACCAGGCCGGGCACGATGAAGGCGCCATAGCTGATGCCGTCGATCTGGTTGATCCGCGAGCCGATCGCCGCGCCGAAGACCACGAAGTACAGCGAGGTCGAGATCACCGGCGAGATGATGCTCTGGAAGATCGTGCGCCAGGTGCGCGCCATCTCGAACTTGTAGATCGCCGCAATTGCGTGCAGGTTCATTTCTTGCCCTTCACCAGGCTGACGAAGATGTCCTCGAGCGAGCTCTGGGTGGTGTGGATGTCCTTGAAACCGATGCCCGCCGCGCCCACGTCCCGCAGCAGCGCGATGATGTCGGTGGATTCGCGCTGCGCGTCGTAGGTATAGACGAGTTGGGCGCCGTCATCGGCGAGCGTGAGGCGATAAGCGGCAAGTTCCGGGGGAATGCCCGCGAGCGGCTGCTCGAGTTGCAGCGTGAGTTGCTTGGTGCCGAGTTTGCGCATCAGTTCGGCTTTTTCCTCCACCAGGATGATCTCGCCGTTGCTGATGACGCCGATCCGGTCGGCCATCTCCTCGGCCTCGTCGATGTAGTGGGTGGTCAGGATGATCGTCACGCCGCTGGCGCACAGCTTGCGCACCACCTCCCACATGTCGTGGCGCAGGCTGACGTCGACCCCCGCGGTCGGCTCATCGAGGAACAGCACCCGGGGCTCGTGAGAAAGTGCCTTGGCGATCAGTACGCGCCGCTTCATCCCTCCCGACAAGGTGCGGATGGTGTCGTTTCTCTTGTCCCACAGCGACAGGTCGCGGAGCACCTTCTCGATGTGTGTCGGGTTCGCCGGCTTGCCGAACAGCCCGCGGCTGAATGAGACAGTCGCCCATACCGTTTCGAACGAGTCCGTGGTCAGTTCCTGGGGCACCAGCCCGATGATCGAGCGGGCAGCGCGGAAATCGCTGATGATGTCGTGGCTATCAACGCTGATCTTGCCCTCGCTTGGGGTGACGATCCCGCAGATGCAACTGATCAGCGTCGTTTTGCCGGCCCCATTGGGACCAAGCAGGGCGAAAATCTCCCCGCGCCGAATCTCCAGGTTGACGTTGCTGAGCGCGCGTAGACCTGAGTCGTAGGTCTTGGAGAGATTGGCTACCGAAATCATTATTTCCATCGAAAACACCACAGTGGTTGCGGTCGCTGGCGGTGGCGCGCCGCCCGCCCGCTCTGAACGGGCTATTATGCTGTCCCGCTGTGCTCGCAGCAGCATTCATCCCTTGCCCGAAGTAGGAGACCGAAATGGCCATTTCAATGTACCAGGCCTCAGTGCCAGTCCTGATCCGCGCGCTCAGCAACCTGATCGTGGTTCTGGAGAAGGGCGAAGCGCATGCCCAGATCAAGAACATCGACCCGAGCGTACTGATCAATAGCCGTCTCTACCCCGACATGTTTCCCCTGACCAAACAGGTCCAGATCGCCACCGACAATGCCAAGGGCTGCGCCGCCCGTCTCGCCGGGATCGAACCACCGAAGTACGAAGACAGCGAGGCCAGCTTCGGCGACCTGATCGCGCGGGTGAAGACCACCATCGCGTTCCTCGAGACCTTCAAGCCGGCACAGATCGATGGCTCGGAGCAGCGGCCGGTCACGTTGCAAATGCGCAGCGGCAGCCTGCACTTCGAAGGCCAGCCCTACCTACTGCACTTCGTGTTGCCTAACCTGTACTTCCACGTGGTCACCGCCTACGACATCCTGCGTCACTGTGGCGTCGAGCTTGGCAAGATGGATTTCCTGGGCAAGCCCGAGACCATCGACAAGCAGTAGAGCGACGGGGCAGGGGCTTACCCTTCGCGCTTGGTACTCCGCCCTTCTGGGTCCAGGCGCCTCATCTGCTCAAGCATTTTCAACAGATAGTGCAAGGTGTGGGCGATGTCATTCACGGAGAAATCGGCGAGGATCTTCTCGTAGTAGTCGTGGATCTTGGGCAGCGCCTGTACCTGCCATACGCGACGGCCATAATCGGTCATCGTGACTAGCCGTGACCTGCGGTCGCGCCCATCGGCGTTGATCGCCAGGTAGTCATTGCTCTCCATTCTTCTGATAACCGCCGAGAGGTTCTGGCGACTCACCATCAGGTAGAGGGCAAGATCGCCGACGCTCATCCCGTTGCTGACTTTGGGGCGCGACAGCGCGCCAAGAACCGCCCACTGTTGCGTCGTCAGGCCTTCGGCTTCGACCGCCCGCGATCCAGTCTTATGCAACATATTTGCACACTGGTACAGACGGAAGAACAACCGGTTAGCCAATTCCATCTTCGTCGCCATCTCGCTTTTCATTCCAAGATCGGCAGAAATTAAGGGATAATCATGGCTTGCCATTTTCCTTCGCCTCCCATATTATGCGTCAATACATTGACATAATCGGGCGGGCAACGCAAGGATCGATCCCGCCCATCGGCAGCCCTGGCGAACCACGGAGGCGTAGATGAAGCGATTCGAAGGCAAGACCGCAGTGGTGACCGGTGGCGGCGGCGGTATTGGCGGCGCGACCTGCATCCGATTTGCGCGTGAGGGCGCTCGCGTCGCGGTGCTTGACTTGAATGTCGCTGCGGCTGAGACGGTCGCGCAGACCATTCTTGCCGAGGGCGGCACGGCCGTGGCATTGCGCTGCGACATTACCGACCGGGTCAGCGTAGACGCGGCATTGGCTGCCGTCGAGAGCGAATTTGGAGCGATCGACGTACTGGTGAACAACGCGGGATGGGACGTGTTCAAGCCGTTCACCAAGACGGAACCCGCCGAATGGGCCAAGTTGATAGCGATCAACCTGACCGGGGCACTACACATGCACCACGCGGTGCTGCCTGGCATGGCGGCGCGCAAGAAAGGGGCGATTGTGAATATTGCCTCGGATGCGGCGCGGGCGGGATCGTCTGGGGAGGCGGTGTACGCGGCGTGCAAGGGCGGGTTGGTGGCTTTCAGCAAGACCATCGCCCGCGAGCACGCACGTCATGGAATCACGGTAAATGTGGTTTGCCCGGGCCCCACCGACACCGCCCTGTTCGACGTTTTCAAGCAGGGCGCGGGCAATCCGGAGAAACTGGTACAAGCCTTTGAACGGGCAATCCCACTCGGACGGATCGGTCGTCCCGATGATCTTCCTGGCGCGATTCTCTTTCTTGCGAGCGATGACGCGGCCTACGTCACGGGACAGGTACTCAGTGTCTCGGGCGGCCTAACCATGAACGGATGACAGCATTCTTGGAGAACCCCAACATGAACTACGAAGACATTCTCTACGAAGTGCGCAACGGCGCGGCGTGGATCACGATCAATCGCCCCGACAAGATGAACGCATTTCGCGGCAAAACCTGCGACGAGCTGATCCACGCCTTGAATCGAGCCGGCTATGACCATGCGATCGGGGTCATCGTGCTCGCCGGGGCTGGCGAGCGGGCCTTTTGCACCGGAGGCGACCAGTCCGCTCATGAAGGACAGTACGACGGGCGCGGCACGATCGGCTTGCCGATGGAGGAGCTGCACGCGGCGATTCGTGACGTGCCCAAGCCGGTGATCGCACGTGTTCAGGGCTATGCGATTGGCGGCGGCAACGTGTTGTGCACCATCTGTGATTTCACGATTGCCTCGGAGAAGGCAATCTTTGGCCAGGTCGGTCCGAAGATGGGATCGGTTGATCCGGGCTACGGGACTGCGTTCCTGGCGCGCGTGGTCGGCGAGAAGAAGGCCCGCGAGATGTGGTACATGTGCCGTCGTTACTCTGCTGCAGAAGCTCTTGCGATGGGGTTGGTGAACAAGGTGGTTGCGCCCGAGCAGCTCGACATCGAAGTGCAGAAGTGGTGCGACGAGATCATGGAGAAGAGCCCGACGGCGCTCGCGATCGCGAAGCGATCGTTCAACATGGATACTGCCCACCAGGCCGGAATCGCGGGCATGGGTATGTACGCGCTCAAGCTTTACTACGATACTGATGAGTCGCGCGAAGGGGTCAAGGCATTCCAGGAGAAAAGGAAACCGGATTTTCGCAAGTTCGGGAAATAGCAGGTGTGAAGGGAGAGCGGCTTATTTGGCTGTCAACGCTCGAGAGTAACGTCGTCGCTTGACAGAATTCCAGAAGACCTCGGGAATTGGAAACGGGGCGATTGCTACCGACGGCCGAGTCGGGCCGTGAGTTCACTTAATAAGTTGAGGAGACAGAAGATGAATTTCAAGAAGACCAGCATTGGTCTGGCGACGCTTGTCGTCGGCAGCGTTCTTGCTTTCCCCGCGTCGGCGCAAGAGGCGATCCGAATCGGATACGCGGCTGATATTTCGGGCGCCTGTGGTTCGCTGGTGGATGGAGCCACCAAGGCTTTCCGCATGGGGGTCGAAGAGTTGAACAAGGGCGGCGGACTCATAGGTCGCAAAATCGAAGTGATCGAACGCGACACCAAGACGCGCCCTGATGAAGGTGCGAAGGAGGTGCGCGACCTGATTGTCAATCACAAGGTGGACGTCGTCACCGGCGTGTGCTCCTCAGCGGTCATGCTGGCCGAGACCGCAGTTTCGGCCGAGTTCAAGGTTCCGTTCTATTCCGGGATTGGATCGACGCAGACGGGGAACATCGAGAAGTGGCAGCCCTACTTCTGGCAGATGGGCCCGAACGCCTTGATGGAAGCCGTGGCGGCGGCGGAATACGTGGCGCAGAACAAGAGCTGGAAGAAGGTGGTGCCACTCGCGTACGACTATGAGTGGGGGCATACGTCCGTGAAGGCGTTCGCTGACCATCTGAAGAAACTGCGCCCGGATGTGGAGATCGCTCCGATGGTACCGGTGAAGCTGGGCGAGACCAACCTCACTTCCTATATCACCGCGGTGCTCGCACAAAAACCAGATGTGGTCTATGGCGCCATCTTCGGTGGTGGTTTGGTGAACCTGGTGAAGCAGGGCAAGACCTTTGGCTTCTTCCAGCAAACCAATCTTGTGACCCTGACGACGGTCGACTTCCTGCAGAGCATGGGCGCCGAAATGCCCACGAAGGGCATGTACGGATTCGCTCGGGCACCGTTCTTCGCGCTGCTTGACAATCCTCGAGCCAAGGCATTTGCCGCTGCCTACAAAGCTCGCTACGCCAAGGATCCCGATGACTGGGCAGTGCTGGCGTACGACGGCCTGATGTTCTATGCCGAGGCCGTTAAGTTGGCCAAGAGCACGAAAGCCGACGAACTGATGAAAGCCGTCACGACCCTCAAGTACAGTGGATTGCGCGGCGCCATGACCGTACGTGCGCTCGATGGCCAGATGAACGCGCCTTCGTGGGTCGGCATGCTGGCCAGTGATCCGGCCTATCCGTACCTCGTGCTCAAGGACCCAGTACGAGTGGAGGGCGAGAAGACCATGCCAACGGAAGCGTACATCAAGGCGGCCCGGGCGGCGGCCAAGTAGCTTTCCGGGTGCGTGGCGATGCTCGCTGTTCAGATCCTTAACGGGCTCATGGAGGGGATGATGCTGTTTCTCATCGCCTCCGGCCTGACACTCATCTTTGGCATCACGCGGATCGTGAATTTCGCGCACGGCTCGTTCTACATGCTGGGCGCGTTTCTCACCTATCAGATCGTTCCTCACCTGATGCCCGCGTCGGTGGGTGGCCTGGCTCTGTCGGTACTCCTCGCCGCGCTCGCCGTCGCGGCACTGGGCATGCTCTTTGAGGTGCTCGTGCTGCGGCGGATCTATGGCGCAGACGATTTGTTGCAATTGATCATCACGGTTGCCCTGGTGCTCATTGTGCGCGACCTCGTGCGCACCATCTGGGGACCGAACAACGTTTCCGTCCCCATGCCAGCCGATCTTTCCGGGGCGTTTCAGATTGGCGGGATCTTCTTCCCGGTATTCCAGGTGGTCGTCTTTGGGGTGGGACTTGCCGTCGTGATCGCGATGGTTGCCACCATCCGCTTTACCCGCTCCGGGATTCTGCTGCGTGCCGCGACCGACGACCGCGGCATGGTCGCGCTTCTGGGCATCAACCAGGCGCGCATATTTACGGGAGTCTTTACGGTCGGGTCCTTTCTTGCCGGCCTCGCCGGCGGACTCGCTGCACCCTTTGGCAATGTAAATTATCTGCTCGATACGACCGTGATCGTGATGGCCTTTATCGTCGTCGTGATCGGTGGGCTCGGAAACCTCTACGGCGCATTGGGGGCAGCGCTTGCCCTGGGAGTGATCAAGGGGGTCGGGGTGTTGTACTTCCCGCGTTTGTCGATGGTGCTGATCTTTCTCATCATGGCCGGAGTCTTAGTGGTGCGCTCGATGGGACGCGCGGAGGTGAGCAAGTGAAGGCGGGTTGGATGGCCAGCATTCGTTGGAGCGCCGCAGTGCCGATTCTGCTGACTTTGCTCCTGCTGATGTTGATGGGCCCAGGTGCGGCACTTGTGGTCACCGATGTGCTGATCATGGTGCTATTCGCGTCCAGCCTCAATCTGCTGATGAGCTATGGGGGCATGGTGTCCTTTGGTCACGCTGCCTATTTCGGGCTGGGTGCCTACGGGCTGGCACTGTCCGTGGCCAAACTCGGGGTGCCTGTGTGGCTGGGTCTGGCAATTGGCCCGGCCGCGGCCGCCCTGGCTGCGTTGGTCTTCGGCGCGCTCTGCGTGCGACTCTCGCACCTCTACTTCGCGATGCTCACGCTCGCCTGCAGCGAGATCACCTACACCGTGCTCTTTCAAGCCTACGACTACACTGGTGGCGACACTGGCATTACCGGCTTCATGGCACCGCGGTTGGGACTCGAGCCATGGGCTTTTGCGATTCTGGTGCTTGCGATGGTCACGATCTGTCTCGCCTTTCTCTGGAGGGTCGTGAAATCGCCTCTCGGGTTGGCGATCCAGTCCGTAGGCGAGGAGCCTCATCGCGCTGCCGCTCTCGGATACAACCCCCGTCGTGTGCAACTGGTGGCGTTCGTGATTGCGGGCACGCTTGCCGGAATCGCTGGAACGCTTTTTGGCGTCTTTCAGGGAAACGCCTTTCCCGACTATGCCGGCATCGGCTTTACGATCGACGCTCTGGTGATGGTTGTGATCGGCGGGTTGCGCAGCTTTGCGGGGGGCATCTACGGGGCCGTGATCTACATGCTTCTCAAGACCTTCGCGTCCCGATACATAAGCCACTGGGAACTCGTGGTCGGCGTCATTCTCCTTGCGGTCGTGCTTGCTTCGCCCGGGGGGTTCGCTGGACTACTGAAGCGCCTGCGCGGCGCACGGGCGGAGGGGTAGCGATGAGCACGGCCCCGATCCTCGTTGCCAAGAACGTCAACAAGAGTTATGGCAGGTTCATCGCGCTCGACGGCGTTGATTTTGAGTTGCGGCCCGGCGAAAAGCGGGCGCTCATTGGGCCCAACGGCGCCGGCAAGACCACCTTTGTGAGCATCATTGGCGGCCAGCAAAGTGGAGGTCCGAGCGGTTCCGTGCATTTCGGCGGGGTCGACATTTCCGGCGCCACGCCGCACCGCATCGCCCGCTTGGGAATCGGCCGCACCTTCCAGATCAGCCGCACGTTTCGACGCCTCACCGTTCTCGATAACATGCTGGCCGCCTTGCTCCCGTCTACCGGAGGCTCTCTCGGCCTTTCGACCGCACGCCTGCGTGCCCTGCGCGATCCGGCCCTCAGTACACTCGACGAAGTTGGGCTGGCTGAAGCCGCGAATTCTCTGGTCGAAGACCTCAGCCATGGTGATCGCAAGCGCCTTGAGTTCGGCATGGTGCTTGCGACCAAGCCACGGCTCTTGCTGCTCGACGAGCCAACTGCCGGGATGGGACTCGCCGAGCGTAGTGGTCTGATGGAAATGATGGTTCGCCACGCGACGCAGCGCGAAATCACCTTGTTGTTTGTCGAACATGACATCGATATCGTGTTCCGTTTCGCCGATCGCATCACGGTCATGGCGCGCGGGAAGGTCTTCGCCGAGGGCACGCCCGCGGAGATCGCCGCCGACCGATCGGTGCAGGACATATACCTGGGGTCGGGGCAGGACGAATGCTGAAAATTGAATCACTGCATGCCGCCTATGGGCGCAGTGCTGCCTTGCATGGCGTTGATCTCGCGGTCGGCGAGGGCGAAGTCGTGTGCTTGGTCGGACGTAACGGCGTTGGCAAGACCAGCACCATGCGGGCCATAGTTCAGGACCAAATCCACGTTACGCAGGGAGCGGTCCTGCTCGATGGCGTTAGTCTGGTTGGACTTTCGTCCCATCAGGTGATCCATCGCGGAATCGGCTTTGTCCCAGAAGACCGGCGGGTCTTTGCGAGCCTTACGGTGGCCGAAAATCTGCGCGTGCCGGTCCCGGCAAACGGCGCGGGGCGGCAGAGCTGGACTCTGGAGCGCGTCTACCGCCTGTTTCCCCAACTTGGCGAATGTTGGAACCGGGTTGCCGGGGTGATGAGCGGTGGCGAGCAACAGATGCTTTCGATCGCCCGTTCGCTACTTACCAACCCCCGCCTGCTGCTGCTCGACGAACCGCACGAGGGGCTGGCCCCCAAAGTGATCGAGGAGATCATCGCCGCGATAGTGGCCCTGAAGAATGAAGGCGTTTCGATGCTGATCGCCGAACAGTCGGTGCGGACCATCAAGAAGTGCGCCGACCGCGTCTACGTCATCGATCGCGGGATGACTGTGTTCTCTGGTTCGCCGAGCGCATTTGAGAGTGATCCGGAGATTGCGCGCAAGTACCTGATGGTGGCCGGGAACGAGGCATGAGATGTTCTATCACGTGGTCATGATGGAACTGTCCGGCGGCGCCGGAACCGAGTTTCAACAAGATGTTGAGCGCTACGTACTGCGCATTCGGGAGGAGTGCAGCGGTGTTCTTCAGTATGAATATTGTTTGAACGTGGCTTCGCGCGGAAAGAGCTACTCCCATGTCGTCTTGTCGGTCTTTGAGTCTTCCGAGGCGCACGACCGCTATCAGGTATCGCCCGCCCACCAGGAGTTGAAGGCGCTCGTGACGCCCTTCATCGTTGACCTGGTCGTTTTCGACAGCGACGTTCCGAACGTCCTGTTCCGAGCCGGGGTTGGACAGGAGAACGTGGGAGCATGAATCTCGAGTTGCGTGGCAAGACGGCACTGGTTACCGGCGGTTCGCGCGGCATTGGGCACGCGATCGCCCTGAGCCTTGCCAGCGAGGGCTGCAATCTGCATTTGGCGGCCCGTGGCCGCGACAATCTCGAGAGCGTCAGCCGAGCCATTGAGCAGGAGCATGGCGTCGAGGTAACCACGTACCCTGCCGATCTGTCTGACTCCGCAATCGTGCGTGAGCTGGCGCAGGCGGTGGGTGTGGTCGACATTCTGGTCAACAATGCCGGGGCGATTCCGGGTGGGCGGATTGACCAGATCGATGACGCGAGCTGGAAGCGCGCATGGGACCTAAAGGTCTTTGGCACGATCGGCCTGTGCCGCGCAATGCTCGAGGGGATGCAGGCACGCAGAAGCGGAGTGATCGTGAATGTGATCGGTCTTGCCGGCGAGCGACCCGATGCCAGTTACCTCGCCGGCAGCGGCGCCAACGCCGCCCTGATGGCCATGACGCGGGCACTGGGTGCTGCCAGCGTTGAGTACGGGGTCCGAGTCGTGGGGGTGAATCCCGGGCTGGTCGCCACCGATCGCATGGTGACGCTCTTGCGTGCCAAGGCTGCAAGCGCACTGGGTGATCCCGAGCGTTGGGCGGAACTCGTTCATGGCTATCCATTCGGGAGGCCGGCACACGCCCGCGAGATTGCCGACATGGTGTGCTTTCTCGCTTCGCCGCGGGCCGCATATGTGAACGGGACGATTGTCACCGTGGATGGCGGTGCGAGCGCGCGTGGCGCCAGTTTCTGAGGGCAGGTAATGAATAGCGAATTGAACAGGCAAACGGAAATTGTGTGGCGGCCGGACGCAGCGATCATGCAAGCGGCCAATCTGACGGCGTTCATGAAGGCGGTTGACGTTCCCGATTACGACACACTCAATCGCCGTTCGGCGGCCGAACCAGAGTGGTTCTGGAATGCACTGATCGCGTATTACGACCTGCGCTTCGGGACCCCGTATGAGCGGGTGCTCGATACCAGCGCGGGTCTGCCGTGGGCGAAGTGGTGTTTGGGTGGCACGACCAATCTCGTGGCCAATTGCCTGGACCGCCACCGTGATACGGCCGTGATGATGAAGACGGCGATCGCCTGGGAGGGAGAAGATGGTTCGCGGCGCGACTGGACGTATGCGCAGCTCGATGCCGAGGTTTGTCGTCTGGCGAACGCTCTGCGGGCACTCGGTTTGGGCCGCGGCGACGTCATCGCGCTCTACATGCCGATGGTTCCCGAGGTCGCCGCTGCGTTCTTCGCGATTGCCAAGATTGGGGCGATTGTGTTGCCCTTGTTCTCGGGATTTGGCGCGGTTGCGATCGCGGATCGCTTGAATGACGGTGCCGCGAAGGCGGTCTTCACGGTGGACGGAACCCGGCGCCGCGGGAAAGTTGTGGCCATGAAGCCCGTGCTGGACGAGGCGTTATGCCATGCGCCCACCGTGGAGCATGTCTTGGTATTGCGCTATCTGGATCTCCCCACCCCGATGCAGGGTCCGCGCGACCGATGGTGGCAGGAAACGGTCGCGCAGTGCGCCGCGACCGCTCCCACCGAGCAGGTTCCGGCCGACGATCCGGCCATCCTCATCTTCACTTCGGGGACCACCGGGAAGGCTAAGGGCGCCATCCTTACGCACTGCGGCTTCGCCACCAAGGTCGCTCTCGATCTGGGGCTTTGTATGGACTTCAAGGCCGACGATCGTCTGCTGTGGATGAGCGACATGGGATGGCTGGTCGGCCCCATCATCGTGGTGGGCCCGACCCTGCTGGGTGGGACCGTCGTCATGGCCGAGGGTGCTCCTGACTATCCGCAGCCAGGTCGCATCTGGCGTCTGGTGCAGGACTTTCGGGTCAGCTTCCTTGGTATCGCGCCGACGGTGGTTCGTTTGCTGATGCAGTACGACACCAGCGAAGTCGAGAAATACGACCTCTCATCGCTGCGCATCATGGCATCCACCGGCGAACCCTGGAACCCTGATTCCTGGTCGTGGCTCTTTGAATACGTCGGGAAATCGCGCCTGCCGATCATCAACTATTCGGGCGGTACTGAAATTGGCGGTGGCATCATTACCGGGACCGTGCTCCATGCGCTGAAGCCGGGCTCGTTTGCCGGTTCCGTGCCCGGGATGGCGGCGGCGGTCGTCGACGAGCAGGGTCGGGAAGTTCCGCCGGGACAGGTCGGGGAACTGGTCATGCGCGCGCCTTCGATCGGGCTGACGCGCGGCATGTGGAATGATCCGCAGCGCTATCTGGACAGCTACTGGAATCGCATTCCCGGGCTCTGGGTGCATGGTGATTTCGCCTCCATCGATGCCGATGGTTTCTGGTATGTACACGGCCGATCCGATGACACCATCAAAGTCGCCGGGAAACGCATCGGCCCGGCTGAAATTGAATCGATTCTGCTGGCGACCGGATTGGTGGCGGAAGCCGCTGCGATCGGAATCCACGATGCCATAAAGGGGCAGGCGCTGGTCTGCGTTTGCGTGGCAAAGCAGCTTGATGGCGCTCTGGCCGATCGCCTTACGCAAGCCGTAGTGCAGGAGTTTGGTACGCCGTTCAGGCCCCGGGAAATCGTGTTTGTCGGGGACCTGCCGAAGACGCGCAACATGAAAGTGATGCGGCGGGTGGTGCGCGCCATACTCAGCGGTCAACCGCCGGGTGAGCTTTCTTCACTCGTCAATCCTGAATCCATCGATGATCTCCAGCGCGTGATGTCGAACGCTCGGCTGGCAGGGCAGAATCCGTCATGAGTAGCCAGGCCCCGAATCCTTATCTGGACGAAGCACTCGTCGAACTGGGTGTACACGCGCGACGTTTCGCGGCGGCGCGTGTGGCGCCAGGATTCCTCGAGCGCGACCGGACGCGCGTCCTGGACCGACCCTTGATGCGCGAGATGGGAGCTATGGGGTTCATCGCCCCGGAACTCCCGGAGGAGTGCGGCGGTCTGGGGGTGGGGTGCCTGGCAACCGGCGTGATACACGAGGAAATTGCCCGCGCGGATTTGAGCCTGTCGTATGTCAATCTGCTGGCGTCGCTCAACGGCCAGATATTGGCGCAGCACGCTGCGCCTGGAATCGGCCAGCCCTGGCTGCAACGCCTGACGCGCGGCGAAGCGCTGGTGGCCATCGCATTGACCGAGCCGCGTGGCGGATCGGATGCGGCAAACCTGCGCCTGCGCATGGAGCGCAGCGGCAGCGACTACGTGCTCAACGGGGAGAAGACCTCCATTTCGGCAGCTGACCAAGCGGATGCGACGGTCGTCTTTGCCCGCAGCGGCAGCGTGGCATCGGGCGCGCGTGGCGTCTCTGCCCTGTTGGTGCCGATGGATCTCCCGGGGATTACCCGTACGCGCTTTGACTGTCACGGGCAGCGCGCGATCGGACGTGGTTCGCTGTTCTTTGAAAATGTGCGCGTCCCGGCCACCCACCTGCTGGGCCGCGAGGGGGAGGGTTTCGTCCAGGTGATGCAGGGCTTTGACTTCTCGCGGGCATTGATCGGCCTGCAGGTGTTGGCGGTCGCTCGGGTCACACTTGATGAGACTTGGGAATATGTGGCTGGACGCGAGGCGTTTGGGAAACCGATCTCCGCGTTCCAAGGCGTATCGCACCCGCTGGCTGACTTCGATACCCAGGTCGAGGCGGCCCGCTTGCTCTGCCTCCAGACGCTCTGGCTCAAGGACCACGGTTTGCCGCATACGACCGAGGCCGCGATGTGCAAGTGGTGGGCCCCGAAATTGGCCTATGAAACCGTCCATCAGTGTCTTTTGATGCACGGCCACGGCGGTTACGATCGTGGCCCGATCGAGCAACGCTTGCGCGACGTGCTGGGCTTTCAAATCGGTGATGGAACCGCCCAGATCATGAAAACCATCATCGCCCGGCAGCGCGCCGGGCGCGATGCAGTTCCCGCCTGACCCTCAAAGTAGGAAGCGCCCCGATATGGAATTCGACGCCGTTCTCATCCCGACGCGACGTGCCACGATGGTGAGCAAAGGATTCTGGCATGACCGCACCATCAACGACGATCTCGACACTTGTCTCGCCGAGAGCCCGGACAAGATCGCTCTGACTGCGGTCTCGCTCGATACCGGGACAACAAAGCGCTTCACCTACCGCGAACTCGCTGCGATGGCTGATCGCATCGCTGTGGGGCTGGTGCGTCTGGGAGTTCGCAAGAACGATGTGGTGTCATGCCAACTTCCCAACTGGTGGCAGTTTACGTTGACCTATCTCGCGTGTTCGCGCATCGGTGCGGTGATGAATCCGTTGATGCACATATTCCGGGAACGTGAGCTGTCCTTCATGCTGGCGCATGGCGAGAGCAGGGTCGCGATCGTTCCCAAGACTTTTCGTGGCTTCGACTATGAACAAATGCTCAACGGCATCCGCGCGCGGCTTCCCGCACTCGAGCATCTGTTGGTCGTCGGCGGCAGCGGGCCAGACAGTTTCGAGGCGCGACTTACCGAACCGGCCTGGGAGCGCGAACCCGACGCGCAGGAAATCCTTACGCGCGATCGGCCCGGACCGGACGACATCACGCAGTTGATCTACACCTCAGGCACTACGGGTGAACCAAAGGGAGTGATGCATACGGCGAATACGCTGATGGCCAATATCGTGCCCTATGCGCAGCGCCTTGATCTTTCCAGCGAGCACGTTGTGCTGATGGCTTCGCCGATGGCACACCAGACCGGTTTCATGTACGGCCTGATGATGCCCGTGATGTTGCGGGCCAGTGTCGTGCTACAAGACATCTGGGAGCCGAAGCAGGCGATCGAGGTCATTCGCGCGGAGAACGTCACCTTCACGATGGCCTCGACGCCCTTTCTCACTGATCTTTCCAAGACGGTCGCTGAATCGGGAACCGGAGTCCCGAGTTTGCAGATCTTCTTGTGTGCTGGTGCACCGATTCCTGGCCCACTAGTTGAACAGGCCTGCGCAGCACTCGGGGCGAAGATCGTGTCGGCGTGGGGCATGAGTGAAAACGGCGCCGTCACGACGACACGGCTCGAGGATGACGACGAACGTTCGGTGAATACCGACGGCTGTCCTTTGCCGGGAATGGAAGTCCGGGCGGTGGACGGCAATGGCGCTGACGTCCCGATTGGTGAGGTAGGCTCGCTGTTGGTGCGGGGCTGTTCGAACTTCGGCGGCTATCTCAAGCGTCCGGAGTGGAACAGCACGGATGCCGACGACTGGTTCGACACCGGTGATCTCGCGCGTCTGGACGCTGGCGGATACATTCGGATCAGTGGCAGGAGCAAGGACGTCATCATTCGCGGCGGGGAGAACATTCCGGTGGTTGAGATCGAGTCGCTACTCTATCGGCATCCGGCCGTCGCCCAGGTGGCGATCGTTGCGTATGCCGACGAGCGCTTGGGCGAGCGTGCCTGCGCCTTCGTGGTGACCAAGCCCGGAGAGCATTTCGATCTTCCCACGATGGTGGAGTTTCTAAAATCACACCAGATGGCAATCCAATACATCCCTGAGCGCCTCATCGTTCACGAGGCGATGCCGGTAACGCCCTCTGGAAAGATTCAGAAGTTCAAGCTCCGTGAGATGGTCAAGGAGCTTCCGGCGTGAGAGGGCTGAAGGGCAAGGTCGCGCTCGTCACCGGGGCCGGGGGCCCGATGGGACGGGCAATCGCGACTCGGCTCGCGCTCGATGGCGTCGACCTCGTGCTCTCGGATATCTCTGGTACCCGCCTTGGTGCTGCCGCGGCCGCGATTGCCGGGGTGCGCGTCGCTGCCCACCGCGCGGACGCGACTCAGGCTGACGAGGCACGAGCGGTAGTGGCACTCGGTCTCGAGACCTTTGGGCGGATTGACATCCTCGTAAACGTCGTCGGCGGCATTCGGTCGGCGCGCCTGTACACGCCGTTTCTGGAACTCCCGGAAACTCAGTGGGACAGCACCTTCAGTCTTAACCTAAAGCCGGCCTTTCATTTGATCCAGGCCGTGGCGCCCGGCATGCTCGAGCGGCGCGGCGGAAAAATCGTCAACATTGCCTCCATCGTTCTTGGCGGGGAGGGCGGACAAGCCGACTACGCGGCGGCCAAGGCAGCGGTGGCATGTCTCACCCGAAGCCTGGCCCAAGAGTTCGCTCCGCACCTGAATGTCAATTGTGTCGCTCCCGGCTTGATACAGACCGCCGGTGTCGAGCGCCTCACCGAATCAGAGCGGCAGGGATTCATCGACCAAAGTCTGATGAAGAGGCTTGGTCAGGCGCCGGAGATCGCCGATGCGGTCGCCTTCCTGGCGAGCGATGAAGCCGCGTTTATCACCGGCGAGATCATGGCGGTTTCAGGCGGCAACCATCCCCATCTCTAGAGCGGCGGTCGCCCGAATCATCCTGTCTTGGCGGCGAAGAACGACTTGATATCCGGCCCATGTACACGCGGTCGGTCGGCCTGCACCTCGGTCAGGGGCGCCACTTCCCGCAATGCCGTGTGGCAGCGCCTCACCAGGTCCTGGTAGGCCCGCGTCCCGTCCCCCTTGCGCACGATCTCGTCTGCGCGCAGTTCGCGCAATACCTTGGCCGGTATGCCCGCGACCAGTGATCGCGCCGGCACCTTGGTTCCGGCAGGCACAAATGCGCAGGCGGCGACGATGGCTTGAGCACCGATCACCGCTTCGTCCATGACCACCGCATTCATCCCAACGAGGGCGTCACGGCCAACGATACAACCGTGCAGAATCGCGCCGTGTCCGATGTGCCCGTTTTCTTCCACCACTGTATCGGTATTGGGGAAGCCGTGCATGACGCAGGTGTCCTGAACGTTTACGCCGGCGCCGAGGACGATCCGGCCGAAGTCGCCGCGCAGCGATGCGCAAGGTCCAACATAACAGTTCGGGCCCACGATGACATCACCGATCAGGACCGCAGTGGGGTGGACGTACGCCGTAGGGTCAACCACCGGGGTGACACCTTCTATGGAATAGCACGGCACAACGGTCTCCTTGTATCTGTCTCTAACCTGGAAATTGGCGGGCGGGCCTTGAATCTCTCGCCGCACCCATTCTAGCCCCCAGCCCCAACTCACTGAAGCCTCTTTCCCGAGGCCTGTGCGGCCGCGCCGCCGATCGTCATGAAGTCAACCAAGTGGCTTGGATGATGGAAAATCGACGGGCGACCGGGCTTTCTTCGCTTCTCACTTGAGTGCAGCCCAAGATACACTGTCGCAGACGACCGGGGCGCGACGGTTTCCTCGCTCGTTGGGCGGCCATGGAGTCGCGTGGAGATTTTGTCAGCCAACTATAACGAGCCGGAGACAAGAAAACATGAGTATGCAACGCCATCTTTCGACAGCAGGCAAGACGCTGCTGGGATTCGCCGCAATCGCGCTCTTCGCCGGAGCGGCACGGGCCGACGTGCTCGATGACGTCAAGGCCAACGGTGTGGTCAAGTGCGGCGTGACCTTGGCCTCGCCCGGGTTTTCGGCGGAAAACAATGCCGGCGTAAGGGAGGGCTTTGACGTCGACCTGTGCAAGGCGATCGCTGCGGCGGTGCTGGAAGACGAAACCAAGATACAGCTCATTCCGATGGATCTGAAGACCGCTTTTGCCGGCCTGCCAACGGGCGCGGTTGATGTGCTCACGCACCGCTTCACCTGGACCCAGAGCCGCGACGTTTCGGGGCTGAAGTTTCCGAAGGTGATGTTCTTC
>JACZKY010077392.1_pt1 | contig 17089 bp, 16 predicted proteins | sample 8237611 | NCBI WGS metagenome assembly JACZKY01 (sample SAMN16148055, study PRJNA663545) | marine sediment metagenome | biome: sediments and biomass from bioreactor inoculated with such sediments; feature: coastal sediments; material: methane- and iron-fed bioreactor; isolation source: Bothnian...
CTCCAAGCGCGTCCCCCCCCGCGGCCGTTCCCCCGCAGGGGGGGTGAAGCCGGACCGCTCTCCTGCGGTCACGCGGGCTCCCCGGGCTTCTGGGTTTCCGTCTTCTTTTTCAGGATGTCGATCTCCCCTTTGAGAGCCCGGACGTCCCCTTCCAGCTCCCCGATCCGCGTCTTCGCCGACGCGGCCTCGGACCGCCGCCGGAACTGGCCCGGAACGCTCGCCAGTCCCGCACCCAGCACGCCGACCCCGAACGCCGCGACGATCACCACCAGGATCGAGGTGTCGCCGGAAAAGTTCATGAACCGCACGGTGACGATGCCGGGGTTCTGAATGGCGAACGCCGCCACCAGGATCAGCAGTGCGATCAGCACGAGCATCGAGAATTTCATGGACCTCCTCCTCTCAAATTACGGGATTTCCATCCCCGGATTTCTCCGAAACCTTTTCCGCCCCGTCCTCCACCCCCCCGGGCATCTCCCGGATCAGCCGTTTCAGCCGGGCGCACTCGTCTTTCCCCGGGCACTCCTGGCTGCACGGATCGAGGTGCGTCACCACGTGGGCGTTTCCCAGCAGGCCCCGGATATCGTGCTCCAGGTGGTCGGCGACGCGGTGCGCATCCTCCAGCGACTGCTCCCGGCACACCACCACGTGGAAATCCACCTGCGCTTCCGAACCCGACCGCCGCGTGCGCAGGTCGTGCCACTCCAGCACCATCGGGCGATGCTCCTCGATGATCCGCGCGATGGAGCGCACCGTCTCCGGCGGCAGCCCCCTGTCGACAAGCTCCTGCACCGCCCCCGTCAGCAGCGGGAGCGCGGCGGACAGGATATAGACACCCACCGCAAGCGCGATCCCCGGGTCCAGCCACTTCCAGCCCGTGTACCGGTAAAGGAGCAGGGAAAAGAGGATGCCGCTCCCCGAGTAGACGTCCGTGCGGAAGTGGAGCGCGTCGGCCATCAAGGCGGTGGATCCGGTGGCCTCCCCCGCCCGCCGGATCCGGCGGGAAACATACCACGACAACGCCACCGAGGACGCCATCACGAGGATGCCGACGTCCAGTCCCGCGCCTTCCGGCGCCCTTCCCTCCCGCAGGCGGCGCACCGCCTCCCAGACCACCCCCGCCCCGGTCAGGGCGATCACGGCGCCCTGGAACAAGGTCGCCATCGTCTCCACCTTCCCGTGGCCGTACGGATGGTTCTGGTCCGCGGGATCCATCGCCTTCCGGATCGAAACGAGGTTGACGGCGGACATGAAGATATCCGCCACGTTGTCCATCGCGGAGGCCAGCACGCCGAGGGATCCGGTCAGGATCCCGGCGGCCAGCTTGCCGAGGCAGAGGGAAACCGCGCTCCCGAGGGAAAATCTGGCGGTCCGGAGGCGAACCCGCCGGTTTTCCGCCGTCCCTGCGGGGGCGGTGGGGGTTTGCGGCAAAGGTGCGGCGTCCTTTCCCCGGGCGGGTACGCCCGGCTGGCGGATACCGGCGAATTGACACCGTTTCCGGCTGTTGCAAGAATAGCATATCCCATCGGGAGGGAGGACCGGACGTGGTCCAGAAATCGCGGAAGATCTGGTTCGACGGGAAGCTCGTGAACTGGGACGAGGCGCAGGTGCACGTCCTCGCCCACACGCTGCATTACGGCGTGGGGGTGTTCGAAGGGATCCGCTGCTACAAGACCGACGACGGCAAGTCCGCCGTCTTCCGGCTTACGGAGCACGTCGACCGGCTCTTCAACTCGGCCCACATCGTGCTGCTGGAGATCCCGTACACGCGGGAGGAGATCCTCTCCGCCATCCACAAGACGCTGCAGGTAAACGAGCTGGCCGAAGGGTACATCCGCCCGATCGTGTTCCTGGGCGCGGGGGAGATGGGGCTGTTCGTCCGCACCAACCCGGTCCACGTCGCGATCGCCGTCTGGCCCTGGGGAGCGTACCTGGGGGAGGACGGATTGAAGAAGGGGATCCGCGCGAAAGTGTCCTCCTTCAACCGCCATCACGTCAACGCGGCCATGTCGAAGGGAAAGGTGAACGGGCACTACGTCAATTCCGTCCTGGCGAAATGGGAGGTGGTCAAGTCGGGATACGACGAAGCGGTGCTGCTGGACACGGAGGGGTACGTCGCCGAAGGGTCCGGTGAGAACATCTTCATCGTGCGGAACGGGACATTGCAGACCACGCCGCTGACCTCCGTTCTGCAGGGGATCACCCGGGACGCGGTGATCACGATCGCGCAGCGGCTGGGCATCCCGGTCAAGGAGGCGCGCTTCTCCCGCGACGAGATGTATATCGCCGACGAGATGTTCTTCACCGGCACCGCCGCGGAGATCACCCCCGTGCGGGAAGTGGACGACCGCAGGATCGGCACAGGGAAGCCCGGCCCGGTCACCCGGCAGATCCAGGCGACCTTCTTCGACATCATCCGGGGGAAAAACGCCCTGTTCCAGCACTGGCTGTCCCGCTGCTGATCCGGGCGCGTCCGATCCGGGCGCGCCGAACGGCCCCGGGGAGAAGCCGCACCGGGCACCGTGGTAGAATGGACGGATGCTCAAGGTTTCGGAGATCTTCGCCAGCATCCAGGGGGAGACGTCGTATTCGGGTTATCCGTTCGCTTTCGTCCGACTGGCCGGCTGCAACCTCCGGTGCCGCTACTGCGACACCGTCTACGCCTACGAATCGGGCGAGGAATTATCCCTCGAGGAGGTCGTCTCCCGGGTCGCCGCGTTCGGCCTGACCCGGTCCTGCGTCACCGGCGGGGAACCGCTGCTCCAGGAAGAGGCGTTTCCTCTCGTCAAGGCGCTCCTCGACCGCGGGCAGGAGGTGCTCGTCGAGACGAACGGGACGATCCCTCTGTCCCGCATCGACCCGCGGGCGGTGAAGATCATGGACGTCAAGTGCCCCGGGTCCGGGGAACACGGAAAAACGCTGTGGGATAACTTCCGCCATCTCACCGGCCGGGACGAGGTGAAGTTCGTCGTCTCCTCCGAGGAGGATTACCGGTACGCCAGGGAGATCGCCGGGCGGTTCCGCGGGGAGGTGCGCTGGGGGACCCTCTTCTCCCCGGCCTGCGGAGAGATCTCCCCCGAAACGCTCGCCGGATGGATGGTCGGGGACGGGCTGGACGCACGGCTCCAGCTCCAGATCCACAAGGTCATCTGGGGAACGGAACGGCGTGGAGTATGAATCCGTGACCGCTCCGGAAAAACCCGCAGGGATCGCTCTGGTCAGCGGCGGGATGGACAGCCTGGTGATGGCGGAATTCTGCCGCCGCGAGTCCGACCTGGCGCTCCTCCACGTTAACTACGGGCAGCGCACGGAAGCACGGGAGCTCGCCTGCTTTCACGCCATCGCCGAGTTCCTCGATATCCCGGCCCGCCGGCGCCTCGTGGCGGACATCGGCTACCTGAAGGCGATCGGCGGGAGCGCGCTGACCGACCGGGGGATCAAAGTTCCGCCGGCCGACCTGGGGCGGACGGAGGTCCCGGCGACCTACGTTCCCTTCCGCAACGCCCACCTGCTGGCCATCGCCGTCTCGTGGGCCGAGGTGCTCGGCGCGAAGACCGTCTATATCGGCGCCGTGGCGGCGGATTCGTCCGGCTACCCGGACTGCCGCCCGGAATTCTACGAAGCCATGAACGAGGCGATCCGATGCGGAACGAAGGACGGAAGCGGCATCGTGGTCAAGGCGCCCTTTCTCCGGCTGACGAAAAAGGACATCGTTCACCTGGGAAAGTCGATGGGCGTCCCCTTCGAACACACCTGGTCGTGCTATCGGGAAGGGGACGCGGCGTGCGGGGCGTGCGATTCGTGCGCCCTTCGCCTGCGGGCGTTTTCCGAGGCCGGCGCGGTGGACCCGCTCCCGTACGAATCGCGGCCCTACTACCGGTAAAAAGGACGGCTCCCGAGTGCCTGCCTCCGTACACGTGAAACGGACCGCCCGCCGGGTGTCCCAGGCGGTTTTCCTGGGAATTTTCCTGGTCCTGCTGATCAAGACCGACTACGGCGGCAGCAACGAGCTCGCCTACCCGGTGAAGGTCTTCCTGGACGCCGATCTCCTGGTGTTCGCCACGTCGCTGCTCTCGGCGCACCGGATCCCCGCGGCGCTCTTCCTGGCGCTGGTCTTCGTCCCGATAACGTTGCTGTTCGGCCGCGCGTTCTGCGGCTGGCTCTGCCCCTTCGGCACGCTCCATCACGCGGTGAGCTTCGCCGGAAAACCGGCGGCGCAGGAGCGGGGGGTGAAGACTCCCGGCAGCCGCTGGAAATTCCTGACGCTTTTGTTTTTCGCCGGCGCCGCCCTCTTCGGCTTCCAGGCGGCGGGAATCCTCGACCCGATCTCTTTTCTGATCCGGTCCCTCTCCCTGTCGATCCTGCCGGCGGTGAATGCGGCGGTGCGGGGATTCCTCGACTGGGGATACGCTCTTCCATCCCGGCCGGTGTCGGACCTCTTCGACGCCGTGTACACCTTCCTGCGGGCCCATTTCCTGTCCTTCTACCCGTCCCGGTACGGGCAGGCGTTCCTCTTCTTCCTCCTCTTCACGGGGGTCCTGGCGCTGAACCGCTACCGCACGCGCTTCTTCTGCCGTTTCGTCTGTCCGCTGGGGGGGCTTCTGGGGCTGATGTCCCGTCTCGGGCTGCTGCGCCTGTCGATGAACGAGAAGTGCACCCGCTGCATGGCCTGCCGCGACGTCTGCGCGGGCGGCGCCAACCCGCACACGGAGGCGAACTGGTCCCCGTCGGAGTGCGTGACGTGCTTCAACTGCTCGGCGGTGTGCCCGGAGGCGGCGCTCACGTGGAACTTCGCCGTGGCCCGCGGCACGAAAGACCGGGTGGACGCCCGGCGCCGTTCCCTGCTGGCCGCGGCCTCCTTCGGCGCGGCGGCCGCCTGGGTGTTCAAGACCACCCCCGCTTCGGCGTTCCCCGACCCGTCCCTCGTCCGCCCCCCGGGCTCCCGGAAGGAGGACGACTTCCTCTCCCGGTGCGTCCGTTGCGGGGAGTGCATGAAAGTGTGCATCACCGGGGGGCTCCAGCCCACGCTCGCGGAAGCGGGCCTCGAGGGGTTGTGGACTCCCATGCTCGTCTCCCGGATCGGCTACTGCGAATACAACTGCACCCTGTGCGGGCAGGTGTGCCCCACTTCCGCCATCCGGAAACTTTCCGGGGAAGAGAAGCGCAAGACGGTCATCGGGCTGGCCTTCGTCGACCCGTCCCGGTGCATCCCGTTCGCCCAGGGAACCCCGTGCATCGTCTGCGAGGAGCATTGCCCCACGCCGAAAAAAGCGATCGTTTTCCGGGAACAGCCGGGAAAGGGGGGGGGGCCGGTCAAGGTCCCGGTCGTGGTCACGGAACTGTGCATCGGGTGCGGGATCTGCGAGTACAAGTGCCCCGTCGCCGACCTTGCGGGCATCCGGGTCACCTCCGTTGGGGAGACCCGTAACCCACTCAACCAGCTGATGTTGCCCCCTTCGCCTTACGGCTGACAAGATCTTTACCCGTTCTCTATTGACTTCGATGCCGTCCGCCACTAGAGTCTTAGTCCCAATAACGGCCGTGAAAATAATCCTGAATCTTTTCGGCCGCCGTTCCGTCAAATGCTGTAGGAGAGAAAATGGCGCATTTCTACGATAAAAAGGACGACGCCGACGCCAGCTGGGAGGAGGTGGGAGGATTCAACACCTACCTGCTGACCGAGCTGCGCAACGCGATGCTCAGCGTCGAAACCGAAGGGTACCCGGCGGGTCCCGTGCAGGTCGTCGTCGCCGAGTGGATCAAACGGTTTCCGACCTTCGACTTCCCCGACGACGAGATCGGCTAAAAAAAAACGTTCCGCGGGGGCCTACCCGGGGAGCCCCAGCAGTTCCAGGTACACCTTCCGGATCCTTCCCGTTTCCTTCCTGTACCGTCCGAGCTGCTCCGGTGCAAGGAGTTGCGGGTCGAACTGGTCGATCGAGGCGTCGTGCGACAGCCGGAGCCGCACATCCAGGGACCGAAGGAACCGGTATCCCTCGTCCAGCATCTTGTACTGTTCCAGGGTGACGATCCCGGCCCGCTGCAGTTCGTACAGGGCCTTCAGGGTGTTGCGCGCCCGGATGGAGGACTGCCGGGCGCCGTGGAGCAACTGCAGGTACTGGACGGCGAACTCGACGTCCACCACCCCGCCGCGTCCCACCTTCAGGTTCAGCCGGTCCTCGCGCTCCCGCCCCAGCTCCACCTCCATTCGCATCCGAAGCCGGTGGATCTCCTCCGCTGCATTCGAAGGCAGGGGCCGGTCGTAGATGAACCCCTGGACCACCTCCTCCACCTTTCTGCCGAACTCCCGGTCCCCCGCGACGAAGCGGCACTTCAGCATCGCCTGCCGCTCCCACAGCTGGGCGGACCCTTCGTGGTACCGCACGAAGGCGTCCAGGGACGACACCAGCGGCCCCGCGTTCCCCGACGGCCGTAGCCTCGTGTCGAGCCGGTAGACGTGCCCCTCGCGGGTCGCCGTGGTGAGTATGGAGATCAGCCGCTGGGCGACCTTGGCGAAATACTCGTGGTTGGTGATCTTCCGGAATTCGGCCTCCCCCTGCCCGGCTTGGTCCGGCGCGGTCTCCCCCGCGCCGGAATAGAGAAAGATGATGTCGAGGTCACTGTGGTAGGAGAGCTCCTCCGATCCGAGCTTTCCCATGCCCAGGACGAAGAACGACGCCTCCTCCGCGGTTTCGGCGACGATCGGCACGCCGAAGCGGCGCCGCACCTCCCGGCGGGCGAGAATCACGGAGTGGGTCAGGAGGGCTTCCGCCAGCGCCGACAGCTGCACCATCCCCTCTTCGAGGGAAAGGACGCCCCCCATGTCGTGAATGCCGATCCGCAGGGTCTCCAGGTGCTTGAAGCGCCGCAGGGCGTCCAGCTCCTGCTCGAAACCGTCGCAGGCCGCCAGCTCCTCCCCGAGCTCCCTCCGCAGCTCGGACTTCGTCTTGTACAGCACCGACAGATCGTTCCGCAGGAACGTGTCGAGCAGCTCCGGGTGCCGCAGGAGGAACCCCGACAGGAACCGGCTGCCGCCGAAGAGACGCATCAGGGACTCGATCACCTTCGGTTTTTCATACAACAGCGCGTAGAACATGGTCCGGGCGCCGATGGCCGACAGGAACCGCTCCACGTGGGAGAGCGCCATGTCGGGATCGGGGCTCTTCGCGGCGCGGTACAGGATCTCGGGCGCGATCTGGTTCAGGTATTGGCGCGCCCGCTGGGATATCCGCGTGTGGGGGGGGCCTTCCCGCAGGACGTCCAGGTTCCGCCGCGCGCCTTCCGCGTCCCCGAACCCCAGCAGGGACAACCGTTCCGCCGTGTCCTTGGGAGGCGGCTCCGGGAGAAAGAGCGCCTGAACCTCGGGAGGGACCCCCGAGGGGGCCGCGCCGCGCCCGCTGCCGAAGAGCCGGGCGTAGATCTCCCGGACGGCGTCGCTGCGCCGGTCCAGCGCCGCCAGCAGCGCCCGGGCATCCTCGTAATCCATCGCACGGGCGAGCCGTCGAAGGTCCTCTTCCCCCTGGGGCAGGACGTGGGTCTGCCGCTCCCGGTGCGCCTGGATCCGGTGCTCGAGCCTCCGGAGGAAAACGTACGACTCAGTCAGCTCCGCCTGCTCCTTCTCGCTGATGATCCGGAGCCGGGTGAGGGCCGACAGCGCCTCCACCGTGCCGCGCAACCGCAGCGACGGGTCCTTCCCTCCGTAGATGAGCTGGTGCGCCTGGACGAAGAACTCGATCTCCCGGATCCCGCCCGCGCCCAGCTTCAGGTCCCGCTCGTCCTTCCGGGCCCGCGCCGCCGCCTGGTTGATCCGGTCCTTCATCCCCTTGATCTCCTCGATGGAGGTGAAGTCCAGATACTTCCGGAAGACGAACGGGACGACCGACCGGAGGAACTCCTCCCCCAGCGACCGGTCGCCTGCGACGGGCCGCGCCTTGATGAGCGCGGAGCGCTCCCAGGTCTGTCCCCAGGATTCGTAGTAGATCTCCGCGGCCCGCAGCGAGTTGACGAGCTCCCCGCGCGTCCCCTCCGGGCGAAGCCGAAGATCCACGCGGAAGACGAACCCGTCCTCGGTCGCCTCCGACAGGATCCTCGTTACCGTTTCCCCCACCCGGACGAAGTACTGGTGCAGGGAAAGCGGATGAGGGCCGCCTTCGGTATCCCCCCGATCCGTTTCGTACAGGTAGATCAGGTCGATGTCGGAGCTGAAGTTCAGCTCCAGGCCCCCGAGTTTCCCCATCCCCAGCACGACGAAGCGGCACAGGCGGCGCGTGCCGTCCGGAAAAGACACCATCGGCTCTCCCGCCTTCGCGGAGAGCGTTCTCCGGGCGAACCGGACCGCCCCTTCGAGCGCCGCCGAGGCCAGTTCCGACAGGGCCCCCGTCACTTCGGGCAGGGGGGAAACGCCCGCAAGGTCCCGCGTGGCGATCCGCGTCATCTCCCGGTGCTTCATCCGGCGCAGCGCCTGCTTGACCTCGTCCTCGGTGGCGCAGCGCTCCGCGGCTTCGACGGCCTCGCGCTCGAGTTCTTCGGCGGAAGAACGCACCAGCGCGCCGCCTCGCAGGAACAGCGCCTCGAAGATCTCGGGACGACGGGCGACCTGCTCCGGGAGAAACTCCGATCCGCCCAGCAGCCCCCCGATCAGGGGAAGCAGCTCCGCGCGCCGGAACGCCTCCTTCAGGTGCCTGTCGGGCAGGGAGTCCGCCCACCGGGAGAGGTTCAGGAAAAACAGGTCCGGATCCGGCGCGGCCGCCGCGGACCGGAGGATCGCCTCCCGGCCGTCCGGATCGTCCGGCAGCCGCGGGATCATTTCCGACAGCAGGGAAAGGGACCGTGCCGCGTCGTGCGTCCCGATTTCCCGCAGGCGGTCGAGGGTGGTGAAATCGCCGGGAGGACGGGGATTTCCGCTCAACGCAGCAGCTTCCGGATGGCGCCCGCGAGCGGCGGCGTGAGGACCCCTTTCTCCGTCACGATGGCGGAAACGTACCGGGCCGGCGTCACGTCGAACGCGGGATTGTAGACGGAAACGCCGTGGGGGGCCACGCGCTTTCCCATGAGGTGCGTCACCTCGGATGGGTCGCGTTCCTCGATGGGGATCTGGGCGCCCGTCCGAAGCTTCCGGTCGAAGGTCGATATGGGAGCCGCGACGTAGAGAGGCACCTTGTGCGCCTTGCACAGCACGCCGATGCCGTACGTCCCGATCTTGTTGGCCACGTCGCCGTTCGTAGCCACCCGGTCCGCGCCCACGACGGCGGCGTCCACCTTGCCCGACGCAAGGAGCGTTCCCGCCATGCTGTCCGTGACCAGCGTGCACGGAATGCGGTCCTTCATCAGCTCCCAGGCGGTCAGGCGAGACCCCTGCAGGAACGGCCGGGTCTCGTCCACGTACACGTGGATCTTCTTCCCCGCGGCGACCGCGGCGCGGATCACGCCCAGCGCGGTTCCGTATCCCGCCGTGGCCAGCGCACCCGCGTTGCAATGGGTGAGCACGTTGGCCACCGCGGGAAGGAGCTTCGCGCCGTGCGCCCCCATCGCGCGATTCGCGGCCACGTCTTCGTCGAAGATGGCGATCGCCTCGCGCTCGAGGCGGGAGAGGGCGGCGTCTCCGTCCGGAAGCGATTCCGCCACTTTCCGCATCCTCTCGATGGCCCAGAAAAGGTTCACCGCGGTGGGGCGCGTTCCGGCCAGAAGGACCGCCGCCTCGTCGAAGGGCCTCCGCCAGGGGCGCCCCTTCTTCCGGGCCGCCTGGACCGCGAGGACCAGCCCGAACGCCGCGGCCACGCCGATCGCGGGCGCCCCGCGGACCACCATGGTCCGGATGGCGTCGGCCACGCCGACCGGCTCGGTGATCCGTTGCATCGACTCCACGGCGGGGAGGACCCGCTGGTCCAGCAGCAGGAGGGCGTCCCCCTCCCACGCCATCGTACGGAACGTGTCGCTCATGGCGTTTTCCCCCTTGCGTGGAACCGCTCCACCTGCCGAAGGACCCGTTCCCGGACCTCCCTCGCGGGCGCGGGTGCCGCCACCGCATGCCCCGCCCGCAGGGCGGGCGCAAGCTGCGGCTCCATGGGCGCCCCGCAGCATTCCCTCCCCGGCTTCCCCGCGGGAAGCACCGCCCGTCCTGCGCACGCGGCGCAGGCGTAGGTCTGCTTCCGGCCGGATCCCTTTCCCCGCTTGGCGAACGGGGCGCCTTCCACCTCGACGATGTCGAGCGCGTAGTCGAGCGTGGGCGCATTGCTCAGGAAGGTTCCGACGCCGAAAGCGTCCGCCACGTCACGAAGCGCCCGGATCTCCTCTTCCCCCAACCCTCCGGAGGCGATCAGCCGGACGTGGCCGAATCCCCGCAGGTCCAGCTCCCAGCGGACTTCCTCGAGGATTTTCCGGAAATTCCCCCGGCGCGACCCCGGCGTATCGAGGCGGACGCCGGAAAGCCGTTCCCCCAGCGCCTCCGCGACCCGCACCGCCTCGAACTTCTCGTCCTGCAGGGTGTCGATCAGGCATACCCGGGGAACGGCCGGGTCGACCGTCGCGTCGAAGGCCCGCATCGCGGAAAGGGTGTCCCCGAACACCAGCACGAGGGCGTGGGGCATCGTCCCCTGCGGGGTCTCCCCCAGAAAGGAAGCGCTGCGGACGGCCGACACGCCGTCGGCCCCGCCGATGAACGCGTTCCGGTCGATCAGCGTGGACAGCGCGGGGTGCATCCGCCGCGCCCCGAAACTCAGCACCTGCCTGCCCCCCGCGGCGTGCTTCACCCGCGACGCAGCCGTGGCGATCCCCGAAGCCTGGCAGATCGTTCCGAGCATCGCCGTCTCCATCTCGCAGAAGGCGCCGTACGGTCCCGAGACGGTGAAGACCGGTTCGTAGGGGAAGAAGAGGGCCCCCTCCTCCATCGCGTCGATGTCGACCTCGCGCCCGGAGAAGAGGGACAGCATCTCGTCCCTCCCCGAAAAGACGCCGTAAGGGTAATCTCCCGGGAAACGCTTGACGATCCCTTCCGCGACCACGCGGGTCCGGTCCCTGCCGGATGCGCGCAGCACCTCCATCGTACGGCGGAAGTAGACGTCGGTCGTGTCCCCGCGCAGGATCTCGTCGCGCGACGGGATCAGGTCCATGGCCGGTCCCTTCTTGGGGGGAGCGCTCAACGGCGGCGGCCCTTCCCCGGGCGGCGAAGCACCCGGACGCCCAGCACGTTCCCCATCTGGTCGAGCGCGAAGTCGTGGTCCTTCCGCGATAGACCGGCGACGAACCGCTCGTCCACCGTTACGTCGTACCCCCGCATCGCGGCGTCGGCCGCGGTGTACAGGATACAGATGTTGGTGACGCACCCGGCGAGATCCAGGCTCCGGACGCCGTTCCTGCGCAGGACGACGTCGAGGGCGGTCCGGTGGAAACCGGAGTACGTCCGCTTCTCCACCAGGGCGTCCCCGGGCTCGGGGGAAAGGGCGGAGACCACCCCCGCCCCGGGCGTCCCCTCCACGGCGTGCGGGGGCCATCCCATCCGGGCGAACTCGGGATCGTTCTTCCGGTGGGAGTCGCATACGTACACCACCAGCTCGCCGCCCCGCCGCGCCTTGGCGATCCGGCGGCGCAGGGACGGAACGATCCCGCGCGCGTCCGGCACCTCCAGGGGGCTCCCGGGGCGGACGAAATCGTTCAGCATGTCGATGATGACCAGGGCTTTCTTTTCCTTTTTCCCGTGTTTCATCGCTTCCCCGCCTGAAGCTTCCCCTTCAACACCTCTTGGACGATCTTGGGATTGGCCTTCCCCCTGCTTTCCTTCATCACCTGTCCGACGAAATACGACAGGAGCCCGGTCTTGCCCGCGCGGTAGCTTTCGACCTCCTTCGGGCTGGCGGCCAGTACCCTGTCCACGACGGCGTCGAGCTCGGATCGCGAGGAGACCTGGGTCAGCCCCATTTCATCCCGCAGCTGCCGGATCGGTTTCCCGGTTTCGACGACCAGCTCGACGAGCTTCTTGGAGGCCGTCGCGGAGATCGCGCCGCTTTCCCGGTCTTCCACGGCATGGGCGATCGTCTCCGGCGCAAGCTTCCCCGCGAGGATCGCGTCCTTCCAGTGGATGCACTCGTTCGCCGTCGTCTTCGGGGCACCGGGAAAGAGCGCCGCCGACGCCTCGAAGAAATCGGCCAGCCCCCTCGCGGAGGCGAGGATCCCCGCGTCGTACCGCGGGATGCCGTACTGCCGGGCGAGCCGCGCGATCTTCTCCCCCGGCAGCTCCGGGATCGTCCCGCGCAGCTCCTCGACCCAGGCGTCCTCCACGAGGAGGGGAAGCAGGTCCGGATCCGGGAAGTACCGGTAGTCGTGCGCCTCCTCCTTCCGCCGCATCGGTACGGTCACCCCCGCGTGGGCGTCCCACAGCCGCGTTTCCTGCACCACCTCCCCGCCGTCCTCGATCACCTCGACCTGGCGGCGTATTTCGTATTCGATGGCCTTCTCGACGTTGCGGAAGGAGTTCATGTTCTTCAGTTCCGTCTTGGTCCCGAACTCCTTCCGGCCGACCGGGCGGACCGAGACGTTGGCGTCGCACCGGAAAGACCCTTCCTCCATGTTCCCGTCGCAAACCCCGAGGTAGACGAGGATGTCGTGAAGGCGGCGCAGATACGCGCCGCTTTCCTCGGGAGTGCGGAGATCGGGCTCGGAGACGATCTCCATGAGCGGGACGGAGCAGCGGTTCAGATCCGCGAGGGACGCCTGCGCCCCGGCGAACTCCCCCTCGTGGACCAGCTTTCCGGCGTCCTCCTCCATGTGGATCCGGGTGATCCCGATCCGCTTCGCCCCGCCGTCCTGCTCGATGTCCACGTGCCCGCCCAGCGCGATCGGCAGTTCGTACTGCGAGATCTGGTACGCCTTGGGCAGGTCGGGATAGAAGTAGTTCTTCCGCGCGAAGACGCTGCGGCGCTGCACCCGGCACGAGGTGGCCAGGGCCGTCCGTAGGGCGCACTCCACGGCCTTCCGGTTGAGGACGGGGAGCACCCCCGGCATGCCGGTGCACACCGGACACGTGTGCTCGTTGGGCGCGGCGCCGAACTTCGCGGAGCAGGCGCAGAAGATCTTGCTCTCCGTGGCGAGTTGCGCGTGGACCTCCAGACCGATGACCGCCTCGAACTCCATCGTCCCCCCGCCCCCTAGAGCGGCGCCAAGCGCGGCACCGGAATGGCCCGCTCGATCGCGCCCGCCGCGGTGAAGAGGGCCTCCTCGCCGAAATGGTTCGACAGCAGCTGCGCCCCGATGGGCAGCCCCTCCGCCGAGATCCCGCACGGCACCGAGATCCCGGGGATGCCCGCCAGGTTGCACGGAATGGTGAAGATGTCGGACAGGTACATCGTCAGGGGGTCGTCCGTCTTCTCCCCCAGGCGGAACGCCGGAGTGGGCGCGGTGGGCGTGAGGAGCACGTCCGCTTTTTCGAAGGCCGACGCGAAATCCCGCCGGATGAGCGTGCGGACCTTCTGCGCCTTCCCGTAGAACGCCTCGTAATACCCCGCCGAGAGGGCGTACGTCCCGATCATGACGCGTCGCTTCACCTCGGGTCCGAACCCTTCCGCCCGCGTCTTCGACATCATCTCGATGAGGCCGGAAACCCCTTCCGCGCGGTGGCCGTACCGCACGCCGTCGTACCGGGCCAGGTTGGAGGACGCCTCCGCGGGAGCGATCAGGTAGTACGTCGAGAGGGCGTACGCAGTGTGCGGCAGCGAGACCTCCACCGCAGAGGCGCCCTGTTCCGTCAACGCGCCCAACGCTCGCTCCACCGCCGCCCTGACCGCCGGGTCCAGCCCCGCACCCTCGAAATACTCCCGGGGGAGGCCCACGCGCAGCCCCTTTACCGGCTTTTCCACGGCCGCGCCGTAGTCCGGGACGGGGATATCCAGGCTGGTGGAATCGCGCCGATCGTGGCCGGCGATGACTCCCAGCAGCGCCGCGGCGTCCGCGACGGTGCGCGTGAGGGGGCCGGCCTGGTCGAGGGAGGAGGCGAAGGCGATCATGCCGTACCGGGAGACGCGACCGTAGGTCGGCTTGACCCCCACCACGCCGCACAGGGAGGCGGGCTGCCGGATGGATCCGCCTGTGTCGGTGCCGACCCCCGCGAAGCACATCGCCGCGGCCACCGCCGCCGCGGTGCCGCCCGAGGATCCGCCCGGGATCCGCGACGGGTCCCACGGGTTCCGCGTGGCGCCGAACCAGGACGTCTCCGTGGAGGACCCCATGGCGAATTCGTCCATGTTGTGCTTCCCCAGGAGCACCGCGCCCGCGGCGAGGACCTTTTCCGTCACCGTCGCGTCGTACGGAGGGACAAAGTCGTGCAGGATCCGGCTGCCGCAGGTGGTGCGGACGCCGCGGGTGCAGAAGATGTCCTTCAGCGCCACGGGAACGCCGTGCAGCGGGCCACGCAGGGACCCGCGGGCCTGCTCCTCGTCGCACGCCGCCGCCCGGGCCCTCGCCTCTTCGGGCAGAACGGTGATATAGGCGTTGATCTTCGGGTTGAGCGCGCCGATCCGGTCCAGGAGCGCGCCGGTAAGCTCCAGGGAGGAGATTTCCCGGTCCCGGACCCTCCGGGCCGCCTCGAGGAGGGTCCACTCGTGGACGGGCGCGTTCGGCATGGCGTTCCTAATCTTCGATGATCCGCGGGACGCGGAAGTAGTCGTCTGCCCGGTCGGGCGCGTTCCGAAGAAGCGCTTCCCTGTCCCCGAAAGGCCGCACGCAATCGTCGCGGAACGGGGTGCCGACGTCGACGGCGTGGGACGTGGGCACGACGTCCCGCGTGTCGAGCCGGTCGAGCTGCTTCATGTAGTCGAGGAGCCTTCCCATCTGCTCCCGGAGGCGGTCGGCTTCGGCGCCTTCGAGCGCCAGGCGGGCCAGGCGGGCGACGTGCAGCGTTTCCTCCCGCGTGATCGCCATGTTCCTCCTCCTCTCCGGTTGTGGATGAACGATCAATTTACCACAGGCGCGCGAAGGCTGGCAAAACGGGCCCTGCAAAGGGCGAAGGGAAAGAGCGTCCCCGGCACGCAGCGCCGGGCGTAGAATGTCCCCATGACGACGCAACGGTATTTCGCCACCACCTTCAAGGGGCTGGAGGAAGTGCTCGCCGGGGAGGTGGCCGCCCTCGGCGGGGAGGAAATCTCCATCGGCGCCGGGAGCGTTTCGTTCTCCGGCGACATGATGCTCTGCTACCGGGCCAACCTGTGGCTCCGGACGGCCAACCGGGTCGTGATGCTGCTGTCGGAATTCCCCGCCCCGACCCCCGCCGCCCTGTACGACGGGACGCGGGAGATTCCGTGGCACGAGCTGTTCCCGGTCGGGCGCACCTTCGCCGTGGACGCCACCGTGCGCGGATCGGGCATCACCCACTCCCATTTCGCGGCGCAGAAGACCAAGGACGCCATCGCGGACCGGTTCCGGGACACCCTGGGGCGCCGCCCCGACGTGGACCCCGCCTCGCCGGAGGTGCGGATCGTGGTGCGGATCGTGGACGACGCCTGCGCGGTTTCCCTGGACACCTCGGGAGAGAGCCTGCACCGCCGCGGCTACCGGTCCCACCCGACCGAGGCGTCCCTGAAGGAAACGCTGGCGGCGGGTCTCCTGCTGGTGGCGGGATGGCAGGGGTCCGAGCCGCTGATCGACCCCGCCTGCGGCGCAGGGACGATCCCGATCGAGGCGGCGCTGCTTTCGGGGGAAATCGCGCCGGGTTCGCTCGGGAGAGCCTTCGGTTTTCAACGGCTGCACGGGTTCGACCGGAAGGGATGGGAAACGCTGCTGGCCGAGGCGAGGCAGTCCGCTCGTCGGCCGGTGCCCGTGCGGATCGAGGGGAGCGACCTTTCGCCGGAAGCCGTCTCCGGGGCGATCCGGAACGCCGTGAACGCAAAAGTAACTGAACGGGTGCAGTTTACAGCGAAGCCGGTCCGGGTTTTCTCCCCGGGGGAGGGGCCGGGGACGATCCTCTGCAACCCTCCGTACGGCGCGAGGCTCCCCGGCGGCGCACAGGCGGAGGCGTTCTACAGGGAACTGGGGGAGGCGCTCAAAAAACGGTGCCGCGGCTGGACGGCGTACCTCCTGTCGGGCAACCCCGCCGTCACCCGGTATCTGGGGTTGAAGGCCTCCCGGAAGGTCCCGGTGATGAACGGCCCCATCGACTGCCGTCTTCTGAAGTACGAATTGTATTAAAGGACCGCGGCGGAGGCACCATGGAGGAGTACATCGTTCGTCCGGTCGGCGTGGTCCGGTCGGCCATCATGGACGGGGCGGATGCGCCGAAGCAAGGGGCCCTGACGGACCAGGAGGCGGAGGTCGTCGTCGATCCGGCGTATCTCGTCGCGCTGGACGGCCTGGCGGAGAGGGTTCGCACCGGCTCCTCCCGGATCATCGTGCTCTGCTGGATGCACGGCGCGGACCGCGCCCGCCTGCATGTTCACCCGAGGGGGAAGGAACATCTGCCCCTGCGGGGCGTCTTCTCGACCCGCTCGCCCCACCGGCCCAACCCGGTCTCCCTGCACACCGTCACGCTGCTTGCCGTCGACGGGAACGTCCTCCGTATCCGCGGGATGGACGCCGTCGACGGCACCCCCGTGGTGGACATCAAGCCCCACTCGTCCGACCTGGACGGGTGACCTTCACCGGGCGGGATGGAACCCGAAGCGGGCCAACACCCCTTCCAGGCGCTTGCGGCCGGTCGCGGCCTCCTCGAACGGATCTTCCTTGAGCCGGTGCGGCAACGCCAGCCGGAAACCGTCTGCGAGGCACTCCTCGTCGGGCGCCGGGATCCCCTTGATCGCCGCGAGGGCCTTGGCGGCCTTCAGCACGGTGATGTCTCCGCGGTGCCCCGCAACCCCCAGCTCGGCCACGACGGCCACCACCGATTCCAGGAGATCCTCCGGGACCCCGACCCCGGGCAGCGCCAATCGGGCGGCCATCATCCGTTCCCGCAGCGCCCGGTCCTCCCGGTCCCACTTTTCGTGGAACGCGTCGTCGTCGCGCTCGAAGAGCAGGACGCGCTCCACGATCGCCTTCCGGGAACGGACCTCCCGCTCCCCCGTGATCTCCACGCACAGCCCGAAACGGTCCAGAAGCTGGGGGCGAAGCTCCC
>JACZKY010043494.1_pt1 | contig 17062 bp, 22 predicted proteins | sample 8237611 | NCBI WGS metagenome assembly JACZKY01 (sample SAMN16148055, study PRJNA663545) | marine sediment metagenome | biome: sediments and biomass from bioreactor inoculated with such sediments; feature: coastal sediments; material: methane- and iron-fed bioreactor; isolation source: Bothnian...
GGTCGGGGGTCATCGTCGGGGAGGATGGGCTGATCGTCACAAACGAGCACGTCATCCGCGATGCGGATGAAATCGTCGTCCGCCTGTCGGACCAGAGCGAGTACCGGGCGAAGGTGATCGGCTCGGACATCCGGACGGACGTGGCCGTGCTGCGGATCCAGCCGTCTCGGAAGCTCCCCGTTGCCACGCTGGGGGATTCCTCCCGCCTGAAGGTCGGAGAGTTCGCGATCGCCGTCGGGAACCCCTTCGGCCTGGAAAGCACCGTGACGCTGGGGGTGGTCAGCGCGACGGGACGCAGCGCGGAGCCGGAACTGGAGGGGGGCGACGACTTCATCCAGACCGACGCCTCGATCAACCCTGGGAATTCCGGCGGTCCGCTGCTGAACTCCCGCGGCGAGGTGGTGGGCATCAACACGGCGATGGTGAGCACGGGCCAGGGGATCGGGTTCGCCATCCCCATCAACACGGTCATGGCGGTGGAGAAGGAGCTTGCCGCCCACGGCGCCGTGCGCAGGGGTTGGATCGGCGTCGGGATCCAGGCGCTCTCGCCCGACCTGGCCGAGGCGTTCGGCGTGAAAGGGGAGAGCGGCATCCTCTTGAACCGCGTCGTCCCGGGGAGTCCGGCGGCCCGGGGCGGATTGCGCATGGGCGACATCGTGGTCGCCTGGGGCGGGTCCCGCGTGGCCGGGATCAAGGAGTTCCAGAAACAGGTCGCCGGCACCGCGCCCGGGACCAAGGTGGCTCTCGAGGTCCTCCGGCAAGGGAAGCGGGTCCTCGCGACGGTAACGCTGGAGGAGGCCGAGGGCAAGGCGGTGAGCAGGCGCCCGCCTCGCCGGGAACCCGTGGACCCGCTCGGCATGACCGTGAGCCCGGTGCACCCGCGCCTGCTGCGGGAGCTCGAGCTGCGCGGCGGGGTGGAGGTGACGTTCGTCGAGATCGCAAGCCCTGCGTGGGAGGGGGGGGTCCGCGAGGGGGACATCCTGCTCGCCATCAACCGGGAGGTGGTGCACAATATCGATGCGTACCGGAAGGCCGTCTCCCGCATCGTCCGCGGGGAGGCCGTGTCTGCCCTGGTGTCCCGGGAGGGCGGGATGATCTACGTTGCGCTGAGAAACAAGTGACGCGCTCTGCAAGGAGGAGCCCATGGGAGTGGTGAAGGACCAGGACGTTGCGCGCCGGATCGCCAGGGCGGTCGTCTCCGACATCGCGCTGTACAACGCCAAGAAGGTCGAGGAGGGGATCGTGAACGACACCCTCTTCCATCTCCTGAAGGACGAGATCGAGGAGGGCCGGACCTACTACGTGAACCGCATCGCCCCCGAGATCGCGCAGGCCACCAATTACTTCAACCAGGCGCTGGTGGACGTCCTCATCAAGCCCACCGGGCGGATCTCCTCCAAGGTCTGGTAGGTGCCGCTGCCCGCGGCCGGAACGCTCCGGCTGACCGTCCCGGCCGACCTGGCGGGCGAGCGCCTCGACCGATACCTTCCGTCCGCCGTTCCCGGACTTTCGCGTGCGCGCGCCCAGCGCCTGATCGAGGATGGGAACGTCCTCCTCGCGGGGGCCGTGCCCCGCCCGTCCCATCGGCTTTCCGGCGGCGAGCACGTCGCCGTCACGATCCCCCCTCCGGTTCCCCTGGACCTGTCCGCCGAGGACCTTCCGCTCACGGTGCTCCACGAGGATGCGCACCTGCTCGTGGTGGAAAAGCCCTCCGGGATGGTAGTGCACCCCTCCCCGGGGCACGCCGCGGGAACACTGGTGAACGCCCTCCTCTCCCGGGCCGACACCCTGTCCGGCATCGGCGGCGTGGCGCGTCCGGGGATCGTCCACCGCCTCGACCGGGACACGTCCGGGATCCTCGTGGTCGCCAAGACCGACGCGGCCCACGGCGGGCTCTCCGCGCAGCTGTCTTCCCATGCGATGGACCGGGAATACCACGGGATCGTCTTCGGGGCCGCGCCGGCTGCGGAGGGATCGGTCCGCACGCGGATCGGAAGGCATCCGGTCCACCGCAAGAAAATGGCGGTCCTGCCGTCCGGGGGACGGCTTGCCGTGACCCGGTACCGCCGGCTGGCGTCCTTCGGGCCGTTCTCCTTTCTCGCGTTTTGGCTCGAAACCGGGCGCACGCACCAGGTGCGGGTCCACTGCGCCCACCTGCGGTGCCCGATCGTGGGGGACGATGTCTACGGGCGGCCGCGGAAAATCGTCCTGGGAACGGGGGAGCGCGCCCGGATCGTGACCGTGTCCCGATTTTTCCTCCACGCGTGCCGACTCGGTTTCCTCCATCCGGTCACCGGCCTGCGCATGGAATTCGCAGTCCCCGATCCGCCCGAGTTCGCCGCGTTCCGGGCGGCGGTGGAGGCGGCGTATGGGTAGCTTGCCGTGATCCTGCCGCACTTCGTGCAGTCGCCGCTGCTGCGGTCGGTCCCCGGCGTGTATCATGCCTTCCTGGGCGTGGACCCGGTGGAGGGGCGCGGCCGGGAAAAGCGTCTCGCGGAGGTGTTTTCGATCCCCGCCGTGGCGATCGGCACGCTGAAACAGGTCCACTCGGCCGCCGTTCTGGCCTTCGAGCCCGGCGACGGCGACGTTCCCGGCGGAAGGAAACGGGAGGGGGACGCCCTCTGGTCGGCGACGCCCGGCACCGGCGTCGGGGTCCATACCGCGGATTGCGTTCCGATCCTCCTGGCACATCGCGAGGTTCCCTTCGTCGCGGCGTTGCACGCTGGGTGGCGCGGTCTTTCCGCCGGGATCGTGGAAGCAGCGGTCCTGGACGTTTCGGCGCGCCTGGGGGATGCGGCCATCGAAGGGTTGATCGCCGCCGCGGGCCCCTGCGCAAGGGCCTGCTGCTACGAGGTGGGGGAGGAAACGGCGGAAGCCCTCTCCGCCCTTCCCCGTGGCGGTCCGGATCTCCGGAAGGGGGAAAAGCCCGGGAAGTGGTTTGCCGACCTCCAGGGGATCGCCCTGTCGGCGCTCGCCGCCGCGGGGTTGCCCCTTCGGCAGGCCGAAGGCGTGGGTCCCTGCACCATCTGCTCCCCGCACTTCCATTCGTACCGGCGCGAAAAAACCTTGACCGGCCGGCAGCTAAGCTTTATCTATATGTTCCATGAGCCCGATTAACACGCGAATCAAGATCGAGAACGAGATCCTGTCCTACCTCGGAAAACGGCTGTCGGAGGAGAAGCAGGCCAGCCACCTGATGACCTTGCTGATGGACAGCTATCCGCTTCTCTCCGCCACCGTGCTGGCCGTCGACGAAGGGAAATCGCCCCTCGTGTTCGCGCATCGGGGGCTTTCCGGGAACTTCATCAAGGAGCTGTACTCGAAAGGGACGCTGCCGGTCGTCGCCGCGGCGCTTTCCGGGGAGGTCGTCCTTTCCGGGGGCGATCCGCGCCTGACGGACGCAGCCTGGAGGTTCGAGCACGGGGGACAAGCCCTCTATGCCGCCCCGTGCCGCCTGCAGGGGGAGATCCTGGGCGTCCTGATCGCCGACTCCCGGGACCCCGGCCTGTTCGATCCCGAGACCAGGGAGGCGTTCCAGGGCTACACCCAGCTGTGCGCGCTGTTTCTGGCCCTGCGCAGCTTCCACCACGAGGTATCCCGGATTCCGGACATCGATTCCCTCACCGGGCTGCACAACTTCAAATTCTTCCACGAGGTGCTTCACCAGGAGCTGTCGCGGGGGAAGAAGCTCGGCAACCCCGTGTCCCTGATGTTCATCAAGGTCCGCAACCTGCGGGAGATGAACGACGTCTACGGCCATATCGCCGCCGACGGCGCGCTCATCGATCTGGCCCGCCTGGTGAGGGCGGAGCTTCGGGAGGTCGATTACGTCGCCCGGTCGGGATCGAAGATCTACGTCGTGATGCCCGAGACCACCAAGGAGGAGGCGAGGAAGGTGGCCTCGAAGATCCTCGCGGCGATGAACGAGCCGCCGAAGGAACGTCTGGATGTCCTCCTCAAGACCGCCATCGGAGTGGCGACGTTCCCCGCCGACGGCGAAACGGAACGGGTTCTCATCCCCCACACGGAGTCGATGGTCCACGAGTCGGTCCGGAAGGGGGACAACGCGATTACGGTATTCGGGGATTGACGCGGGAGGCAAAAGTACGGTAACTTAAGAAGTCCCTGGCAAGATCACCGGAAAACCGTCTATAAACGACTGCCATTTGGAGTGCCTCCCGGGGATTTATCTGCCCCGCTGACAAGCAGCGGTATCCTTCACCGAAAACAACCACCCCCTGCCACGGAGAAAGTGCATGAACCTGAAAGACCTGAAAGCCATGCGGATCGGCGAATTGACCGAGATCGCAAGAAAGATGAATGTCGACGGGGCCGCGGGCCTGAAGAAGCAGGAACTCATCTTCGCCATCCTCCAGTCGCAGACGGACCAGGAGGTGATCGTTTCCGGCGAGGGGACCCTGGAGGCGCTTCCCGACGGCTACGGGTTCCTTCGGGCCCCCGACTCGAACTACCTGCCGGGGCCCGACGACATCTACGTTTCCCCCTCGCAGATCCGCCGGTTCGGCCTTCGCACGGGCGACACCATCAGCGGCCAGATCCGGGCGCCCAAGGGGGACGAGAGGTACTTCGCGCTGCTCAAGGTCGAAAAGATCAACTACGAGGATCCCGAGATCAGCAAGGACAAGATCCTCTTCGACAACCTGACGCCGCTGTACCCGCAGGAAAAGTTCAAGATGGAGCACGTCCAGGACAACTACTCCACGCGGATCATCGACCTCATCGCGCCGATCGGGAAGGGGCAGCGGGCGCTCATCACCTCGCCGCCGCGCGCCGGGAAGACGATCATCCTCCAGAACATCGCGAACGCGCTTTCGAAGAACCACCCCGAGGTGGTCCTCATCGTGCTGCTCATCGACGAGCGGCCCGAGGAGGTGACCGACATGCAGCGCAGCGTCAACGGAGAGGTCATCTCGTCGACGTTCGACGAGCCGGCGCAGCGCCACGTCCAGGTGCCGAGATGGTCCTCGAAAAGGCGAAGCGCCTGGTGGAGCACAAGAAGGACGTGGTCATCCTCCTCGACAGCGTCACACGCCTCGCCCGCGCGTACAACGCCGTCGTCCCTCCTTCGGGGAAGGTGCTCTCCGGCGGCGTCGATGCGAACGCACTGCAGAAGCCGAAGCGTTTCTTCGGCGCGGCGCGCAACATCGAGGAAGGGGGCTCCCTCACGATCATCGCCACCGCCCTCATCGAGACGGGGAGCCGGATGGACGAGGTGATCTTCGAGGAGTTCAAGGGCACGGGGAACAACGAGCTCGTCCTCGACCGGAAGATCGCCGAGAAGCGGATCTTCCCCGCCATCGACATCAACAAGTCGGGGACGCGGAAAGAGGAACTCCTCCTCGAGAAGACCCTCCTGCAGCGCGTTTGGATCCTCCGGAAGTTCCTGTCCCCGCTGTCCCCGGCGGAAAGCATGGAATTCCTCCTGGACAAGATTTCCAAGACCAAGACGAACAAGGAGTTCATCGAGTCGATGAACACCTAAAGAAAACGGGAGAAAGGACAAGGTTTCCGATGAAAGAGAACATCCACCCCAAATACGTACCCGCCACGGTGAAGTGCGCCTGCGGGAACACCTTCGAAACCGTATCCGCCACGGACGAGATCAAGGTCGCCATCTGCTCGAACTGCCACCCCTTCTTCACCGGCAAGCAGAAGCTGATCGACACGGCCGGGCGGATCGAGAAGTTCCAGAAGAAGTACAAGAAAGAGGAGAAGGCCTAGGCCCGGTGCCTTCCCGCCGTGAATGTCCTTCTTCTCCAGTGCACGCCGGAACCCGAGCGGATGGTCGCGCTGGCGGCGCGCCTCTGCTACTCTCCCTCCGGGATCGGTGAACTGCGGGAGGACATTTCCCGCAAGGATGTCCGCGGTCTGATCCGGAAGGTCCTGTCGATGGGGCACGCCTCGATCCTGGAGCACGTGACCCTGACCTACGGCGTGGAGGGAATCTCCCGCGCCGCCTCGCACCAACTGGTCCGGCACCGCATCGCCTCCTACTCGCAACAGAGCCAGAGATACGTTTCGGCCGATTTCGGCTACGTGACCCCGCGGACCGTCGCCGGGTCCCCTTCCCTGCTGCGGGAATACCGGAGGCACATGTCGGCCTCATCGAGGCTATACGGGAAACTTTCGGCCGCGGGGATCCCGACGGAGGACGCGCGGTTCGTCCTGCCCAACGCCACGGAGACCAAGATCCTCATCACGATGAACGCCCGGGAACTCCACCATTTCTTCGCTCTCAGGACCTGCCGCCGCGCGCAGTGGGAGATTCGCGAGATGGCTCTTCGGATGCTGGAAATCGCCCGGGTAGAAGCGCCGCTGCTGTTCGAGGCCGCCGGGCCCGGGTGCGTCCGTGGGCGATGCCCGGAAGGGAAGATGACCTGCGGCAAGGCCGCGCAGGTGCGCCGGGAGATCGCCGTCCTCGGGAAGGGGGCGGACGCGTGAGCTCCCCCGAACCCACGGAGCTGGTCCTGGGAGGCCAGGCCGTCATCGAGGGCGTGATGATGAAAGGGCCGCGGGCGTTCGCCGTCGCGGTGCGGAAGGCCAGCGGCGAGATCCGGGTGCGCGATTTCCCCCTGCAGGAATCTCCCTCCAGGAAGCGGATCGCCAAGGTCCCCCTGGTGCGCGGCGTGGTGACGATGGCCGTGATGCTCGCCATCGGGTACCGCGCCCTCCAGTACTCGGCGGACGAGGCGATCGCGGACGCGGAAGGGACGGACTCCCCCGGTTCGAGTGAGGGCGGCGGCCTGGCCATGGCCGGCGCGCTGGCGATGGCGCTCGTTCTGGCCGTCGGGCTGTTCTTCCTCCTTCCCCTGTACGCGACGCACCTGCTGTCCGGCCTGTTTCCGGTACTGGACGGATCGCTTCCCTTCAACCTGGCGGACGGCGCGATCCGGGTCCTGGTCTTCGTGCTGTACATCGCCGGGATCACCCTGATGAAGGACATCCGGCGGATCTTCGAGTACCACGGGGCCGAACACAAGGTGATCAACGCCTACGAAGGGAAGGCCCGGCTCACGCCCGGGGAAGTGGGGGGGTTCCCCCGCATGCACCCGCGGTGCGGCACCAGTTTCCTCCTCTTCGTCATGGTGATCAGCATCCTGGTCTTCTCCATGATCCCGCGGGAGAGCTCCCTGCTGGCGAAGGCGCTCCTGCGGCTCCCCCTGATCCCGGCGATCGCCGGGATCTCCTACGAGGTGCTGCGGCTGTCCGCCCGCAGGATGGACTCGCCCCTGTTCCGCGTCTTGGTGGCTCCCGGCCTGTGGCTGCAGCGTCTGACCACCCGCGAGCCGGACCTCCCGCAGATCGAGGTGGCGATCGCGTCGTTCCGGCGCGTGTCGGGAGAACCGGGCATGGAGGCGGGCCATGTGGGATAAGGTCGAGGCGCTTGCGGCAAAGGTCCCGGAGCTCGAACGCCTCCTCTCGGACCCTTCCGTGACCGGGAACCAGCGGGAGATGCAGCGGGTGGGGAAAGAGCTCGCGGAGCTCCGCCCCGTGGCGGAGGTGTACGCCCGGTACCGGAAGACCGCGCGGGAACTCGAGGAAAACCGGGAGATGCAGGAAACGGAGACGGACCCGGAGCTGAAGACGATGGCCCGGGAGGAGATCCAGCGGCTCACGGCGGAAAAGGAGCGTCTGGAGCAGGAGATCCGTTTCCTCATGATCCCCAGGGATCCCAACGACGAGAAGAACATCCTGATCGAGATCCGCGCCGGTGCCGGCGGGGAAGAGGCGTCCCTCTTCGCCGCCGAGCTGTTCCGGGCCTATTCCATGTACGCCGACGGCAAGAAGTGGAAGGTCGAGATCCTCGCCCGCAGCGAGACGGGCCTGGGCGGGATTCGGGAAGTGATCGCCATGATCGAGGGGAAAGGGGCCTACAGCCGCCTCAAGTTCGAGAAGGGCGTCCACCGGGTCCAGCGCGTACCGGCAACGGAGGCCGGAGGGCGGATCCACACATCCACCGTGACGGTGGCGGTGATGCCCGAGGCGGAGGAGTACGACGTGCAGATTCACCCGGAAGATCTCCGGATCGACGTGTTCCGCTCCTCCGGGCCCGGCGGGCAGAGCGTCAACACCACCGATTCCGCGGTGCGCATCACGCACGTTCCCACGGGGCTGGTGGTCCAGTGCCAGGACGAGAAGTCCCAGCTCAAGAACAAGAACAAGGCGCTCAAGATCCTGCGCTCCCGCCTATACGACGCCGAGATGGAGAAGCGCAACGCGGAGCGTGCCGACCTTCGGCGCTCCCAGGTGGGCACGGGGGACCGCAGCGAGCGGATCCGAACCTACAACTTCCCCCAGAACCGCGTCACCGACCACCGGGTGGGCCTGACCACGCATCAGCTCGGCTCCGTCCTGGCGGGCGGGTTCGACCCCTTCATCGACGCCCTGACGGCCCAGGTGCAGTTCGAAGCGCTCCGGCAGTAACCGGTTCTTGACGTGCTCCTATCGCAGCTCCTCGCGATCTGCCGCCGGGAGATGGTCCGGGTCCGGGATGCATCCTCCGGCGAGCCGGAAATTCTCGTGTCCGCGGTCACGGGCGTTCCCCGGGCGCTCCTGTTCCTCTCGCAGGACCGGGAGACGGGGGACGCTCTGGAACGCCTCGGCCCTCTCGTCGCCCGCCGTGCGGCGGGGGAGCCGCTCCAGTACGTGCTCGGGACCTGGGATTTTTTCGGGAGGGAGTATCGCCTCTCGCGCCACACCCTGATCCCCCGGCCGGAGACCGAGGGGCTGGTCGAGCGGGCCCTTGACGTGCTTCGCCGGAGGGGGAGCGCGGCGCCCCTTGCGCTGGACGTGGGGACCGGGAGCGGAGCGATCGCCGTGACCATCGCGCTGGAGGCGCCCCGGTCCCGGGTGATGGCCACCGACGTCTCGTCCGGCGCGCTGAAGACGGCCCGTGCGAACGCGGTACGCCACGGGGTGGATTCCCGTGTCGCCTTCGTCGGGTGTGACGTATATTCCGCCTTGAATTGCCGGGACCGTTTTGATGTAGTGGTCTCCAATCCTCCGTACGTGGCCGAAGGCGAGTGGCCGGTGCTGCCTTCCGCGGTGCGCGACCACGAACCGCCGGGGGCGCTGCTGGCGGGGCCCGACGGGTTGTCCGTCCTGCGCCGCCTGGTCTCCGGTGCGGGCGGCGTCCTGCAGTCCGGCGGCGAGCTCTGGTGCGAGATCGGGGAATCCCAGGGGAAGGCCGTTGCGGCGCTTTCCTCGGGGCCCATCCGGTTTCTGGGGGTTTTCCGGGACCTCGCGGGTCGCGACCGGTACGCGGGCTGGGCAAAACCTTGAAAAGGGAGCGCTGAAGCTGGACATCTTCGTCATCAGGGGGGGCAGGCCACTCGAAGGCGTCTGCCGCGTTTCGGGGGCCAAGAACGCCGTACTCCCCGCGATGGCCGCCGCGTTGCTCTCCGACGGCCCGGTGGTGATCGCCGGGGCCCCGCAGCTGCGCGACATTTCCACCTTCGGAAAGCTTCTCGGAATCCTCGGGGCCGAGGTGACGCGCAGCGGGGCCGGCGGCGGTCCGGACCTGCTGACGATCGCGCCGGCCGGGGTTTCGGAGAACGCGGAGGCCCCGTACGAACTGGTCAAGACGATGCGGGCATCGGTCCTCGTGCTCGGGCCTCTCCTGGCCAGGTACGGCCGCGCGAGGATCTCCCTGCCCGGCGGGTGCGCCATCGGCGCGCGGCCCATCGATCAACACCTTCGGGGACTCGAACTTCTCGGAGCGAAGACCACCCTGTCCGAGGGGTACATCGAGGCGAAGGCCGACCGCCTGAAGGGCGTACCCGTCCGTTTCGACGTGAAGACCGTCACGGGCACCGAGAACCTGATGATGGCGGCCGTTCTGGCCGAGGGGACGACGGTGCTGAAGAATGCGGCGCACGAGCCCGAGGTATGCGACCTCGCCCGGATGTTGCGCGGAATGGGGGCCGACATCGAGGGGGAGGGGACGGACGAGATCGTCGTTCGCGGCGTGAAATCCCTGCACGGGACGCGGCACGAGGTCATGGCGGACCGGATCGAGGCGGCCACGCTCCTCCTCGCGGGGGCGATCACCGGCGGCGACGTGACGGTCGAGGGGGCCAGCGCATCGGCCATGGACGCGGTTCTCGAGAAACTCCACGAGAGCGGCGCCGAGGTTTCCGCCGGTCCCGCCGGTTCGGTGCGCGTCCGCCGGACGGGCCCGATCCGGTCGGTGAACGTGAAGACCGCTCCCTACCCGGGATTCCCGACGGACCTGCAGGCGCAGTTCATGGCGTACATGTGCCTGGGCGACGGGTTCAGCATCATTTCGGAAACGATCTTCGAAAACCGTTTCATGCACGTGGCCGAGCTTCGCCGGACGGGGGCGAAAATAGATGTCTCCGGCAACACCGCAGCGGTGAAGGGGGTAACCGGCCTGTCGGGGGCGCCGCTGATGGCCACGGACCTGAGGGCCTCCGCGTCCCTCGTGCTCGCGGGCCTGGCCGCGGGGGGGACCACGGAGGTGCTGCGGATCTACCATCTCGACCGGGGATACGACGCGCTGGAGAACAAACTCGGCCTTCTCGGGGCGGATATCGCCCGGGTCAGGGAGTAGGAGGAAACACGGATGCGATGGGTCAGGTCGGGAACCGCCGGATACGGAACGGCGCTCGCACGGGCGGCGTCCCGCGGGGCGACGGAAGGTGCGAAGGTTTCCGTCGTGGTGGCGGAGATCATCGCGCGCGTTCGGGAAGGCGGAGACGCGGCCCTGGCCGAATACACCCGGAGATTCGACCATTTCGACCCGCTGAAGAAGGGATTCGCCGTCCCCCGGAAAGAGATCGATGCGGCGTGGCGGCGCATCCCCGCCGCGCTTGCGCGATCCCTCTCCCTCGCGGCGGAGCGGATCGGGGAATTCCACCGGCGGCAGGTTGACGAGGGATTCTTCGTCACCCTGCCCGGGGCGACGATCGGCCAGCGGGTCCATCCCGTCTCCCGGGCGGGCGTTTACGTGCCCGGCGGGAAGGCCGCATACCCTTCCACCCTGCTGATGAACACCCTTCCGGCCCGCGTGGCGGGCGTACCTGAAATAGCGGCCGCCTGTTCCGCCCCCGGGGGCCGGGTTCCGGACATCGTTCTGGCCGCGGCAAAGGTGGCGGGCGTCGAAGCGGTATACCGGATCGGGGGGGCCCAGGCGATCGCCGCGCTGGCGTACGGCACGGAGTCCGTCGCGCCGGTGGACGTGATCGCCGGGCCGGGGAACGCGTACGTCACGGAGGCGAAGCGTCAGGTCTACGGCGCGGTGGGCATCGACATGCTCGCGGGACCGAGCGAACTGGTGGTGCTGGCCGACGGGGCCGCGAACGCATCGTACGTGGCGGCGGACCTCCTTTCCCAGGCGGAACACGACGAGGACGCCTACGTGGCGCTGGTGACGGACGCGGCGGAGCTTTCCCGGAAGGTGGAGAAGGAACTGGCACGCCAGGCCCGCCTCCTGCCGCGCCGGAAGATCCTTTCGGCATCCCTCTCCCGTTCGGACGGTTTCCTCGTCCGGTCCCTCCGGGACGGCATCGAGGCGGTGAACCGGCTGGCACCGGAGCATCTCAGCATCGCGACCCGCGATCCCTGGAGGACGCTCGACGGCATCCGCAATGCCGGAACGGCGTTTCTGGGGCCCTATAGCCCGGTGGCGGTGGGCGACTACATCGCCGGCATCAACCACACCTTGCCCACGGGGGGCGCCGCCCGATTCTCGTCCCCTCTGGGAGTTGCCGATTTCCTCAAGAAAACCAACGTGGTATCATACGATCTTCACGCGCTCCGGTCCGACGCCCCGCATGTCGTGCGGCTGGCGAGGAAAGAGGGGCTGTTCGCGCACGCGCAGGCGGTCCGGGTGCGCACACCGGGGAAAGGGAGACGATGATGCCGAGGGAAGGCCAGGTAGAGCGGACGACGAAGGAAACGACCATCCAGCTCTCCCTGCGGCTGGAGGGCGACGGGACGGCCAGAATCGAAACGGGCGTCCCGTTCCTCGACCACATGCTCACGTTGTTCGCGCGCCACGGCCTCTTCGACCTGACGGTGCTCGGGAAGGGGGACATCGAGGTCGACTACCATCACCTGGTGGAGGACGTCGGAATCTGCCTGGGTGAGGCGTTCCGGCGGGCCCTCGGCGACATGAAGGGAATCCGGCGGTACGGGCACGCCGTGGTGCCGATGATCGAGGCGCTGGCGGCGGTGACCGTGGATATTTCCGCCCGCCCCCATCTCGTCTACCGGTTCCCCCTGAAGAACGAGAAGGTGGGGAAGTTCGACGTGGAGCTGGTCGAGGAGTTCGTCCGCGCCTTCGCGCAGTCTTCCGGGACGTGCCTGCACGTCAACGTGGAGTATGGATCGAACGCGCACCACACCGTCGAGGCGATCTTCAAGGCGTTGGGGCGGGCCATGTCCTCCGCGGCGGAGATCGACCCGCGCGTCCAGGGCGTCCCTTCCACGAAGGGGATTCTGGGGTGATGTCCCTGCACGCCTTGAAACGCCACGACGCCATCGGCGTCGTGGATTACGGGATGGGAAACCTGCGCAGCGTGAGCAAGGCGCTGGAGTCGTTGGGATTTCCCACCGTGGTCAGCGGAAACGGGCGGGAACTGTCTGCGTGCCGTGGAATCGTCTTCCCGGGCGTGGGGGCGTTCCGCGACTGCATGGGGAACGTGGCCAGACAGGGGCTCCTGCCGTTCCTGAAGGATTACCTCGCGTCGGGGCGCCCGTTTCTCGGGATCTGCGTGGGGATGCAGCTGCTGTTCACGGAGAGCGAGGAGTTCGGCCGGCACGAAGGGGTCGGGTTTTTCCCCGGAAAGGTCGTCCGGTTCCCCGCCGGCATGCGCGCGAAGGGCGGGGGCGCGTTGAAGGTGCCCCACATGGGATGGAACGCGGTGGAGATCCTTTCAGACCACCCGGTGCTTCACGGCATCCCGTCCGGGACGTACTTCTACTTCGTGCACTCGTATTACGCCGTTCCGGAGAATTCCGCAGACGCCCGGTGCCGGTCCGAGTACGGAACGCGGTTCACGGCGGCGGTGGGCAGGGGAAACCGGTTTGCCGTCCAGTTCCACCCGGAGAAGAGCCAGGCGGCAGGGCTTCGGCTTCTCGGCAATTTCGGGCGCCTGTGCGCAACGGCTGCGTGAAGGGAAAAACGATGCCGTTCCAGATCATACCGGCGATCGACATCCAGAAGGGGAAAGCGGTCCGGCTCCGCCAGGGGCGCGCCGATGAGGCGACCATCTTCTCGGACTCCCCCCTGGACGTTGCCCGGCGCTTCATCGAAGCGGGTGCCTCGCGGCTCCACGTGGTGGACCTCGACGGCGCGTTCCTCGGGAAGCCCGCCAATGCGGACATCATCTGCCGGATCGCCTCCTCCACGGAGGTTCCGGTCCAGGTAGGGGGAGGGGTCCGGAATTTCGAGACCGCATCCCGATACTTCGGCGCGGGGGTCTCCCGAGTCGTTCTGGGCACCTCCATCGTGAAGGACCCGGAGGAGGTCACCCGGATCACCCGGGCGTACCCCGGGAAAGTGGCGGCCGGGATCGATGCCCGCGAAGGGCGCGTGGCGATCCGGGGCTGGGTGGAGGTGACGGGTGTCATCGCCGCGGACCTTGCCCGCCAGATACAGGAAAGCGGGGTTTCGTGCTTCATCTATACCGACATCGCCCGCGACGGGATGATGGTGGGCCCCAATTTCGACGCCATCCGGGAATTCGCGAGGGGGGTGTCCGCCCCGGTGATCGCCTCCGGCGGCGTCACTACCCTGGACGACCTCCGGAGGATTCAGGAGATGGAAGCCGAGGGGGTGGCCGGCGCCATCATCGGCCGCGCCCTGTACGACGGGTCGATCGACCTGGCGGAAGCGCTGAAGATGGAGCGGGGGTAGACAAGCGCGGTGCTGGCCAAGCGCATCATTCCGTGCCTGGACGTGAAGGGCGGCCGGGTCGTAAAGGGGGTCCGGTTCCTTGAGCTCCGGGATGCCGGGGATCCGGTGGAAATCGCCGCCCGTTACGACCGTGAGGAGGCGGACGAACTCGTTTTCCTCGATATCACGGCGTCGCACGAAAAGCGTGAAATCCTGATCGATGTCGTGCGGAAGACGGCGGAGCAGGTTTTCATGCCCCTCACGGTGGGCGGGGGGGTCCGGACGATCGACGACATCCGGGCGCTCCTGCTGGCGGGCGCCGACAAGGTGTCGATCAACACGGCGGCGGTATCCGACCCCGCGTTCGTCCGCAGGGCGGCGGAGCGGTTCGGCAGCCAGTGCACCGTGGTCGCGATCGACGCCCGCGCGGTTCCCGGACGTTCCGGGGAATGGGAAGTGTACACGCACGGCGGCCGCCGCCCGACGGGAATTCCCGCCGTGGAGTGGGCCCGCAGGATGGAAGAGTGCGGCGCCGGGGAGATCCTGCTGACCAGCATGGACCGCGACGGAACGCGCGACGGGTACGATATCCCGCTGACCCGGGCCATCGCGGATGCGGTCGGGATCCCCGTGATCGCGTCCGGCGGCGTGGGGACGCTTTCGCACCTTCTGGAGGGACTGACGGAAGGCGGCGCGGATGCGGTGCTTGCCGCCTCCATATTCCATTACGCGGAGCACACCGTGGCGGAGGCGAAGGAGTACCTGCGGCAACGCGGTGTCGCCGTGCGGCCCCCCTCCCCGGGGAGCGCCGTTTCGACGGACGGAACCCGTGCCCGGTGCGCCGGGAAACGGAGGGTCGATGACGGCCGATGAACTGATCGGGCAGGTGAAGTTCGACGACCGCGGGCTGGTCCCGGTCGTGACGCAGGATACGACCGACAACGCCGTGCTCATGGTGGCGTGGGCCAACGCGGAGGCGCTTCGGAACACCTTTTCCTCGGGGCACGCGACGTACTGGAGCCGTTCGCGGAAGACCCTCTGGGTGAAGGGAGAGACCTCCGGTCATTTCCAGGACGTGGAAGAGATACTCTACGATTGCGACATCGACACGATTTTGTACCGTGTCCGGCAGCAGGGGCCCGCGTGTCACACGGGGGAGCGGACATGCTTTTATCGCAGCGCATACCGGCGAGGGGGGAATACCGCATGAACGACGAATGCATTTTCTGCAAGATTGCGCGGAAAGAGGTGCCGACGCAACCCATCTATGAGGACCACGACCTGCTCGCCTTTCCCGACGCGAAACCGGTGGCGCCCCTCCATGTGCTCATCGTCCCGAAGGAGCACATGCAGAACCTGAACGAGGTGGGGAAGAACGACGCGCCGATGCTGGGCAAGGCCCTGCGCCTGGCGGCGAAGATCGCCAACGACAAGGGCGTGGCGGAGACCGGATACCGCGTGGTGATCAACAACGGGGAACAGGGGGGGCAGGTCGTGCCGCACCTCCATTTCCACCTGATCGGCGGCCGGGTCCTCGACCACAAAATGGGGTGAAGGGGCGCAGGCGATGAAGCACAACCGGTACTTTGACGACAGGGTGCAATCCCTGGGCTTCTCGGACGCCGAGGGATCCGCTACGGTGGGGGTCATCGACGCGGGGGAGTACGCATTCGGAACTTCCCAAAGGGAACGCATGACCGTCGTGACGGGAACCCTCTGGTACCGCGTGCCCGGGAAGCCCTGGCTCTCCGCGGGGGCCGGGGAGGGGTTTGCCGTCCCGCCGGGGGTGACCTTCGAAGTAAAGGCGGAAGGACCCGTGGCGTATCGTTGCAGGTACGGTTGACCCGCGCGAGAGTGCGGTTTTTCTTGACGATGCGGGAATAAAGCGTAGAATAAAAGGATTTTCAGAAGTAATGTGCTGGCGGAAGGGGTGATTCATTCATGCCGGGCGTCCGAGTGAAGGAAGAGGAGCCCTTCGAGAGCGTTCTCAAGCGGTTTAAAAAGCAGTGCGAAAAAGCAGGGATCCTCTCGGAGATCCGCAAGCGGGAGCACTACGAGAAGCCCAGCGTCAAGAAGAAGAAGAAGACGCTGGCGGCGAGAAAGCGCGCCTTGAAGAAAATGAAGAAGATGAGCAGCCGGTAGCCTTGGGACTCAAGGAACAGATCCGGCAGGACATGCAGAAGGCGGCCAAGGAACGCGACTCCTTGGCCCTTTCTGCTTTGCGGATGGCGGTCGCCGCCGTGCAGAACCGCGAGATCGAGGCGGTCACCCGGAAGGAAATGCCTCCGGGGGCGGCGCTTCCGGAAGAGGCGCTGCTCAAGGTGGTCACGACCATGGTCAAGCAGCGGAGAGAGTCGGTCGAACTGTATCTCAAGGGAAACCGGCCGGAGCTTGCCGCCAAGGAGGAAGCGGAGATCGCCGTCCTGGAGCGGTACCTGCCGAAGGCGCTTTCCGTGGGGCAGATCGAGGCGCTCGTCCAGGAAGCGATCACCGGGACGGGCGCAAAAGGTCCCTCCGACATGGGCAGCGTCATGAAAGCCATCATGCCGAAGGTGGCGGGGCGGGCCGACGGGAAGGTGGTCAACGAGACGGTCCGGCGCCTTCTTTCGGGATAGGAAAGATTCGAACCGGGTTCCGCACCGGCGTATCCGCCGGGCTTTTTTTTTGATGACCCCGCGACGAAGCGACGCGCCGGGCGGATGAACGGCTTCAAGGAGACCCGTGGGAGGTCGCATCTCCGAAAGCACGATCCGGGAAGTGCGGGACCGCGCGGACATCGTTTCGGTGGTTTCCGAGACGGTACCCTTAAGCCGCGCGGGGGCCAATTTCCGGGGGTTGTGCCCGTTCCATCGTGAAAAGACCCCGTCCTTTTTCGTGCATCCCACCCGGCAGGCCTTCAAATGCTTCGGCTGCGGGGAAGGGGGGTCGGTGTTCCACTTTCTGATGAAAGCGCGGAACCTGTCCTTCGCGGACTCGGTCGAGGAACTCGCCGAGCGGTACGGCGTCACGATCCAGTACGAAGGGGGCGGTGGACGCTCGCGGCCCCGGGAGGACCTGTTCGCCGTTCTGCGGTTGGCATCGGAAACCTATCGTGAACTGCTGCGGGCGCCCGCGGGAAGGCCGGGACGGGAATTCCTTCGGCGGCGCGGTGTTACGCCCGAGGCGGAGCGGGAATTCGCC
>JACZKY010095930.1_pt1 | contig 17062 bp, 11 predicted proteins | sample 8237611 | NCBI WGS metagenome assembly JACZKY01 (sample SAMN16148055, study PRJNA663545) | marine sediment metagenome | biome: sediments and biomass from bioreactor inoculated with such sediments; feature: coastal sediments; material: methane- and iron-fed bioreactor; isolation source: Bothnian...
ATTAAGAACTTTAAGAAAGCATTGACGTTTTTTTTAAAGGAAGATATGAGGGAGGAAAAAGCAAATGTGTTGAATAATATGGCGTTTTCATCTGCACTGCTGGGTCGATATGAGAATGCACGTACTAATGTGGTTGATGCAATAAAAATTAGAGAGAATCTGGGTAAGAAGTATCCGCTTGCCCTGAGTTACAATACTCGTGGGCGCATCCATATACTTGGTGATCATCCCATGTGGGGCGAAAAGGATTGTAGAAAAGCCCTGCATATTTTTGAAGATTTAAAAGATTCGCGCGGTATCGGGCTGGCTAATATAGGGATTGGGCTGACCCTTAGAAAACGCGGTGATCAATGGAAATTAGCAGTTTACACGCATCAACAAGCTGAGGATTTCTTTAAGAAGTCTGCTATACACTTTAACAAAGCAATTGAAACTTTTTCTAAAGGGGCATTGGAGCCCCTTCAGCTTTGGGAAGCCAATAATGAACTGGGAAGTTTATATTGCGACTGGGGCTGGTTAATGAAGAATCAAAACAAAAAAGATTCAATGGTTTTAGAACAATATCAAAAATCCATTAATTATCAAGAAGAAGCCTACAATATAGCTAAAACACATAAGTTGTCCTTTCAAATTATTGATTCACTTGATGACTTGGCTCAAATTTATGCAGACCAGAGTTTTTTATTGCATGATATGGGTAGTTTCAAGGAAGCACGCAAAAGTATGAATATCGCTTCTTCTTACTTAAACAAAATTAGCAACTTAATTCCTCTACAATATTATATAAAGGAGGGGATAGGCTTTTCCCATGCTGTAACTCCTGAACATGGAGAGGCGTATTGGCTTGCTCTCGGCAAAATGAGTTTACAGCGTGGTATTTGGTTGTTTGAAAAGATAAAACGAGGGCATAAATTAAGTGTCATTCAACGAGAAAATAGTATTCGAGAAGGGATTGCTCATTTCGCTCTTTCAACCGCGTACTTCCAGGAATACTGGCCTCAATCGCATGCATTTCATGATGGATTAAATGCATGCGCGAAGCGCCTTCAAGGAATAGGGGTGACTGTGGACTTTGCACTCCATATTGTAGAAGTTACGGAAGAACTGTTTCGTGTAGGTTTATACCCTCTCTCAAAAGCCATTGAAGATGTTTTAGTAGGCTGATAGTTTTTCATTTCCCACTATGGACAATGTACCTGGCGATGAGTTTATTATTCGTCGTGCGTCATTGATAGATGTAGAACAAATCATCAATGGGATTAATGAAATATGTAAAGAAGGCGGCGCATTTTACACAACTAGTTTTATACCTACTCCGCAATGGGAAGCTGTGTTTTATTTTCCAGAAACCGTATTGGATCATTTTTTAGCAGTGGTAGAATGGAATGGCAGGATCATAGGGGCTGGGCGTATTTTTCCGGGTGGCAAGAAAACATTAATGAATCATGTGGCTGAATTAGGACTTTATATACAAAAACCCTTTCGACAAAAAGGGATTGGCAGCCAACTACTACAACGGCTTATTGATCAGGCAAGAATTAGTGGCATTGAAAAGATTACTCTTTCAGTTTTTTCGATAAATTCTCAAGCGTTTAGATTATTCGAAAAACATGGGTTTACTCAATCTGGCTGCCTTCGTAATCAAATCAAAATAAAAGACCATTATGTTGATTTATTATTAATGGAGAAATTTCTCTACCAATCTTAGGAAACCGATGCTTCCTCCCGTTTTTCAAAACCCTATTGTTGAATATATATTCGAATTTCTAATTAAGCAGGCCATTCAATACGGACCTGACCTTGCCAGGAAAGCTTGGACGCAGAGGAAACGCCCCTCTGCAAAGCAGATATTGGCACCTCGTGTAGGTGTAATTGGCAGAGAAGTAGAATTACGTGCTATTCAAAATGTTTTGGATGAAAGCCCACATTTGCGCATCCTCTACTTTACTGGTGAGGGTGGTGTTGGAAAAACCCGCCTATTGGAAGAAACAAAACATTTGGTAGACGAAAAAACACACTCGCCCCTCCGATGGAGTGGAATTTTAGATTTATACCATACTGAGCTACACACTACTTCTGCGCTTCAAGCTGCTATTGTTCAAGGCTTGGATCCTATTGGAGAGTATTTTCAGCGTTTTCGGTCTGTGTACGATCGCTTAAATCTTTTATTACAAGAGGGTTTAACTGGTCATACCATAGAAGTAGAACGCGAAAAGCTGAACGATGTATTTCTTGAAGATTATCGAGCTTTTAGCAAAAAATATCGGCCTGTACTAGCATTTGATACCTTGGAAAGCATGGTGCATGAATCTGATTGGGTTGAAAACATCTGCAACATTGAGGGGGGCTCAATAGCGGCCCGCGATTGGCTGACCGAACAAATAGGAACATTGGAAAACTCAGTTATTCTGATGGCAGGGCGCCCGGATAATTCCTTAAGAAATGCTCTGGAACGTGCAAATAATAATTATCCAGGACAGTTGGAAATAATTGAAATTAAAGGGTTGACGAGGGAAGATACTCATGAATTACTTGAGTTATTAATAAAAAATGCTCCTGCTTCCTTGAAACCCCTCCGTGAGAAGACTGACCAGTTATGGCAGGTTACAAGTGGTTTGCCAGTCCAGTTAGCATTATCAATCGATCTGGCATCCAATGGAGAGTTGATACCACTACCAAACAACGAGAACAGAGTTGTGTCGTACGGACAAAGCTTGGTTAATACACTTTTTCCTTATGATCATCCCAATGCAAGCGTCTTTTTCCTACTTGCACTGGCTCGAAAAGGAATGACAGCTGAATTGTTGCATTATCTAGAGCCTGAGAGATCAAAAATGGATTGCCAGCAGCAATTGGAGCAGTTGCGATTAAAAACTATAATAAAACTGCGGCCACAGCAGGGTGAAATATTTTTGCATGATGCCTTATATGAACTGTTTGATCAATACTCGCCTGATCAAGATTTTCTTGAACCTTGGTATGAACGCTTTGCTGATTATTACCGTGCAAGGCAACTAGTAGGGTCCGATGTTTACAATCGTTCAACTACATCTATAAATTTACTTTATTATGAACTTTATCGAGCACCACGATGGGCGTTTGAGTCTGTTTATCTTAAATTGCGTGAAATTGCTCTTAAAGGACATGAACTTGAACTTGACTTACAGTTGAGAGACGAACTCTTGCGATTTATTCATCTTCCGACAAATGGTCTCCGACCAATAAATCAGAAGTTGACGCTGGCGGAGATAGATCGCGACGGTGTGTTACGTTGGATCAAGCGCTATTTAATTCAAGGACAATACTACAAGTCTATCCTTATTGCTGAAACAATTCTGACTTTAAGCCCACAACTTTATCAAGTTTACATTCCAGGCAGAACCAACCAAAAGGAGAGAATGCTCTCAAGACATGAAGAATATGCAAGAGAGATTCTTGAGTCGGCTGATTCACTCTTTTGGGGACAATTATTAACTTATTATTGTGAAGCACTTATTTATTTAAATCCTTTAAATGAAAAAATCGATCAAATGCTTTACAAAGCTTCTACATTATTAAATTCTCAAGACGCGTTAATTAAATATGATAGTTCTTTGAATTGGCTCAGTGAGCGAGTATTAGGAAGATTGCATGATAGATGGGGTTATTTATTTCGATCTAATGGTAGTTACGGGGGCGCAGTACGCGAATATGAAATTGCACTATCTGAATTTATAAAAAATAACATTATTGATGAACAAGCCGCAACGACGAATAATCTTGCTTTTATCCTGGCTCTTCTCGGTGCATCTGAACAAGCTAAAATTTATGCTGACCAAGCTTTGGAATTGCGCCAACGTATAGGACAAAAATACCCATTGGCTCTCAGCTATAATACACGTGGGCTAATTTACACTTTACAAGGTCAGTTTGATCTTGGGCGAAGAGATTGTCAATTAGCATTAAGTATATTCGAAGAACTGGAAACACCTCGTGGTATTGGACTTGCCTGTAATGCAATCGGTTATATTTTACGCAAGCAAGGGGAAGGCTGGGAGTTGGGAAAAATCACGACAGATCAGGCGGTCCAGTGTTTTCAGCAATCCAATCAGTACCTTGAACGAGCGGCAATTGTCTTTTCTGGGCAGATATCAGAACCCATCAGATTGTGGGAGTCTTATAACGAACAAGGCAGTCTCTTTAGGGAGTGGGGATATTTACTCCGTGATCAGTGCGAAACTGATGCTGCACATGAATTTTATTCAAAGGCTATAAATTATCAATTAAAGGCTTTGGAAGTTGCTAAACAATATAAAATGCATTTTCAGGAAGCAGATACATACGATGATCTTGCCAAGACATCACAGGATCAAGGTGATAATAAAAAAGAAAAATATTGGTTGAAATATGCTTTATCCATAGTGCCTAAAAATTACATATTGACTCCCAATCAGAAAAGGAAAGATATACCAGCTCATGGGGAGGCTTATTGGTTGATTCTTGGAAAAACGCATTGGCAAGAGGGGTTCAGGGCGTTAAAAACTACTGCTAAAAGCCGGGTATCTGAAACTAGATATCAAGAGTATACTCAGAATGTTATCTTTAATTTTACATTCGCTGCATATTATTTTGAGCGTTACTGGCCTGATACATCCACCAATCGTGCGCGAATGTTGTTGATGGCAGACCAAATTAAGGCGTTAGTAATATCAAAGCGAGAAGTCAAGAGAGCTATTAAAGCGATAGCCTCGCAGTATCGTATAGATGTTGGAGCATTTTTAAATATTTTTGATATTGAATGATGAAATGGCAGTATGAGGAGATTTTTATGGGAAATTCTGCAAATTTTATTATAATCACGGCAGGCGATCTTGCTCAGGAAAATAGCGGTAAGAACAGCTCTAACTCGCCAACAGGCATTAATGTCTCTCAGTTGGAAAGTGACTGTGCGTGCCCTGTAAATGACCTTATTTTGGTAAGTAGTTCGCAATCATCTGATGGGAACTCGAAGTTTGAAGATGACTGTGCTTGCCCTACTGACAGGCTTACATTAACATCATCTGAATTTTCTGTAAGTACGAATGCAGTGCCCTATATCTTGCCATCCTTACATATTAACCATCTTTCTGATAACTTTTCACTGGCATTCAATCCACAAGGTCAGGCGGGTGTGGTAGCCCTTAATCAAGCTGCTTTTTCATTGCTTCAGGCTTTTCGAAGCCCTAAAACGCTGCCTGAAGGCGTCGCTTCGATTGGTAATCATCCAGAGGCAATGTTGGCAGTTCATCGCTTGGCGCAATTAAGTTTATTACAACCAATTGGCAGCCAAGTCCAGTTAACCCATTCTCCACCAAAAACATTGACGGCATGGTTGCATGTAACAAACGAATGCAACTTACGTTGTCCGTACTGTTATGTTCATAAGTCTGCCGATGATATGAGCGTTGAACGTGGTACAGAGGCGGTAGAAGCGATATTTAGGTCAGCTCTTGCTAACGGGTTTCATGGTGTCAAGATCAAATATGCCGGTGGGGAAGCAACACTGAACTTTCATACTGTCCTAATACTGCATGACCATGCTCGCCAATTGGCTGATCGATATAAAATGAATTTGGATAGTGTTGTATTGAGTAATGGGGTGGCAATTAGTAACAGAATAATTGATGAAATGAAAGAAAGAGGTATCCGTTTAATGATTTCTCTCGACGGAGTGGAGGAGTTTCAAGATGTTCAGCGTCCATTTATTAATGGACATGGTTCCTTCCAACACGTTGAACGCAGTTTGGATCGGTTGTCTGCTCATAATTTCTTGCCATCAATCTCAATCACTGTCTCAAACAGAAATCTAAAGGGTTTGCCGAAAGTAGTGGAATATGTACTTAACCGTAAACTGCCCTTTACGATTAATTTTTATCGTGAAAACGAATGTTCTACCTCTTTTACAGACCTACATTATCAAGATGACACCATAATTAGTGTAATGAAGGAGGCATTCGATGTTATTGAGGCGAATCTGCCGCCTCATAGTTTGTTGGGAGCACTAGTGGATCGTGCTCAGCTAGAATCGCCTCACGACCGCCCATGTGGAGTTGGTAACTCCTATTTGGTTATAAACCACGAGGGCGGTGTCTCAAAATGCCATATGGAACTTGAAACCCCTATAACGGATGTATCGGTAACTGATCCCCTGCGGGTAATTCGTTCTGATCAGGTCGGATTACAAAACCCATCTGTTGACGAGAAGGAAGGTTGTCGTAAATGCAATTGGCGTTACTGGTGCGCAGGAGGATGCCCAGCACTTACGCACCGCGTCACGGGTCGATTTGACGTTAAATCTCCCAATTGTCACATTTATAAAGCCATATTCCCGGAAGTTTTGCGTTTGGAAGGGTTACGGCTACTAAAATATGGGGCAAAAATGCCAATTTAACACGAATGCCTGCAAATTTTCAAAATCGGAGAGCCGAGCCTGGCTCTCCGATTTTATTTTGTCAGGAAATTGTCAGGTTACTGACCATTAAGTCAAATACTCGTCTTGTGGTTGTCAAGCACTGTTAGTATGAAGTGGGTAAACTGTAGTCAACCAATAAGGAAACTTGGAGACGAAAATGACTACAAACCGGAACACTACCTGGAAATCAGCTTGTAAAGCTAAACTCGAAGTAGAACTAAATAGTACTGAGAAAATCTTAAGAGGTTATATTGTTGATCCAGATTTTCGATTTCTCCTCCGAGAGAGGGTCGACCGAATCCTTAATGCAATGGAAAGAATTAAGGTTGGATCCTATGGCCAATGTGTGAAATGCGGGCGTAAAATTAACCATCAACGTTTATTAGTATACCCTTACGCTGAGTTTTGCATAGTGTGTCAAATGAATAGGGAGAAACGCTATCTTCCTCATCAGTATTCTGCTTTGATGTCGAGAGGTGTGCAATGAAAAAGGTAATATTAATTGTAGATCAGTATCAGCGATTTGTTGAAGCTAAACGATCTGGCACACCCCTCAATTCTGAATATGAAGCGCAAACACTTCGCCTTCTCGTGAAACCGATGGGTCGTGAATATCGATGCATCGCCCTCATTTCAAGGGATGATCTGGATGGACTGAAAGCCTATCAAAGAGCGAATTATGAAATCATTACCTATAACGGAGATCGCCCTCAAAAGATTCGAGAATTCTTGATCGGATTTATCAGACAGTTGGACGAAAACCCTCCAGAGCAATTAGTTTTAGTAACAGCTGACCCAGTGTTTCAGATTCTTTGTGACCGTGTCTCTCGACGCGATAATGTAACCCTTTCACTGTGGTCACTAACTAAAGATTTACCGCCGGAATTATGCCATTCTGCATACAATGCAAGACCATTAGATGAACTGCTGCCACTACCTTGCTCCAATCGTGTGGATGTGCGCCTGGACTACGAGAATTTATATCGTGTTATGGAAGAAAAAAAATGGCTACTTAATACAAAAGATATTCTTCAGACTATTAAGACGGCGACATCTGATCTTGGAGAAATAGTACGGATTGTTGCATATGCCGATTGGGGTGTCTTAAACAGACGAGCCAATAAAGATATTCAAAGGGAACTGGCTTTATTAGGGGTAAAGACTCGTTACCAGGTCTCGTTAAGAGGAAAAAATTCTGCTGACATGGAAATTGTCGATGATATTCATGGACTGCTTGCCCGGGATCATACTGAAGAAGCAGTGGATGTTATTGTAATTGGTACATGTGATCGAGATTTTAGACCCATAGTCGAAACGATTCAATCGCGAGGAAAACGAGCGGTTGTATTAGGGATACAAGGTAACCTCAGTGGCGAGCTCAAGACCTTTGCGCAGGAAATCCGCTATCTTGATCAATATTCCCCACTTCCAGAAATGATAAATTGGATAACTGAGCGTATCCAATACTGCCTCACAATTAAGGGCATGCCATATGTTGATACCCACTATTTAGTGAAAGGAATGATCAGTGATAAACGATTAGAAAAATTGGATATTTCGTTAGACTGGAAAAGTGCAGAAGAATGGCTAAATCTAGCTATTAAGACCAAAAAAATTTTTACTAAGCAGCAATCACATTTTAGTATTCCTGGAAAAAAGATAACAACTTGTTGGATTGCGAACGACGAATTAACTAGTAACTCATTTGATAGAAATCTAACTCTGCGAAATTCAGATCCGAAACTGGATATGCAAATGCAATTTGTCTAATATCAGAATGTTAGGTTTCGATCTAAAGGATATTTATTAGCTTATGGAAGGAGCAAAAGATGAACACAAATAGTAAACAAAACTGGATTTCCTCCACATTGGCTGCGATGGAGCGCCAAAAACCACTTAAACCTGTGGAATTTCTCCCCGGTGAGGTGATAACTTCGCCAGAGATAATTACATTATCCCCTATAGGAAAGTTCATTCGAGTTCCCCCAATGACAAGTGCTCTAATCTCTCATCCGTCTGGGCGAGTGAATGCCTATATGAGCGGGGAGCATATCTTAAGTTTGCCGGCTGGAAAATACTCGATTCAGTATGTCGATTTGCGACAGCAGACAATGACATTTTCAGATATTAAAGCGGTTTCTTCTGACGCGTGGGATATTGGCATTAGTTTGAAGGTGTTGTGGCGTGTAGTGACACCCACTTGCGTACTTCAAAGCCGGGAATTGTTGTCTATTTTTGAAACGATTTGCCGATCAATGGTAATTAATTTTATTCGTGCAAATCCCCATGACCAGTTGGTAAGTATCCCTGGAGAAACTCCGCTTGCTATTGTTAATATTTCTAATCAAATCCGGTCGATTCTTCGATCTGTTCGTACTTTTGAAGGTCTTGAGATAGCAGATGTCCTTATACTTGATATTCAGGGAGATCGTCGCCGTACAGAGATCATTCAGAAATCCATTGTTGAAAAGACTGAAATCGATCAAACTTTACTTCTTCAGCGTCAAAAGACCCAATTGGTTATTGAGAAACTTAACCAAGAACAGCAATTAGCAGATCAGCGTCAGCAATTGGCAGTGAAGGAGGCGCGCATCAATCGCTTGAAAATTGAAGAAGAGGAACAGGTACGCTTACGTAAATCGGAGATTACAGCCAAACAGGCAGAAATCGAACGTAGTGCACAACTACAGGTAATTCAAATGCAACAAATGTCAGAATATCAAAGATTGCAGCATCAACAAACCCTTAAAGCTATGGAGGTTCGTGGGCAGGCATTTGGGCAATTAGCTAGTGCGATCATGCAATCCTCGATGACCCCTGGTTTACAACGGGGTATTGATGGAGATAGCCGCGAAGTAATCGCACGTGCTCTTGAGGCGCTTGCCAGAAGTCTGCCACAAGTACCGCCAATGCTGCCTTTATCTCTCCAAGAAACAAATTTTCAAAAATCGATACCAACACGAGAACAGTTGGTAAATGAGGTAAAGGATGCAAGTTCCTTGCCTGGCGCACAATTTGCAGGACCAACCGAGCTTGGTGATAATAAACTTCAGGTGATTGTGAGCTATGTTAACCTTCATATTTCTATCCTCTGCGATGAAGATTACCCTGTGAAGCCACCCATTAAGATTACTGCCCAGTATAAAGGCTGGAAGAGAGAACGTGAAATCAAAGTAGAGTGGTCAAATAAGATGTCAATTCGTGATGTCATATTACAAACAATCTCTAAGCTCGTGACGGAGTCATCCTTTGTATATGGCCAGAAGATGAACAATAACGGTTCTAATAAGACAAAACCAATGACGGTGTAAATAAGGTGAAACTATGAAAGATATCACTACCCCTTGGATTGAAGTTAGTGGTGGCTCACTAGAAAAACTGAAAAGCCATGATGGAAAGAATGAAAACCTCTATCATGCTGTGTTTGCCGCACATATTGAGTTGAAACCATTTACGCACTTGGAGAATCTAAAATGGGGCTTCAGTGATGAATCAATGTTAGTAGGTGCTTTGGCGCGTCAGCGGCTATTTATTGAAGCACAACAACTTGTCGACGATCTTTATGTACCCGAGAATCATAACTATCGAACTTTGGCATTACGCTGTATGCGTGACCCTTCCAAAGCGGAACTTCAAGTGGCATTCTTAGGTAAAGTCTCTGCATCAAATTATGATGCAGCTTACTCTGAAGCGCTAGAGTACTGGCAGGAAATTCAATCAATATTTCCTTATGATTATGTTCTTTCCCCTGCGTTAACAAAAGATGAATATATGGATTTTAGTGGCGAATCAATTCTGAATGCAGAGATTTCTAATGTTTCAGTTACAGAAATTAGTCGATATGAGGGAGTATTGGCTGACGATTCTTCTGGCATATATTTGCTTGGGAAGTGGGGTACTACTGCTACAGCTAATGAACAAATCTGGCGTGCGTTAGCAGGTTATAACCAGCCTTTATTGTTAAGTATCATTCTTCAACCTACTATCTTATTTGATGTCGAATCGATTGCTATAGCTGATATGGCAAAATCTGCACGTCAAATTAATGAGCATGGGACTTCTCCACTCGTCCAACGTGAAGCTCAATGGATCAAGAATACCTACGATCTTCGATTGAATCAATTGCGTTATCCGTTTTTAGCCTATGTTCATTTGATCGGGCAAGACAGAATCCCGGATTATCTTCCGAGGGTAATTGGATCTGCTCTTGTTCAGACTAATGAAACTGTGCCAATAGAACCTAGGTATCAAGTTAAAAAAATAAGTGATAAGAGATCAGTAAAGTCATTAGTTAATGATATTCGCTGGCTTGCGCCAAATCTATTTTCAACAATTTCTGACACTCGATTTGCACGAATGCGTTACTTGGTGGATATTAATGAGGCAGACTCACTTTTTCATCTGCCTTTTCCTCCCAAGGCTGGAATTCCAAATGTCTCTTTTAGTATGGCTAAAACAACCTAGAAAGTATGTAAATTCATGTCGCTTTTCAGGAAAGTTTTTTCAATTTAGTTGATAAAAACTCAAATGCGATTGCACTATCGGAATTATCTGAGGAAGAAACTTTTGCGTTATAATAACATGTGTGGTTTTACTTAGTGATATTTGAGTGGGCATTTTTTATCAGTTTTATTTGATGATAGTTTATCTGCTCTTGTCTAAGACAATTTAATGTATTTATTCAAACTTGTTAGTTGGTTTCATTAGTTAATAAGTTTTATGAGGTTATTAACTGATTTGTAATAAGATTAGTATCATCGAAGGCAAAAATACTCTTTATACCGTAAGGATTAATAAAAGAGGTGCTATGCAAAAGAAAATACCTTGTCCTAAGTGTAATAATGACCAGCGAAGCAATGATTTTAGTATGCCTTGTGATTTGTGCGGGGCAAAGGAATACCCTGTAATAGGTTACCGATACCCAAAAGAAGCAAAAGAAATATTTACAATATTAAGTATTGTGGGTGGGCTGGTCTTATTTGCGTTATTTTCTGGGGCAATTTTCTTAGTTGTAACACAAATTCAACTTATTCCTTAAGATACATCGATCTTGATGGCCTTCTAAGATTAAGTTAGTCTATGGGAGAGCAGTATGAAAAAAAGACAAAAACTCAATCAGCGTATATTAATTCCGACTATTTCGGTTTCAATATTTCTTATTATTATTTGCGTCGTTTTGATTGCATTATACCTGCCTGGCTGGGGTAAGCAAGTAAGTAATATCCAGTCTACTAGAACAGCCGTATCTGAAGGTGAATTTACACAGCTTGCGAATGCAACCAATAATGCTGCCTTGGTTTTAGAACAAGAAACACGGTCGGCTGCAGAAACGATGACAGCTATTCCTACTTTTACTTTAACTCCGACGCTTATTCCCACATCAACTTCTGCGCCATCGGCAATAATTTGTACTGGTAAAGTTTCAGGTGCCGATAGATCGTATTATCTTTTCCCGAATATAAATTATAGAGTATCAGAAGAGGTTGCAAACAACTATCCAATTAGTGTTTTAGGACGATGGCCAGACAAAGGGTGGTACAAAGTGAGTGTAAATGGAAAAGAGGGATGGATCAGGGATAGTTTTACCAAGTTGGATGATGTAAGTTGTATTCCCACAATTTTTACTGTCTCTTACCTGCTCGGTTTGGATCAAGAAAATTTACATCCAATTCTTAATGATACTTTTGCGTCGAACGAAAATATTTGGAAAGATCAAAATGGAACATCAATTAAACCTATAGCTAATACTCAAACTGGCGACCAACAGTTAGTACTAAATACTAAAGACTTACTAATTGTGACAACAGATAATCAAGCCCTTCAGAATGTGCCTGTATTTGACTTAGTTACTTCTGTAACATTTTCGTCCCGAGGAGGAGAAAATAGCTATTTTGGAGTTCGCTTTCGGGAAAATAATGCCAACTATTATGAAATAAGAATTTTTCCAGGTGATGTATGCCGTGTGGATGTTTTTGATTCTGAACAAGAAGGACAAAACTCCTTCTTTATAGACCGCAAAGCATGTGTTACGAATTCTTATTTTGTCGAATTATCTTTGAACGAAAACTCCACATTGAATTTATTAGTAAACGGATATGACACAATTTCAGAATTTAACCTAAGAGATGATGTGGAATCACTTAATGGCGGTGCGATAAAGCTATTTTCTGAAAATGGAAATGCTTCATTTGATTTTATAACGGTTTTGTCTCCATAGCATACATGTGCCTTTAGTCTCGTTAAAAGATAAGTGACTATATGAAATTAGAAATGCCAGTGAATACCCAACGCATCGCTTTATGGGGAGCTCCAGGCTCTGGCAAGTCTTGGCTGGCCAATGCATTAGGGCGATCTTTGATGAATTTTCGACAGGATGATCCTGATTTCTCATATGAACTTAGGGAGTATTCTGACGAAAAATTTGCTCCCTTTGTAACGCCAATTGCACCTCCAATATATCAGCCAACAAATGACCTAGCTGATTTTATGTGGTTATTTCGCAGAAAGGCAAAACAGAAGACTTTTGCTCATAACATAAGTTCAAATACCCATATCCTCCATATTTATGATATTAATGGACTTGAATCTGTACGATTGACTGATAGGGTGAAGCAAAACTATACAGATGTACAGTTAATTCTTTTGACATTAGACCCGGTTATGCTTAATAAAGATGGTAAAAAAACCGTAAATAAAGAGGTCGGTAATAGTGATGGGCAGACCGGTAGTAATGAGCATTCAATTATGACTCGAGAGCTTTACCTACTGTCAATAAAAAGATTGCTAGATTATATTGGAGAGACGAACAACAAGCATCCATTAATAGCAGTTTGTGTTACAAAGCAAGATCTTTGGAAGGAAGACATCCCTGCAGAAATGGCGATTAAACACTGGTTTGGGCAACAAATGTTTGATTTATTCATTCAGTATAGTGGAGAATTCAAGATAAAAACATTTATTATGACTTCTTGCGGTTGGTTGGACGATGATGCGAGGAAACCCAACTATAATAAAATTACCGGGAAATTGCTAAATGTTAGTCAGTGGAAGCCTCGAGGCGTAATAAATCCTTTTTTTTGGTTTCTTGATAATAGAGAGAGAGAAATGTTACTTCCAAAAAAGAATCTTTTTAGAAGCTTTTTAGAGCGAAACCCTTTGAGGCATTTTATTTCGTATCCAACTGTTGATTAATTCTTGCAATAATGAAATTTCCAATATTGTCCAATCTTGAAAAGGTAGGTTGAGATGAATAAAGCACCGATTGAAGAAAATGAGACAGGTATTGCTATATGGGGACCAGTTGGTTCTGGAAAGGATTGGCTGATAAATGGTTTTGCAAAAGAACTAGAATATTACAACAATACAGATGTTGATTTTATGTTTGAATTAACCGACGAAGACGGGAATCCAATTATTCCAAAACCACTAAGTAGAGATGATATTAAACCAACAGCCGAATCTGAAGATTACGTTTTGAGATTTACAAGACGCCCGAAAGCTAAGACGGATGAACATTCGCACTCAGTGAGCACTTACCAACATAAAATAAATATACATAATGATCCAGGTGGAAGATTACTGGAGGCATTATCCAAACAAGAGGGTTCCACTTACCAAACTTTAGTAGAATCGCGGTATATAATCGTTGTTTTAGATCCTGGATTTCTTCCATTTGAAACGGAGTTAGATGAAGGTCAAGTTAAGAAAAACAGTAATGAGTATTTGTCAATTGTTAAAAAAGGGAGCAGTTTAACTCCAAAGGAATATAAATTGGCAATACAAACTCTCCTAACAACCTTGTCAGAGAAGACGGCAACACAAAAGAGATATTTGGCAATTTGCTTAACAAAAATGGATAAAAAAGGAATACGCGGAAATTCATGGGATTTATTGCGTAGATTGTTTGGATCAGACATGCATGAAATATTGAAAAAATATAAAACGAATTTTGAAATTGAAGTATTTTCGACCTCTGCCGCTGGGTATATTAAAAATCCAGGCAGTATTTCATCTAGAAAATCAAATGAAGAAGATGGGAAAATCAAGGATAAGGATAAATGGAATCCAATTAATACGGCAACTCCATTTTTCTGGATTTTTGAGAATAAAGAAAAAGAAAGACTGAAAAGTAGTGATATTGAGAGTTATATTGAATATCCTACACGCTCAAATTGATATTTTGACTATATTTAATTGACGTATTCTTAATTACTCAAATGACTCTTAAATAATTTATAATAATGCAAAAAACACTTTGGGAACAATTATTCTCTACTAAATCGCCTCCATATACGGAATATGGTAAAGTCTTTAATTCAACTGGGGTGTCAGAATATATGGAGTTAAACTCATCAAATGTAGAGATCAATTGGCTTGCGCAGGTTTTTTATTTGCAAGAATATGGATTCCATAAGGTCAATTCACCTTTTGTTACAACAAGCGAGAAAGATAAATTTGGCAGGGTATCTGTTGCGAATAAAGAAATCAGCGACCTTGATATCATAGGATATTTGTACGCGCAAGTACAACAAAGAAGAGAGGGGGAGTTTAGCAAACAATCTGATCAAGGGATAGACCGTAATTTTATTCAGTCTCGGTTTATTTATTTGCCTCACGAAGTGATAGAGAAAGTATATATAAATCAACTCGCACTTTATTCAAGTTTGCTTTACGATAAAAATAATAATGGTATAAGTAATTCTCAATGGAAATTGAATGATTACATTGAGGTTGAGGATGAAAAGCCTCATGACTGGCAAGTTGTTCTATCCCCCTTAAATTTTGGGAAATATACCGATATTGTAAAAGGAATTGTAAAGGCATTATTAATTTCATCTAAACCTTTAGACTCTACTGAAAAGTTTATACGGCAACCCCAGCCAATTGTAGTAGTTAAGCCCGGATTGTCGATTTTTGAAAAATTAGTGATTATTGATTTGGTTCAGTTTTATGTATACCCAATTATGGGGGTAATCTCATTTTCTTTGGACTATATTACCGATAAAAATTTAGTACTTCGACTTTACGATCAACCTAACGAGGTGAAAGATTTTTATTCTGATCAAGACCTGGCGAGCATAAATGTAACGGGAAATTTATCCGATTATGCAGACTTAATGTTTCAACTTGATGCGGATATACTTTATCATGAAGATTTTCGGTCTTTCTTGAGAATGGGAGATACTACTACAAGTTCAGTTAATAAATTGAAATTGAAAGTAGAAAAATTTCGTCCTGAAAATGTACGTAGTTGGATTAGGAATGTTAATCAGGTGATAGGGGGTGGAGGTGGAAATATTAGTTTTGCTTATGCTGAACTTCACGAAGTTGATTTTTTGAAAATAATCCAGCATAGTGAGGCATCTACATATCTACAACTTTCTCTTCTTAAGTATCTTGAAAGCAAAAATGATATTGATTTATTGTCATATTTGAAGTGTTACTTGGCAATACCAGTTAACAGACGGAATGACCCTATATTTCAGCCTCAATTTGTGAATTCACTTCAGTGGGTGGTTAGAAGAAGCGAATCGTCAGTTTTGAATAAAATCTCTCAGAATGATCAAGAAAAAAATTATATAGAGTTGCTTTTGCACGCTAGAAATACAAGTTTTTCCACAGGGGAAAAAGTCTTGTCGGCTTTGTTGCAAATGCCAAACGAAAGATTAATTAAGGTAATTTGCACTTTACCTCCTGAACATTTAAATGATTTACTCTTCGATGTGACTAGTGAATTAAATTCATCTCAACTTGTATGGGATTTCGACCTAGTATATTTGTTATGGAATGTATGTGAAATACACACCCTTGAGCTCTTCGGAGCGCTTTTGCGAATGTTACTTTTATCTCAAAAGAATCAGAGTGAAGTAATTGATCACCCCAGTGTTTTTCAAAAGTTCTTGCTGTCTGGTAAAGGGTGTATCAAATCTACTAAGGATGAAACTTATAACGAATATTTGTCAGGAGTTACTCTCTTAAATAAGTTGAATCCATATTTAGAGGTTAAATTAAGAGATATATGTGTGAAAATTTCTGCTTCGCAAAAACCTGAAGCTATAAAATTTTTGGAATGGTGGTTGCTAACAGAGTTAAGTTACACTGAATTTGGGGTATTTCAGTCGGATTATTATCGAATGCAGCAGCAAAATGCATTTGTTGGTATCGAATCTAAAAGATCTCTTACATACAATTACAAATATCTAGTTAGCTTGGGAAATTTAGTCCCTGCAATCCCTCTAAAAGATATCTGTAAGAATAACAATGGAAATGTGGAAGAAATGCTTAATTCCACTAATATACTTTTATTCAATTCGGCAGTTGATATTTGGATTAATGCAGACTTACCCTTAATGCTAGAGGATTTGAGATTGCTTATTCATCAACTTCCTCAATCAAATAAGCTGTTGTCGAAAATTATTTTAAGCGAAAAGCAAAGGCATTCTATTTTTGAACTAGATGCAGCAGATGCATTACATTGGTTGTTGTCCACGTCAGGGAAACCTCGCCAAGAGTATATCCAGAATGCCACCGATGTTTTGTGCGATTGTTTATTGAATTTAAAGAAACCAGACGCTCGTTTGGCTTGGCAACTCTTAGTAGAAGAAAATACAGCTTTTGTGTCTTCTCTGGGGT